>Ga0315296_10000831_pt1 | contig 27765 bp, 27 predicted proteins | sample YL17G14_18_MG_FD_203921 | JGI IMG/M metagenome (GOLD analysis project Ga0315296, IMG submission 203921) | Sediment microbial communities from Yellowstone Lake, YNP, Wyoming, USA - YL17G14_18 | ecosystem: Environmental > Aquatic > Freshwater > Lake > Sediment | place: USA: Wyoming | collected... | reverse complement strand
GCATATCTTGCTAATGCAGGAGATAGCATTATGCTTAAATTTACAGAATCTTCTTCAAACTATTCATGTAACTTGCAGATTAAATTAAGATGTAATAAAGGATTAATTAGATTGGAGGTTGATGATAATGGAAAGGGAATTGATAAAGAAATTGAGCCATTTCTTTTTTCTGATGCCCAAAAATCTACAAAACGTGTACTTCCAGAAAATTTAATGGGAATATTATTCGGTTTTGATGGCTATTCCTTGCCTCAAGCAAGACATACTACAACTAGATTTAATGGAAGAGTTGGATATCAAAATAAAGGAGATGGTAATGGAGCAATCTTTTGGTACGAAATTCCTGTCTTAGGTATACCCAAAGCCAGAAAATCTAATACGAACCTCTTGTCATAGTAAGTTTTAAAAACAATATTAAGGCCTTATTAGTATGATAATTCCGGTCAGATGTTTTTCGTGTGGGAAGCCGATAGGCCATTTGTGGGAAGAATACAAAAAGCGGGTTGCCCACGGAGAAAAACCAAAAAAGGTTCTCGATGAACTCGGCCTGGAAAGGTTCTGTTGCAGGTCAATGTTTCTAGGGCAGGAAGATTATATCGAGCTTGTTGCAAAATTCAAGAAAGCTTAATTTTACTTATGGGTTAGTTTAAGGGATTTCCAATAAAGGTACCCTAGAAAGATGCTTAAAAATGTGGTAGATATGAGCGTTAATATAAGAAATTGAGTGTGATTGTGGAAATAGGCATCGGAAAGAGCAGGTATTCCAAAAATAGCCCCTATTGTTCCCGGGACATTTACCACGATATTAATTATTGTCAAGAAAGTCATGATTACAGTCAGTCTTGTTATTGTGGCATTTAGTTCCCTGTTCGACTTCATTTCCGATTTCGTTCTCAAAGAAGCGACACGATAAATATGGCTCCTGCATCTTTCAAGCCAGTATCTCGCTTCGCTCTGAAGAATGTCATAATCAAAGTCTATGAGAGAGGTATTAAACTCTCTTATTTCCCTCTCTTTCAATATCATGATGAGCTGCACCAATTCCTCAATCCTGTCAGTTAATTTCCTTAGCTCTCTGCCGGATTTCTCAATCTCATCCAAAACAGGATTCAAATCTAAATTATTCATTAACACTCTTATTTTTTCAAATTCCTTGGAATAATTTTTCAGGACATTTTTTAACAAAAGAAAAGTGATGACTGTGCTTTCTCCATATGGTCTTTTCATTATCTGCTTAAAATTCTTATCCAATTTGTTCAAATCTTTTCTAGAATAAATCAAAGTATGGTCTTTGGACATTGCGACTATGTTTTCAGAATTTTCCGAGCTGTAATCCGGCACGCTGATAATTGTAAACTTTTCTCTGTTCTCGACAAAAGGGAAATCCAAGTTAAATATTGGCTCAATATCAATTTCAATACCTATGTTTTGTATAAATTTCTTAAATTCACCAATTTTAGTAAAGAACTTAATCATGTGACTGAGAATTTTATTTCATTTATAATTTTTTGCCTTTAAAAATATTATTAAAAAATAGTGAGAGACAGCACCATTGCTTCGCGTCTTGTCGGACACTAACACAAACGGCGTAACCAGCTTAGCTTCCGAGTTCGGAATGGGATCGGGCGTTTCCTGATTACTATGGCCGTCTCCAAAAATTCCAGCTATAGGGAATTTATAAAGCTTTCTGCAGGGTTTAAATCAGGCAACATTCTCTGTTTTGCCCAGGAAAATATCTTTTGTTTTTAATTTATCCAGGAGAATTTTAGTTATTTCTTTTTTTACCTCATTAGCCTTGCTAAAATCCACCATGTATCTTGCCTTTATGTATAACCCCTTTTCATGCATTCCAAATCTTATGGTAATTTTCTCATAATCTTTGAAATTAATATAACTATCGAACTTTTTCTTAACATCCCTTTTTATTTTTTTGTCATAATAATCCTGTATTGCTTTTTCAACTATTGTCATGGCCTTTTTCCAGTTGCTATGATAAGTAAGATGTATGGTAATGTCATCCCAGATATAATTGCTTCCTTTGCTAAAATTGATTAAAGGATATGTGAATACAAATTCATTAGGTATGGATATAGCCTTTCCTGTTGAGTCCCAATCTGAATTTAATTCTCCGATATTAGTGTACATAACTCTTATATCATAGACTTTTCCCATTATGTTATTGATTGAAATTACATCCCCAATATGGTATGTCTTCCCAAAAATTATCGTCACCCACCCGACAAAATTTAAAATCGGTTTCTGGAGAGCAAGGGTTAAACCAAAACCTATAAGTCCTACCGAGGTTAATAATGAACCAACCTGCTTGAATATCAGGGAAAAAGTAAGGAAGATAACAACAATCCAGACAAAAGATTCATAGACGTTTAAAAAAAGTTTTATGTTCTTTTTGCTCCTGCCAACTTTTTCCAGGTGATTTCCGATTAATTTTTTTGTGTTTTTTATAAAGAGATATGCCAGCAGGAAAACGGCTAAAATAATGACGGCATTTTCAACGATTTTTATATACGAGTTTAAAACAGTTCCGGAACTTCCAAAATAATCAAGACCGTAAACCTTAAACAAAATATATAGTGCAATAGCAAAAACCAATATAAACAAAACCAGAATATTTCTTGAAAATTCCTTTTTGCCAGAAACAGGTTGACGAATCTCTCTCTTTTCCATATCAAAGAATATGCCTGGCCCATTTAAAAATATTACATGCAGATTTTAAGATAACCCGGGACCTTTTTCTAAACCTTTTTATATGAGTAAAAAGTCTTATTTTCAAGCGGGTGTGCCGGAGTGGTCAAACGGGGCAGACTCAAAATCTGCTGGCTTAGTGCCTGCAAAGGTCCGAATCCTTTCACCCGCATCAACTTCATTTTGCGCTCGTAGCTCAGCCTGGATAGAGCATCAGGTTCCTAACCTGAGTGTCGTAGGTTCAAATCCTACCGAGCGCATTTAGCAATGGAAAATTTTAGACCAGTTGTCCAGAAAGATCCCATGGGTTGCGCCGTGGCTTGTATAGCCGGCTTAACTGGCTTGACTTACGATCAAATTCAGAGATTGTTTAATGAAAATAAATCTTCCACAAAAGGATATGATCTTAAAGAAATATCATCGACTTTAAAGAAGAAAAAGCTATATTACAAAGGTTCTAAGGTCAACGATTTAACTAAGAAATATTTAAAGATTCCTGGTTCAATTGTTTTTATCAGACGTTCAAAGAAATATCCCGCAGGGCATTATTTACTGAGAACAAAACAAGACTGGATGAATTCCTGGATTAATTATCCTAAAATAGCTCCTGCAAAAGCAGGTTTTATGAAAAGACTTCCAGGAGAAGCACAGTGGATTTTATATAAAAAAGATTAAATATTCCTACAAGGATAAACCTTTAAAACAATTCTTTTTTTATACTACCGTGCGCTGGTGGTTTAACGGCAGAATGTCAGCCTTCCAAGCTGAGGGTCCGGGTTCGACTCCCGGCCGGCGCATATAAAACATGGAAGAAAAAAAGGAAAATCAAGAACAACAAGGAAGAAAGTTTAATTTTAATTATGATAAATATTACAGAATACTTCTTGTGATTCCTATTATCATCCTCTTAGCTTCTCTGATTTATCTGGGAACTTTTTATTCTCAGCACAGGGATATTCTCTACAAAGACGTTTCCCTATCAGGAGGGACTTCTATAACTGTTAATGGAGAAATAGACCAGAGCCAACTTGAAGAACCCTTAAAAGCAAAATTTCCAGATGTCTCTTTTACAAAACTGGAAGACATTACCTCTAGAAAAGAAATAGCTCTTATAATAGAAAGTTCAGCCTCTCCTGAAGAATTAAAGCCAGAGATAGAAAAAATTTTAGGCTACGAATTAAATGAAGAAAACTCCAGCACAGAATTTACAGGCGCTGCATTAAGCCAGAACTTCTATAAACAGCTTATCACTGCATTGATTATTTCTTTTATTTTGATGTCTATTGTTATTCTTATTCTTTTCAGGACTTTTATTCCAAGCGTTGCCGTTATCTTTGCTGTATTTGCAGATGTTGCAATCCCTCTTGTTATTGTTGATATCCTTGGAATAAAGATTTCTGCAGCTGGAATAGCAGCCTTCCTGATGCTTATAGGGTATTCTGTTGATACAGATATACTCCTAACTTCCCGCGCTATTAAATCAACAGAAGGTTCCTTAAATACGAGGATTTTTGGAGCATTCAAAACAGGTTTCTTTATGACCTTAACAGCATTGGCTGCAGTTCTTCCTGCATTTTTTTTATTTACAGGTCTTCCTGATACATTCAGACAGATATTCTTAATACTTGCAATAGGCTTGTTTGCCGACATTTTTAATACATGGCTGACAAATGCCAGCATAATTAAATGGTATTGTGAGAAAAAAGGAATTAAATAAAATGAAATTAGGATTAAGGATATGGATACTTATCATTGTACTCTTTTTAGCCTTGCTGACAATAGCTCCCTGGAAATTTTTTGATAATGGTGTTTTAATAAGAAGCGTTGAAGTAAATTCTTCTACCTTTGAACAAGGATTAAGACAAGGACAGATCATAAATTCTATTGATGGCCAAAAGATAGAGACAATACAGGATTTTTCAGAAATAATGGGTGAAAAGAATTTTTCTAATCAGAGTATTAAAACAATAATCTCCACAAATGAAGGAGAATTTATACTCTTTGATGATAAAGCGCCTGAAATTACAGTTTCTCTACTGCCAAACTCAAATCTAAAAACCGGCCTCGATCTTTCCGGGGGGTCAAGAGCCATAGTCAAGGCAAAAGACAAAGATCTTTCTCGATCTGAGATAAATGACCTTATAAATGTGGTAAGTAATAGGCTTAATATTTATGGGGTTGCAGATGTCCAAATTTCTTCAGTATCTGATCTTGAGGGAAACAACTTTATGCTAGTTGAGATTGCAGGAGCAACACCAAAAGACCTTAGAGATTTAATATCTCAGCAAGGAAAATTTGAGGCAAAAATAGGAAACCAGACTGTATTTATAGGAGGGGAAAAAGACATAACATCTGTTTCAAGATCAGGGCAAGAGGCCTTTGTAGAAAAATGTCAACAAGTAACAGAGGGGTATGCTTGTAATTTCAGATTCGCAATATATCTCAGCGAAGAGGCTGCAAAACGACATGCTGATATAACTAAAAATCTTTCTGTAAATATTACACAGCAGGGAAGATATCTCAATCAAACTCTTGATCTTTATTTGGATGATCAACTCGTTGATACCTTGCTTATAGGAGAAGATCTAAAGGGAAGAGTAACGACGCAGGTTTCAATTTCAGGACCGGGCACAGGAGCCACAGAAAAAGAGGCCTTTATGAATGCAGAAGAAAACATGAACAAGCTTCAGACCATACTTATTACAGGAAGCCTTCCCTATCAGCTTGAAATAGTAAAGTTAGATACTATCTCTCCAAACCTGGGAAAAGAATTCACCAGAAACATTATTCTCCTTGGTCTGATAGTATTTCTGATAATTTCAGTAGTCCTTTTTATCAAATATAGGAAAATAAAGATTACTCTTTCAGTAATATTGACTATGTTTTCTGAAGCTTTCATTACCCTTGGAATTGCCGCTATGATAAGCTGGAATCTTGACGCCCCTTCAATTGCAGGAATAATCGCAGGAATGGGAACAGGGGTAAATGACCAAATAGTTATCATAGACGAGTCTGTTTCAAATAAACATCTGAATATGAAAGAAAGGATTAAGAGAGCCTTGTTCATTATCTTTGGAGCTTTTTTTACCATAATTGCTGCAATGCTTCCCCTTTTTTGGGCTGGAGCAGGAATGCTGAAAGGATTTGCCTTGACAACAATTATAGGGGTAACTGTCGGAATTTTAATAACAAGACCGGCCTTCGCAAATATAATAAGAAAGATGGAGGAGTAATTCTATATTAGTAAATCCATAAAATCTCTTACATAGGGATGCAAAGAACTTCTTATTTTTGGATAAGCATTATGCGTTATTATTCTTGGATTTCTATGTAAAGAATCTAGTTTCAGGTCACCTTTTCCTGTAGCAGAATAGACAAAAGCAGGACAATCTGTTCCTTTCCCATGACCAAATGGATCGGTTCCAGCAAAAATTCTTATGCACCCAATCAAGGCAATATCCTCTAGTTCCAACCCACTTTCCCTTTTTATTACTGTCTTGAGGGAGTCTTCTGTTTTCATGCCTCTTTCAATTCTTCCTCCAAAAGGCCATAATTCATTTTTATGTGGGGGGTTATCTCTCGTAACCAGAAGTATTCCTCCCTGGTATCTTATAAAAGCATCGTGGCAAGGCATAGGTAAACTTCTATGTGAAAGAATATAATCAGGCAAAGACATTCTATTTGATTTTAGTCCATTTAAATCAACCTCATTCCCATCTTCAATATTATATTCTCTAAGCAGCATTTAATTTAGCATAATAACCCCTTTAAATAGGTTCCTCTAATCCAGTTTTAATATTCATAAAGAATAAAAAGAAAGAAAAATTCTTTAAAAAATGAATGAAAATTTTATTAAAAGCGAAGAGAGTGATATTAAAAACATCTGGAGGCGTATAAAAAATAGAGATTTTTCAGGAAATACTGGAATTGCAGTAAAAAATAGTATTTATCAGTTTTTAACACAGGTTGCCCAAAGGGCTGGAGCACTAATAATTACAATCATTTTGGCCAGGGTTTTAATGCCTGAGCTTTTTGGTTTGTATAATCTTGCTCTTTCAACAATAATAATTTTTACAATCTTCTCTGAGCTTGGAATAGGATTTACTCTTATCACCTTTGTCTCAAAAGCGCTTGGAAAAAAGAATAAGAAACTTGCAAGGTCTTACCTTGTTTATTTAGGAAAGATTAAGATTTTTTTGGTATTTTTTTCAACCATTATTCTTTTTTTATCCGCAAGATTTATAGCTGATAATTATTATCAAAAACCGATTTTTTTAGCTCTACTTGCAGGTTCTTTATATGTAATATTTTTAGGAATTGTCTCTTTCTTCCAGTCGGCATTGCAATCATTCAATTATTTCAAAGGAAATTTCCATAATGAAATTGTCTTTGAGATTTCAAGAGTTATTCTTATTCCACTGGCCGCAATTCTTACATTGAAGTATTCTTTGTCAAATGAAAATGTTCTGTTCTACATTTTTATCGCTTTTGGATTTTCATATATTCTATCTTCACTTTTCATAAGCTTTTTTCCTTACAGAAAAATAAATCCTCTGTCAAATAAAAAAAAGAATTTGGGCTCTGCGGAAAAGAAACAAATAAACAAATTCTTTTTAGCAGCTTCAACTCTTACTCTCTCAGGAATTTTTTTTGGTTATATTGACAAGATAATGCTCGGACATTTTGTTGCAGCTGAATTTATTGGATATTACTCAGCAGCTTTCAGCTTAGTGGGGGCTTTATCAGGGATAATTGGATTTGGAACTATCCTGCTTCCGATATTCAGCAGGATTAAGAATGAACAGCTTGAACGGGGAATGAACAAATCAATAAAAGCAATTTTAATTATCAGTGCTCTTACATTTTTGGCAATTTTTGCTCTTGCATATCCTATAATTTTAATTGTTTATGGTTCAGCTTATAGCCATTCAATAAATATGCTAAGGGCATTCTCAATTGCCTTATTAATCCTCCCTATAATAGGGGTTTACAGTTCCTATTTCGTGTCTAAAGAAAAACCACAGATTCTTGCAGTGCTTTTAGTTGTATCAACACTAATTAATTTAGGGCTTAATTATTTCTTGATAACTTATTTGTTAAGATTCGGGGAACTTGCTGCAACTTATGGGGCAATTATTGCAGTAATCGCAAGCAATTTGATTTATCTTTTGGGAATGATGATTTGGAGAAAAAAGGCTTAGGTAGCTAAGTAATTTTCCTCAGCGATTTTCACAACTTTATAATTTAAAGGCTTCAGTATTTTTTCAATTTTCCTCAAATATTTTTCATCCCATGCTTCAAAGACAATTTTTGGATGAGAGCTTTTCAAAGTTTTCATAGCCCCCTTCAATACATCTGTTTCTGCACCCTCGACATCAATCTTAATCAAATCAACACGTTTTATCTTTAAATTTTTAAGGATATTATCGAGAGTATCCACGTTGATCTTAACATGCCTATGCCCAATCTCTTTATTAATAAAAGAATGCCCTCCAATTCCGCCATCGTCTAAATAGAAAGTTAACTTACCTTTTTTAGAGAAACATCCTTTATTTAATGCTATTACATTTTTTAATCCATTTAATTTAATATTTTTCTTTAATATTTCAAAATTTTTTGGTTCAGGTTCTATTGCAATAACCTTGCCCTGCATATTTCTTGCAGACGGTATTGTATGCATGCCACCATTCGCTCCAATATCAACAAATACACCATCAGAGTTATTTTTGATTAAAAATTCTTTGATTTTTGGTTCTACTAAGGAACTAAAACCAAGAGCATAATACAAATTCCTGTCACAAAAAAAGATTCCATATTTATTTTTAATTATAACATCTTGTAATAAAAGGCGTGGGTTGTGTTTTCCCCTCATGTGATTTATCATGAAGAAAGGTGCATTTAAGTAATATCTCAGAAGGGTTAATTTGTCTCTAAATGTATGAGACTCTGATATAACTGTTATAGCATCTCTTATGTATTTTTCTACTGCTCTAATTGTTAAGGCCATTTTTGTTTATATTTTTTATCATAGTCTAGTTTATAAAGATAGTTTTATAAAAAAAATTATGAGAATTGCCATGGTAACTGCAGACATAAAAACCGAACCGGGCAGGGGGATAGCAGTATATACCGAAGAACTTTCTAATGGACTTAAAAAAAATGGCCTTGATATACACCAGCTTTTTTATAAGATGGGCTCTGCCACCTCTTTTTTGAGATTGCTTCCGCAGCTTAGGAAATACGATATAGTCCATATCCAGTTAGAATATGGCCTATTTGGAAGATTTGCTGGAACGAAATTTATCCCCCTCTTATTAATAATGCGTTCTTTGGGAGTAAAAAAGATAATAATCACAATGCATACTGTCCATGACAAGAACGAAAAATTAATTCATAAAAGCCGTTTATGGATTGCGTTAAGGAAAAATATTATTTATCCATTTCAAAATATAATCATGGGGCTTTTTTCAGACGCAATAATTTTCCATACCAAATTCTTAGCAGAACGTATGAATAAAGTTTATAATGTAGGTAGAAAAAAATTATTTGTTATCCCACAGGGTGTCAGGGATAATCCTTCTATTATAGACAAACAAGCAGCTAAAAGAAAATTAGGAATTAAAGGTCCTCTTTATCTTATGATCGGAAATGTAGGGTATCAGAAAGGATATGATATCATAATAAAACATTCTAAAGAGATAGGTAGAAATATACTTCTTTTCGGTAGCACAGTCGAAAAAGGAGTAACACATTTAGATCATTTAAAAAAATATATTAAAGATAATCATCTTGAAAAAATTGTTACTATTGATACAGAAGTAGACCCTCTTGGAACCGGCAATAAAAAATGGTGGCTTTATTTTTCAGCAGCCGATCTTGTTTTATTGCCTTATAGGAGCATGACCACTAGCGCAATCTTTATCAATGCGATGCAAGCACACAAACCAGTAGTTGGCTCAAATACGTTATATTTTAACGAAATCGCGAGAAAATATGGTTGTATAAAAATAGCTAAAACTGAAGAGGATTATCCAAAAGTAATTAAAGAGGCAATGAAAAAACTAAAACAAATGGAAAAAGAAGCGAGGAGGTTTCATGAAGATAATTCCTTTAGGGTCATTTCTAAAGAATATAAAAGATTATATAGTGGATTAATTAAATAGAAAAAGCTGATTAATGATTCAATCCATTATATTTTCTTAAAAACTCCTCTGCTCTTCTTAGTTCTTTTTTATCATTTACAGTCATCCATTCCCCATCATAGTAAAATGAATAAATTTTACCCTCTGCAGCCAGTTTTCTGAAAGCATTTTCTTCTATGTTTCCTCCTTGCAGATATTCCTTAATTCTTCTACTGAAGACATATATCCCTGAATTCATTAGAACATTTGGCACAGACCATTTTTCATGAATTCTTGTTATCCTGTTCCGAGTATCTACATCAATAATTCCAAAATTTGTTCTTAATCTTATTGTAACTAAAGTAGCTATTGCTCCATTTCTTAAATGTGCATTAGTCAATCCCTCCAACTGTAAATCTGTTATCTGATCTCCATTCATTGCATAAAAGTTTTCATCTTGAATTCCAGACTGCTCTATTGCAGCCTTAAAAGCATCTTCTGTTCCCCCGTTTTCATCATGGCAAGTGTATGTAATATTCACACCGAATTTGCTCCCATCTCTAAGGTAATCCATTATTTTTTCTTTTTTGTAAGCAGTGCCTATAACTAAATTTTTAACATCATTTCTTTTTAACCACCTAATCACCGTTTCAATTAAAGGAACTCCTCCAACAGAAACCATGGGTTTTGGAAGATCTTCTGTTTTTTCCTCCAATCTTGTTCCCTTCCCTCCTGCGATTATTACAGCAGTCTCTAATGCCATGATATTGTCTAAAAAAAAGAATTTAAAAATATATGTATGATACCTTAATAAAACTTATAAATGCGCTTTCTATCCAAAAATTATGAAAACCCTTGTAACAGGAATAACTGGTTTTATAGGTAGCAATTTAACAAGAAAATTATTGGAAGAAGGGCATGAAGTCTCAGGATTTGTACAACCAGTCATTGGAAGAGATAGGGGGGCTATAGAAGACTTAAAAAAATATGCGTCTCTTTCAACATGCGATATAAGGGATTATTCCTCAGTGAGAAATTCCCTGAGAAAGATAGAACCAGACGTGGTTTTCCATCTTGCAGCTCTTTCTCCGGTTAGATTAAGTTTTGAACATCCTTTAGAAGTGCAGGAGTCAAATATCATAGGAACTGTTCATGTTGCAGAAGCAATAAGAGACTTGTATGGGCCGGAAAAGGTAAGATTAGTAGCCGCATCTACAGCAGAAGTATATGGTATTCAACCAGAAAATAAACCCTTCACAGAAGATTTAAGTCTTGAACCTTCAAGCCCCTATGCAGTCAGCAAGGCTCATTTAGATATGTATCTTAGAATGCTGAATAAGGTTTATGGTTTTAATACGGTGATAATGAGAAATTCAAATACATTCGGAAGAAAATTTGATAAGGGTTTCTTTACAGAATACCTAATTACTGAAATGCTTAGGGGCAGAGAAATATACATTGGAGCCCCAAATTCAGTAAGAGATTATATGTATGTAGATGATCATGTCAGTGGCTATTTGCTCGCTATGAAAACCCCTGAAGTTAGAGGAGAAGTTTTTAATGTCGGAGGAGGAAAAGGTTATACAAACAGAGAATGGGCATTAAAAATTGCTGATTTATTGAATTTTCCAGAGTCAAAGACTCATTTTGGAGAATACCCTCCAGGATATCCTTCAAGACCCATCAGTTCAGATCAGCCTTATCTGGTTTTAGATGCTTCTAAAGCAAAAAGAGTTCTTGGTTGGACTCAAACAGTTCCGCTTGAAGAGGGTTTAAGAAGAACGATCAACTACTGGAAAAAATGAAAGTGGCCTTGATCGCCCCATCAAGAGAATCAGAAAAAGCTATCTCCGGGTACTCAAATCATCTTGTAGAAGCCCTAAAAGAAGAGGATATTAATGTTACAGAAATAAATTATCTTACAGGGTCTCCACTAACGCTTTTTAGAAAAATATCACGCTTAAAAAAATATGATATAATCCATATAGAACACGAGTATAATCTTCTTGGATGGTATGGTTCGCCTTTTTTCATCTTTTATCTTCTGGCACATTTAATAGGAAATAAGATAGTCACAACAATGCACACTGTTCTTTCGCAAAAAGAAAAATTCATAGGAAATCCACTGAAGACTTTTCTAAGAAAGATGCTGTATTTGACCCAAAATAGAATAATAAATTGGTTTTCAGATGAGATTATAGTCCACGCTAATTTTTTTAAAAGAATCTTGGCAAAAGAATATGGTTTTCCGGAAGATAAAATAACTATATTACCCCAAGGAATAATTAGGGGCATAAAGATAATTCCTAAAACCACAGCTAAAAAAAGACTGAAGTTGTTGGGAAATGTCTACCTAATAATAGGAAATTTTGTTCCAGATCATGGGGGAGATATTATCCTTAAAAAAGCAAAAGAGATCGGCAAAACAATGCTTATTGTTACAAATCAGGAAGCAGTAAACTACAAAAAACAAAAAGGACGATCTAACTATTTAGCTAGTTGTATAAAATATGTTAATGATAACAAACTTTCAAAATGGGTTAGATTTGATGTATCTTCAATAAGTGACGCAAGTCCAAAATGGTGGCTTTACTTTTTTGCTGCTGATTTGATTTTACAACCCTATCGTGGGGGAGTGGGAAGCGGTATTTTCACCCATGCCATGGCAGCCAAAAAACCCGTTATAGGAAGCAACATTAATTTTTTCAGAGAAATCTCAAAAAAATACGGGTGTCTTAAGATAGCTCAAAAAGAAGAAGATTATCCTACAATAATAAAGGAAGCTATGAAAAAGAACAACTACAGAAAACTGGTCAAAGAATGTGAAAGATATTCAAAAGAAAATAGCTGGGATGAAATTGCTAAAGCATATAAAAAACTCTATTCGACTCTGAACTTAGGGAGTGCAACGACAAATTTTCCTCCAGCATCATGATATGCTCTTTCCTGCTCCCTTATCTCATCAAAGAAATGCCATGTATTAACCAAAAGGTAATCCGGATTTCTCATCCGCATCTCTTCAGGAGAAATTATTGGAATGAGGGTTCCAACTGTTTTTCTACCCCACTTATCAGGATTTTTATCTGCAATCGCCTCAATTAACTGCGGATTTAAATCAAAATATTGCAGAGCCACATTTCCTCTTGTGGAAGCCCCGTAAATGCCAATTCTTTTTCCCCTTTCTCTCTTGCTTATAACAAAACCCATCAATTCGCGCTTTATCCCGGAGATTCGCGCAGCAAATTCTTGATAAGGTCGCAGAGTATCTAAACCAAGTGTTTTCTCTCTTTCAAGGAGAGAATTGACTCTCCTCTCTGCTCCCCCAAAACCTTCAAGACTGCTTCCATCTCTTTTTATATAAGTCCTTATGCTCCCCCCGTTTATCCCATTTTGTTCAACATCAAAAACCTCCAAACCATGTCTCTTCAAAAGATTAATTAAAGAGCCTAAAGAATAATAGTTTCGATGTTCATGACTAATATTATCAAAAGCATTTTGTTCAAGCATAGTAACTAAATAATTCTGCTGGATGACAAATAAACCTTTATCATCTAAAGAATTAGTCATATCTTCTAAAAATTGATTAGGATTATCTAAATCATAAAACATAGAAATAGCAGTAATTATTTTCGCCCTTTCATCTCCAAAAATTTGTCTGAATGTTTTATAATTGAAAAAATCATTAAATACAAAATGCCCTTTGGATTTTGCTTCATCCGCTACATTTCTAGAAGGCTCAAAGCCCACCCTTTTTAATGATGAATCATAAAAATCTAACAAAGTTCCATCATTACAGCCTATATCGACAACCACATCACCCCTTCCAAGCGATTTCAACCTTCTTGATTTAGAAACAATATCTTCCAAATCTTTTCTTATTGTTGAGCTTATTCCAGATTTATACCAATACTGATCTCCCCACATCTCTTCTGGGGGGGCATTGTGTCTTAATTGGAGAAGTTTGCATCTGTTGCAAAGTATAGTTTCCAAAGGAACTCTCGTGCCTTGGTCATTTTCAGATATAATAAAATTCGTAATGTACTGCTCTCCTAAGGAAAGTATAGGAACCATTTCAGTAGAATTACATGATCTACAATTTCTTATCTGTTGTAACATAAGAAAAAAGATAAAAAAAGAGTTTATAAGGATTATTGTATTTTTTCATCCTTCTTAAAAAAACCCTTCCAAAAACCACCCATGTAAGCAAAAAATCTTGTAAAATAAATCTTGATAAATAAAGATGTCTGAGACATCATCCATAAGAGGGGATAAAATGGAGATAAAATAGTTATGGCAATAATTAGGACTTTCGATTTTGTTGGCAGTATCCCATATCTTTTGTAGGCAATCCCATCCCAATAACCATAGTTATAAAATTGCTTTTTCAACTCTTTTAGGTTTTTTCTCATTTCCCAATAACTTATTGCATTAGGGATGTAATTTATTTTAAAACCAGCTCTTTTTATACGTTCATTAAAAACAGTATCGTCAGCCATGTACAAATCTTCTGGACACCCCCCAACAGCTTTCCAAACCTCTTTTTTAAAAATCATATTTCTTATAGATCCAAATCTTTGCCCCATTACTTTTGCTAGTTTTTTTTGGAAATTGTCTCGTCCTAGTGGAATAGTTTTTCCAAAACCAACATCTCTTCTAAATCCTCCGGCTAAGTTTTTAAGCCAGTTTTTTTCATATACAGTCCCAGCATCTATAACAACAATAATATTATTTTTTGTTTTTTCTATTGCAACATTCCTTCCTTGAGGGATGTTTGCACCCTTTTTCTGAAAGACTTTTAATAATCTATACCTTTTCGCATATTCTTGCAAAATTTTATATGTTCTGTCTTTAGATCCACCATCAACAATTACAATCTCATCTGGCCTTTTTGTTTGCTTGAAAATTGAGTTAATAACCCTTTTTATATTCGTTTCTTCATTTAAAACGGTTGCAATCATAGAGATTTTCATCTTAATGCTTCCTCATAAATTCTTTTTAGTTTTTTATTTCTTTCTTTTATTGAAAATTTTCCAGATCTGACAAGTTTAAGGCTGTTTCTACCCATCCTCTTCCTTAATTCTGGATTTTCTATTAAAATAGATATCTTTTTTACTAATTCCCTAACAGTTTCCGGATGTACCCTTAAAGCCAAATCCTCATATTTTTTAGAATCAAAACGGTGATCATACCAATGGACAGGACTTTTTACAAGAAAACCATTATAACCTTCTTTTACTAATTCTGGAAGGGTGAAATCATCTGTACAAACTATGGGTAGCCCCGTAGACATTGCCTCTAATATGGAAACACCAAAACTGTCAACAACAGTTGGCTGGACATAAATATCACAATCTCCAAAAATAACCCCATAAAATTTTTTTGTATCCGGAATATTTTCTAAATATTTAACATTGGGAAGATTTAGTTTCTTATCTTCTGGTACTAATCCCTTGTATTTAAGTTCAAGTTTTCCAGGATATTTTTTATCTAATATCTTAAAGGCCTCCTGTAAATCCTGCCCGCCCTTAACATAAAAGTCCCGACCGATAAATGATATCCTTATCCTATTAGATTTTTTTCTTTTAAATTCTGTAGTATGCCATGCCAAATAAACAGTCTCAATCTTATGCTTAAATCCAGAACAATCGACATTTTCAAGTAAGCTTTTTTTTGCAGCATGACTCTGCGGTATTATTTTTTTACAAGATTCTGATAACAGCAACTTTCTAATAATTTTTTGCATTAGTGGTTTTTTTAAATTGTTCCAGCTAAGGCCCGAAAAAGCTGCTCCCGATTCTACATCAACGATCCATGGCCTTTTATTTAATGGCAAAATGCCCCTTGTAGAATGCAACAAATCATATTTGTCTGAATTTCTTACATAAATCATGCGTGGGATTCCTGTTTTGTGTAGTTTAGCCACTATTGCCCTGAATTTTCTCTTAGAGACTGAATTATGATCGCCTTTTGGTTCATTAAAGAGGTATCTAACGCCTTTTGGTGGATAGTTTGTTATTTCCTTAAATTGTGGATGCACTCCAGGGTTTATATGTACTTTGATTTTTTTATCACTCATTTTTAAGATAACTAATAAATTTTTTTATTCCTTCTTCTGGCCTTATCGGTTCAATTTCCAAGAGATTTTTCATTAAGGTTATATCCGCCTCCAGATTTTCAATATAGTTTTTCTCTTTTGGAATAAATGTGGGGTCGAAATCCTTGCCCGTTTCTTGTTTTACAATTTCAAGAAGTCTTTTGAATGATACAGATTTTCCAGTCCCGACATTTACAACTCCAGTGTAATCCACCTCTGCTGCCTTTATTATTGCCTTAACAATATCCCCCACATAAATAAAATCTCTTGTTTGGCTTCCATCCCCCCATATCTCGGGACTTTTTCCGTTCATATAGTCTCTTATGAGCAAATAGAGAACGCTACCAAAATCTCTTTTCCATTCTTCACCAGGTCCATAACCACCAAAGATTCTTAGTCCTATGCTTTTAACAAAATCTGAGTAAGAGTTTGCTAATCCCTCGCAGGCGACCTTGGCCGCGGCATAAAGATTCCTTGGCTTTAATGATACATCCTCTTTGTGGGGCATTGGATTTCCAGCGTAATTACTGCCTGAAGAAGGATAAATGACTTTTTTGACCCCAAATGCCTTGGCAAATTCTAGCACATTCCAAAGACCAAAAACTGTTTCACGATAACATTTTTCGGGATTTCTCTTAAAAAGAGTTATTGACGAGGGGGCTGCAAAATGAAAGATATACTCTATATCCTTAGGGACATCCCTCCAAGTTTTATCATCTGAGACATCCCCTACTATTAAATTAACTTTATTAATTAGGTTAGACAGCTTTTTTTTGGCCATCTCAGAATCAATATAAGAGAAATTATCAATTGCACATATCTGTGCGCCTCTTTTCAAAAGTTCTTTCCCAAAATTTGAGCCTATGAATCCGCTTATTCCAGTAATAAGTACTTTTTTATTCCTCCAGTCCATCTTTTACCTCCAAAAATATTTTTTCATATTCTCTAGCGCTTTTGTCCCAGTTAAACCTTCTACTAAAGATAAAAGCTTGTTTTCCGATTCTTTTTCTTAACTTTTTATCTTTTATTAATTCTTTGGTCCTCTTTCTTAATCCAATGAAATCCTCGACCATAAAACCAGTCTTTCTATTTAATATAACTTCTGGAATCGCTCCTTTCCTGTAACCAAGAGATGGCTTTCCACAGGCAGCAGCCTCTATAAAAATTAAACCAAATCCTTCCCACTTAGAAGCTGACACAAGAAAACTGCACCTTTGATACAAATTGACTAGTTTTTTATCAGATATTTTGCCAAGGAAAAAAACCTTGTTAGCTTTGATATTCTTAGCATATTTTTTTAAGGAATCTTCTAGAGGGCCACAGCCCGCGAGTATTAAAGGAAAATCTACTTCTCTGCTGATTCTTATTAGTTCATCAATTCCTTTATGTCTCTCAAAACGCCCAACAAAGAACATATATCCCCCATCTTTCTGTGAGAAGTTTAGTTCATCCTTTACACCATGTCCAATTACCTTTATTTTTATACCTGAAACGGAATTGGCCAACTTTCTTTTCATATATTCCGAGATTGTTATGGATATTTTATTACTTCTTAGACTTTGTAGGACCATTTTGTTAAAGAGCACTCTTATTTTATTTCTCGAGGGAGGAGTTCCATGCCATGTTACAATTATTGGGGCAGGAAAGTTAATGAATGCTGGATTAAGAGAAGAATGATGAACATTGATTAGGTCAAAACTATACTCTTTATGCAGTCTTAAAACCTCTCTTCTAAATTTTATAATATTTGGAATGTAAGATAGAGAATCTTTCATAGTATTCCCTAACAACAATTTTCTGGTCTTTAACTTAAGTATTTTAAAGTTTTTTTCGGGAATATCGGACTTTGAAGAGATTATGAATACCTCATGTTCTTTCCCCAATCTTTTAGCTAATTCATAAATGACAGAGTCAGCTCCACGCCCGCTTAAAAAAGTGTCATTAACAAAGGCTATCTTCATATATCTCCCAGAAAATAGCATGTTTTAAAGATTATGAAGAATCATTTCATAAGTATTTTTGATTATCTCACAAACTGAAGATTATCCAATCCTGCATACTCTCCACTATTTTTCAGAAATTCCTCTCTTTCTAAAATATTATCTGGATAATTAACTTCCCAGATTTTTATAGGTCCCCTGAAACCCTGGAAGTAAACGATGTCATCTAGATCAAGCCCCTGTGCTCTCAAACTATCAACAAAAAGATCTGCCTCTGAATGTGCTAATGTAAGAGTTTTGTAATTATTGAAAGGATCGTCCATCAAATACAACTGGGCAAATAAGCTTTTTGATACCTTAGGAGAAAGATAAATAACAGAGCCGAGCTCGTCCAAACTCACACCCTGGCCGCTTAAGGTTGCTACTTGCATTACCCTTGCAGTGGCTTCAATTCCACTCTTGAAGTCAATAATTTCTCCTTTGTAATATAAATATCTTAAAGGAATCCTTACCTGCTGGTTATTATAGAAAAATACAGCTGTCGGCTGTTTGAAAGAAAAGGAATCATTATTTTTTGATATTTCAATTATCATCCCTACAACAAAGGCCCTGTTTGCAGGAAGGAAGATGCTGTTATTTCCCTCAGAATAGACAATATCTTCATCCACAAAAGTACTTCCCTGATACAATCTTACCTCTTTTCCAGCACTTTCAATTGTCTGAGAAGGATCAACAACCATTATTGGAATCTGAGAAAATCTATCTCCGTTAGCGTCGCTTCCTATACTGCTATATGCAGAATATTTCCCCAAATCAGTTGGATCTATCAATAGGTAAGATACGTTATAGGTTTTCATAAGGCTTAAGGCTGTTTCAGGTTTAGGAGTTGTCAGTAAATACCTTGCAGTTGTATGATCCCACCAGGAATTTGCATGTGCCCCATCTGTTACTGTAGGCCTTTCACCCATTGTCTGTACCCAATAACCGTAATCCCACCAATGAACAAAAATGCTGTTTTCTGGTGTGTTCTCTCTTACCCAGAACATTGCTTTCTGCCACTGCTGATTGTAAATAGAAGGAACAATATTTTCAGCTGTCACAGTTGTTTCAGCCGCATAACCCGCAAAAGTTCCAATCATGAATATTATTACTGTTATTAGAATGATGCCTAAAAATAGCTTGGATAAATCATCATTTTTGTTTTTTAAATATCCCCATAGCTTAACCGGCACAAAGGAAGAGATGATGACTAGCATTGGAGAGATAATGAAGAAAAGTCTGATCGCTCCTCTCATAGATATCATTGCCCAAAAAGCAAAGGATAACAAGAGAACATAATGGAATCCTATATTATTGAAGTCACCTAAGCTTTTTTCATCCTTTTTTATGTGGGCTTTTATATATGTGAAAAGTAATACGAGAATGAACAATAAAATGCTTCCTAAATATGCAAATTTAGATATGAAACTTTCCCCGTTAAACATGCTGTCTGGGGAAAATCTGCTAAAACCCAATGCAAATATCAAAAATATAAAGAAAAAATTCAACCATATTTTCTTATTTTTTTCAAAATGTTTGATTGCCCCATAAAAGAGAATCACATTCCCCAATAAAAACAACCAAACTAAATTGCCAAAACTTCCGAAAACATCTGTTAGATATGGAGCTTTGTTTTCTGCCACAGTAAGTCCCACTCTTCCTCGTCCGAAAGGATAAAGGAGACCCTCTATCACAGAAGAAAAAACATTTGTGATAAATGTCGGATTTACAATTAATATTAAAATTAGAATTAACAACGATCCTATTATTAGACTTTTTACAGATTCAGGGATATTCATTCTTCTTAAAAATGGCGTATCTTTAATCTTACTCTTTGATAATACGATATCTAAACAAATTATGAACCAGACAAAAACACCAAATCCTACATCGCTAAAACTCATCAACATAGCTATTATACTTTTGACCTTCAGTAATTCTAAAATCAAAGCAGGAATAATCCAGGATGAAAAAATGACAGATATCTTTTCCCTGTTTTTGCTGAATAAGAAAAGAGTAAGAATTGTCAGTGATAAAATCATATAGATGTACGTGTAACCACCCCAGCTCCAGGACATTGCTCCTGTGAAGATTCCAGCTAATACTCCAAATAAAACTTGCTTTTTCCTTTCTTCTGCTTTCCATGCCAATGTGAAAAACAAAAATGCAAACCAGAACCATACCATCCCAAGGCTCTCAATTTCCGGAATACCCGCAACTGTTCTGTGAAGCATCGAAGGAATAAATGAATAAAAAATGCTTGCAATAATAGCTGTAACCCAGGATTGTTCCTGAGACATCTTAAACGAAGAAATTGTCTTGACAAAAAGCAAAAAACCAATCAAAGATATAATGAACAATATCACGGGGGTTATTATTGCAGAATAAGTCAGTGATGAGTCTGAAAAAATTGATATAAACTTGTACATATAAAAAATTACCCACGGCATAATGTTTGTATAAGCATAATTATTAACCCCTAAAGGAGCTTGCCTGAAATAATCTATAGCCTGTAATCTGCCTTCTGAAATCTCAGTTGCATGCCTCCAATAGAGAAAGGGATCCAAATCTGGGCCAAGGGTGTAATCCCCTGTCGTTATGTCTCTTAATTGATCTATGTTTGATGTCCTTACTACCGCAGTTGTTATAATAAGCCATATTATTATTGGTAAAAACATAAACCTGAATTTCCTATAATGAGCAAAAACTGCAGACAGGATGAATGCCCCAGCTAATAACAATAATATGTTTGTTGAAAAGGCAGAAAATAATCTCGCTAAAAAAGTTATGCCAGAACCAATATTTAAATTTTTTAATATTAATAATAAGATAATGGAAAAAAATAAAATTGAAAATAATGTAGTATATTTATTATTTAAAATCTTCTTTATATTTCCCTTAATCTCCCCGGTATTAATTTTGATAGTTCCCTGCTCTTTTTCCACTTCCATTTGAAATCAAAGAGAACAATACTTTAAAATCTTCCGTCCAAATGATTACAAAAAAATGAAGAATGCCAAAATTATTATGAAAATCTGGAAACCATGAATCAGATAGACAACATCCCTCTCATAAACCTTTTTGCTTGGTTTTATCTTTTTTAAGATATAAACTGCGGCATGTTCAAGGCCGTAAATTTTTTTGTAAGGCATTTCCAAACTGCCGTCTTTATTCGGTCTGGCAAAGGATTGCTTTACAAGCTTTCCACGTATCTTTAGCATTGTTTCCAGAATATATGGTATGAAAACGAAAACCGCAATTTTTTCAAAATTTCCAAGAATAGCCATTCCTGCTATTAGAGCACCAATACTCCATGTCAGGGAATCTCCTGGAAATACTTTTGCAGGATATTTATTATAATATAAGAATCCTATAAGAGCCGCCACCATAATCAAGCCAATTAAGGCAAGCCATTGAAATTCTGTTATATAAGCGACATAGGATAAAAATCCAAGGACAATTATTCCCTGTCCTGTCTCTAATCCATTGAAACCTGCCAAGAAATTATAGGTTGTCGTTGCACCAGCGATTCCTATAGGAATTAAAATAAGAGGGTAAATTATTCCGAAATTTACATTTCCAAGAAAAGGAATATTCATTGTTGAGTTTCCAGCATTAATTACTACCAGAGGTATAGAGGCTACAAAAGCGAGGAAAAGTCTGCTTCTCTTAGAAAGCCCTTTGTTTCTCCATCCAAATAAATCATCGATTATCCCGACTATTGTAAGAATTAAGATAACACTCAACAAAGAAAAGATTTCAAGGTTTACTCCGTTCAGGTCTTTTATAACAAAAGTTCTCACAGCAATGTAATACAAGACTCCCACCACGAAAGCAATCACTACAATGACTCCTCCAGAACCAGCAACATTTTTAGGATGTCCTGGTTTGTTCATGTCTTCCCACACAAGACCGACTCCTTTGGTCTTTCTTATCCAGAATGGAAGAGTAAGAAAAGTTAGAAAAAAGCTTATGACAAGAGACAATAAAAGTAAAACTTCAACCATTGTTTACAAAACAATTTTTCATTTTTAAACCTTATAGAACTCGATTCTAGCTGAATAAAACAGGAGTTAGATAAACCTCTATAACAGCCGCGAACACGAGAATGATTAAAGCGATGAAGAGCAATATGGCTGTATTTTCGATTACATGTAAAAATCTTTTTCCTCCAATCCCATTCCTTATCACACCGACACCAAAAATCCCCCCAGCAAGGGCTGTTATGAAATATGCAGCTATTTCAGGAAAACCATGGATCATATATCTCGAAATCCCTATAGGAAGATCTGATATTCTGTTTCCTGCAAAAATAGAAACTGCCGCAGATATAACGCTTGCATTCCATGCCAACACAAAGATTGCTCCTGCTCCAAAAATGAGAGAGAAAATAAGAGTAAAAATCATAACATAAATATTGTTCTCTATTATGGACAGAAATCTCAATCCTTTGGTGGCTGCTCCTGTCTCTCTTGAAAAAATATATTTTTGTACACAGTTGTCTATGTTTCCCGGGCTGTTTATCGCACAATAAGTTTCTAACTGTGCATTGAAAAGTGTCGAGTCTTGTATAATAATATACCAGAAGGCAAAGGCAATTATAAATCCGAAGAATAACCATAAGAAAGCATAAATGGCGTCTTTATGGATTTTCCAGACGCTTAAAAGACCGAAGACCTCCTCGTCTTCTGCCTCTTCTTCCTTGATTATGAAATACATGAAAGGAATAGTGAACATGACACAGAAGGTTACTACGATTAATCCAGAATACTGCGAAAGAACAGCATCTTTTGCAAAAAACCATTTCACCAAAAACAGGGAAAGCGATGCATAAAGAATCCCTATAAAAAACATCTTCCAAGAGCCTTTCTCAAGCCTTCTCGGATTGAACATGCTTTCTAACATACCTCTAATAAAAAAAGTAAATTTTTAAATGTTGGTAAAAGAAATGACGAATAGTTTTTATATCGGCATTTGTTTAGTTATACATGTCTTCAAGAAAAAAGAGGTTCAATAAAATTGTCAGTGATATAAAAAAAATTAAAATACAGGGATCAAGCAGCATAGCAAAGGCGGCATTAGAGGCTTATCATCTTTTTCCAACAAGAAAAACCAGGAAAATTCTCTTAAATTCCAGACCTACAGAGCCGATGATGGAAAAAGTTCTTGAAATGGCTGAAAAATATCCCTATGGAAAAATTATGAAACATTTCGACCAGTCACAGGAAAAAATAAACCCTTTTGTTTTTAGATTAATAAAAAAAGATAGGATAATTTTCACACACTGCCATTCCACGAATGTTTCCAAGGCGCTTATTTATTCACATAAAAAAGGAAAAAGATTTGAAGTTTACACGACTGAAACGAGACCTTTATATCAGGGAAGAAAAACAGCTCGTGAATTAAGAAATGCCGGAATAAATGTTACTATGTTCGTGGATTCCTCTCTCGGAATAGCGCTTTCCAGGAAGCAAGGATTCAAAAAAGTCAACAGGGTTCTTCTCGGTGCAGATGCACTCCTGAAATCTGGCATAATCAACAAAGTTGGTTCAGAGCTCGTTGCAAGAATTGCCAGAGAGGAAAAAGTTCCTTTTTATATCGTGGCCGATTCCTGGAAATTTACAAAGAAAAAAGTTTCAATTGAACAAAGAGATCTTAATGAAGTATGGAATAAGGCTCCAAGAAACATAAAAATCAGAAATCCTGCCTTTGAATTTGTCCATAAAAAATATATTACAGGCGTTATAACTGAACTTGGTATTATGAGGTACGATGAATTTGTCAGGAGAATGAATAAATAGTTTTGATATAAAAAACTTCTACGCGATTATTATCTTACATTTAGCCTATATTTATTAAAGCTTAAATTTTAATTAAAAAATTTGTATATTGATACTATCTTAATTATATTAAAACTGTTTAGTGCGCCTTTTTACATTAACATTTTTTCTTAACTATCTTTATCTTTAAACTCTTCCAGGGTTTTCGTCATCCCATCACTAATTTTTTCCAAATTTTCATTAATCTCTTTTTTAATACTTATTAATTTTTTTATCTGCTCTTCTATTATTTCTTTTGTCTCTGGAATGCTCTTTTTCACGAAATTCTTCCCTCCAATATCAACCGTTAAATCTTCTGATGTAAGTTTGGTTTTTACAAAAATCCCTTTTCCGAGAGGAGAGAGAATTTCTTTACCAATATTTCCTTTGAGTTCATCAAGTCCGAAATTCAGGAAACCGAGATCATTTATTCCTTTTTCTACAGCTTCCATCTGCTCCTGCAGCTGATGAATCTGCTGTTCAAACATACCAAGCCTGAAAATCAACTCCTGTTTCTTCTCCTGTTCCATGTTTTGGAAAAATAAATGAGGTTTTTAAGCGTTCCCTTTAAATTTTAAATCTTACCTAACAAACCCCCCTTACATTAACAATTTTTTATCTGCAAATAGTGAATTTATGAGCTAGCAATTATAAGAGAGTGATTTATTAAACTATTTTTAAAACCTTTCTCAGTATAGAGCTGAAAATTATAGACCCCAAAAGATAAAACCAGAACCAACTCAGGAATCCAAAAAACCTGAAATCAACAAGAGCGAAGTAATCTGTGAACCACCTAAAAAGAAGGATGATTGGTATTGCCGTATAAATTATTGGCCTCATGCTGAGCTTGAACATCGGCCCGATAAACTTCATGGATTTCATGCTGAGTTCTGTATGCTCTTTGGAACCGACTTCAAATTTTTTCATATCTTCCTGCAGTCTTTTTTGTTCTTCTTTTATTTCTCTGAGGGTTTTCTGGTCAGTGGTATATTTTTGGATAAGACTCATGAAAACAGACAAAAGAAAAACAAGAACTATCATCCCGAAAGTTAAATCAAAATTCAAAAGTGCACCTGCAGTTGGATTAAGGACCGCATTAACAGAATTTTTTATAAATGGAAGGCTGTTCCAGAACGTAGCTATTACCAAAGAAACGACCATCACCAGGAAAATTAATTTAAAACTCCCCCCTTTGCCCTCGTTATCCATTCAGTTTTAAAGAGAAATTGGTTTTTAAACTTAAAGTTTTATTTTATGAATTTTCGCATCATAGGAAACATGTCCATCTGATGCTGCTGTGCAATATTCTGGTAGAACTGAAACATTATCATTATCACAAGGAGAATCGCTGTTCCTGAAACCAATGCTCCGAGCAAATCCGTGAGTGCAGCGAGAAGGCCTATCGCAAGTCCTCCCATGATCGTAAGAGGCATTATGTACCTGTCAAGGATGCTTTCAATTATTCTCTCATCCTGTCGGAAACCAGCCACCTGTAATCCAGAGGCAGAGATGCTGTGTGCCTGGCTTTTTGCATCCATGCCAGAAGTTTTCACCCAGAAAACAGCGAACAGAGTTGAGAAAAACATAAAAGACAAGATATGTGTCACCCCCTGAATGAGAAATATAGGTAAAAATCCCCCCCTTATTATGAGTTCCAGGAGATTTGTGTGTCCCATCCAGAAAGCAAGACCAGAAATCGGCTGTCCCTGGACAAACCTGCCAAGAAAGGTGAAATAAGAAGCAATCTTTGAGACTCCTGCACATTCCAGTCCGGAAAGACACGGATTTGCCGCATTTTCAATGATTCCCGCAAATAATTGTATGTTTGCAATCAATGCCGCAGTGAATATAACAGGAATAACAGAAGCATAGAAAAATGAGAGTGGCCATTTTATCGCATACCCTCTTATTCTCCCGAAGGAAAGAGGAATCTCAACTTTTAAGGACTGGGCCCAGACAACCAGAAGGAAAATTACGACTGTTGCGATTATTGCTACAGCTGCAGACAGGAGTTCTACAGGGAACCTGTTTACCACAGACTGTATCAGAACGAGGACTTTTCCTGAACACGGAATTGTCTTGAAACCAAGTAAGCAGTTTCTTCCCTGCTGGTCTATAAACTGGAATGCGCTCGTTATGAGTCTCCAGGAAACTCCTGCAGCTATGAAAAGACTGACTCCTGAACCGAAGCCCCATTTTTGTGTCAGCTCATCCATGTAAAAGATTGCAAGGCCTCCTAAAATCAGCTGCAGAACCAAAAGATACTCTAAGCCAGGGAGAGCCTGAAGTCCCTGCATGAAAACAAAAATCACTGCCTCAAAAATTATGAAAAATAAAACTAAGAGTTTCTGTATTCCCTGAAAAAATCTTCTTCCTTCGTCTGTGGTTGTGTCTATCTTTATTATCTCGGCACCTTTCAATAGTTGCAGGATTATAGAGGCTGTAACGATCGGGCCTATACCAAGAGAGATAATACTCCCAAAATCAGTTCCCAAAATTATCGCGAGATATTCAAATCTCGAAAGCGCATTTTCGGAAAGACCGAAGAGGGGTATGTTTGCAAGAACAAAAAATGCGCCGAGAATTATCAGAGTCCATTTTAATTTTGTGTTAAACCCAACCTTCTTCTCCTCAGGTTTTCTTATTTCAGGAATAAAACTGAAGATGTTTTTTAAATCTGCCATTTTATGCTCTCATGTTACCAGCAGAATTTATTTTAATATTGATAAAACTGAAATATATACTATAAGATTTATTTAACATCTTTTTCTTATCAATCAAAATTTTTTCTCTTTTTATACCTCAATTACTCATTCTTTTCATTATTAATATTTTTTGAAAGTAAAATTTCTCCGCCTGCTTTCCCAACTTTCTCTATTGCAGACTTAGAAGCTTTCTTTGCTTTTATAATTAACTTACTTTTTAGTGTATATCCCTTGGAAGCATCAAGAATCTTATAACTCTGAAGATCTATTTCTATTCCTCTTCCTGTTTTTTTTGCAATGCCTCTTTTCATGAAGCTTTCAATGTTTAGCTCTATATCTTCCAGATTTATCCTATGCCTTTTGTCTTTCCATGTTCTTTTGCTCGTAATCCCCTTTTTTCCGAAATATCCATGTCCGTAAAGTTTTGTTACAAGGGTTTTTTTTTGGTCAGCCCTTTTTCCGGTTCCAGCCATTCCTTTTCCTCCTCGGTGTCCTGACTTCTTGTGCTTTTTTCTTGCCCCCCATCCATGAGTGCCTTGACCACGACCCCTCATTCTCGAGGCTTTCTTTCTTTTCTTTGTTTTTTTTAATGACATTTTACATCATCCTTTGATTCGACCACGCTTGGGCGAAGCATTTTAATTTTATCATAGCATTCTCAAAATCAAATCATTTATTTTTTCTTTCATTTGGCTTTTAGACGAATGAATGAACATATCAATTGACATATTAAAGCATCCTCTCAACTAATTTATTGATGTGTTCTTTATTATCCCCCAAAACTCCCCTCGGGAAGTGTAGCTTGCTGTTTATCCCGCCTCTGGGAGGATGCAGCCTGAAAAACGGCTTTAAATTTAGAGATTCATAGGTTTTTCCTTTCTCAAGCTCTTCAACAATTTTTTTTGAATCAATCTTCTTTTTTTTGTCAATCTTCTGGCCCCTTTTGTCTATCAGTTTTCCGAAAACATCCTTCCTTATGTTCCCAAAGGCAACAAAATTCCTGAGTTTTTTTATCATTCCAATCTGCTCTTTATTCGGATTTATGACCACGCAAGTATATTTTTTTCCGAGCCTCAGTCTTTCCAGGGTCTCTTTTATGTCTCTATCAAGCCCTACCCTTCCATGTATTCTTATGATGCATATCATTTTATTTTTTGGTTGGTTTTCTTTAAGGCATCAAAACACGCCTTTATCAGGTTGAAAGTTGTTCTCCTCCGACCAAAAGTTTTGCTGTAAACATCTTTAATTCCCACAAGCTTAAGAATTTTCTTGAGCTCTCCCGCAACCACCAATCCTGTCCCTTGTGGAGCTGGTATAAGGATGACCCTGACGCTTCCGGCTTTT
>Ga0315296_10000830_pt1 | contig 27766 bp, 32 predicted proteins | sample YL17G14_18_MG_FD_203921 | JGI IMG/M metagenome (GOLD analysis project Ga0315296, IMG submission 203921) | Sediment microbial communities from Yellowstone Lake, YNP, Wyoming, USA - YL17G14_18 | ecosystem: Environmental > Aquatic > Freshwater > Lake > Sediment | place: USA: Wyoming | collected... | reverse complement strand
ACAAATGGTACTTCTACGGCCTGGTCGGCGTCATAGGCGTGATCGGCATTGTGCTGGCAGCATGGGCATACATGAAGAAGACAGAACCAGCCAAAACATGAACCGCCTTGAAAAGGGCGCATTCAACACCCACATTTAATCCATGTTTCATCCACAATAAACAAACCTTATTTTGACAGAGCTACAACCCTTACTGAAAGTGTTGGCGGTGATAGGGTCTTTGGGAACGGATCGTTTAAAGGTGAATCTGGCTGGTTTGAAGCTTAATAACCCGACGATGCTGGCTTCTGGGATTCTGGGCTATTCCGCTGAAACGTTAAGCAGCATTGTTGCAGGCGGAGCAGGTGCGGTTGTCACGAAGTCTGTGGGTTTGAAGCCGCGGAAGGGTTACGCGAATCCAACGGTTGTTCAGGCAGATTTCGGCCTAATCAATGCTGTGGGGCTCCCGAACCCTGGCATAAGTGAGTTTGTGCGCGAGATCCGTGAAATGAAAAGGCTGGGTGTTCCGCTGATCGTGAGCGTCTACGGTTTTTCGGCTGAGGAGTACGCAACTGTTGCCAAGAAGGCAGTGGGCGCGGGTGCCAATGCGTTGGAGTTGAATGTTTCGTGTCCGCACGTGAAGGAGACTGGTTCGGAGATTGGGCAGAGCCCTGAGGTTTTGGCTGAAGTGGTAGGGAAGGTTAAGGCGGTTGTGGATAGGCCTGTTCTTGTAAAGTTGTCGCCAAACGTCACTGATCTGGTGGAGATTGCTGAGGCTGCGGTTAGGGCTGGTGCAGACGGAATCACAGCGATAAACACAGTCAGGGCCATGGCGATAGATGTGGAAACGGCGATGCCTATTCTAAGCAACAAGAGAGGCGGACTGTCGGGTCCTGCGGTGAAGCCGATAGCGCTTAGATGCGTTTATGATGTCTACGAGCGTGTCAAGGTGCCCATTATGGGGTGCGGGGGCGTAACAGACTGGCGTGATGCAGTAGAGTTTTTCCTTGCTGGGGCTTCAGCCGTGCAGATTGGCACGGCCATCGCGCTGAAGGGTCCGAGCGTGTTCAGGTCTGTGTCCAGAGGCGTGGATGCTTACTTGAAGAAGAAAGGCTTCAGGAGCGTAAACGAGATTGTCGGCTTATCGCATCGCAGCTAACAAGCTGAGAACTACGAGCATCCTAAGTGTCAGGACCGAAAGCCCCACTGTTAAGACTTTCACGTTCAAGGATAGGGAATGTGCAAGGGCTAAGCCTGGCCAGTTTTTGATGCTCTGGATTCCTGGTGTTGATGAGATTCCGCTGAGCATATTGGATGTAGGTGAAGATGGAGCGGTTTCTGTAACGGTTAAGAAGGTGGGTGAAGCGACTGAAGCCTTGCACAGAATGAAAGCTGGCGACTTTGTGGGTGTGCGAGGTCCGTTCGGCAACAGTTTCACCCGGAAAAAGGGAAAGATTCTGATCGTGGGCGGGGGCACGGGTATGGCTCCGTTGTGGTTTCTTGTCAAGAGATTGTTGCCTGACGTAGAGAGGCTGGTTTTTGTGATGGGCGCGAAGACCGAGGATGAACTGCTGTTTATGGACGGGTTGAAGAAAATGCTCATTGGAAGGAATAGGCAACTTGTGGCAACTACTGAGGATGGCAGTTGCGGAATCACGGGGCTGTGCACAGAACCATTGGACAGGCTATTGACAAATGAAAGGTTTGATATGGCTTACACTTGCGGACCTGAGCTGATGATAAGGAAGGTTTTCGAGCTAGCTGAAAAGTGTGAGGTAAGCTTCGAAGCGAGTTTGGAGCGACTGATGCGTTGTGCCATAGGCTTGTGCGGAAGCTGCGTCATAGGAAAATACAGAGTTTGCAGAGACGGTCCCATATTCACGTCAAAGCAGTTAAGAGAAGTTGAAGCTGAGTTTGGATCCTCGAAACGCGACTTTGACGGAAAGAGAATACCATTATGAGCAGCTTGATATTGATAAGCACACCAGAATCATGCAAGCAGCTTCTACAAGCCTGCCATTTCTGAAAAGTTGCCAGCCTCTCTTCAGATCGGCCACTGCAGGTTCAATCTATATAGAGGAGGGGTAGACACCGCAGAGCAAGCCTTCTCCCCTAACAAGCACGGCAATATCGCTGATTCAAAAAGGTTATTTCACGCCAAAGTGGCGATGTCTCCCGCACAACCCCTCTTTTTTCTGTATGCATGCATAAGAACGGACAGGCACGCTTTGTTTACAGTTAATCATGCAACCCTGCACGGTTGCAGTAGCTATTTATCTCGTGGGCAAGTATATTCGAGTGTTCCGCTGTTGCCCAATAAAGCGAGATGGGTCGTATGAAGAAGCTACACGCACTCCCGCATAGAGTATGCGAATCCACATGTTATGTTAATGGGTTGGAAGATCTTTTGGTATGGAAGGAGGCATATTACGCTGATTTCCTTCTTTCTGTCGTAGGTGGGATGGCTGGCTTTGCCTATCTTCGCTTCAAAAGAGCAGATCCACCGTGCATGGTGTATTGGGGTGCAAATCCCAAGTACTTGATGAAGGATCTGGCGAATATCATCGGATTCAAAGAAACCGTCGTCGAGGGGAAAAGCTTCGAGTTTATGTTTTCTCGTCTTAAGGATTTCATCCAAGAGGATCGACCAGTGGTGGCTGGTGCTCTTGACATGTATTATCTCCATTATTACCCAGACCTATACAAGAGGCAGCATGTTCCCATTCATTACGTTCTTGTTGTCGGATACGATGATGAGGAACAAGCGGTTTTCGTACACGACTGCAGCCACAAAAACGTTCAGAAAATCCCATATGATGAATTTGAGAACTCCTTGGACGTTAAAGTGCCTGGAATGAGTAAGAGAAATACCATACGGGCATTCACCCTACCCAGAGTGATACCATCCGAGTTTGAAGTCGCGAAGAAAGGTTTTTCCTATAAGGCTGAGCGATTCCTGCATCCTCCTGTACGCCTCTTCGGTATTCCTGCTATGCGCAAATTGGCTGATGAAACCTTTGAATGGGATAATAAGAAGTACTTTGAGCATATGGTCACCTACGCAACAACGCCGCCTCTTTTGCCCAGAACGTTTGAGAACAGTCATGGTATGCGATTTTGGCAAGCAGATGTTCTCAAAGCATTAGGAGACAAATACAATGTAAGCGGGTGGACTGAAGCATCAAAGTTGTTCAGACAGTCTGGAGAAAGAATCATAAAACTCTGTCAAGTGGCACTGAAACAAGACAAACAGTCGGTGTCGAACACTTTGACAGAAATAGCCGACATTGAAGAGCAGGCATACAAATTGCTCAAAGCCGCGTAGCAGCGCGCGCAAGAGATTAATACGCTGAACAGTAATATGTCCTAACGGTGGTTGAAATGGTTAAAGCTTTGGTTCTTGTCCGAGTAGGTTCGAGTGAAACATTGAATCTTATGAAGACTGTCAAGGAAGAAGTCTGTAAGGTCAAAGGTGTTAAGGAAGTCTACGGCGTTTTCGGGCGCTACGACTTCGCTGTGATTGTGGAGACAAAGACGACCGAAGAATTGGGAAACCTCGTTACGGATAGCATCAGAGGCATCGCTGGAGTTGTGTACACAGAGACGCTTGTGATTGGCTTCTAACTTACGCTCATTTGCTGAAAAATCCTCTATGTCAACACGCGCGCTAAGACAACAAGGCATAGATCAACTGCCAAGAACACGGAAGAGGCAAAGAGGCTCATAGAAGATGGTTTTGAGTATGCCTGCACTACCCCTGAGGATCTAATGTTGTTTCGAAAACGCAAGTAAGTCGTCATTTGCGTGTATGTAGCAAATAGTTATGGGTAAAGGTTATATGGTGCTTAGGCTATGTTGATGTATTTGCGGGTGCAATGTGATGCAAGGTGACCGCCAAATTCAAACCTAATTCTGAAACAACCCTCACGATAGATTATCGCCCGCTTGAACTTGAAAAAGAAACACGCCGATTTTGGCAGCAAAACCAAACACAGCAGAAACTAGCCCAATTTAGAGAGAAAAACAACGTCGGCGTCTTAGGCTTCGTGGAAGGACCGCCAACACTCAACGGCATACCACACGTCGGCCACACCCGAGGCCGAGTCATGAAAGACCTTAGATACAGATGGAAAACCATGCAAGGCTACTACATACCCTTCTGGGCAGGATGGGACTGTCAAGGACTGCCGGTGGAGCTGGAAGTTGAAAAGCAGCTGGGCGTGAAAAACAAGCGGGAACTTCTCGAAAGAGTAGGCGAAGAACGCTTCATAGAAGAATGCAAGAAAGCCATAATGAAATACCAAAAAGCATGGGTGGAAGCCGACGGCAAACTCGGCATCTTCATCGACCACGAAAAAGCCTACTGGACCTACAAAGACGAGTACATAGAAAGAGAATGGCAATACCTCAAACGCGCATGGAACCAAGGGCTCCTCGAAGAAGGACACTACGTAGTCGCATACTGCCCCGGCTGCCAAACAAGCCTGAGCAGCGCCGAAGTCGGCTATGAAGACTCGTACAAAATCGTGGAAGACCCAAGCCTATACTTCAAATTCAAACTCACCGACAAACAAGACGAATACTTCCTCGTATGGACAACCATGCCCTTCACCCTCATCACAGACACCATGCTCGCAGTACACCCAGAAGCAGAATACGCCAAAGTCAAAGTCGACAAGGAAAAATGGATACTCGCCAAACAACGCGTCGAACCCGTCATGCAAGAACTAGGCCTACAAAAATACGAAGTAACCGAAACCGTCACTGGAAAAAGTCTCGACGGCACAAGATACGACTTCCCATTCAAAGACCTTATCCCGAAACAGGCAGAACTGGAAAAGAAACACCCACTCGTGCACAAAGTCGTCCTAGAAGACTTCGTAGACATAAACACAGCCACAGGAGTCGTGCACCAGTCACCTGGAAACGGAGAAGAAGACTTCTTCGCCGCACAGAAACGAGACGTCCCAATCTTTGCACCTTTTGACGACGAAGTCAAATTCACAAACGACGCAGGCGCCTTCAAAGGCGTGTTCGCCAGAGACGCAGACAACATGGTCGTTGAAGAACTCCGCAAGAGAGGGCTACTCGTCGATGTCAAAACCGTCAAACATGAATACCCAACATGCTGGCGCTCACACCACAAGCTTGTCTGGCTTGCAAGAAAAGAATACTTCCTCAGAACAGACAAGATAAACAAAAAAGTCCTAGAGGCCGCAGAAAAAGTAAGCTACTTCTATGAAAGCCCCAAAAACCGATTCATATCCTTCCTGAAAGAAGGCAAACCATGGTGCATATCAAGAGAACGCGTCTGGGGAACACCCCTGCCAGTTTGGAAATGCGAAAAATGCGAAGCAAAAACCTTAGTGGCAACCAAAAAGGAACTGCTCGAGAAAGCCATAGAAAAGCCACAGGGACATTTCGAACTGCACAAGCCCTGGGTTGACCGAGTCACATTCAAATGCGAAAAATGCGGAGGAACAATGCACCGAGAAGACTTCGTGCTCGACACTTGGCACAACAGCGGCGCCTCGCCTTACGCCAGATTCACAGACGAGGAACTCAAAAAGTATGTGCCCGTCGACTACTTGACAGAAGCAATGGACCAAACAAGAGGATGGGCCAACTCACTCCTGCTGGAACACGTCATACTAACTGGAAAAGCAGAATCACCCTACAAGGCCTTCCTGTTCCAAGGTCTGACCCAAGACGCAAAAGGCAGAAAAATGAGTAAAAGCCTCGGAAACGTGCTGGAAGCAGACAAGATACTCGAAAAATACAGCGCAGACATCTGCAGATTCTACATGCTCAGAAAATGCTCACCCATAGACGCCAACAACTTCGACCCCCAAGAACTCAGCCGCCGCCCATACCAAGTTCTCTCAACGCTGTACCATCTCAGCAGGTTCTTCATGCAGAACTCCGAATACGACAACTTCAACTCACAAAAACACACACTCGAATGGGCAGGAAAGGAAAAGCAGCTTAAACCACCCGACCTTTGGCTGCTGTCAAAACTCCAAGCCACGATAGAGGAATACACTGCTAAGCTGGAAACATGCGAATTCAACTTCGCCCTCGCAGCACTCGAAGACTTCGTCATAGAAACCCTGAGCAGGCTTTACGTGCCCATGGTCCGCAAGGAACTGTGGACAGACGACCCGGAAACTCTGAACAGAAGACTGGCAGTGTACGCAACGCTGTGGCAGGTTTTGAAAACAGCAACACTTCTGTTCAACCCGATAACGCCCTATCTGAGCGAGGCACTGTATCAGAAAGTCTACAGAAAACTCGACCAGACACTCCCCGAGACAGTGAACCTCGAAAGCTGGCCCAAACCTGACAAGAAAATGCGAAACCTGGCCGTGGAGGAGGATTTCCAAACCCTGTTTAAGTCAGTCTCACTAGTCTATTCAGCCAGACAATCCGCCAAGCTGAAGAGACGCTGGCCCCTGAACAAGATGACCGTCGTGGCTCCAGAAAAAATCTGCACAGCCCTGAAGAACGCTGAAGAGCTGTTCCTTGAACTGGCAAACGTCAAAACCGCGGAATACCTGCAGAAGGCTCCAGAATACTCTTCGCAAGAAGGGTGGATCTCGGCCTCAGAAGGCGACATGCAAGTCTTCTTGAATGTTCAACGCGACGAAGGACTTCTCGGCGAAGGCCTGATGCGAGACCTAGCCCGCAGAGTCCAAGCCTTGAGGAAGGAACTGGGCTACATGCCGACCGACATTCTGAACGCCATCCACATCGCAGAACTCGACGACGAAAGCATAACGCTGTTGCAACCATACGTTGGAGAAATGCAGGAACTTGTCCGCACTAAGAAAGTCAGCCTGCACAGCAGCCGCGAAGATGCTAAAGCAGAGTGGCACGAATGCCAATTGGATGACAGGAAAATCTACGTAGCTATCTCCAAATAGCTCCTTTATGCTTTTGGCAGTAGCTGAAATGAATAGCTCTTATACTGCCCATTCCCTGAAACTGAATCGCATTCATGAACCTTCCGGTGACAGTCAGCGAAACTTCAGACTTGAACTTACATTTCAAACTGGTTTCAAAAGCCGTCCAAGACTCTCTTCAGTAGGAAGCCCCTTAAGCACCCTTTCTCCACAGCAAACGCTCGGAGTCTTAAGTCCCCCTATTCTCAACCTCAACCTTGACAGGAAACTCATTTGACCAACATCGACAATCTCAAACTCTAAACCATTGCTTCTGCAGAAATCCTCGACACGCATTAAAGTCTCTCTTTCCTCCTCATTCAAATAGCGGTTTCCGAAGAGACTGGAGAAGCTCCCTAGCCTTTCGAATGCGGTCTTTTGGGCTTGAGCGCAGGCATGCATTGCTCCTTCTTTGTCAACGAAGCCGACTGTTGGAACTTCAAGGCTGTGAAGGTAAACCTTCAACTTGACCATAGAAACCAGAAATAGACGTTGACAAGCCCGATACTTAAGGTCTTGCCAAGGATTCAACAGTCATTGCACCTCTGACGTAAAATCGGTCAGATGCAGATAATAGACAAAGTTGCTGTTTAATCTGGAAACATGTGCACGCCAGAAGTGAAACCGTAAGCTCTTTATTCCTAATTCATCCTCTCTTCCGAAACACAGGGCCGGTAGTTCAGCTTGGTATGAACGCCGCATTCGCAATGCGGAAGTCGCGGGTTCAAATCCCGCCCGGTCCACTCCCATTCAGGTATGGAAACAATAACGCCCGCCTGACCTAATGGGGGCATCTGACCTTCAGAACCCTTGCTAGTTGTTTAAGACTCTCATTGCTCATCCATTCTGTCTTGAGGTACTTACAGATTCTCTCATCACTCAATCCCAGTCTCCTCGCCTCTTCTACTGCATGTTGATAAGCTTGAACTTCCGTAGGTCTCTCGGCGTAACTATAATCGCTGTCGAAGAGCTCTTTTCCCTCTATGAACTGCTTCACGTGCACTAATTCATGGATCAGGTCTAGATATACGTCAACCTTATCGCCATTGTTCACGTAGTAGGAACTGACTATAAGATGGCCATCTACGTTGCTGACTCTCATGTACCCCCTCATCCAAGTAAACTCTACCCTTAGATTGCGCAACACCTCCTCTGTTCTTTCGCCGAAGATTTGTCTAACGGCCTCAGCCTTCTCTAGACCTCCAAAACAGTCAGTGAATGGACGTGTTGGTGCCTTGAATGGCATTAACCCGAATAAATGTAATCTCTGAACAAAGTGCAGTGTCCTCACCATTAATTGCTCGCGCCAGTCCATGGTTTGCTATCCTCCTCGTAGACCCATATCTCAAAATAGCACAAGCTAGTAAGGTTTATCCTTCTAGTTCATTGGCAACAAAGGGCACGCAGGTTGGACTTGAACCCTTTTGGGTGCCAATCCCACTCGGTCCACCAACGAACAGTCTTCAAACGCATTTTCATGGTCTGCAAATGAAACTACTGCCAGACGTGCACACTCTAGGTCCCAGAAAAGCGTTAGCGGGCCCGAAGGGATTTGAACCCTTGATCTTCGGCTCCGAAGGCCGACGCCTTAATCCGTGCTAGGCTACGGGCCCAAACAAGACAGTAGCCCAGAAGCAATTAAAAGTGTTCCGAAAATCCTTAAAAACGGTTGATGATTTATACTAGTTGATACTGCTGAGGGCCGGTAGCTCAGCTTGGCTGGAGCGTTCGGCTGATAACCGAAAGGTCGCCGGTTCAAATCCGGCCCGGCCCACCAATATCATAAGTCTTATAAAGATTATATAACGAAAAAGGAATGTTGGTGGTTGTTTTGGCGAAAGATGACGAAATATTAGAAGAGTTACGGAAAATCCGAGCTGCTTTGGAACCGAAGCCTGCCCCGCCTCCGCCTGCTCCTAAGGGGTTGTGGGCAGAATTCGTGGATTTCCTGTCCAAGTACAAGGTCATGGGACTGGCAGTGGCTTTCATCATGGGTGTTTACCTCGGCGGACTATTAAATGCGCTTGTCAAGGACCTAATAATGCCGATGATAGGCCTTGCGATACCCGGTCTTGGGAACTTGGCAATCTTCAAAATTGGAATTCCACCAACGTCCTTCGATAGCAAGGGAGACCCGCCTACAACTTACGTTGGCCAGATATTCGGCGTAGGAGACTTCCTAGTAGCGTCGATAACATTCATAATTGTTGCCTTCGTAATCTACCTGCTTGTAAAGCTGAATAAGAAGTGGGGCATAGAATAGATTCTGCAGTCAAGACTCCGCAGAAGACGTCCCACCCGCCAGCTTTTATCTGCAATTCTATACGGAACAACGCTGGTCCCGTGAAGTCTCGAACGCCAAGGTCAACTTGTTCTCAGCCTTGTAGGTTTTGAGCCCAAACAGAACCAAGTGCTCCATGAAAGTGCTGCGCTTTTCTCTTCCCCTGATCATTTAGCGCGCGCGAGAATGTCTTACAGCTACAGCCTGCCATGGTTGCCTGACAGTTATAGGAAGCTAATCGAACAGGCTATGAACGCAAAGAGACTGTCACTAACGGAAATCAAAAGGAGACTTGAGGCAATCAGGGAAATGTGGCACAAGATTCTGCCCAAGCTAGAAGAGGAGACTGGGATGACTCAAGACCAGCTTTCCAAGTACTACGTCACAGAGATTCTTGGCCAAACTTGGATCAAGGATTAACTTGCAGTTGACAGGCCAGAGGTTTTCTCGGCCCGTAGTTCAAATCTAAATTGGAAGTTCATAACCAATTTATACGTTTCAACACAGAGAAGTCCCAAATCCGTGATAACCACTTGTTCCATGAGGAATTACCAGTGCTCAAGCGTGATTTCGAGAAAATTCTCCTTGAAGCCGTGGACGAAGGACTGTCTTCTCTCGGGGAATCTTCAAAGGAAGCCATATATTTCCATCTGGACAAGAACTTCAACGTCAAAAAGCATGAAATTCCAGATAAAATTGAAGCTTTCACAGGCGCAGTGGAAAACATTTTCGGGCTCGGGGCCAACTTCCTCGAGATTGCGATTATGAGACAACTTCATGCTAAAGTGAGTCAACGCGCCAAGTGGCACGTCTCCAGAGACCTGACATTCACCGAATATGTAACCGTGGCCAAGCAGAGTCTTTTGCATGAGAACAAACCGAAAAAAGCAAACGGGATGATGGCACAATGCGGCGAAATAATGGCAAAAACTTAACCGGATCTTTTCCAAGCGACATGCCGCTTGTGCGTGCTTTCGAGTGTCTGCTCGAAAACGCCAATGACGCTTTCTACGTTCTAGATCGAAGAGGAAGAGTAGTGGCCGCCAATCGCACAGTGGAAGCTCTTATCGGGATCAAACGAAGGAATTTGCTCGGAAAAACACTCAAAGAGATCGTCTCAGCCTCCAAACTACCGAAGTCAATAAAGGGCCTTGTGAAAACGGTCAAAAAGAAACCGATCAGGCTTGAACTGGAATTCAAAACGGCAACTGGCAAAACCATAGACGTGGAGTCAACTTCAATACCATGCTTAAGTCATGGCAGGTTTGTTGGAATCCTAGGAATAATACGGGAAATAACCGAAAGGAAAAAAATGGAAAAAGCCCTGCGCGAAAGTGAAGAACGATCCCGCTTCATTGTGGAGAACTCGCCAAGTGGCCTCGGCATAATAGATGATCATTTCAGAATCATTTACGTTAACAACGAAGTGTGTCGCATTTTGGGACGCTCAAGAGATGAGATTGTCGGAAAGGACTACAGGAAATTTCTAGACAATGAAAGCAAGGCGCTGGTCCAGGAGAGTTATCTGCGAAGGCAAAGAGGAGAGAGAGCACCGTCGTGGCATGAATGCAAGGTTGTTCGAAAAGATGGCGAGAGAAGAAGCATCGAAACTACGTCAACAATCATGCGAGATAGTAATGGCAAGATGCAAAGCATAGCTCAAATAGTTGATGTCACAGAGAGAAAGAAGCTGGAAGAAAGGCTCTCGGCATTGAATTACTACGGTGGGGAGCTAAATCGCGCCCAAAGCATCCAGCAAATCTACAGGCTAACGTTGGACGCGATTGAGGAAACCCTAGGTTTTGAGACCGCAGCATTCATGATGGTGGAAAAAGGCTGTCTTCAGGTTGGAGACCAGCGCGGATACGGCGAACCGAAACTGAGAATGCCTCTGAATGGTAAAGGCATAACCGTTAAAGCGGCAAACACTCGCAGACCCGTGATAGTTCTTGATGTGGCAAAAGACAAGGATTACGTTGGGGGCGCTCCCGGCGTTCAATCGGAAATCGCTGTTCCGGTAGAGAATGAAGATAGGGTGATGGGCGTCTTAGATGTGGAGAGTAAGGAATTAGGGGCCTTCGATGAGAAAGACGCCGTGCTGCTGGAGGTTCTGGCTTCGCATGCCGCAACGGCAATCGGTAACTTGGAGAAACGTGCAGAAATAGAGAAACGCCACAGTCAATTAGCCCTGTTGATGAACAGCTCTGCGGAGATGATTCACACCACGCACTTGTCTCAAAGACTTCAGAAAATTGCTGAGGCAATCAGGCAACTCGGATGGCAAAGAGTGGTTATCCGCGCCGTCAAGGATCAAGGCATGGAGTTAACAAATCCTGAGGACATGGTGACTGCGGGCCTAACAGACGAAGAAAGAGAGTTCCTGTGGACGAACAGGATGCCAGGACAGGTTTGGCGTGAACGATTTGGACCTGAGTTTGAACGCTTCAGGGTTGGCGAATTCTACCATCTTCCATGGAGTGACCCATGGGTCAGAAAGAAGTTCGCACAAGGCACGGTTTCAAGCAGGCTCTCGCCAGAGCAAATGGTTGACTGGGACCCGCAAGACCTGCTCTATGCCCCGCTTCGTTTGGCTGACGGCAGCATCGTGGGAATACTGAGCATTGACGACCCAGTAGACGGGAAGAGACCTACGAAAGAGTCTCTGGCGCCTCTTGAGCTTTTCATACATCAAGCCGCAGTGGCCATCGAAAACGCTCAGCTGATTCAGCAGCTGAACACTGCGAGGAACCAGATCCGAGAATACGCAGACCAGCTGGAACTGAAGGTGAAGCAAAGGACTCAAGAGCTTGTTGAAGCTCAGAGCAAGTTGATCAAAACTGAAAGACTTGCGACCATCGGAGAAGTTGCGGCAATGGTTGGTCACGACTTGCGAAACCCGTTGACAGGCATCACTGGAGCCACGTACTATTTGAAGATGAAGCTGACTTCAAGGATGAACAGCAAAGCGAAGGAAATGCTGGAGCTGATTGACAAAGACATAGATTATGCTAACAAGATCATAAACGACCTTTTGGATTATTCGAAGGAGATATTCTTGGAAGCAAGAGAGACTACTGTCAAGTCTATCATAGAAGAAGCGCTGTCGTTGGTCAATGTCCCGAAGAACATCAACGTATTGGACCTAACAGAGGACACGCCTAGAATTCAAGGTGATGTTGAGAAAATGAAAAGGGTTTTCGTTAACATCATTAAAAATGCCATTGATGCCATGCCTCAAGGCGGCAAACTTACAATAGAAAGTAAGGAAAAAGGTGGCAACTTGGAAATTGCTTTTAGTGACACTGGAATAGGAATGCCAAAGGATGTTCTGGAAAAGCTTTGGACAGCTCTATTCACGACAAAAGCAAAGGGAATGGGCTTCGGCTTACCAATTTGCAAGCGCATCGTGGAAGCCCACGGAGGCAGCATTTCCGTTGAAAGCACTGTTGGCAAAGGCACTACATTCACGGTAACTATCCCTATCAAACCTAAAATCGAAGAAGGAGGTGAAAAAGTATGGGTGAACGTGCCAGAATCCTTGTTATCGACGATGACGAAAGCATAAGAAGAACCATAACTTCGATACTGGAAGAAAAAGGATACACTGTTGACACAGCAGAAAACGGGAAAGAGGCAATAAGAAAATCCAAGACTAAATTCTACAATTTGGCTTTGATAGACATTCGTCTTCCTGACATGGAAGGAACAAAGCTGCTGACTGCAATGAAGGAAACTACTCCCAAAATGGTCAAGATAATTGTCACAGGCTATCCGTCGCTGCACAACGCGGTTGAGGCTGTAAATAGGGGAGCAGACGCTTACGTGCTCAAGCCCTTCAACGTGGAGAAGACCTTGAAGACAATCGAAGAGCAACTGGAAAAACAGAAAGGCGCCAGAAAGTACAGTGAACAGAAAATCTCTGAGTTCATTGAAACCCGCGTTAAGGAACTGGAAGAACAGAAGACGACAGCACAAAGTGAAAGACGGTAGAGACCCCATCTATTTTAACAAAAGAAAGCATTTTTTCCTTTCTGCAAGGACAGAATTGTCTATTTCACCCATATTGTTTCAGGCAGATTCTTGAAATGCTCGTCACCGGTTAAGATTTTTGCCTTAAGTAGTCTGGCCGCGGCTAGTGGTATGGCGTCGAAAAGGCTGGGGGTTGTGAGGTCTTTTCTCTTTGCTTCTCGCGTGAGCCTTGTGTAGCATCTTGCTGCCTCTAAGGCCAGTTTGATGTCTATCGGGACTATGTCTGACGCCTTGGCTATAATCTCAAGCCTTGCTTGTGTAGTTCGTTCTTCGGCTCCTTCTCTACAATATTTTCGGGCAACTTCCGCCATGACAGTATCCGGCGTGTAAACCTCGTCAGCCTGCTCCAAGGTTTCCTTTGCTCTCTTCCCTCTTTCGCTTCCGATGAAGATTTCAATCCACGCGTAAGCGTCAACTACGGTCTTCACCGCGATCCTCCTCGGTGAATGGGCGTATCCTGTTTTTGTCCATGCTGAAGGCTTTGTCAATGGCTTCCTTGCGTTGTCTTTTGATGAGGGACTGTATCGCTTCATCAAGGCTCTGAACGTCAAGTTTCTCCCTCAAGCGTTCCAAGGTCTCCAAGGTTTTCCTCGAAACTCTTATCGTCGTTGTCTCGCTCAACACTTCCACCCAACAAGCATATCGCTATACAAGTATAAAAGTATACTTGTATACGCGCTTCCAAAGTCACGGTTTGGAGAGGCCATCAGAGGAGCCGCCTTCAGGAAAAGAGGGATGTGCGTTGGACGTGGGTCGCGGTTTAATGTGGCATAAAGATTTTATCTTTTGAGGAGGAATCTGTGGTGGTTGAGGTGGCTCAGGGTGAAGGTTGTTGGTATCGTGGGCAGTGGAAGGCCGGGTGGTAACACTGAGATTCTTACTCGCATTGCGTTGGAGGAGATACGAAAGGAGGGGCTTAAGACAGAACTCATAAGCTTGGCGGGAAAGAAGATAGAGCCTTGCAATGGCTGCCGAGCCTGTGTGAAGACTGGCAAGTGCCACTTCAAAGACGATTTTGATTTTGTCTTTGCTAAGATGAAAGCGGCTGACGGGATCATTCTTGCGACTCCTGTTTATTTTGGTGCGGCCACGCCGCAGATGGCGAGTCTCATCAGCAGGTTCTATGCCACGCGTGGCAAGCCTTTGAAGAATAAGGTGGGTGGGCCGATTGTTGTGGCGCGTCGTGCTGGGCACAATTTCACTTTTGCTCAGCTTATGTTTTTCTTTATGATTTCTGAGATGATTGTCCCTGGGTCGTCGTACTGGAATGTGGCTTTTGGGCGGTCAAAGGGGGACGTTCTCAAAGACGAAGAAGGAATCAACACGATCAAGAACTTTGGACAGAAAATGGCTTGGCTGATAAAGAAGATCAAGACGTAGAACTCGCTTCGATCACCTTGCTCATAAGAACCTCATTTGTTTGGCAACGGTCAAAGCGTCAGGTAGTTTGGCACGTAGGACGTTTGGCTTCTCCTTTTCTAGAGTAATTTCGAAAAGTCGTCGTAGACTTTCTTTCTGTGTCCAACGAATAATATGATGACCTGTTTTTTGGCTCTGTCTATTTCGTAGATCGCGCGGTAGTCGCCTATTCTCAAGCTCCAAAAGTCGGAATGTTTCAAGGCCTTTCCGATTGTTACAGGGTCGTTCCTCAGTTCCTTCAGTCTTTCTGTGATTCTGGTTCTGGTCTGATGCTCGATTTTTTCCAGTTCCTTGACTGCCTTTGGATGTAGGAGTACGGCGAAGGCCACTATAACTCCTCGGCGGAGACTAGAGACTCAGGGTGCCTCCTTGCCTCTTCGCTGCGCTTCAGAAGCATATCGTAGAATTTGCGTGTTTTCTCTCTTTCCTCGTAGAAGCTTATTATGGTTTTTATGGCGTCGCTTCGGCTTTTGAATCTACCTTCCGCTACCCAGCGGTCGATTTCCTGAAGCGTTTTCTGAGACAGCCTGAGCTGAACTTGAGCCAACAGACCACCGTAAACAATACTGTTTACAACACACTTAAACATTACTCAGAAGAACTACAGTGTAAGGGTAATTCGGTTTGGGGTGAGAGCTCGCTTGTTTATGCTCTGGACAACTCAACCATAGGTATCTCAGTAGAAGATGTGTCTGAGCGGAATGAGGTCAAGTTTTGAGGAGAGCATCCCGATGAAGAAACAGCGATGCTTCAAGGCTTGAGCTTTCCAAGATGTCTCGTCGTGAGATGAACCAAGTTTAGCAGTCTTATCTTGACGCACCAGAGCAATGAACCCAAAGTGTAGTGTTGCAGATGGATATTCCTGATGGATAGTTCAAAGCTCTTTTCAATGATCTTGGACATCCTGATTGTGCCAAGCAGAAAGAAATCAATTCCATTGCCTATGACTAGATAACCTGAGCCTGTTCCTATGATCAAACCACACTCAGCCAATTCTCCCAGCCTTGCATAACCTAGCGACTGGTCGAGTTTCTCTAGAACCTTTGTCAATGTTCCACTTAGCCCCCTTTCCCAAAGGTGGAATGAGTTCCATCAGCACAAACCCGCACACGTTCAGTCACATCCAAACACATGTTCACCTTCACCTCACCCAGCAACCGCCCAACACGCTCCCAATCCTCCTCAGCAGAACGCCTATCCCTACGCAACCGACACACACCCAAACCAAACATAGATAGTGCTATAATCAGATAAAATAATATCTAACACTCTGACCCCAAGAAAACCACTGAAAGTTGAAGGTGCCACGCCATAATCATAAGACAGATCAAGAAAAATGACTGCAGACAAGACTTCGAAACCAGCGACCCCAGATTCGACTATGGCCAACACGGAAACAAGCTCGGCCTAAGCTTCTACTACGAAAGAGACCGCTCGAAGGAATACGAATCCTACGTCCTAGAAGACAAAGGCAAAATCCTCGGCGTCCTTTGCATCCAAAAACAGACAGACTCCCTCTACATCAGCAGGCTCGGAGTTCGCAGAGGCCACTGGAGAAAAGGCTACGGAACCGAACTCCTGAAATTCGCAATCTTAAAAGCAAGAGAACGCGGAACCCAAAAGATCTCTCTGGAGACAGAAACTGAAAACATCGAATTCTATAAAGGACTCGGCTTCAAGACAACCCGAGAATACTATGACCCCCACTGGGGAAACTTGGCAACGATGGAACTATCCCTTCGCATATGAGTCTCTATCACTAATCGGGTGCTTCTCCACGAAATCCCCCATCTTCTTCGCCCAGCAATCTAAGCAGAGCACACCATACTTCGGCGTCTCAACACGCACATCGCCCTCACCCAGCTTTCCCTTACACGAAGAACAAACGGCCTGCACGACCGCGGTCTGCATCTGCGACCTATTCCTCCGCACAGCCGCCTCCACGCTCGGATGCTCCCGCAAACAAGTCTCAATCAAACGGCTCCTCGACAAGCCAAACTGTCTGCATAAAGCATCAATCGATCTGCACAGTTCATCAGACAAGGAAACCGTAACCTTCGACAACTTCGCACACATCACTCACACCCCACACTTACTCTGGTAAGACTGTATTACTATAATATGCTAGTCACAACCGACGCTTAAATACCTTACTTCTTCTGCCCTTCTGCCAACGCTTCGCCCACTCAAGCCTCTCCCTCAACCGCTCCAAAAGCTCCCCCTCCGAAATCTCAGGAAACTGCGCCCTAATCCCCTCGGCGCAAACCCGCAAACAATCCCGTGTATGCAAACAATGCCCACTCACATAGTGTGTAAACGACTGCAGACCTTAAGAAATATTCTCCATCGACTGCAAAACTCCAACCCTTCACGCTACTCTTCCAGACTCCTCAAGACATCCTGAGCCAACTGCTTAAGCGGGGGTATCTCGTCTTAGCCGTCTTCCACAAAATCTCCACATCAACACCAAAATATTCATGAATCAACTTGTCCCTCATCCCAGCCATCTGCCTCCAAGGAATCCCACCCCACTTGGTCTTCAACGCCCTCGGAATCCGCTTCGCAGCCTCACCCATAACCTCGATGCTTCTCACTACGGCGTTAATCGTCTTCCTGTCCCGCTTGAAATCCTCGTGACTCATGCCCTTGATGAAACTTTCAATTTCGCAAACAGAATCTAAAATGTCCTGCAAATAGTCCCGGTAGTCCCGCTCCTTCATACATAAGCTACTTCCTTCAAAACCCGCTCGCCAATCCTCGGCTTCAAAGCCTTCTCCGAAACAAGATCCACCCTCACACCCAACAAACCCGACAAATAATCCTCCAACGCAATAAACTCAAAAAACCCCACAGGCTCCACAAACTCAACCAAAACATCAACATCACTCGCCTTCCTCTCTTCACCCCTGACAAACGAGCCGAAAACACCGATGCTTTTTACCTTGAACCTCTGCCGTAGCTCCCGCTTATGCCCAGCAAGAACCCTCTTTATCTCTTCAACCTTCTCCATACCCCATCCAATGTGAAAGTCAAAATTTAAGCCTTCCCACCAAAGCTTCTGCACGAACCCGCACACACGCCTCAGTCATATCCAAACACACACGTGCTGTAAGCTACGCGTTACCTGTTTCTCTCCTTAAACCGCTTCAACACCTCTCCGGGAACAGGATTAACATACTCCAAACCAACAGCCCCACACAACCGCTCAAAATCCGTATCCGTAGTCACAATCCCCTTAGCATTCTCCTGCAACGCAAAAGCTAAATACACACAGTCAAACACGTCATGACCCAGCTTATCAGCCAACTTGAAACTCTCCCAAACCGTTTCCTTCTGAAGACGCGGATAGCGAGGCCGATCATATGCTGTAATAAAATACTGAATCGCCGCAACACTCTCCTTCTTTGCACACCCCCACTTCCTAGTCATAACCCAATAAGCCCTGACAGGAAGGATATCCATCAAAATCGGAAGGTACGCACCCCTCAACCCTTCCTCAACGACACCAGACACATACTCATTTCCAGGATGATTCTTCACCAGAAAAACAGCCAAAACATTGACGTCCAAAACCCTCTTCTCTTTACCGGCACTATTCGCCAAAAGTAGCCTCCCCCGAATCCAAAAACGCCTCCTTACCCCACCTTCGCTTCTTGGACTTCACACTGACAGGCGGCTTAACAACAGGTTTCAAAAGCAAAACCCCCTTCTCCTCAACCAACTCAAACTCCGCCCCAGACTTCAAGCCCAACCTCTCCCTCTCCTCAGTAGGAATCAAGACCCTCCCACGCTCATCCATCCTAGTCTTTCCCACAATACCACACCCACAAATATCCATTCATTCTTACCCACATAAACCTTTCTGAAAAACGGACGGGCAACCCTCATAGTCCCGCCGCTTCATACATAGGCTACTTCCTTCAAAACCCGCTCGCCAATCCTCGGCTTCAAAGCCTTCTCCGAAACAAGATCAACCTTCACACCCAAGCAACAAGTAAACACTGCAAGCTTTAAGAAACATTCCCCGCAGCGCGCGTGGATTCTGAAGTGTAAAAGTTTCTTTCCATTTTGGCTTCATAGAGCAGCAGCTATTTCTATATTTTTGTATTTCTAGCTCTCTGCCAATCTCGCGTCTCAACGTGTTTGATTTTCGGTCTTGAGTTTCCTTATTTTCCTCGCATATAGGACAGCAAGCGTGGCGAGTATCATGAATATGGGCAGAATTGTGATTGGCGGAAACTCTGGAACCACGACATCAACGTAGAACGTGTGCAGGACGTCTGCAACTAGGTTTACGGCCAAGTTGAGCGATTCTCCAGCCCTGTTCTTGAAGGTCGGGTTGTTCCAGTCGTAGTTTTGATCCATCCACACGCATGTCAGATCGCCGTTCAGGTCGAAGGTCGTGTCATTCGCAATTGTCAGGGTTGCGTCGTAGGCTGAAATGTGGTCTAAGACACCGTCGAAGGCGAGAAACGCGTTGAACTCGTCTGTGTAGCTGTCTGTTCTCGTGTTCACGTAGTTTTCGTAGTCGCCGTGGTACACTTCGTTGCCCCAGTCTGTGCTTGAACCCATCACGTGCCCAAAAACAGCCACGTCACAAATGTAATGAGTCATTATTCCAAGCCCCTTCACCGCGCCAGCCACATCGCCACCATTGTAGAGATTTGCAGCGTTGAGATATTCTTTCCCTGCCCTGTCGGCTGAATTGTCTTCCTGCAGCGAACCGTCAGCATGATAGTAGACGTGATGGTTGATGGTGTCTCCAATTCCGCCTGGCGCTTGTCCGTTGTCAGGCAGCTCCGTCCCATACAAGTAAGCCTTAAGATTATTGAGAATGTACTGCTTCTCCTGCTGCGGCAGCCAGTCCAAGGCATGTTGGGCAATCCAGTCGTGAGTCCCATACTTTGGATTCGACGGGTCGTCGCTATAGCCTCCATTGCTCCAAGAAAAGACTGCGTTCATTGAGGCAAGCAATGAAACGAGGGCAAGAATTGTGGCCAACAATATGGTTATCTTCATTGTTTTCCTCCCCCAGACCAGATTGCCTTTAATCTTAGATAAAATTTTGGAAAAACCCGCCAACACCCTCAATGTCTCGCGGATAAAAACTTCACAAATCGTAAGGTTATGCATTCTATGTCACACAGCCTTGAACATCAGCGCGCGCGCAAAACTTCGTTCTGGTGATGATGCTTCTCAAACCACGCTTTGGCCTTGTCAACCGTCCACCCTTTGTCCAGTTGGAAAAGGTAGCTTTCAATCTCCATGCTGTCTTTACCTTTGGGCTTGCCGATGACGGCTTTAATGCCTTCATCCCTGCTCAAAACAATCGTGCGCATGGTGTCTGGTTGAAACTCGTCTGGGTTTCGATGTCCGCTTCGGATGTATTGTTCAGTCTATTCCCATGGCAAATTCGCACAACCTTACACTTATGATACCGAACTAATATGCTGGGGAAATGAAAAGCTGAATTGTACAGCAGGTTAGCCCACAGAAAAGCCTACCCGCTGGCGCCAGTGCTGACCTAGACTGCAATAAAGTGATTCGGAATGCCTAGAAAATGCATAGTCAAAGTGGTCCTGAGCAAGGAGCAAAAGGAGATCCTCGACGAACTAGCGGCAAGACTCGGCACGAGCGAAAGCGAAACAATGCGCACGGCACTGATGGACTACGCCAAGGAACTGAGCCTGATAAAAGAGCGAGTCGAAAGAATAGGCATTCAGTTTCTCAGAAGGCAAAGTTGAAAGCCCCTAACAATGAAGCAAGAACTGGGCCGAGAGTTTGAATTTGAAAAGCATGCCAGGCAGACACCTTCTCATAAAACAAGCCTCCACATGGTTTGTGAGCCAAACTGCAACGTTTTCAGACAAAATCGAGGGACAAGCATGCTCTGATTCGGATTTCTGGCGGAAAATGACCGAATCAAGGATTAAATTTAAAAATCGACAACGGATTTATTTACTAGAAGCACCAAAACAATTCCCACAGGGGCGCAGCTTTAGAGGAATAATGAAGTGCGGAGAAAAACCTTCGACAAGCTCTTTCTTGAAGCTGTAGATGACGCCTTGTCGTCGCTAGGCGACTCGGCCAGACAGTCAATATACTTCCATCTTGAGAACAAGTTCAAAATACCTAGAAACGAGATTCCCTACCGCTTCCAGGATTTTGCGGCTGGACTTGAGAAAATTTTCGGTGTAGGAGCCCGATTTCTGGAAATTCTGATAATGAAGAAGCTGTACGAGAAGACTGGAAAACGCATTGAATGGGATGACAGCAAAGAATTTGTTTTCACTGAATATCTTGCCATGGCCAAGCGGAGTTACTTACAAAACGGCGGCAAAACTTGGCTTCCAGAGGCATGAAGTGGTTTTGTCTCTGAAGTGGATTCTGATAGTACGTATTTGGAGTTCACAAATGATTTATCAAAGCTTCATGGACTTCTCTTCTAAACTCACGTTAGGACTTCCGAGGGTTAAATTTGCCTCAAAACGACTTCAGCGCGCGCGCTAAAGCAGGCTTGGCAAGGGCACAACCTTCACGATTACCATTCCAATCTAGCCAAAAGCGAAAGAAGGAGGTGAAGAAGTATGGGTGAATCCGCTCGAATCCTCATTATTGACGACGATGAGAATATAAGAAAAGTGCTGGCAACGATACTTGAAGAGGAAGGATACATCGTTGAAACGGCAGAAACTGCGAAGACGGCGATTCAAAAGACTGGAAGGAAATTCTACAATCTGGCCTTGATTGACATCAGGCTTCCAGACATGGAAGGCATAGAACTTCTGACAAAGATAAAACCCACAACACCCAAGATGCGAAAAATAATGGTCACAGGCTTCCCAACCATGCAGAACGCTGTGGACGCGGTGAACAGAGGTGCTGACGGCTACATACTTAAGCCGTTCAATGTCGAAAAAGTCTTGAAAATAATCGAAGAGCAACTTAAAAAGCAAGAGGAGGAAAAAGAGTACAACCAAAACAAGGTCGTAGAATTCATAGAAACGAGAGTAAGAGAGATAGACCTCGAAGAAACAATGCACACAAAGAAACTGTGAGGCCCTCGTCCTCTATGTTTTTCGGAACTTTTTATTCATCTTTATCTTACAATTTTGTTATCTTAAAACTACGTTAATGTTCGTCATGAGCGTTATGTGATTATGTTTTTGCGCATGAATTTCCAGTGATGGCTGATTTCGAATCCGAGTCTCTTTAGCAAGGTGACTGATGGTATGTTTTGCTCTTGAGTGTGCAACACTATGGGGTTGTATCCTTTTTCGAAAAGGAAGTTCATGGCTCTGCATGTGAGAGCGGAGGCGAGACTCTTTCCTTGACATTCTGGAATTGTTACTGCTGGCCCCAAGTAACCTCTGTTGGCGCCGAACAGCTTGTTATGGTACGTATCTGGCTTCGCGACAACAACCGAAACAATCTTGCCTTCCAGTTCAGCCACTTGAACCCATTCTTCGCCGAAAGGGGGAAAGTCGCTCTTCCATTCCTGTAAGGCTCCTAGTTTGAGCCTTTCCCAGCCGAACCCTTTGTTCACGGCTTCAACGAGTTCTTTCTCTTCTTCTGGTCTCAAACTGCGAATAGTGACGCCCTCTGGGACTTTCGGCAAGGGCATTGTGCCCTTCAATGTGACGGTCAGGTCGTATAGTCCGCCTTCAGCCTGGTAGCCGCGCTCGATCCACTCGCTGATTCTTGGGCTTCCTTCGTCAAGGGTTGTGAAAACCTTTTCTCTCTTGACGTACTTCTCGATTTCCCTGACCAACATGTCTTCGACGAGTCTGCGGTCTTGATTTTCAGAAGCCGCAAGCCACCGTATCTCTTCGCCCCAGAATCCGTTCCTATATGCAACAACGCCGCGGATTTCGTTTTTTTCTTCAGCTATCAGAAACTTGGCGCCCCGTTCCTCAATCTGAAAGCGAATGGTGTCCTCTGGGATGGGAGTGAATTCGTATGAGTCCTTGTAGGTCTCATTCAGCAATCTGATTAGGCTGGGCATGTCTTTGTCGGCGAAGTTGCGGATTTGAACTACCATGTTCTTTCTCTGACTGATGGGGCGGTGAGTGATAATAAACGTTTAGTCAATGTGCTAGTACACGTCGTGAATGTAAGAGGGGAGTTTCGGGAGGAGAACGTCGACCAACTGCCTGTGGGTGTCCTGCACACGAAAGTCGGGGTAGTTCATCTCAAGCTCATGCCCATTCCGATGGCCGAGCAGCAGCTGAGTGAACACAAGAGGGTTAAGCCCTATTGGGCAGGTCTCGCCGGTCTCAAGCCGCTGAATCTCGGTGATCACGCCGTTTTCGATTGACATTTGAATAATGTATCTGCGGAAATTGAAATTCAGCCGTTCAGTTAGATTGTGAAAGGACGATGCTGCCAGCCGTTCCTCAAGCAGAGGCTTCATCACTCTGAAGATGCTGACGTAGTCTGTCACGCGTATCTGCCAAGCGTATGGTGGGGTGTGTTGTTCTGCGCCGGGTTTCCAGATGTTGGAATGTGAAGTCTTCTTCAGTCAACGGCACTGTCGCCTTTACCTTTTCAGTCTGACCTGAGTTTAGTGGTTGTTTTCGCTATAAATATGGCTGTCGTTGCTAAGAGCGGTGTTCTTTCAGATACTCATTTAGGCGCAAAGTTACAACTGCTTCGAAGAGGTGGAAAGGTTGAAATGGGTGACTCGTGAGCATGTCCACGTAGACAGAACGGCGTGTCCGTGGCTTATCAAGAGGTTCGTCGACAAGAAGGCGGAATTCATCTTCGTTCCCGTGGAGAAGATTGAGGAAGTTGTCAAGAAGGAGAAGGCTATACCCTACGATGCGCTTGGTGTGGAGTTGGGCCATCACGGTGACGAGTGCAGCTTCGACGCGATAGTAGAGAAGTACAAAGTTAAAGACCCTGCAGTACTGGAGTTGGCGAAGATTGTGCGCGGCGCTGACACTGATAAACCTGAAGATGCTCCTGAAGCGCCTGGGTTAGACGCGGTTATGACTGGAATTTCCATAGTTGCAAAGGATGACCATGAAGCCATTGAGAAGGCTAGGCTGGTTTATGATGCTTTCTACACGTTCTGCAAACTGAAGCTCGTGCGCGAAAAACACAAGGCTGAGATTGAAAAGATGGGCAGGAAGCAGCGGAGAGAATTCTTCAAAAAGAAGCTGATGGAATGAATCTCCATTCCTTCTTCCTTTTGTTTGGGGTATGTTTGCAGTGTTGTGGGTGACGCAACAAAAGCCTCATGTTGATAGATGCGCTTCAGCGTGGCTTATTAAACGTTTCATAGACAAAAATGCGGCTTTCAAGTTTCTCACAAGAGAACGGGAAGTTCCTGAGGGTGCCATAGGATTCACGTTGCCGAAGGCAGAAATCAGTCCCGTGGAAGGAGTCAAGACGACTTCCGACAGCCTTGTCGAAAAGCATCATGTCAAAGATGTTGTTGTGTTGAGAACCAAGGGAATAGTGCGAGATTATGAGTTTAACGAAGAGAATTCTGAAAGGACACGGTTGAGGAAACTCGGCGTCTGCTACATTTTGAAAGGTCTTGAGAAGACGTCTCGGACGAATGCTGCAACTGTCTCTAAGACCATTGTTGTGATGGATGCGCTTTATGCCGCATTGAAGGAACTTGGTAAGCAGATTGAGCTCATCCGCACCTTCATTCTTATAAATCCAAGCCGACCAGAATAGGCATCCAAGCTGGTTTCCAGATGGATTTCAGAACAAGAAGCTCAGCGAATGTGGTTTTCTGGACAGTTTGCATTATGGGAGGGTTCGCGATTTTGAGTTCCACGATGGCTAAGAGCCCGGTTCTTAAGCCTTTCTCGCTTAGTCTTGGGACGCCGACCGATTGGACTGGGGTTGTTGCTTCTGCTTCAACAATTCCCGGAATTCTAGTTAGTTTGCCTGCTGCTTCGCTTTCCGACATTTTTGGCAGAAAGAAATTCTTGTTAATAGCTGGTTTTGTCTTTGCTTCTGCTCCATTCCTTTATCTTCTAATAACCGTGTGGTGGCAACTTATCCTCGTTAGATTTTACCATGGATTTGCAACAGCAATTTTTGTGCCGGTCGCCGAAGCCTCAATAGCTGAATTATTTCCAAACAAGCGGGGAGAACGAATTTCGCTTTTCTCTTCAGTAACATACGTTGGAAGAGTCATAGCACCTGCTCTAGGCGGATACATACTTTTCGCAACCACAGACGATTTTCACATGCTTTATTTGTCTGCGGCTATAGCGGGTGTAACAGCACTAGTTATGGCTCTTCCATTTTTGAAAGAAAGAAAACAACCTATAGCCACTCGGCAACCCAGTGCTAAAGAAACTGTTAAGACAATGTTCTATGGATGGCGAGCCATCATACATAACCGTGAAGTGCTAGTAGTTAGTTTGGTCCAAGCAAGCCTATACTACGCTTACGGCTCCGCAGAATTCTTTTTGGCTGGTTATTTGCCAGAAGTTGCAGGATCAGACAAGTTCTCGACTGGCATCATCATCACAAGCATAATTGGCGTTGCCATTTTCATAAGACCATACATGGGCAGGATTTCAGACAAAGTTGGAAGACGTTTACCGATAGTCATAGGCTGCATAGTCTCTGCTGTTCCGCTGCTTGTTATTCCCCTTGTAACCGACTTCACGGTTCTCATTCTTCTCGCCATCATCTACGGTTTCGGTTTTGCCACCGTTACCGCTTCTACTTCGCCTTTGATTAGCGAGCTCGTGCCCAGAGAGGTTGTCGGCACATCTATGGGATTTCTTGCCACAGCCATGGATGTTGGGCAGACAATTGGGCCTATAGTCAGTGGTTTCATACTGGCAACAAGTCTACAATATGCAGGTGTCTTTCCTTCGCTTGCCCTTGTAGTGCTGTTTTCGTGCATAGTATTCGCCTTGTCTGGCGTCGCCAAAAAGAAGCTAAGTAGTGATGCATAGTGAAGCTTAGGAGATGTCGTTTTCCATGAATGATCTTCATCGTCTTTTTTGGATGGCACCTGTAGAAAGATCAGAGCATTTATCCTTTAACTTGCTGGAGTTTCGTTTCTTCAGGGATAGCGAAAGAGGGGCCGCCTTGCTTTTTGGTAATCATTGGCTTTTCTCTATGTCGGTGGTCATCCCGTATATTCTGTCAATGGAGGTGATCCTCTTCAAGGCAAGGCGCCACTTCGTCATGTTGGAGAAGAACGTGGTTGGAGTGGCTGCTTCTCACGAGAAACCTGACAGCTTGCTTGTTGCCAGTCTAGGCGTTGCCAAGGAGTACCGGCGGCTTGGAGTTGCGACATACGTTCTTAGATATGCTGAGAAGTTAGCTGTTCGATTGGGCAAAGAGTGGCTGGAGCTCACGGTTCTGAAGGGGAACACTCCTGCGCAACGACTCTATGTGAAGTCTGGGTTCTCCGCAGCGAAGGAGAGGCGATAGTCTTTCATCATGGAGAAGCAAGTGAGGATTTATTAAGTCTTTCTTATAGGTCTGACGAAAATCTTAAGCATGTTGTCCACGTCATAGATTTGAGGTTCTTTTGGCTGGAAATCTTCATTTTGCCATGTTACGTTTACGTTGATTGTGTCTATGCTGCTCATCATTCCTGTTGGTGTCTAGTCCATAGTTTCAACATTGTTGTGAAAAGACCTTAAATAGCGAAACGCTATATACAGCGTCTGCTTTCGTCAGGTAAACACTAAGGATTGTGAAGCGAAGTTATGAAGTGTCCGTACTGCGGGTCTGAAAACCTCAAAACTCTCGAAACACGGGATTCACCCGACAACACTGTCAGGCGGCGAAAGGAATGCGAAAACTGCGGGAAACGCTTCACATCCTACGAGTACGTCGAAACCGTTGAGCTCATGGTGAAGAAGAAAGACGGCAGGCTTGAACGCTTCGACCTGAACAAGATCATAAGAGGCCTGCAGAAAGCCTGCGAAAAAAGACCCGTAACAATGGAGCAAATACACGAACTAGCCGAACACGTCAGACAAGACCTGATGACGCTCGGCAAAGAGGAAGTTACGTCACAAGAAGTTGGTGATTTAGTCATGAAGTATCTGAAGAAACTTGACAGAATATCCTATGTGAGATTCGCTTCTGTCTACAGAAGTTTCGAGGAACCCCAAGATTTTGAACGTGTACTTAAAGAGGTAAAAGCATGAAGTTTGTTAGAAAACGTGATGGGAAATTAGAGCCGTTTGACCAAGAACGCATAACAAACGCCGTGTGGAAAGCCGCCAAAGCAGTGGGCGGAAAAGACCGTGAACAGGCTAAGAGGATTAGCGACCAAGTTGTTCTTGAACTGAAAGAGCGGTTCGGCGAAGACGGAGTACCGACTGTCGAGGAAATCCAAGACCTAGTTGAAAAGATGCTAATAGAAAACGGCCACGCAAGAACCGCCAAAGCCTACATACTCTACAGAAAACAACACCAAGACCAAAGAGAACTTGCCGCCTTGATGAGCGACGCGGACTTGGTGGATCAGTACTTGGAAATTGAGGACTGGCGAGTGCGCGAAAACTCAAACATGAGCTACTCGCTGCAGGGCCTGAACAATTATCTCTCATCAACCGTCATCGCAAAATACTGGATTAGCAGAATCTACCCGCCCAACATTGCGGAAGCACACTTCTCGGGAGACATGCACATCCACGACCTAGGCGTCCTAGGACCATACTGCGTAGGCTGGGACCTGAGAGACCTGCTGATGTCAGGATTCGGCGGCGTCTCAGGAAAAATCGAAAGCAAACCCGCAAAACGCTTCAGAACCGCGCTGGGACAGGCAGTTAACTTCTTCTACACGCTTCAAGGCGAAGCCGCAGGAGCACAAGCCTTCAGCACCTTCGACACTTACCTCGCGCCGTTCATACACTACGACGGACTGAACCAGAAAGAAGTGGAACAGGCACTGCAGGAATTCTTCTTCAACATGAACGTGCCCACACGCGTTGGGTTCCAGACACCCTTCACAAACGTAACATGCGACCTCACCATCCCAGACTTCATGAAAGACGAAGCCGTGATCGTTGGCGGAAAAATGATGGACAAAACCTACGGTGACATGCAGCCTGAAATGGACATGTTCAATGCGGCTTTCGCAGACGTCATGAGCCAAGGCGACTCGAAAGGCAGA
>Ga0315296_10000829_pt1 | contig 27791 bp, 23 predicted proteins | sample YL17G14_18_MG_FD_203921 | JGI IMG/M metagenome (GOLD analysis project Ga0315296, IMG submission 203921) | Sediment microbial communities from Yellowstone Lake, YNP, Wyoming, USA - YL17G14_18 | ecosystem: Environmental > Aquatic > Freshwater > Lake > Sediment | place: USA: Wyoming | collected... | reverse complement strand
CGATCGGCGGGGCGGCGGCCGCCATCGGCGCGGCGGACCCGGGCTTCCTGATGGGCAGCATGGGCTGCGTTGTGGGCGAGAAGGTGGCGCGCATGATGGAGTGCGCGGCAGATGAGAAGTTGCCCGCGGTCGTTTTCAATGCATCGGGCGGGGCCAGGATGCAGGAGGGCATATTGTCGCTTATGCAGATGGCCAAGACGGCAGCGGCTGTGCAAAGGTTGAGCGCCGCGAAGCGCCCTTACATCAGCGTGCTGACCGATCCGACCACAGCGGGCGTGCTCGCAAGTTTCGCCTCGCTGGGCGACATAATCATCGCAGAGCCGGAGGCCTTGGTCGGTTTCGCGGGGCGGCGGGTGATCGAGCAGGGCTTGCGGGTGCGCGTTGATCCGCGAAGCCAGACGGCCGAGTTTCACCTGGAGCACGGCCTGATTGACATGATCGTGCCGCGGCGCGAGATGCGGGCCACGCTGACCTGGCTGTTGAAGCATCTCGCTTGAGGGAGAGAATGGCGGACAGGGAAGCGAGCAGATGGGCTCCGTTTGAGAAGCCGCTTGTGGAGATCGAGCGGGAGATCGCCGAACTGGAGGCCTTCACAGCGGAGCGCGGGATTGACCGCGCGAAGCAGATCAAGGCCCTGCGGCAGCGGCACCGCAAGTTGCTGGAGCAGATCTACTCGAACCTGTCGCCCTGGGACAAGGTGCTGCTCGCCCGTCATCCCGAGCGGCCATATACGCTGGACTATGCGCGCCTGATCTTCGATGAGTTCATGGAACTGCGCGGCGACCGGGCGTTCGACGACGACGGCGCGATGGTGGCCGGGTTGGCGACCCTGGATGGACGGCCGGTCGCAGTGGTGGGCCATCAGAAAGGGCGCGATGTGCGCGAGCGGCAGAAGCGCAATTTCGGGTGCGCGAAGCCGGAGGGCTACAGGAAAGCGCTGCGGATCATGCGTCTGGCTGAGAAGTTCTCGCGGCCGGTAATCAGTTTTGTTGACACGCCCGCCGCCGAATCGCGCGAGGAGGCGGAGGGGCGAGGGATCGCGCAGGCGATCGCGCGCAACATGGCGGAGATGTCGGCCCTGCGCGTGCCGATCGTCGTGGCTGTAACGGGCGAGGGAGGCAGCGGGGGCGCTATCGGGATCGGGGTTGGCGACCGGGTTCTGATGCTGGAGCACAGCATTTATTCTGTCATCCCGCCGGAGGGCTGCGCGGCGATACTGTCAACATTTGGCACCGATGCAGCCCGGGCGCCGGAGGCAGCGCAGGCTCTGCGTCTTACCTCTCAGGATGTGCTCACCCTGGGGGTTGTGGACCAGGTGGTGGCCGAGCCGCTGGGAGGGGCGCACCGCGACCCGCAGGAGGCCGCAAAGCGGCTCAAGGAATCAATCGTGCGCGCCCTGCAAGAACTGGAGAGTATCCCCGCCGAAGAACTGGTCAAGCAACGCTACGAGAAATTCCGCCGCATGGGCGTGTTCCTCTCGGACCAGCCCGCTGCCTAGAGGCCGAAGGTGGGAAGTCCGGCGTGCGCTCAGGCTCTATCGAAGGCGCGGGCCGGCGGTGAAGCCCTGTTCACCGGAGGTGACACTTTGAGCACACGGGAACGACTGACGCGGGAAGCGTCGGGACGGCCAAACATCCTCATCATCAAGGCTGACCAGCACAATGCCCGCTGCCTCGGAGTGAACGGGCATACCCAGGTGCGGACGCCCAACCTGGACGAACTGGCAAGAGAGGGCGTCAATTTCACCCACGCCTTTGTGCAGAACCCCATCTGCACCCCAAGCCGCATGTGCTATCTGACCGGCCAATATGTGCACAACCACGGAGTCTATGGGCTCTCGAACAGCGAGTCATTCCCGCAGAGCCTGCCGACGATGTTCAGCGTGCTCAAGAAGGAGGGCTACAGGACGGGGATAGTCGGGCACATTCACGTGAAAGACGATTGGCTGCAGGCGCACTGCGACCAATACCGCAACATGCACGGCGAAGGCAACTGCTACAGCGCCTATCTGGAGAAGAAGGGCCTGCTCCACCTGCGAGACGACGAGGCATACAAGGGCCGCCGCCAATTCCTCGACGCCACGGCATCCGATCTGTCCTTCGAGGACTCCTACGAGGGTTACGTCCTGCATTCCTTCGAGGAGTTTCTTGCTGATCTGCCTGCAGGAGAGCCTTTCCTTTATCAGATGGATCCGCTCCACCCGCACCAGAACTACGTCCCCACAGCAGAATTCTGGGGCGTGTACGAGGGGGTAACGCTCGAACTCCCGCCCAGCGCGGATGAGGACCTGTCGAACAAGCCGCCCGAGCAACAGCGGGTCGCGGCCTGGCATCGCGGCCACTACCAATGGGAGTTCGAGCCTAAGACCTACGAGTCCGGGCGACTGAGGAAACTGAGGGGATACTACGGGTGCATATCTCAAGTTGACCGCCTGGTCGGACTGACACGTCAAAGGCTGCGCAAGGCCGGACTCGATGAGAATACGATCATCATCTACTGCGCCGACCACGGCGATTTCGCTCTGGAGCACGGGTTCCTTGAGAAAGCGCCAGGGATCAGTTACGACGCCATCACTCGAACCCCGTTCATCTGGCATTGGCCCGCAGGCAAGTTTGAGATCGGCACGGTGAGCGAGTTGGTGGAGAGTGTTGATGTATTCCCCACCATCTGCGCGCTGCTCGGAATCCAGATTCCAGATACAGTTGACGGCCTGGACATCTCGCGTCTGCTGCTGGGCGACATCAGTCCGGTGCGCGAGTTCGCGGTTACCGAGAGCCCTCTGAGCAGAACGATCCGCACGAAGGAGTGGAAGTTGTGCCACCGGCCGAAGGGCATGTACAAGGAGGGGGCCGACGTGGGAGAGCTATACCACGTCGCGCACGATCCCTGGGAGATGAAGAATCTCTACCACGACCCCCGCTGCCGCGAGATTCGGGAGGACCTGCGGCGCACGCTCTTCGACTGGATACTCATGACCTCTCGCCACGGCAACATCCACCCACAAACCCATCCCGGCGCCGATGGGAAGAGCACGCTGGCGGATCTCGACAAACTGCTGCGCGCAAGGAATATCAACTACCTCTAGAGCCCATCCTGGAACTGTTGGTGCTGCTTCGCCTGATTATCGTTCAGGCCCCCGTCGTAAGGGAGGAGGACCGCTCATCCAGCGCACTCCCAGGACTGACATCGTTAGGCAGACCGACAATCCCTTAGACTCTCACGAACGTGTTCCACCCGTGATATCAGCGGCCCTCGACGCTCTTGATACTTCGGGAGCAGTTCGGACGCAAGGCTGTCAAATGCGATGGCGCTTTGAACCACGATTTCCAAGATGCCCTCGCTGGAGAGCCCTCGATGAGTCTCCAGCAGACGAGTGACACGGCGATCGCCTGGGCTTCCGTGCGAGTGATGATCAGTTCGTTTGTGGCGGTCCCGCAGCATCATGCCGAGCACACAACAGTCCCTCATCATGTCCAGGGCAAGGTGCACCGCGACCAGGAGGTCGCCCCGCGCCACCTGCTTCGCTGCCAGCATTCCCTTGAACCAGAACTCCTCGACCATCGTGTTAGGCTGTCTGGTCGAGAGATCCCTTGGACGCAGATGCGCCGCTGGGCCCACGAGGAACCGGTCGAGCACGGAAGAGCGCGAGAATAGACACCGCGCGCCGTGGCCAAAAGGATTCGAATCCCACTCGTCAACTCTCTGGAGGGCCGATTCCGGAACTACGACGAGGTCAACTTGATGGTGATCGGCGAAGAAGACTCGCGCCGTGCAGAAGAACTCGTTCTGCGACAGGCTACAGGCATATGGCTCGCGGAAGCGAGTAAGCCAGCCGGTCGGCGGGAAGAACTTCGGCAGCGCATCGTCCTCCACTACCAGCACTAGATCGACATCGCTCCAAACGTCGGGCGGCTCGCCCGAGTGAGCGCAGGACCCGATCAGCACCAACCCTCGTGCTGCCTCGTCGGCCTGCAGCAGCGTCGTCAGTTCGGCGATAGCGATCCGTTGCGGCGAATCTGCTGTCACTGTGATCCTCCTGTTCTGCCTTCGACAGGCACGCGCTGTGGTGGGAAAGCGCTTTCGAACGTTACGCATGCCACTCGGGCACTCCGCTGGGAGAAGTGTGCGTGATTTCTGTGGATCAGTCAACGGTCGGCGATGCAGGCTCGAGACCGCGTCAGATGCGCAGTTAGCGCCAAGCGCTGACGCACGAATTCGACTTAGCAAGGCACACCAATCAATCTGAGCGGCACCGGCCTGCTGCCTGGCGTCGCATGACCCGCAGGCCGCGGGGACTGCACTCTGCGGCCTGCTCTCTGAGCGCTACAGCGCGGAGCAGTCCTGCCAGACATCCAGCATCCGGTGGTAGTTGGCGAGCATCAACGGCGTTACTCGGCCGATGGGCCCTGACGAGGCCTTCAAGACCATGCGCTCCTTGCCTCCCTCGAAGGCTCTCCTGGTCGCTTGCTCGACGGCCTGGACGCTTTCGTTTTCCAGAACGCGCGCCTCGACATTGCCGCCCAGCGTCATCCTTCCCGCAGCCAGCGCCTTTGCCTCCGCGAATGTGATGTCGCCGTCAGGCGGAGGCTCGACCGGCTCGAAGAAATCAGCCCCGCGCTCTATCACCATTTCCAGCGTGGAACGCACCCTGCCGTGGCAGTGAACGTGGCACAGCGCTCCCGCCGCGTGAATGCGCGAGATGAGTTGCGCTTCGAACGGTTGGACCAATTCCTCATACAGCGTGGGCGAACCCATCGGCGGAGTAAGCCACTCGCATCCGCCGATCCACACATACTCGATCGTCGCATCGCCCAGCAGCACGTCGAGCACGCTGAGAATCCTCTCGTGGCACAAGGTCGTCAGTTCCCGGATCAGATTGAACTCGGTGGCGCACAGTTCGAGGAAATACTGATAAGGCATCATCCCCGCCACGCACACAAACGGTGAAGAGACGCCCGTGTGGATCACGCCTCTCTCGGCGAAGTCCCGCGGTAGATTGGACAGATCGGGAGGCGCAAGGCCGGAGGGAAGTTCCCACGGCACGGACCGGATCTTCTCTATGTCCTGCAGCGACTCCACCGGATACTTGATGGTCCAGACGGTGTGGGTGATGGAGTCCCTGCCAGTGACCGCGGCCAGCGGTCCCTTGGGGGTGTCTATCTCGGAGACTACTCTCACAAGGCCGTTACTCTCCTCGCGGCGCCGCTCTGCTATCCGCTGCGGAGGGGTAACAAGGTAGCGATTCACGAAAGATGGACAGGACACGAAATAGGTCGTGTGCTCCAGGGCGCGGCGGGCAATCTCAGCCAACGCGGGATCCGATACGGCGTCAATGTCGGCCCGGCTGGCGAACTGGAAGCCGTCGAGCATGAGCGGCACCCGATCCGGCCTCTCTCCCCTCATGGCTGCAAGCAGACGGCTGCGCGGGCTCATGGCGTATTCACTCCGGTGCTACTCAGAGACTCTACCGACCACATCCAGACGGCTTTCACGCCTTTCATTTCACCAGGGGAGCACCCATGTCCTCGCCGCAGAAGAACAGACGAGCGCGAAGAAGAAAAGGCCGGGGACGACCTGAGTGTGCCTGTGTCTGCGGTCGCGACGGGTACCACAATCCGCGCTGGCGGGGCGGTCTGGGGGATGGGTTTCCGGACGACGAGGATACCCCTTAGGCGAGGCGCAGGTGAATCGGGGGAACTGCGGGAACTCGCTTGCAAGTCTGAGTCCGTTGTGATCTCGGGTCGGTGTGCCCGGGTCGTCGGAGGCGGCAAACATGGACTCACGGGAACGAGTGCAGATGGTGTTGAGGCGGCGCGTGCCTGATGCGGTGCCGCGCAGCACATACGACGTGGCTATTGACCTCTACAACGACTCCACCATCGAACTCTTCCAGGCGCGCTGCGGGAAGCACCCTCGTTATTGCTTTCGCCAGGACTTGCGCGGCCTGGCGATGCCGGTTCCCGCCGGCGTCGCGCAGATCGGGGTGCAGGACCGACTGCGCAACTGGCAGACCGTGGACGAGGTGCGAGACCTGATGTCCTGCTGGGCGAGCACCCTGGTGCTTGACGTGGATGCCGTGCGGAAGCGAGTCGCCGACATTCACCGCGCGGGCTATCCGGCGGTGGCCGTGAGCGGCATCAGCGATTTCGAGACGCCTTTCGACATGCGCGGGCGAGAGCAGTTCTTCGCGGACCTCGGCTACCAGGAGGAGTGGCTGCCTGTGTTTCTCGACTGCGTCGCCGATGCAGCGGCCGCCATTGCAGAGGCGGCCGGAAGAGCGGGCGCCGATATCTTCGGCATCGGCGATGACCTCGGTTCCCAGCGCGGGCTGCTCATTTCTCCACAACTGTGGCGCGCATTGTTCAAGCCTCGCCTGAAGCGGATCATTGACGCGGTGAAGAACGCCAATCGCGAGACCGCGTTTTTCCTGCATACCGACGGCCTGGTCACCGAGTTGATTCCGGACTTCATCGAGATCGGCGTGGACATCCTCAACCCGATCCAGCCGGAGGTGATGGACCCTGCGGAAGCCAAGCGGCAGTATGGGCAGGACCTGATCTTCTTCGGGGGCATCAGCGTTCAGCACACCTTGCCGTTCGGGACGCCGCAGGATGTGTATGACGAGGTGAGAACGCGCATGGAAACCATCGGCGCCGGGGGCGGCTATTTGATGACCCCCTCCCACCTGATCAATGCCGACATCCCCTGGGAGAACATCGTCGCCTTCTTCGAGGCGGCGGAGATATACGGGGCCTATCGCTAGGCCGGGCGCGCGAGCCGACGAGCAGGATCAGTTGGCAGCCAGGAGTAAAGGAAGGACATATGCAGGCACTATTGTTTCGGAGGGTTCCGAACGGGGAGGGGCAGAGGCTGGCGACCGATGTGTGGCTGCCCGACGGTCCGGGGCCGTTTCCGGTCCTGCTGACGCGCACTCCTTACCACAGGAGGCTCGGTGACGCCGCGTCCGCGCGGTACTATGTGGAACGGGGCTATGCCTACGTCATACAGGACACGCGGGGGAAATATGACTCGGAGGGGACGTTCCGGCCGCTGATTGACGAGGCCGCAGACGGGCAGGCAACCCTGGATTGGATCGCCAATCAGAATTGGTGCAACGGGCGGATCGGCCTGGTGGGCAAGAGTTATCTGGGGATGGTTCAGATCCCGGCCGCTTCCGGAGGCCACGAGGCGCTGATGTGCATCGTCCCAGGGGTCGCACCCACCAGTTTCTTCCTCGACTGGCCCAGATGCGATGGCTGTTTCTCCTTCGCGAACACGGTGCGGTGGACTCTGACCCACGCGGTTTGCCCGACGACGCCGTCAATGGCGCACTTCACATGGGAAGAACTGCACTCGCTTCGCACGCTGGAAGAGATAGAGGATCGCGCCGGGTTCCATTCTCCTACACTGCGCGACTGGGTCGCTCATGATCGCTACGATGAGTACTGGGAGGCTGTTGACCAGCATCGCATGTTCGAGCGCGTCGCCTGCCCGGGGATGCACGTGGGTGGATGGTTCGACCATCTTACACGGGGCCAGTTCCAGTCTTACCGGGGGATCAAGCAGCGCGGGGCCACTCAGAGCGCCCGATCCGGCCAGCGACTGATTGTCGGCCCCTGGGGCCATATGACCATCGGCCAGAGGGAGTATGGCGAATGGGATTTCGGGCGCGCGGCCCAGATCAACGTGTCGGACTACGAGCAGCGGTTCATTGACCTGCACATGAAAGACATTGACGACGGCATCTCGGATGAGCCCCCCGTGTATGTTTTTCTGATGGGAGAGAATCGCTGGGTGCACGCGGCCGACTGGCCGCCGCCGACAGCCGAGGTCCAGGAATGGTATTTGCGCTCAGACGGCGATGCGAACGGGGTCGGCGGCGGCGGTCGCCTGAGCCTGGAAAGTCAGGATCACGCGCCCCCCGACAGGTATTGCTATGATCCGCAGCAACCGGTGCCAACGCTGGGAGGGCCCATTTACTGGGGAATTGCGCCTGTGGGGCCGGTGCATCAGGGACCGATCCTGGGGCGCGCGGACGTGCTTTACTACCGGAGTGAGCGACTGGCGCGTCCGCTCACGGTGATGGGTGAGATCAACCTAGACTTGTGGGTATCCAGCGATGCGCCCGATACGGATTTCACAGCGAAACTTTGTGTCGTGGATTCCGGCGGTCGGGTCATCGTTCTCGCCATGGGGGCCTTGCGCTGCCGTTACCGCCAGGGCTTCCACGATCCCAAACCGCTGACCGCAGGCGAGGCGACCTCGGTGCGCTTGCAGATGGGCAATCTGGCCTACGTTTTTCCCGAGGGATCGGCCATCGCTCTCTTGATCACGAGCAGTGACTTTCCTCGCATCCTGCCCAACCCCAACACCATGGCCCCGACCTGGCAGGAAAAGTCGCCTCGCGTTGCACGGCAGGAGATTCACCACTCTGGCAACCACCAGTCGCGCTTGGCCTTGCCTGTTGTTTCGGGTTGAAAGGGAAGCGCTCCAACTGGCGTCCGCAAGTGGTCGGTGCAGGGGAACGACCGTGTGTAGGCGAAACCTACAGCTGCCAGCCAATCGGAGATCGGCCGCCCTTCCCAATGCTGGTATGTGAAAATGCCGCCAGGAGGTGTTCAATGAAAAGAAGCGTGGTGCTGTTGACCGTCGTTCTTGCTGCTGTAATCTGTGCCTGGTGCCGGCCTGGCTGGGCGCAGCCCGCGGCCAGCGAAGGCGCACCTGCGGCAAGCGAAATCGCGCTGCCGCCGCCCGTTACTGCGGGCAAAGTGTCCGTCGAGGAGGCTCTCGCCAAGCGCCGGTCCGTTCGCAAATTCAGCGACAAGGAGTTGACAATCGAGCAGATCGGCCAACTGGCCTGGGCTGCCCAGGGGATCACCGAGCCAACGCGCGGCCTTCGCACAGCGCCCTCCGCGGCTGCTACCTATCCGCTCGAGATCTACCTTGTCAAGCGCGACGGCGTCTTCCGCTACATCCCTCGGGGCCACAAACTGTCGCGCCTCGCCGCCGAGGATCGCCGCGCGGAACTGTGCGGGCAGGCGTCGGTGAAGAGCGCCCCCCTGGACATCGTGATAACCGCTGTGCTCCAGCGTACCAAAGATAGGTTCGCAGCGCGCGCGGAGCGATTCGCAACTCTCGAGGCCGGTCATGTCGCGCAGAACATCCACCTGCAAGCAGTTGCGCTGGGTCTGGGCTCGGTGTCCGTCGGCGGCTACGATGATCAGGTGGTAGCCAATACGCTCAAGTTACCCGCCGGCGAAACTCCGCTCTATATTATTCCGGTCGGGCATCCTGGGTAGGGCTAACGCAAGGCGCGGACTTCGACGGCGCCAGGCAGATCCGAGATCGAAGCCTTGCTTCTGCGCGGCCAGCCATGATGCGGAGCGCCTACGAGGAGAACCGCCGCTACTTCCGCCGGGCCTATGAGACCGGATGCCACGGCTGGCAAGCCGACGAGCCGTCGCCCTATGTCCCCAATAACTTGACCGGGGTGGCACAAAGAACGACAGGACGGCGGTTGCTTGACCTCGGCTGCGGCGAGGGGCGTCACTGCTTGCTCGCGGCCCGGATGGGGTTCCAGCCCACCGGCGTGGACTACGAACCGATGGCCATTCGGCGCGCGCAGGCCAATGCTCGCAGAGCCGGTTTGGCCAAGCGCATTCGGTGGCGTGTTGCCGACATCTTTGCCCTCCCCTTCCCTGCAGGCTCGTTCGACGCGGTGCTCGACTACGGATGCCTTCATCACCAGAAGAAATCCGATTGGCCGCGCTACCGGGCCGCGATATTGGGGGTGCTGAAACCAGAGGGTTTCCTGGTGCTCAGCGTGTTCAGCACTGCGTTTCGAGTTTATGGCCCACAGGAGCGGTCCTGGCACTTGGCCCATGGGGCCTACCGCCGCTTTTTCACGGCCCAGGATATTCGGCGACTCTTCGGCGCCGACTTCCAGTTCATCAGCCTGGAGGAAGAACGGGACGATCCGCGGGGATTCTGGCACGCGCTGATGAGACGCCGGCCATGACGGCCTCGCGGCTGCCTGACTGCTGTGTGATGTCCTACCTCGCAGGGGCGCAGTCCCGCATCGTCGAGTTCGGTCTCCGTCCTGCGGACGAACGGCCGCAGCAGGCGCATCCAGAGCAGGCGGACCAGAAGCATCGCCATCAGGAAACCCAGCAGTATGCAGCCCGCCACGAGCAGGTCAGTTGCCCAATCCAGTCTTTGCCATAACCCATCTCTCATGGCTGCGATGTCCTCCCGTCTGTCAACGATCTTCGCCCTGCCGGCGTTCGCCAGCGGAAGACGATGTGCACCGGGGCTTTCCCCCGTACGGTATGCCCTCCATCCGCGTTGAGGGCGATCCTCACTGGCAGTTCGTGCTGCATGAAGTGGGCAAGTCGCCAGATATCCGATTTGCCCTGGACGATGAAGATGTAGTTCCTGCTCAGCCCCAGGGCCATACGATCGGTCACTCTGTTCATGAAGCGCACCGAGAACCCGTCGCGGTGCAGTGGCACGAGCCGTTGGCCGAGAGCGATCACGCTCACCCCGGACTTCCCCTTGACGAGCAGGTAGTTGTCAGAGATGTCTGATACCTGGCCCCAGGTGATCGCCAGGAACCAGCGTCCGGTCGTGGCGTGTGAACTGATATTGCCTTGGCGCTGAAGGAAGTCTGCCAGCACCATTGTCCGAGGCTCGTGAAATGACCCGGTCATCGCCGCCGCGCCGCCGAGGCGCTTCTTTGCCTGCTGCACGGTCTCGCCACCTGGCTCGTGTGCGATGACGGCCTCCATGTGCTCACAGCGAGGGAGTTGGATTACTCGGAACGTCCGGCTCTTATGTGTCGTCAGCCAGACCTTGACCGCGTGCTTGGGATGCTTCTTGGGCGGCGGTTTCCTCTCCGAGCGGTAAACGCGCACCTTGGCGGGTAGTGACGTCTTCGCAGAGCCTTGCCGGAGCGCTGGCGGAGTTGGCTGCGGGGCCGGATTGCTGCACCGAAGAAGCGCGGCTGCGAGCAGTGTTCCCAGCACGGTCACACAGACGGCAAGAGCGATTCTCCAGTTGACTTTCCGGCCCCGCAAGACTGACCCTCCTTCAGAAGACCTTGTTGAAGCTGGCGCCGACGGCGAAGTCGTCCAGCCCGTGAATCCAACCCGCGTGAACCCGGATGCCGTGCCCAACCGCGAGCCGTGCGCCCAGGTTGATGTCGCGGGTGTCGTACTCGGCCATCAGCATCAGCTTGTCCCTGAGCACGACCGAGGCCCCTGCGAACAGTCCGTCAAGTCGGCCACCGCCAATCCCCACGTGCACGCGAGGGCTGGTTATCTCCTTGTCCCGTATCTTCAGCATCTTCGACAGCGACTTGCTCGCGACAAAGTAGGCGGTTGTGTCGATCTCGTCGGTCGCGTCAATCACGCCGACCGCGAGCGCAGGCCTGGCCGCATCCTCGGGGCGGAAGCGGTACTTGGCGTTCAGGATTGTCTCGCTGGAGCCGTCCTCCGGCCTTATGCGGGCGAATCCGATCTCCACCCCTTCGGATACCCCGAGGTTGGCAGCAAAGATGTCCTCATCCGCGCCCTCTTCCAAGTTGAGAGTGAAGAACGCCACGTTGTACTCCTCCCTGTCCAGGGCGTCAGCAGTAGGCGTCAGCAGCAGGCCGGTGTAACCTTCCAACGAAGGCGCTGCCTGTGCCGACAGGGTCAGCCCGGCAATGGCCAACACTGCCAGCAGGGCTGCAACGGTAACACTTCTCTTCATTGTCTCTTCTCCTTTCGTTTCTTTGTGATCAAGCAACGCTCACTCCCTGATTCGGAGTGCCTTGCTGTGTTGCCGTACTCTCTATCCTCCTTGCGGGAGCAGTTCACCGCCGCGCTTGCCTCAACCACAGCCTGACGCAAGTCGGCATGATTCCGGCAGGCTAAGACGCACTGAGCGCAGTGCTTCGCCTGGGGCGGCTCGCGAAGCGCTTCTATGCCGATATGGGCCCATATGCCGTGCTCACCCAGCCTTCGCGCCCGACAACTTCGACACCGCGGCCTTGAGGTCATCAATGCGCTGCGCTGCCGCGGCGTCCCGGCTGCCGACCGCATCCTGCGCTCCGCTGAGGCTCGATCTGGCGTCGCGCACATTGCCACTGACATCGCTTGGGGCGATCGTCTCCAGGAAAGTAATCTCCTCGCCCGCCTTGTTCAACTCCGTCTGGGCCACGCCCCAGTTGCCACCGGCGACGTTGGCCGCAGCCGCGTTGATGTGTTCCAGGGCAACAGTGGCCGACCGTGCCACCGCTGCGGTGAGCTTGTGCTGTGCTTCCATCAATCGGGTTGCGTTTCTACCGGCTGCCCATCGGCCATAGAATACAGCAATCACCGCGATGGCGATGAGGACCAGCATGACGTGGGTAGTGGTTATTGAGCGCCGTCGCGGCACCGATGGCGCCCTCACCGCCGCCTCCGTCTTTAGCTGACGCAGATCATCCGCCGAGAGTCCAGTCTGGTTGGCGACGGCGTCGGCGTCAATCTCGGCCAGCTTCTCAACCGTATCGATGCCGGCCTGCCTCAGCTTCTGCGCGCGGGCCTCGTCCAGACCCGCCGGGGTCCCTGGCTTCAACTCGGTAGCCATCTCGCTCCTCCTTTCCTGCAGCAACTCCGCTTTCAACGGCAGCCGCTGGCTCTCCTGTCGGCCCCGGAATACAAGAACCAAGTCTCGTCTCCGTTTGTTTCTTTGGGATCAAGCAACGCTTACTCCCTGATTCGGAGCGCCTCGCTGTGTCACCGCGCTCTCTACCCGCGTTGTCGGAGCAGTTCACCGCCGCGGCTTGCCTCAACTACAGCCTGCGCCCGGTCCTGTGTAGAGATCGGGACTCCGTTCTCGTCCACGACTTTGACGCTCCCGTTGATGATCTGGGTCTTCCATCGCACGGCGTGCTCGAACTCCTCGCGGCATTCCCACAGGTAAGGGACGGGCAGGAAGCCGGAGCGCAGAACCTGGTAGAGTCCTTCCGCCGTATATGGCGCTGGAATCGTGCACTCGATCGCATTGAGAAGGGCGCGGGCTCCGGAAACGAGTTCCTGTGTTCGCTGCTGCACCTCGGGATGGCGAGACATGTCCTCGATCTCACCGCGCTTTCTCAACTGGCGGTACTCATTCAGCGCGGCGCGGGTGATCTGGATGCTCTCGTTCACTACAGGAGGATCGGCCAGGTGTGAACCCTCGGAATAGCTAACCACGTGGATGATGGGAGGGCTGTTGGGATCATGTGGCTCTATGTCGTCCATCAGCGCGCTGACCGCAGCGAGTTGCACCTTGGCTTTCTCCAGGTCATGGGAGAAGTAGTCCAGCCCGGCGCGGGGCTGAAGGATCACCTGGAAATTCTCGGCCTCCAGTTCTCGCGCCAGGGCAAGCATCGCCCGGGACTTCGCCAGGTCCTGCACGCCCCAGGTTGACTTGGGTGTATTCAGCATGTTCTGAAGGATCAGATAGCGCACGCCCAAGGCTTTTGCGGTCCTGGCCGCGAGAACGGCTGATACTACGTAGGTCACGTCATCGGCACCGCGAAAGGCGAAGTGGTGCGGAATGTTAGGCTCGAACGGCTTGCCCGACTGCGCGATGAAGCGCAGGGCCTCAAGATGTTGCTCCAGGTTCTGGCGAACGGAGTATGGTCCGCGCCCGTCAATCTGGCAGAACCACCAGAGGGAAAGCGCGTGCCAGGCGATGTTGATGGTCTCCTCGTAGAGGCGCGCCAGTTTGGGGATGTTATTGGTGCCAGCATAGGTGCGCACCAGCATAGGACGTGCGGCATCCCATACGGCCCGGAACTCCTGCGGGTGGTTGATGGGGACCCCGCCGCCATTGGGTCGGCCCTTCCAGTCCTCGCCGAAAGCCGACTGGCTCAACTGCGACGTGCCAATGGACAAAATGTCTAGCAGCCCCGCTTCCGCCAGTTGGCGAGTCCAATCGAGGAAAAGGTGCACGGCCTGGATGCGGTCTGGCAGGTAGGGGCCAACATGTGCCCGCATGAGGGGCGGCAGGCCGTTCTCCCTGCTGTGCCGTAGTCTGGCAACCACGAGGTCTGCTTGAGTCCCGAAACCTTCGTAGCCAGAGCGATCAACGGGCTTGACTTCGAGGTGCTTGCCGCTGCGAATCAACTCCCGCGCGAACTCCATCCGGGCATCGTCATAAGCGATCTCCTCTGTCATCTCCTTGGGCCTCAAGAAGGCGGGAATGCCGATCTTGTCCAGGGTCTCCCCGGATGTCTCGTCCCCATAGAACACCTCCACCCGGCCTCCGTGTTCGCGCTTCACGCGCTCGCACGCTTCGGGAAGGCCTGCAAAGTAGAGTTGCACAATCCGCCCTCCTTTCTCTGCCAGCAGCTGGCGGCACTCAAGCAGGTGCAGCAGGCGTCCGAAGAGTTCAACTCCTTGCCGCGGGTCAAGGCGATAGCTGAACCCGAGCCGCGTGATGCGCTTTTCCATAATCCAGCGCATGATCACGCCCATGCTGACAGGCTTGTCCAGACTTCCAGCCGCCTTGCACACCTTTGCATCAGCCATCACCGTCCGGAACCCGCAGTCATTCAGCAGCTGCGCGACCGACGTCAGGCCCAGTGTGTGGGCATCAACTGCCGGCCTCAGAAGTCCGAAAACGTCCTGGCCTCTTATCGGTAGTAGCAGCATCTTGCCTCCTTTCGCCTCATCGGCTGGCCGCGTTGATCTCTGGCACCTTGCCCTCCAGTACCAGCTGCCTGATCTGTTGGAGGGTGAGGCCAGCGAGACCCAATTTCTCTACTGTTCGTCCCGACTGCCAGTAGTCGCAGTCATGCAGCAGGTTGGCGAGATGGATGATTGCCTTGATGGTCGGGCATGGGACTCCCAGCATATCCCCCATGGAGGCGATGGGCACCAGGCTCATGGGCACATCCTCCCAGAGGTAACGATGATCGATCCGATTGGGGGCCTTGATGCCATAGTAGCCAGGGTTGGCTCGCATCGCATCGTAAAGCGTCTTGCCGGCCGCGTCGTAGGCGATGTAGAGCCATTCCCGCGCGCTCATGCAGTTGAAACCCATCGCGGCTCCCACGGCTACGCGCTCAGCATCGAGAGCCTCCAGGATACGCGCAGCGGAGGGCGTGATCCCATCAATGTAGTAATCGAACTCGCCGTGCGTGCTCTCAATCCTGGCACAGTTCAGGACTGTCGCCGCGGGATGGAACACTGCGCCAATGTTGTCCATGCTGGTCTTCATCACGTTGTCGCCAGGCACGAATTCCTGGTAGGCGCAGGAGAGCGCCTTGATCACCTCGGGAGTGCGATGCGCGGGGATGGCCGCCACGGGCACGCTGTTCTTGATCCGGAAGATCTGCACCTGGGCCGGGTTGACGGCACGGCTAGCATAGAGGAACGTCTGCGCCTCGGCCACCGCTACGTCGGCCTTGACGTGGTGCTGGCGCAGAATGTGGTGGAACTCGAGAGCGCCACCTGTGCGGCCAGGGTGCAGGACTACGATCTGTCCATCTCGCAGATGAGGCGCGCACTGTTCCGCCATGAAGGCATGGCCGGTGGCCGGCACGGCTACCATGAGGATATCCGCCTCCGCCAATGCCTCTGCGATATCTGCGGTGACCACAGCCAGTCGTCCCCTGCCGCGAGGGAGTTCCTCCTCACGCGCAATGATCTGAATTCCGCCAGCCTGCCGGATGGGCAGCAAACGCTCCGGGCTGCGGTTGTAGAGATTGACCGAGAAGCCCTTCAGCGCGAGGTGAGCGGCCATCGCCATGCCGCCGTTGCCTGCGCCCAGCACGCAGAAGACCGGCTTTTCCTGTGTCACCCTCGTCTCAGACATCGCATCCTCCTCTCGCGATTCTCCAGCGCTTGCCCGCTGCGCAGATAGCGCAGACCCGTGCCAGATGGCATACTCACTGGCGGGGCGAGGGGCGGGTCAGGAAGAGCCCTCAGGAGAGGACCGGCACAGCACGAGACTGTGCATTAGGACGGCCAACAGCATCACCGACTCTTCCTGGCGCGCCTGCGGGGTTAGCTGACGGGCTAGGATTGGAAGAGTTACCCTTCTCCGGCATCGCCGGAGATTAGCCCCAGACCTTGGTTCCCCCGCTCCCGTCAAAGACGGGACTCGGCGCCCTGGTTGTCTCGAATTCCCTCCTATCAGTGAACGTCTGGTCACGAACTGCTGCGCAGTACCTTTCGCAGCCCGTCCAGGTGTATCTCGTAGAACTGCTCCACCAGCCTCAGGATGAGTCCGATGCGTGGGCCTCTCATCCTGTAGACCCTCTGGTTCCCGCTGGGCGTGCATACCAAGACCCCTGCGTTAAGGAGCGCCGCCAGGTGCTGCGAGGCCATCGACTGCTTGAGTCCCGCGGCGTCCGCGATAGCTTTGACAGGGGCCGGCCCCTTGGCCAGATGCTCCAGAATTCGCAGCCGCGCCGGATTGGCGAGCGCTGCGAACATCTTTGACCCGAATTCGCGTTGGTCAGGTGTCATGGCGTCCATCTATCATCCCATATTGCAGTGCTGCAATATTATCATATTGCAACAAGCCTGTCAAGCCCTCTGGCGGCGAATTTCTTCGCGCGCAGGTACGCCGACAGAAGCACGTGGAGCAAACCGACGTTCGCGTTGGCGCCAGGGCAGTGCGTCACGAAGGCCCTGTGAGTGCAACCCCGTTCCTTCAAGGCGCCACAGGAACCCCGTTGCCGTCGTGTCTGCGCCCACATTCGAGCGGACGACCGGAACAATCCCAGGGTTGACTTATCTGCGCAGGGCGTCGCGCATGCGCGCGACCTCGGCGATTTCGAAGGCCCGCAATGTGCGCGCCACTGCCGGGATGATAGGCCGCCCGTTGCTCTGGCCGCAGGGGCGCAGTCCCGCACCGTCGAACTGCTGCTATTGCGCGGATGCGCGAAGCAGGCGGCCGTTCGCGGTGCGAAAGGAGCGATGACCTGATGTTCCCAAACCTCAGCCCAGGCGCAATCGGAATCAGGGCGACGATCGAAGAGACTGTCTCCCTGGCAAAGGCAACCGGGTTCAAGGGGGTTGACGTGGACCTCGGCCAGGCCGAGTCCTACGGGGTATCGCGAACGAGGAGCCTGTTGGCCGAGAACGCCCTGGTGATCGGCGGATGGGGACTGCCGGTTGACTACCAGGGAGAGGAGCAGAAGTTCAAGGAGACCGTGGGCCGACTGCCTCACTGGGCGTCGCTCGCGCGCGACCTCGGCTGCACGCGTTTTGCGACGTGGATGCTGCCGGGCTCGAACGAATTCACGTTCGAGGAGAACTTCGCGCGCATGAGCCGCCGCTTTCGCGAAATCTGCCTCGTCCTGAAGGACCACGGTTGCAGGCTGGGCGTGGAGTTCATCGGCCCGAAAACCCTGCGCGCGCAGTTCAAGCACGAGTTCATCTGGAACCTGCCCGGGATGCTCAAACTCTGCGACGCAGTCGGCACGGGCAACATTGGGATTCTTCTCGACTGCTGGCACTGGTACACGAGCGGCGGCGACATCGCCCAGATAACCGGCCTGCGCAGCGACCAAGTCGTCTATGTTCACGTGAACGATGCGCCCGCCGGAATCGCGCGCGACCAGCAGGTTGACAATGTGCGCGCGATGCCCATGGAAACGGGCGTGATTGACCTGCCAGGATTCCTGAGGGCGCTGCACGAGATCGGCTACGACGGCCCGGTTACCTGCGAGCCGTTCGACAAGCGGCTGGCCGGGATGCCGCCCCTGGAGGCTGCGAGGGCGACGGCGGCAGCGATGCAGAAGGCATGGAAGGCAGCGGGGCTGCCCTGGTAGGCGCCAGCGGTGGGGCGGCAGAGTTTACTACCCGAGCGTCGCGCTAGAGCCTATATCAAAAGTCTGTAGAGGTGCGACCCTTCGCTCCTATCAGGCTCACAGTGCTCTCAGAGGCCCGTTGAGTGTCATTCTGAGCGAAGCGAAGAATCTCATTCCCAGAGAATCCCACTTTTGAAATGACTTCTAGGCGAACCGCTCCGCCAGCGCGATCGCCGCGCGCGCCCACTCCCGGAGCCGATCCGGCCGTCCGGCCAGCGTCTCCAACTCCCTGAGCACCACCTGATAGTGGAACCCCTGGAGTTTGCGCAGGCCGACTTCCAGGTGCCGCTCGATCGGCTCCATGTCGTCGGCGTGCGTAACCATCGCCGCCGGTTGGCGCCACATGATCGTGTGCGTCCTGCCGCAGGCCTCGATCACCTTGTCGAGGTCAGTCCAATATGAGGAAACGAAGACCCGCAGGTTCGGGATCTTCAGGACGATGCTGATCTTCTGCGACAGGTCCTCGCAGCACCCGTACTGCGCCGCGCCGAACTGCTGAAGCACGGGAATCTGGTAGTTGATGAGAAACTCCTCCTGCATCTGCGGGGACACCAACTGGAATTCCTGGCTGTTCGCGGCGCACCAGAGGTTGCGCAGGCGCACGCGGTCATCTGGGGGCTCGCCGTTGGGGGGATCGCTGCAGAACATCGGCCCATTGTTGTTGAGCGTGAGCAGGCCGGAATCCTCGGCCGCTCGCAGCGCTCCGAGTATCCCCTCCGTCAGTTTGCCCATCAGGCGATGAACCACATCGGGATGAAAGGCCAGGTCGCGCAGCATCGGCTCCATCCCGCGCAGTTGCTGCCAGTATATCCCCTGGTGCGGCCCGAGCGGCGGGCCGCAGACAAGACGCGCCGGCATGGCATCGCCCAACAGGTCGCTCATGCGCTCCAGGGCCCGCTCCGTCTCGTCCCGCTTATACGTGAACTGCGGGATGGTAATCCGTTCGTAATCCTCGATGGTCTTCACGGGATGTTCGTAGCGAAAGCCGCCCTGCTCCGTGCTTTGCACCTGGCGGCCGGTCGGCAGGCCCCACGTATGCTGCGTGCTGCAGGCCCACATGGCGGATACGCCCCACCAGGGGTCGAAGATATGGTCATCCCCGACCCAGTCCTTGTAGAGGTGCTGGCGCAGGGCGTACTCCACGTGGCGGCAGGTCGGATCGGCACATTGAAGCGATTCGGGCGGGATCAACTCGCGCCACACGCGGGCAGGGCGACACCAGACAGGGGCGCGGTCAGGCTTGCGGCGCTCATTGACATCCGCCCATCTCTTGCGGCGTTTCGCATACTCGTCGCTGGCTGCGCGTTCGACCGCTTTGCGCGCCAGTTCGCGTATGCACACAACGTCATTTCTCGAGAAGGCAGTCATTGCCGGCTTGCCGTGAAGTTGCAGTCGCTCTACCGCACCCAAGATCCGTCCGGCCCTCAGTGTTCGCCGCACCGTGCCGGTCTCCTCGCAAAACTCGGCCCTGTGAAGAAAGAGGATCGCAGGAAGTGGGCGCTGCGAGGATAATTACCCGGGGGTTACCACGGTGCGGAGGTGAGGATCATGCTGCAGAGAATCGCTGTGAGTAACGCGGCCCTTGCGATGTTCGCGGAATCGTCAATCGCCATCGGTGTCGTCATCGTCCTGGCGCTGTTTGCGGCCGGGGCGCGGGGACAGGGCCAGGCAGGCCAAACGCTGTATAACGGCATTCGCCTGCCCTCCTTGTGGCCGCCGCGCAAGGACTCGCTCACGCTGGCGGCCCTGCCGACGCCTCCGTATCTCGTCTCGCCTCCGGCCGTCATCCCCATTGACGTAGGGCGCCAGTTGTTCGCGGATGACTTCCTCGTCGAGCGCACGACGCTGAAGCGCACCTACCACACGACGGGATACCACCCGGCCAGCCCTGTCCTCATGCCTGATAAGCCCTGGGAGCAAGAGGCCGGACCCACGGCAATGGTGTTCAGCGATGGCGTGTGGTATGACCCGAAAGACCGCCTTTTCAAGATGTGGTATATGGGCGGCTACTGTGTGTCCACGTGCTATGCAACCTCCCGCGACGGAATTCACTGGGAGAAGCCCGCTCTCGATGTGCGACCGGGGACAAATGTCGTCCATACCAGCGGCCGGGACTCGGGCACAGTGTGGCTCGACCTCGAAGAGAAAGACCCGCAGCGGCGCTACAAGATGTTTCTCTATGACCACGCAGGCGGGATTTCCATCTGGTTCTCGGCGGACGGAATTCACTGGAACGACGTCGCCCGCAGCGGGCCGACCGGCGACCGGACGACCGTCTTCTACAATCCGTTTCGGAGGGTCTGGGTCTTCAGCCTGCGCGAGTATTTCGCCCCGCCGGGTGGAGTCGGACGGTGCCGGAGATACTGGGAGCACCCCGACGTGCTTGAGGGAGCAAAGTGGCAGGCGGGGGAACCCGCTCTCTGGGTTGGCGCAGATGAGGCAGACCCGCGCCGCGCTGACCTGGACGCGCAGCCCGAACTCTACAACCTCGACGCCGCCGCTTACGAGAGCATCATCATCGGCCTGTTCAACATCTGGCGCGGCCAGCCCAAGGACCGCGCAAAGCCCAACGAGGTGTGCGTCGGCTTCAGCCGCGATGGGTTCCACTGGTATCGGCCCGACCGCCGCGCTTTCATCCCTGTCTCGGAAAACTACGGCGACTGGAATTGGGGCAACGTTCAGTCAGCGGGCGGCTGCTGTCTCGTCGTCGGGGACGAACTCTATTTCTACGTCAGCGGCAGGGCAGGAGTGCGCGGCTCGACAACATCGGGCGTCTGCAGCACGGGCCTCGCCGTCTTGCGGCGCGACGGTTTCGCTTCCATGGATGCCAGCGAATCTGGAGGCACATTGACCACCCGGCCGGTCCGCTTTGGCGGCAAGTATCTTTTCGTCAACGCCGACGCGGATGCAGGCGAACTGCGCATCGAGGTCCTCGATGAGAATGGGAAAGTCGTCCCTGCCTTCTCACGAGCCAACTGCATTCCTGTGCGCGCGGACAAGACGCTTCAACCCGTACAGTGGAAGGGGGCAAAGGATCTGTCCGCGCTGGCAGGGAAGCCCGTCAAGTTTCGTTTCCACGTGAAGAACGCAAGCCTTTACGCCTTCTGGGTTAGCCCCGACGCCTCCGGTGCCAGCCACGGATATGTCGCGGCAGGGGGCCCCATCTTCACAGGCCCCACCGACACGACAGGCCAGTCCGCATACGACCGCTAGTGAAGTTCGCAGAATGCAGTTGACAGAGGACAGATGAATGCTGCCGGACTCCGGGGCGTATATCAATGCGTTGCCTTCCCGTCACGCTGAGCCCTTCGACTGCGCTCAGGGTAAACTCCGCGAAGGGTCCCATGTTGAACAAGTGGGATTCTTCGTCCCGTCCGCCGGCTGGCGGATCGGGACTCATAATGACACCAGCGAGTAAGGGGGTCTTGTTATGTCCTCTTGCAGTGCACGCTCAGGCCATGGCCCAGGGCGGTTCGGGAATCTCTTCGGGAATCGAGATCGGGTAGGTGCCATAGCGGCGGTTGGTCTCCAGCATCATCAGGTAGTTCTCAGGCTTGGTGCCGACGGTTACCGAGTGAGAACTGCTCAGGATGAAGCCGCCGCCAGGGGCGCAGTGCTTCAGCGAGAAGAGGGCCTCCTGGCGTATCTGTTCCGGCGCGGCCGACGCCAGCGAGGATGTCGCAACCCCGCCCCATAAGGCCAGCCGGTCGCCGTAGAGCGCCTTGATCTCCTCGATTCGCTCCACCGGCTGAATCGCCTGGTAGCAGTCCATGCCTGCCTCTATCATCATCTCGAGGATCAGCCGGTTGTTCCCGCACGAGTGAAAGAGGACTGGTTTGCCGGCAGCGTGAATGATCTCGCACTCGCGCTTCATCGCCGGGAAATAGATCTCCCGAAAGTGGCGCGGCGACATGAAGGGTCCCGTGTTATGGCCATAGTCGCTGCCTATGGCGATTCCGTCCACGCCCAGTTCCACGAATGGCTTGATCACCTCGGCGATGCGTTCTGCGCCGGCGAGAAGGTCGCGTTTCAGGCCTTCGGGATCGTCCATGATCCGGAGGTACTGCCGCTCCATGCCCAGGCCGGTGGGATAGCCGACGCCGGTGCCCGCCCTCCCAGGACGCGCGAAGATGAAGTGCGTCTTGCCGAGTCTTTCTATCATGTGCCTGGCGAGTTCAAGTTCGGATTCGTCCATAGAGTCGGGAATGGAGGGGTTTGCCCCCGACGGGGTCTTGTTTCCCAATCTCACAATCCCTATATCCTCTGTGGAAGTGGAGTAAGCGAGGATATTGCCGCGGTCGTCTTCCCAGGTGTTCTCATCAATCTGACGGGGAACCGGCACCTGGACTCCGCGCGCCGGCACGCAGTTGACGGGAGCCATGTCAATGTCCAGAGCGAGGGTGAAATCAACGATGTCCCGCTTCTGCGACTCAACCACCTCGTCGCGCCTGCCCTCCCACATTGCCTTGACGTATTTCGCCTTGGCGCGCCAGAAGGTGGGCCTTCCCAGAGCGGCCTCGATCACCTTGTAGTCGGTGGCGAACTCGCCCGTCGGCACGCGATCGGGTTCGCTGTGGGAAAGCGCTGTGAGGACGCGTTCTTTGGGAGTCATCTCTGCTAGTCCTTTCATTGCAACTGATAATCCGCGCTGACGCTCAGGGGAAGAATTGGTAGGTTGGCTGGCTGGTGATCGCGCCGACGGCCGAGAACGCGGCGGGGGTAACGGTGTCGCCGACGATCACGCCCAGGAAAAACGGGACCCACCTGCGATAGAGCGCCAGCCCCCCGAAGGCCACGGCCAAGGATTTGATCCCCCATCCGAGCATGAATGGCAGCCAGATGGACCTCGCGGCCGGCGTGCCGGCGATCAGGTATCCGGCCGGATGGAGCGGGAACCATAGAAAAGATGTGCGCAGCCTCATCAGCAGCATAACGAAACCTATGCCGAAGGCGACCGCCTGCATCATTAGCCAGTTGGGGGGACTCGACCGCTCGTAGTATGACTTCATGAACCGGAAGCCCACCGTCCCCCTGGGAGTCCAAGTCTGGCCGAGGTGCCCGGTGCCAGCACCGTACTTGTAGTAGATCGCCAACTGCGCCCACCAGTCCGCTGCCAGAGCGACGACCGCTCCAACCAGGATCGCCAGCAGCAGGTGGCGGGGCGGCATCGCGGAGGCATCCGCCAACTTCATTGCGTTGATCTGCTGCGGGGCCGGGTTGTCATGGTAGAACTGGTCAATCCCAGATAGGTACCCCAGGGCCACGTGGTCGCGGATGGGGACATTCTTCTCCCCGAGGGCGAAGAGCACCGTTTCTCCTGCCCCACTCTCAGGCGTGTGATATGCGTATCCTGACTCGGCCACCAGGCGCGAGAGCGCCATGCAAAAGATGAACATGATGATCACGACCGGGATCGCCATTTCCACCGCCAGCCCCATCCCGGCCATGAACCAGATCATGAAGACGCTGCCCAGCAGCACCCCGAGCACGGCCAAGCGGTAAGAGAGAAGTTCCTCCTCGTCGCGCTGCCACCCCTGCCAGGCAATGCGCGCCACTTCGGCGATTCTGCGCCTCGCCATCCAGGCCGCCACGATGACGAGGCCGATGAAGGCCCCCACTCCCTGATCGTCCATGAAGACCAGCAAAGGCTGCGAGCCTTTTCCTATCAGCGAAGGAATGCCCAGGCCGTAGATGGTGAAGAAGTACTCGGACACCTTGAAGAGCACGTAGAAGAGCCAGATGCTCAGCGAGACATCCAGATTGACGAAATAGGCGATGGCGATCAGGAAAGGGTTATACGCGAAATGGATGGAGCCCATCTGCGACCACGGCAACATGTGCTCCAGTTGGGTCAACTCGGTCTTGCGCAGGCTGATGTGCGGCACGCCCGGGAAGTAGAAGCTCAGGCCGCTCATGGCCTGGGCGATGGCCACCAGCCAGAAGCCGCGCCAGAAGAGCCGGTTGCCTTTGAGTTCTGCGCCGCCTCCTGCGGTGATGGCCAGAGGAACATACGCCAGCGGAAAAGTCAGCCGCTCGCTCTGAAACCACTGCCGCCGCACCAGCACCTGCAGGCACAGCACCGCGAAGATGAAGGCGAGGATGAAGCCTGACCACCACAGGACAGGGCCCGCCCAGTCGCGCATGATCGTCAGCGACCAGATGCTGCGGCCGCCCTGGAAGAAGTCGGCGATCACCTGCGGGTTGTGGATGATGAGGTGCTGAGGCGCGTGCTTGAGGAAAAGGCCGAACCCAAATGCTTCGCGGTAATACTGCATGCCCCCGACGGCGGGAACGAGGTTGTCCAGCATGCCCGTGCCGTTGACGGCCGCGCCCATCACCACCATGGTGTAGATGATGATCAGTTCTCTCTGGTCGAGATGGACGCGCGAGCGCAGGGACCGCAGGAACAGGTTCGCCGCCACGAGGCAGAAAAGCACAAACAGCGGCCCGCGCATCAGCGATGCGCCCGTCCACGAGTCCCCACCGCCGACATTGACGACCCAGAAGCCCCAGTACGCTGTCCCGATAGTGAGCGCCGTCCCGATCAGGAGCGCCCGCAGCGGAGACCGCACCAGCACCCCTTTCGCCTCCGCTTTCTCCCTTGGGGGCAGCGTCACGACAGTTTCACCTGCCGCTAATCTTCTGCGCCGAAGGCCCATCACCCCTTCACCGAACCATGTCGCCCTTGCGGGCTCTGCGCCTGCCGCGCGCATCGGCAGTCCGGGCTGCGAGGGCTTGGCGATTGCGCACGCTTGCTGTAAACTGGCAGCCGGCGACATACCGTTTCTCCGCCTATGGGAGGGCATCCGATGCACCTATCTGTGGAAATGAGCGCGACCGTGAACAACAAAACCGCGCGGGCTCTCAGCGCGATTGTCTGTTTGGCGCTGACCGCAATTCCAGGGCATAGTGCAATGACATCCAACCTCGAACGATTGGGAGAGCCGTGCCGCGCCAAGATGGTGCTGGCGGGCCGCGTGGTGACGGATCGCACGAGCGGCCGCGAGACACTCGTGTTGACCGACACTAATGAGGCGACAGGCGTGGAACTCATCTTCGTGGACTTCGAGCGCGACACCGCCACATCGTACCGTGCCCCCGCGGGCGCGGGAGCGTGGGCGCTGCTGGAAGTCCCCGGCGATCGGCTCATCGTGGGCACGTTCTACGACGGCAAATTCATGGTGTTTGACCTCAAGGCCATGAAGTTCACGGCGACCGCCTCCTTTCCCGGCGAGAGTTACGTCTGGAACCTTGCCATAGGCGGGGATAGCCGCGTCTATGGCGGCACCTATCCGGGAGCCAAACTGGGCGCGCTCGACCTGAGCACCTATGCCGTAGAGAACTGCGGCGCACCCACAACGCCGCCCAACACGTACCTGCGCCTGGTCTCTGCGACCCCAGATGGCCGCATCCTCTGCAGTTTCGGGAACGGCGCTCCGACTACCCTGCTTTTCGATCCCCCGACCAGGGAGTTCGGGAAGGTGCCGCCGCAGATCGAGGGAGTTCCCTTCGGGGCGTCGTGGAACGGGTATTTCGTCGCGGGCTCGCGCGCGTTCAAGGGCAGGTCGCTGGAGGTTGTGCAGCCGCCGCCTTTCCCCGTCCCGCCGCCGGACAGGGGCAGTTGGTCGGTGGACGAGTATATGACGACCGACGAGGTTCTTTTCCTGCGCCAGGGCAATGCGGTTTATCGCTTCCCCAAGGGCGCCGAACGCCTGACCCTTGTCGCCGACCTGGACCTGCGCGGCGGGCGACTGCTGGCGGGGGCGGCTGGCGGGGCCGTGCTCGGCGTGCGCGGGCAGAATTACTTCGTCATCAAGCCGGGCGATCGGACCCTGAATCTGAGGCCCATACCCGTGGAGTCCGGCCCCCGCCCCCCGATGTTTCTGAAAGCCGACAACCGGGGTCGCCTGTGGGGCGGGCCGGATTTCGGCCAGACCCTGTTCTGGCTGGATCTCCGCACGCGGAAGGCGGTCAACACCGACGCCGTGTGCGATGCAAGCGGCGAGGTCTATGACGTGGCGTTTCTCAACGGCAGGGTCTATGCCGTCTCCTATGCGGGCGGCGACATCACGGAGTACGACCCTGCTCAGCCGTGGGACCAGTGGAACCACATCAACCCAAGGCCCTTGGCCAAGGTCGGGCCGGCCTACATCCGCCCCACCGGCGGCATCGTGGTCGGGCCGGGCGGCAGGCTATACTCGGGATGGATGGCGCGCTACGGAGTCTATGGCGGCGCCGTCGCCGTCACCGATCCTGCCACCGGCGCCACGAAGGTCATCGAGAACCCGCTCGGGGAGCAGGCAGTCGAGGGGTTGGCTGTTGACGAGCGTTTCGCATACATCGGCACATCGCTCGACGCAAACGGGCTGCCTCCGAAGCGGGGCGAATCCCCGCGCTTTGGCGTGCTGGACCTCTCCTCGCACAAGATAGTGTTCGAGCACACCTTCCGCGGCGCGGGCGCGGTGCGCAACATGGCCTATGACCCCAAGACGAGGCGAGTCGCATTCACGGCGCGGCGAAAACTGGTGGTCTTCGACACGGCGAAGCAGCGCTTCGCGCATGGTTTCCGCACCGATGCTCCGCCTATGGACACCAATCCCTCCGCGCCGGGCGACGGGAAGGTTTACTACGGCCGCGGCAATGCACTGCTTGCGGTTGACCTGCTGACCGGCCGCGTCACGCGCATCGCCGAGGGCCCGTCCCGCGTGAACAACGTTACAGTTGCGCGCGACGGGACGGTATATCTCTCCTGCGGCACACACGTGTATCGCGTGAAGAGGGAACGATGAGGCGGCAAGAGATGAACGTGCGCGAACGGCCTCCACTGGTCGTCGGCGTGAGTGGGAACGATGGGGGGGAATCATGATGCAGCTCGGGTGTCCTTGCCCGTAGGGTACCGGAACCCCGTCCAGACGCTGTTTTCGGCCCCAGATGGGGCCCTCCTGCCTGCCAGAAGGAGCGATATAGTACCACTCAGGACGGTTTCACGGGGGCTTGGCCGGCGCGGCCTCTGCGAGGAACAAGGATGAACCGTACCCGCATCAGATCATTGCGAACCGCCGGCCCGGGACAGCGTCTCCACTAGTTCAATCAATATCACACAGGTCGCGGTGCTCACGAATGCCCAATACTCCTTCGTGCGCAAGACGGGATGTGGGCCTCTGGCGTCGAGCAAGTCATGCCAGCCCCTGCGGGTGAAGAGGCCGCGAGGGAAGAAGCGAGGCGTGGCCTCGCAGTACCTCAGATAGTCATCACCGAATTGCTCGAGAAGGCGCGGCTCTTCCGCCAGCGACACCACGTAGTAGAGCAGCAACGCCAGCAGCGGACCGGCAAGCAAGAGCCAGCGCAACTGGGCTATCACACACAACCCGACCGCGATGAGCCAGTTCCCCACATAAAGGGGGTTGCGGACGACCGCGTAGGGCCCCGTCTGCACCAATTGCAGGGCCCCGAGTTTGTGGGTTCGGCTGAGAGGGCCTATATGCCGGAGAGACACCACCCGCAGCACGTGCCCCAAGGCCGCGATCAAGCAGCCGAGAGCATCACACCAGCCTTCTGCCGGCTCTCCCAGGCCGAGGGTCGTGCCGCCGCGCGCCAGACAAGCGAGGACGGCCAGGAAGAACGCGATGGCTATCTTGTCCCTGTGCCGGCAGATGGTAGCGCCGAAGGTCAATGCAGGGCACTCCTGTAGTTTGCCAAGACCAATCTGCTGCCGTTTTCGGCTCGAGATGGGGCTCATCCTACCAACAGAAGGTTCGCTCTGGCCCCCCACCACGCCGGTGCCACAGGCACTTGACCGTCGCATACGGGGTGCGCGCGGGTTAGCCGATGGTCTCGTCGCCCTCGATCAGGCCGTCGCGGAAGCGGACGATGCGCCGGGCATGGCGAGCGATGTCTGCCTCATGAGTAACGATCAGAACCGTTTTTCCTTCCTGGTTCAAGCGCCCCAAGATGG
>Ga0315296_10000828_pt1 | contig 27798 bp, 33 predicted proteins | sample YL17G14_18_MG_FD_203921 | JGI IMG/M metagenome (GOLD analysis project Ga0315296, IMG submission 203921) | Sediment microbial communities from Yellowstone Lake, YNP, Wyoming, USA - YL17G14_18 | ecosystem: Environmental > Aquatic > Freshwater > Lake > Sediment | place: USA: Wyoming | collected... | reverse complement strand
CCACCTCACGAAAGGGTAGGCAGGTCAAAGAAGTCATGGGCGATTTGGCGAACAGATGGAAGACTTCCGATGGGATTCTGACAGTTTTTGGTGCTCCTACCCAAGGTTTGCATGAGATTGCTGCGCGCGAACACCTGAAGCTCGACGATATAGCGGATTTTATTGTTAACATGATTCCGAATCAGGCAACTGAAACCGTGAGAACTGAAGAAGCGGTCTACGCCTCGCTTTCCATTCTTAATACGTTGGAAAATGGGAATAACAGAAAATAAGATAGCTCAAACGAGACGAACACTCTTGTGACGCAGTAGAGGTTGTCGCCATCGAACCCTTAGAACGGACTTACTTATCGCCATGATATTGTTCGAAAGCCAAGTATGGATGTTCTCTATTGGGCAACGTGCCCTGGAAGCTTGAGGACCGTTCTGAAAATCCTTATAAATGGGTTTTGTTGAATAGACTCTGCACTTGAAACTAAAAGGGTGAGGCAAGAATTGTCCAAACCGTTTTACGTGAAGGTCACCGTTCCGAAGGAGGTTGCGGACGCCGCCTATGAAGCCCTGCAACTTGCCAATCAGACCGGCTCTGTTAGGAAGGGCACTAATGAAACAACGAAAGCTATAGAACGAGCCCAAGCCAAATTGGTTATCATAGCAGAAGATGTTGACCCGCCCGAAGTTGTGGCGCACCTGCCTCTGATCTGTGACGAGCGCAAGATCCCGTACGTCTTTGTGCCGAACAAGCTGAAAATCGGTTCGGCAATCGGCATAGATGTGCCAGCTGCCGCAGCATGTATAGTTGAACCAGGCGACGCGCTCTCTCTACTTAAAGAAATCACAAAACGCATTGAGGAGATCAAGAAGGCACCTGTCAAATGAGCAAAGAAACCAAGGAAGCCACAACTGAGAAGCGAACAGCCGAAAGGGAAGAGGTTGAAGAAGCTTTTACACCAGCTGAAGTCATTCAGGTAATCGGCAGAACAGGCGTAACAGGGGAAATCAACCAGGTTAGAGTTCGTGTCCTCGAAGGACGAGATAAAGGCCGTATCATCACACGGAACGTGAAGGGACCTATCAGAGAAAACGATTTACTAATGCTTCGAGAGACAGAACGTGAAGCCAAGAAAATCAGATAAGCACGACCAATTGAGGGATTAGCACGTGCCAAAGCTCCACCGCTGCTCCTTCTGTGGTAAAGATTTTCCTCAAGGAACAGGCATGATGTATGTCCGCAATGACGGCGCCTTGTTCTGGTTCTGCTCCAGCAAATGCCGCAAGAACAGCCTAGGCTTGGGACGGGACGCACGCAAACTCCGATGGACCAAATATTACGGCAAGGAAGAGAAAGGACGAGCATAGAGTGAACCTTGTAATTTTCGGTCCACCCGGCGCGGGTAAGGGCACGTATGCTGCTGAATTGGCCGAGCAATTCGATATTCCAGCGATTGCGACCGGAGACATTTTTCGAGCTGAAGTCAAGAGCGGTTCCGCCTTGGGAAAGAAAGTGGCGGTTTACCTTCAAAGCGGCAAGCTGGTCCCAGACGAAATAGTTAATGAAACACTGAAGAACTGGTTGAACAAGCCTGAGAACCATCGGGGCTTCATTCTAGATGGTTATCCACGCACAGTTGAGCAGGCAAAAGCCCTAGATGAAATGACAAAGATTGACGCAATCATCAATATGGCTGTGCCTGAATTGGTGCTGATTGAACGTCTGTCTAATCGCAGAATCTGCCCTGTTTGCGGCGCCATCTACAACATTAAGCATTCACCCAAGCCCAAAGTTGACTCGAAATGCGACAAGTGTGGGGCTGAACTCTACCAACGCGGGGATGATAAGCCTGGGGTTATCAAGGAACGTTTCAAGGTTTATAAAAGGCAGACTCAGCCTCTGATCATGTATTACAAGGGAAGAAAGACCAAGTTCATAACGATAGTTAACAAGCAGGTTAACGCGGACATCAAGATTATTACCCGCAGAATAATGTGGAAAATGAAACAGGCCCACGTCTTGTAGACGCGCGTTGTGCGTCCTTTGGATAGTTAAGCTATTTATATGTTGAAGCACACCTTCTGATGAAAGAAACCTTGCTTGAACCATTATGTTCTGAGGGCGTCAGAAAATGCCCGTTCGACAACCCATCGTATGCGTTCTCGGCCACATAGACAGCGGGAAGACCAGCCTACTAGACAAAATCCGGAAAAGCAGCGTGCAGGCAAGAGAGGTAGGAGGCATGACTCAACATATAGGCGCCAGCTTCTTTCCGGCGGGCACACTTAGAGAGCTCACTCGCCCATTGCTTAAACAGTGGAAAGCCAGAATCACTGTTCCAGGATTACTTGTGATAGACACGCCTGGTCACGAAGTATTTGCGAATCTCCGCAAGCGCGGTGGCGCCGCAGCTGACATCGCCATACTCGTAGTCGACGCTCTACGTGGTTTTGAGGCACAGACCTATGAGTGCGTTGAAATTTTGAAGTCGAGGAAGACTCCTTTTCTTGTTGCCGCCAATAAGATTGACCGCTTGCCCGGATGGGTAGCTAAACCTGATGAGCGTTTCCTCAAGTCCTATCAAGAGCAAGACGTTTACGTGAGGCAAGACTTTGACGAACATTTGTACACTATTATGGGCACTTTTTCGCAGTTGGGCTTTAGAGCTGACCGCTTCGACAAGATCACAGATTTCACCAAGACCATCGCCATTGTGCCAGTCAGCGCCAAGACTGGTGAAGGCATTCCTGAGCTTCTGGCGGTTCTGGTCGGCTTGACGCAGCAGTTTCTGCGAAAGCTGTTGCGAACGACCAAGGGTGCAGCTAGGGGCACGGTTCTAGAGGTGAAGGATGAGCCTGGCTTAGGAGTCACTGTTAACACTATCATTTATGATGGTGTGCTTAGGAAAGGCGACACCGTTGTCATAGGCGGTAAAGACAAGCCCGTCGTGACTAAGGTGAGGGCTGTTTTGTTGCCTAAACCTTTGGATGAGATTCGTGATCCGAGGGACAAGTTTTCTTCGGTTGATGAAGTTGCAGCTGCTAGTGGAGTTAAGATTGCAGCGCCTGGGTTGGAGGGAGCGATTGCGGGCGCACCTCTTTACGCTGTTCCGTCTGAAGACCGTGTGGACGAGTTTGTGCGGATGGTTGCGGAAGAGGTGGAAAAGCTTCGCGTCGCTACGGACATTGATGGTGTGGTTTTGAAGACCGATGCCTTGGGCTCGCTTGAAGCAATAGCAGAGATTCTGCAACGCAATAGTGTTCCTATCCGGTTAGCAGATGTAGGGGATGTCTCCAAGCGAGATGTAACGGAAGCGGCGGTGGTCAAGGAGCATGAACCATTGTACGGTGCTGTTCTGGCGTTCAATTCCAAGATTTTGCCTGATGCTCAAGAAGAGGCGCAGAACAAGGGCGTGCCAGTCTTTGAACACAATGTCATCTATCATCTTGTCGACAACTACCTAGACTGGATGAGAAAGGAGCAAGAAGCCCGCTCAGCAAAAGAATACGGGAAGTTGGTTACGCCTGCCAAATTGAAAGTCCTGCCGGGCTTGGTTTTTCGGAGGGCAAAGCCGGCAATATTCGGGGTTGAGATTGCTGGCAAGATTAAACCCAAGGTTCAATTGATTGGTGCTGATGGCGAGGACTTGGGCGAAATTCTGCAAATTCAGGATAAGGGCAAAGCTGTTTCAGAAGCAGGAACTGGTATGCAGGTGGCCGTTTCGTTGGAGAAGCCCGTCTTCGGGCGGCAGATCAACGAAGGCGACACGCTTTATGCTAAGGTTCCTGAGCCTCACGCCAGAGCTATGCTTACAAAGTTTCAGGCACGCCTTTCTCCAGAGGAACTGGACGCGCTAAACGAATACGTAAACTTCATGAGGCGAAAGACTCCATTCTGGGCAGCTTCCTAGATATCATCAAAACCTTTTCAAACAACGCGCATAATGAGGAGTGAGGAGAGAGATGAAGTGGCTAAAGAAGTCTACGAGCGACTCGCAAAAGCCTTGGACCAGCTTCCAAACGGTTTTCCTCAAACGCCGTCTCGCGTCGAGATTCAGATTCTGAAGAAGATATTCTCAATTGATGAGGCTTCGTTAGCAGGTCAACTGGGCGGAAGCATGGAAACAGTCGAAGCCATTGCGCGTCGCGTTGGTCTTTCTGAGGAAGAGGCGTCAGAAAAGCTGAAGAGCATGTTGAAACGCGGTCTTTTGTGGTCTGCCCAGCAGGAAGGTAAGCTGCGCTTTAGACTTGCGCCTTTCATCGTCGGCATTTACGAAGCACAGCTGGAAAGCATAGACCATGAGCTGGCCCATCTCGTCGAGAAATACATGTATGAAGGAGGCGCAGCGGGAATCATGAAACCCCAACCAGCGTTGCACCGCGTTATTCCTGCACAAAAGGCAGTGAAATCCGAGTGGATTCTGCCCTACGACGATGTCAAGGCAGTTCTGTTGGCTTCGAAGGCATTTAACGTGCGAGACTGCATTTGTCGAGCGCAACAGGATTTCATAGGTAGAAAGTGTGATTTTCCATTGAAGGTGTGTCTCAACTTCTCGAGCGTTGCGCGTCCTGCTCGCTCGGGAGACATTTCTCAGGAAGAAGCACTAGCCATTCTTGATAAGGCTGAAGAAATCGGGCTTGTTCACACTGTGAGCAACGTTATGAAGGGTTTTGGCTACGTCTGCAACTGCTGTGGATGCTGCTGCGGAATACTACGAGGAATTACTGACTGGGGCATCGAGAACTCCGTTGCTTACGCCAACTACTACTCTGCTATCAACCCGGACGAATGCCTAGGCTGTGGCATATGCATTGACCGATGTCAGGTGCACGCTATTAGCGAAAAGAATGGTGTGGCCATCGTGGATCTGAAACGTTGCATTGGCTGCGGACTATGCGTAACAGGATGCCCAAACGGCGCGGCGAAACTCCAACGAAAACCTAAAGACCAAATTGTTGATCCGCCAATCGACTTCAAAACTTGGGAACAACAACGCCTCCACAACCGAGGGCTAAACCCACAAGACGATGTTTGAAGATCATGCATTTTCTGACTAAAGTGTGCCTCTGTAGTGGCTTGTCGTTGGGCAGCCGACGCATTTTCCTGCCTTGTATCGGTTGCATGGTCTGCAATCGACGTTGCAAGGTGCTGCCGTCCTCTCTTTATGGGTGAGGTGTTCTCTTACTGGAAGAAACGGAGAAAAATACATGTCGCCAATGGGGTAGAATTCCGACCTACGTATTCCTCCGCCGCTTCTCAAGGAGCATTTTTCCACAGATATACTTTCAAGTGTGGTCTGGTCTTCGGCCACAACAAGAGCGATTAAGTTGTAGCCTCCGATTGTCCTGAAGATGTAGACAACTCTTGGACAGTTTTTGAACCGCTCAATAAGGTTTTGCATCGCCTCCGCGCTCTCCATTTCAAGCATCACTATGGCCGGAAAAAGCTTGAAAGAGGCTGGATTAAGCAGCGCCGACACTTTTATGGCGTTTTGATCGACGAGTTTTTGCAGTCTCTTACTCACTCCCATGCTTGTATATCCAACGTTTTTGGCAATATCCCCAAGTGTTGCGCGCCCGTCTATTTGAAGATGAGAAATTATCTTTCGATCAACTTCGTCCAATCGCTTTTCCTCTGTTTATTTTCTAAACATAAAGTATTAATATTGTTTAGCTATTAAACTATTCCTCCTTCACTTGGAAGGAACATACTGAGAGAAGATGGGCACGCGTATGAGCCAGAAATGCGATGGAAAATGCGATTCTTGTTCAAAAGCAGATTCGTGCAAAGATCCAAGAAGAGAGTATTTTCTGGAGCAAGAGGCTCTCAACATCAAGATGAGTAAGATCAAGCACAAAATAGCGGTGATCAGTGGAAAAGGGGGAGTCGGCAAGAGCACAGTGACTGTGAACCTGGGTATGGCTTTTGCGATGCATGGTTACGTCAACTCCGTGGGTATTCTTGACGCCGACATTCACGGTCCGTGCGTGCCAAAAATGTTGGGCCTACGAGGTCAGAGGCTTCAAGCCAGCCCGTTAGGTGTGTTTCCAGTGGTGGGCCTGCTTGGGATCAAAGTTGTGTCTATGGATTTTTTGCTTTCGAGTGATGACGCGCCTGTGGTTTGGCGAGGCCCGTTGAAAATGAAGGCCATCAAGCAGTTCTTGTCGGACATAACGTGGGGAGAGCTTGAGTTTCTGTTCATAGATCTTCCACCGGGAACGGGTGATGAGCCATTGAGCGTTATGCAGCTAATCCCCGATATGGATGGCGTAATAATTGTCACGATACCGTCTGAGGTTTCGCAGGTTGTAGTGAAGAAGGCTGTAACCTTTGCTAGGCAACTGGGCGTTCCCATAATAGGCATAATTGAGAACATGAGTGGTTTCGTCTGCCCAAAATGCGGAACAGAGACTAGCATTTTCAAAGTTGGCGGAGGACAAAAGATCGCACAAGATATGTCTGTTCCTTTCCTGGGGAGCATTCCGATCGACCCTGAAATCTGTCGTGACTCTGACAACGGAATGCCTTTCATAACTGAACACGTGGATTCCCTTGCAACAAAGGCGTTTACAGAAATCATCAAGAAGATTGAAGGCTTTCTGGGACAGAGAAAGCAATTAGAGAGCCTGCCTAAGCCGAGTTTGCATGAGCGAGGAACTGGGAAATGAGCGGCGTCTGCGTGCGCGCTAAGAAGGAATGAAAATGGCTACAAAACGTTGGCAAGAAGAATCCTATCGAATTTTCAGAAAACTGCCAAAAGAGCAAGCCTTCCACTTTTTCACGTCAGTCGGAAACTACACAGGTGAAAGTGTAGCGTCTTTTGAGGAATTCTTAGAGAGAATTAAGGAAACCGACATCAAATCATTGGAATTTCACCTATGCCGAGGGGACTTTGAAAAGTGGATTGCTGAGACCCTTGAAGATAAGGAGTTGGCTGAAGAAGTCCTTAATTTGCGGGATATAATGCCCACAAGAGATGTCTTGCGGAAGAGACTCATCACAATCGTTTCAAAGCGACGCGAGAAGCTGCTCTCAGAGGAAGTGGTTGAATGAAGGTGTGTGTATCGGCGGTAGCAAGTAGCCTCGATGCGCAAGTGGATCCAAGGTTTGGAAGATGCCCATACTTGGTCATCGTAGACTCCGAAACCATGCAATTTGAGGAAATTCTAAATGTGGCTTCGGGTGCAATGGGCGGCGCGGGAATTCAAACAGCCCAAACGATAGCGAGCAAGGGCGCCAAAGTGCTAATAACTGGCAATGTTGGCCCAAACGCGTTTCAAGCACTGTCAGCCACGGGTATAAAAATTGTTACTGGTGCTTCTGGAACCGTCAGAGAGGCCGTTGAAAAATACAAAAGAGGAGAGCTAAAGGGAACCGAGGCACCAACGGTTCGTGGCCATTTTGGAATGGGAATGGGCAGAGGACGCGGTAGGCGGCAAGGTCAATGGGGTACCTACAAAGCACCGATGACAAAGAGCTTGAGAAAATAAAACGCAAAAAACTCGAAAAAAAAGCTTCAAGAACTCAGAAATGAAGGAGGTGAGAAAGTGGGAGCAAGAATCGTGGTTCCTACCGTAGATGAAAGTGGCTTAAGTGCCCAGCTGGCAGAGCATTTTGGAAGGGCGCCTTACTTTGCCGTCGTCGAACTAGATGAGAAAGGCGACGTTGCAAGTGTCAAAACTATGCCAAACGTAGGCGAGCATTGTGGCGGCATTGGACAAACCCATGATCACATCTTGGAGTTAAGGCCAAACGCAATCATAGTCTACGGAATGGGTCCCAGAGGCCTGACAGGTTTTCAAAACGCTGGAGTTGCAGTTCTGAGGGCCATCGCCGACACAGTTAGGGAAGTGGTTTCAGCATACAATGAAGATAGACTTCCAGAGCTCACAGAGGGATGCCACCACGCGCATCACCATTAAAAGCATAACTGGTAGCTAGATAACAACGGTGTCAGATATGGGAAAAGGAAAGAGCATTCGAATGCACAAGGAAGCGGATTCAGAATCAGCTGGCTGTCCAGAGTGTGCCAAGTGCCAAGCTGCATGTTGCCAACGCCTGCCCTTGGAGAAAATCCAGAAAAACGCACTTCCTAAATACTGCCCTATGAAGGCAAGCGAAGAGACAGTGAAGTCAACGGTTGATGAGTACGGAACAGATCAAGTGAAGAAAATATATGTTCCTGCAACTATCACGGAGAAGGAAGCCTACGAATCAGTCAGGGGTGTGCGCATGGCGGTACGCCCCAGAATCAAGGAGCTCATAGAGTTCGGCAGACTGTTCAACGCACAAAAAATGGGCGTGGCTTTTTGCGCAGGAATGCGAGACGAAGCCGCCAGAATCGTGAGTTTTCTTGAGAAAAGCGGGTTTGGTGTCGCGTCTGTTGTTTGTAAATGCGGCGGCATTGACAAGACTAGACTTCACGTCGCCAAAGAGTATAAAATCGGAGATCCTTCACAGTTTGAAGCAAGCTGTAATCCGGTTCTCCAAGCAGAACTCCTGAACAAAGCTGAAACAGACATTAACATTATTGTCGGTTTGTGTTTAGGGCACGATATGCTTTTTACAATGAAATCCAGGGCCCCCGTTACCACCCTCATAGTCAAGGATCGCCTACTCGGTCATAACCCGGTCATAGCTCTGTACAGCAATTACCACAAGAGCATAGTCGAATCTCAGAAGAGAACGTAGATCCAAATGAGCCTTGAGAATCCTTACGAAGAGTCTCCTCGATGATTATTTCGATTGCCAGTGGAAAAGGCGGAACCGGAAAGACAACAGTAGCTGTTAATCTAGCATTATCTCTTGGCGATGTGCAACTCTTAGATTGCGATGTAGAGGAACCCAATGCCCATCTGCTTCTAGAGCCAAAAATAAATGAAGAAAAACCAGTCTATGTTTCAATCCCAAGGATCAATGAAGAACTCTGTAACTATTGTGGGAAATGCGCTGAATTCTGCAAGTACAACGCCCTTTTCGTCAGCGCCCAAAAAGCTCTTGTGTTCGCCGAACTGTGCCACAGTTGTGGCGGCTGCACAATTGTTTGCCCTGCACATGCCATTATAGAGGAAAAACACCAAATTGGAACGATCAAAATAGGAGTCGCAGGCAACTCTGAATTGGTGTATGGCGAATTAGAGATAGGCGAACCCATGCCGGTTCCAGTTATAAGGGAAGTTAAGCAACAAATCGATAAGAGCAAAAATGTGATTCTCGATTCGCCGCCAGGAACCTCTTGTCCAGTGATCGAGACTGTGAGAGGAAGCGACTTCTGCCTTCTTGTGACAGAGCCTACGCCGTTTGGTTTGCACGACTTGAGAATAGCGGTTCAGGTTTTGGAAGACATGAGAATACCGTTTGGTGTTGTTATAAACCGTGCAGGGGTGGGTGACAGAAAAGTCTACGAATATTGCAGAGAGAAGCATGTCCCAATCTTGCTTGAGATTCCTTTTCAAAGGAGAATCGCAGAACTCTATTCTCGAGGCATTCCCTTCACTCTGGAGATGCCTGAGTGGAAAGACAGGTTTCAGACCCTTTTTGACGAGATAGAGAGGCATAACGCCAAATGAAACAAGTAACTGTTCTAAGCGGGAAAGGCGGGACAGGCAAGACCACGATAACGGCTTCCTTTGCGGTTCTAGCCAAAAATGCGATCATCGCTGATTGCGACGTTGATGCACCCGATCTTCACATGCTTCTACATCCACAGATTATGGAAACTAATGAGTTCAAAGGCTCAAAGTTAGCCATGATCGACGAGGCTAAATGCACAAAGTGTGGCCTGTGCCGAGAGAAGTGCAGATTCAGCGCTATAACAGAGAACTTTCAGGTTGACCCCTTAGCATGCGAAGGCTGCGGAGTGTGCACGATTGTCTGTCCAGCAAGCGCAGTAACTTTGACTGAACGGATTTCTGGGCATGCCTACATCTCAAAGACGAAGTACGGTCTTATGGCTCATGCTATGCTTAGCCCAGGTGAATCAAACTCGGGGAAGCTTGTCACGTTAGTGAGGCAGAACGCCAAGATACTGGCTGAAAAAGAGAACGCTGACTTAATCATAATAGATGGTTCGCCTGGAATCGGCTGCCCTGTTATAGCCTCAGTCACAGGAGTTGATGTCGGTTTGGCGGTTACTGAACCCACAATGTCTGGGATTCACGATTTGGAGAGAGCATTGCAGCTGCTGAAGCACTTCAATGTGCCCCCTATTGTATGTATAAACATGTACGACATAAACAGGGATAACACAGAAGAAATAATTCGCTTCTGCGAGAAAAGCGGAGTCCAAGTTGCTGGAAAGATCCCTTTCAACCCGATCGTCACGGAAGCCATGGTTGAGGGAAAGCCTGTTCAGGAGTACGCCTTGAGAAGCGATGTTGCCCAAGAAATAGGCGCAGTTTGGAAGAGCATTCTTTCAGTTCTAGGAATTTGAAGCACTTGGCAAACGTGGGTATGCTTGCTTTTGGTCCTGTCCCTTCGAGGCGACTTGGAAAGAGCTTGGGAGTGAACAACATACCACCAAAGACTTGCTCTTACTCTTGTGTTTACTGCCAGTTGGGAAGGACCATTATTATGACAACTGAGAGACGAGTCTTCTTCAAGCCAGAGGATGTTCTTCACGAAGTTCAAAGAAAAGTGGCTCAGGCTGTTTCTCGAAACGAGAATATTGATTACTTAACCTTTGTGCCTGATGGAGAGCCGACCTTGGACGCTTGTCTAGGAGCTGAAATATCACTTTTGAAACAGCTCAAAATCCCAATCGCTGTCTTAACTACGCAAACTTGATCAAGAATACACTTCTTATCAGAAACGCGTGCCCAAATGGGTTCCTAGACTGTGTAGAAGGAAAGTCCAAACCGCCATCACGAATGATGAAGACCCGTGGGGCAAGAATTTGGCGAATATCGTCTGTGCATCTTGGCAAAGGCACGTAATGGTGTTTCAAAAGGCAAATCGACTGAACGCTCCGAGAGCAAAGGCTCATTTGTCTTCTGGAAGACTGAGTCGTCTGGACCAGTTTTTTCCTAGGAAATACATGGCTGCACTGGCGGTCACAACGACCGCCGCGACAACCCAAGACCCTTGGGGCAAAGAAACCATTAGGATGATGCAGCTGACTAGTCCAAGTGAAGGAATTATGGGATAGAAGGGAGCTTTGAATTTCCCCGAGTTGGGCATTTTCTTTCTCAGTCTTATGGCGGAGAGATTCACAGTCAGATGAACGCACAGAATTGAGAAGCTTGTTATGGCCGCTGCCTCTCTCAGATCTAAGGCATAAGCTAAGGCGGTTAAGAGACCCCCCATCGCAAGAATGGTGATGTAAGGAGTCCCGAATCTTGAGGACACCTTTGCAATTGGTTTTGGCAACTGATTGTTCCTGGCCATCGCGTAAGCGACTCTTGACGAGCCAAGAAGGTTTGTCAGAAGAACACTCGCGGTGGCTATCAGAGCTCCGAAAGAAACGGCTGCAACCACTGCGAAGTTTCCAGTTGCTTTTGCCGCCTCAGCTATTGGTGAGCTGGATTGCGCGAGAATTCGATAGTCTTGAAGACCAGTTGCGGTAAGCCCAGTTAGAACATAGATCGCAAGAGATACTACCAACGCAATCAGGACGGACAGGGGTAAATTCCTTTCTGGGTTCTTCACTTCTTCACCGAGCGTTGCTATTCTTCCAAAACCAAGATATGCGAAAAAAATGAAGCCCGCACCTTGAAGAATCCCGAACAGACCGTTTGGACTGAACTCAGAGAAATTCTGCGGATGTATTTGAAAGAAGCCAAACCCGATGAACAAAGCAAGCACTGCTATCTTTATGATAACTAAGGCATTGTTGACCGTCGCAGATTGTTTTATCCCGACGAGGTTCAAACCCGTCAATATCATTGCAGCTGTGACTGCGACTAGCTTGACTGGAAATGCCGGAAATATCGCTACGAAATAGCCTGCGAATCCCAAGCTGATCGCTGCTCCTGCCACTATTTGAGCAAATAACCATAGACAACCTGCCACAAATCCGACAGAAGGAGAGATCAACTCGAATGAATATTCGTATGCACCACCTTCTTTAGGAATTGCTGAACCTAATTCGGCAAAGCTGAAAGCAGTGAAGGAGGCGACTAAGCCAGCGATGATTATGGAAATAACGATGGATGGGCCGGCGTAACCTATGGCTATGCCTAAAACAACGAAAATCCCAGCCCCGATTATTGCTCCGATGCCAACTGCTGTTGCGTCAAGAAGGTTCAGAGTTCTTTTAAGGCCCACAGTTCATCATTTACTCTATTGATGCTAAGAGGTTAATTGAACTTCTTGTCTTGGAGCGCATGCGCTGCGGGTGAAGGAAGACCAATACGGGTTGCCCCGTCTTTTTCCGAGAGCAACAACGAGTCATATTAAAAGTTCAAGGGATCATGCTCAAAGGGTTCAGTCATGACTTACTTCTGGCAAATCAAGCGCTCGACTTGTTCCTGAATGTTAATGACCTCAAATAGCAATCACGCTGACGTAATTCTTAAATGTACGATTGATCGTAATCAACTGTGAGTGTACTCGTAGGAATGCATATGATGGAGCAAGTTACGGCTGTTGTTGAGGAGTATTTGGAAGCAATCTACAAGCTTGAGGAAAAAAGCGGAGCGGCTAAGACCAGCGACCTCGTTAACTCGCTAAAAGTAGTTCCTGGAACTGTCACCAACACCGTGGAGAGGCTAGAGAAAGAAGGATACATCACGCATGAGCCTTACAAGGGCGTGAAGCTAACAGAGAAAGGACTCAAGATAGCAATACAGGTAGTGAGAAGGCATAGACTATCGGAGCGTCTGCTCACTGACATTTTGCACATGAAATGGGAAAACGTCCACGAAGCAGCCTGCAAACTAGAACACGGAATAACCGACGAAATCATCAAACCCTTAGAGAAAGCGTTGAAGCATCCCAAAACCTGCCCACACGGAAACCCCATACCCACAAAATGCGGAGGAATAATCGAGGAAGAGTCACAGCCTCTAACCAAGCTCAATGAAAAGGAACAGGGCATCCTAGTGAAAATAACCGAGGAAAAATCCGACCTGTTGCGCTACTTGAACACGTTGGGACTCGCACCCGGAGCCACAATAGAGATACTCAAGAAGGCACCATTCGATGGTCCAATAACCCTCAAAGTGGATGGGACCAGCCACGCATTGAGCCCTGAAATGGCATCAATCATCCAAGTCAAACAAACAAAATGAGAAAGCTGGTGACTTCATGCAAAGACGAAACTCAGAGAGACTTGAGATGCCTCTGACTACGCTCAGAAATGGCGAGACTGGAACTGTGACTTCAATAAGAGCTGGGGGCGGAAGAGGTTTTGGGAGAGGCTGGGGATTCGAAAAAAGACTTATGGATTTGGGCTTGACCCCGGGCACAAAGGTGACAGTTGTTAAATCGGCTCCATTTCATGGGCCTGTAGAAATCCTTGTCAGGGGTTCAAGACTTGCGTTAGGTCGAGGTATGGCTGAGAAGATCTTTGTGGAGATCGAAAAACGGTGACCAAGCAGAAGCTGGTCATTGCTCTAGCCGGAAACGCGAATGTGGGCAAATCAGTCATATTCAACCATCTTACTGGTTTGCATCAGCACATCGGCAACTGGCCTGGAAAAACTGTTGAAAGAGCAGAAGGAACCCTTCATTTCAAAGGTTACACTATAGATGTTGTCGACTTGCCTGGAATATACTCGCTATCCACTTATTCTCTGGAGGAAGTGATATCAAGGAAATACATCGCAGTTGAGAAACCTGATATAGTAATTAACGTCGTAGACGCTTCGGTTCTTGAACGGAATCTGTTCTTCACCTTACAGCTAATTGAACTCGAAACCCCACTAATAATCGCGTTAAACCAAATGGACATTGCGAAGAAGAAAGGCATTGAGATCGAACCCGAAAAACTAGAGAAACTTCTCGGAGCACCGGTGATACCAACTATCGCCACAAGGGGAGTTGGCATCTTCCAACTTCTCGAAAAAGCCGTTGACATGATCGAGAAAGGGCGACCGCCGACACCTGCTGAAGTCAAGTATGGAGAAGAAGTTGAAGAAAAAATCTCCCAAGTCGCAAAAATGCTCAAAGGAATTCAGTTTTGGTATCCACCCAGATACGCGGCGATAAAACTGCTAGAAGGCGACGAAGAAATCGAGAGAGAAGTCAGCAGAATAGACCCACACGTAGTGTCTGCCGCAAAGAAACTTGCAGATGAAATCGAGAATCTTCATGGACACTCGTGCTCGACCGTGATAACCTCTGAGCGGTATGAACTTGCAGGCTGCATTGCCAGACAAGCTCAAGAAATCGTGCCTCCAACAAGACCACCAATAGAAGAGAGGCTACACACTCTGACAACTCATAGAATCACGGGATATCCGATTATGGTTCTTTCTCTGCTTTTCATGTTCTATTTCATCTTCGCTTTTGGAGGCTACGCGTCAGAGCTGCTGAACAACTCACTCTATGGGCTGCAACCTATCTTTGCAGATTCGTTTGGAACCACTCTCATCGGAGAACTTGTCTGGGGAGGCGTGATCGAGGGGATTATAGCTGGCGTGACGATTGCCCTGCCCTATATTGTCCCATTCTACGTTTTATTGTACATCTTAGAAGACTCGGGCTACCTCAGCCGAATTGCGTTCTTGATGGATAACGTAATGCACAAAATCGGATTGCACGGAAAAGCGTTCATTCCAATGATGCTGGGCTACGGCTGCAACGTCCCAGCTTGCCTAGGATGCAGAATAATGGAGACAGAGAGGGAGAGGTTTCTCGCTGCCTTTGTAACCACGTTGGTTCCCTGCGCAGCGCGAACGGTGATAATACTTGGCCTGGTGGGCCAATTCCTTGGAGTTCAATGGGCGCTTGTGCTTTACATCTTTAATCTCTTGGTCATTTTTGCTCTGGGCAGAATCGCTTTCAGAGCGTTGCCAGGCGAGTCCACTGCGCTTGTCATGGAAATGTCTAGTTACAAACGCCCTCAACTGAAGACCGTTCTGAAAGAAACGTGGTTTAGGGTTGCTGAATTCATCAAGGTTGCCTTTCCGTTGATAGTGGTTGGTAGCCTTGCAGTTAAGGCAGCTGAGGTTTCTGGTCTACTGGTACACATAGCGAATGTGCTCAGCCCTGTTACAGTCGTGTGGCTAGGATTGCCTGTAATCACCGGGATAACTCTGATATTCGGCGTACTTAGAAAGGAGCTGACATTGGTCATGCTTGCCACACTTCTAGGAACCACAAATTTCGCCCAAGCTCTAACGCCAGTTCAGATGATCGTGTTCACCCTAGTGACAATGTTCTACATACCTTGTATAGCAACTATGGCAGCCTTGGTTAGAGAGTTTGGCTGGAAAAAAGCCCTCACAATAACGATATTCGAAATAGCCTTCGCAATAACCCTAGGCGGAGTCGCATTAAGACTATTATCATATATTGTGTGAAACAGTCCCAACGACTCATCTTCAGCGGAAAAGAAATGAAGAAGGACCATCTGAAGAAAACAAACCATACGCCAAAACGTCACGCTTAGCAACATTGAACGTCACGCATAACTATGTTGAAACGCACCACAAAACACGAGCAAACAGAACCCAATAACACAACAGAAACAAAATCACAACCCAGAAAACAAACAGACAAGGAACGACGAGGACCAAAAAAAATTTTTTCTGCACTAAGATAGAGGTCTAACCCTAATCTTTTATGGCTTCCAGTATGCTCATTACGTTCCACAATTTAACCCGAGTGTAAGGCGGCATGTTCGGGTCCTGCAGGATCTCGTCCATCATCGAAATAGCGTTAGCCGCCCGCACAGCCAAAGAATGCTGCGTGGTCCTCAAAGCTTCAATTGAATTCTTAGCCGCTCTCCTAATATTCCGCGGCGTTGTTGAATCCTCTGAAACCGCGTTGAGAACAGCCACTGCTTCCTCGACACGTTGCTCGTATTCCTTCACTTTTTTCTTGGTCACCATGCGGCAAAGCCCCCATACAAAATGGCACCAGAGCGATACTCAAATAATCCACGACTCATTAAAACCTTTTCGCAAGGACGTAGCCGAAATGTCAACAAACCAAAAAGATCTGCAGAATATGGCTGACCTACTGAAGCAGGGCGCCACACTCACCGAACTGTCATGCCCGGCCTGCGCCTCGCCCTTATTCAAGCTCAGAAGCGGCGAACTCTGGTGCGGCAAATGTCAAAAACGCGTCATAGCAGTCAGAGAAGGAGAAACAGCAGAAGAAGCAAGCAAGTCAATCATGCTTAGCGGACTCGAATCAACAGTGCTTTCCAAAATCAGAGAGGTTCAAGTAAAAATCAACGAAGAAAAAGACCCAGCTCAACTGGAAAAACTCAGCGCAACCCTGGGGTCACTCTTGGATAACTTGGAGAAAATTAAGAAAGTGAAGCAGTAGGCAAAAGCGATTGCTAGGCCGCTACGACGAATTCCCCGTAGGAGCGTCTCGCTTTGCCCAGTTCGCGTATTCGAATTCGTTGCAGAAGCTCCAAGTAGCGATCATTCGAGCACTTCACGAACTCAACCAGCGGACAATCGATTTGGCAACGATAACGGCGGCTTCGCCTCGGAACTGCTTCGTCAACTTTGAGTTTGGCGTGGCTGACTTGGATGCTTTCTGCTTTCTCGATCAGAAGGAACTCAAAAGACTGGAAAGAGCCTTGAGAGCACAAGCCTTCCCGATACTTGATGTATTCTGCGGTGCACGATACCACATCAAGAAGGGCACAGGCAAGAAGCAATCTCTCCAATTTGACTACAGCGTTCTCCGCTTCATATTTGAAAAGCAAAACATCGACCTATCCGCTCACTACATCAGAGGAAACCAACGCATACCACGAAAAGACTTCGTTCTATACCTGAAAAACCAGATTGACAAAGAACTCGTTGCGAAACAGCACGGAACCATGATGCTGAAGCACTTGTTCTGATAGAAGACACAGCTACGATCAGCTAGTTTTCTGGTTCCTTAAGAACTGTCTCCAGAACGTTTTTAGCAATCTCGTCAATTGATTTGTTTCCATCGAGAGTAACCATACGTTGCTGCTGTGCCAAGTCTAAGTACACTTCCCTCACTTTCACTAGATTCCGCAAGGTCTCCATAACAGACTTCTTTCTCTTCAGCCTACTAATGGCCACTTCAGGCGAAACATCAAGGAAAAGTGTCAGGTCTGGCTTCAATGCAAACTTGTTGATGCAATCCATCCAGTGCAAGTCGAGTTCCGCAGCGCCTTGATAAGCTAGGCTTGAGAAAAGGTAGCGATCACACACTACGATCTTGCCCTGTTTTAGTAATGGCTCAACCTCGGTTTGAACGTGATCCACCCTGTCAGCTGCAAACAAGAGAGCTTCGAGAGCGATTGGTACGCGGCTCTTGCGGCTGAGCACAAAACCCCGTATCAATGCACCGATTTTTCCAGCGCTGGGCTCAGTAGTGTACACAGCGTCGTAGTCCTTGCTTCGAAGATATCTGACTAGTCTCTTGGCTTGAGTTGTCTTTCCGCTGCCGTCGACCCCTTCAATGCAGATGAACTTGCCCTTGTGCTTCCTTTTCACCAACTTCCTCAGCTCAATCGCCTAGTCGACACTTTGTCAAGTCGCTCGGCATAAATGAGTTTCCGTTCGCTTTCTGCCCATAGGAATCGATTGCTTTAATAGCCTTGACAAAAGCAAGCTTTCAGAATAGAGGCGCCCATGGCATGAGGCAGTATTGGGGCGAAATCAAAGATCCAGTTCACGGTTACGTCTACATAACTGAGGCTGAGAAGCAAATCATTGATTCTTTTCCAGTGCAACGCCTAAGACGGCTTAGACAATTAGCCGGAGCCGAATACGTGTATCCAGCAGCCAACCACACACGGTTTGAACACTGCGTAGGCGTCATGCACTTGGCGGGGCTGATGGCTGAAAACCCCTTTTTGTCAAAGCGTTTCAACGAAGACCAGTACCAGTTGATCCGCATCGCAGCGCTGCTCCATGATGTTGGACATGGTCCGTTCTCACATGTTTTCGAACACTTGCTCGTGAAATTCCTCAAAAAGACTCATGAAGACATTAACGTGTGGATCGTGCAGAAATCAGAGTTAAAGGATATCATCGGCAAACTTGGCTTTAAAGTAGACGATGTAGCTAAGCTGTCAGTTGGTTGGTTGCACAAGCCGAAGCGAGCCTTTATGGATCAGATTGTCCGAAGCGCTGTTGATGTGGACAAGCTGGATTTTGTGGTTCGCGACACCTATCACACTGGAGCGCAATATGGCTACGTGGACGTTCTCCGCCTGATACAGACGCTTGATGTGCTTGACCAAAACCTAGCCGTCGACGTAGGTGCACTATCAGCGCTGGAGTCCTTCATTTTAGCAAGAATCGAGTCATTCAAGAGCATTTACTTCCACCGAGTTGGACGAGCTGTACAGTTAATGCTTGCCACAGCCATGGAAGAGGCAAAAGACGAACTAGGATTAGTCAGCTTCAAAACGCCTGAGGAATACTTGGCATACGACGACTACACCGTCTGGGCAATGCTCAAGAAATCAGAGAAGTCCAAGAAAATCATTGAAAATCTCGAAAGGCGCCGCTTGCTGAAATGCGCTTATGACCGCACCTTCTATGTGCGCGACAAGACAGTGTCAAGCATTTTCAGCGTAGAAGAGATTCGGAACCAGCTACGTGATCAGATCGCAGACGAAGCGGATGTGGATTCCAAAGCTGTGGTCATAGATGTGCCCACGCTACCTTCAGTGCCTTACAGTCATTCTGTCCTCTTAGAGCCCATGGAGATTCCAGTGTTCACCAGGACTCGAGAAGGCGAGAAGATTCCTCAGCGGCTCAGCGACATATCTGGCATATTCGACGTGTTGAAGGGGTTCATCAACATTCTGCGTGTTTACAGCGATGAAGAACACAGGGAAAAAGTTGGCGCTGCTGCAGCAAAACTGCTAGGCGATTTACCATCGTCCGCTAAGATATCGTTCTAGGCATGGTTGTGAATTCTTTGCCAGCAGTCAAGAAGACGCTTACGGGAAGAGGCATATCGCCTGGGCGCTGCAAAGGCTTGGCTCTTGTTTCGACGAAGCCACTCAGTTTTCTGGGCGGAGTAGACTACAACTCCGGCGTTGTTATCGAGAAAGACCACGACCTGAATGGACAGCCGATTAAGGACAAAGTGTTATGCTTTCCGTCCGGTCATGGTTCAACAGTGGGCAGCTATGTGCTGTATTCGCTGGCTAAGAAAGGCTGCGGTCCCAAGGCTATAGTCAATCAAGTAGCCGACACAGTAATGGTTGTGGGCGCCATAATAGCAGAGATTCCAATGGTAGACCAAATCGACATCAATAAGATCGCCACGGGCGACGCCGTTGAGGTTGACGGTGACAAGGGTACAGTGAAAATCCTACGGTAGGCGAATCGAGGTTGCATTTGACAAGACTTGAAGAGCGCATGCTCGACGGCGAATACGGCTGGGCAAACCAGATCGCTATGAAGATCCTTGCTAAGCTAGGCGACTTGTTCGGCGCGACTAAGCTGATTCCTGTGCAGTCTGCGCATTTGTCAGGCGTGTCATACAAGCATATGGGCGACGGCGCCATCAAGTTCCTAGATGAAATGGCAAGCAAAGGGGGCAAAGCGCAAACAAGGGCGACGCTTAACCCCTCGAGTTTTGACCCCGAATACCTAGTTAAACGCTATTCCAAGGAACGTTTTGAAAAGCAGACGCGCATACTGGAACTCTACGGGAAAATGATGATTCAGCCTACATTAACGTGCACGCCATATTACATTCAGGAGCCAAAAGCAGGTCAACACTTGGCTTGGGCAGAGTCTTCAGCCGTAATATACGCCAACTCAGTCTTGAACGCGTGGACAAACCGTGAAGGAAGCCCAAGCGCACTGGCAGCCGCCTTGATCGGAAAAACACCAAACTACGGGATGCACCAAGCCGAAAATCGCAAGCCAAATGTGCTTGTCAAAGTTGAGGCCGAGCTCAAGACGGAAGCTGATTATGGCGCGCTTGGGATTCATTTGGGCAAGTTGCTCAAAGACAAAACTCCAGCTTTTCACGGGCTTCGAGGTTCAGACGACGAGTTGAAGCAATTGAGTGCTGCGATGGCGTCAAGCGGCATGACAGCGCTTTTCCACAGGACAGCCACAGGTGAACAGAGAGATTTGGAGACTATTTCGGTTGAACCCAGCGACATCAAAAAAGCGGCGTCAAATCTCTGTAAGGCGCATCAAATGCCAGACCTTGTCTTTCTCGGATGCCCACACTGCTCAACAAGCGAAGTCAAGCAGATCGCCAGTCTTCTTAAGCAGACGAAAGTCCGCAAAGACGTTGAATTGTGGGTTTGCACGTCGAGGCATGTAAGTGAAAAGGCGAAAACCCATATTGAAGTCATTGAACGAGCTGGTGGGCATGTGCTCTGCGACACGTGCGTCCTTGTGTCGTGGATCAAGGATTTGGGTTTCAACACGATTATAACGAACTCGGCGAAAACTGCATTCTATGCGCCTACTCTGAACGAAGTGGACGTTGATTTGAAACCTTTAAGCCGCTGCATCCAGGTTGCGTGTCATCAATAATCTTCTGTTAACCTTTTTAGTTAAAAATGGGTTTGGATGCTCACGCGTTCACAGGATGTTTCCTTCCCCAGTCTACTCGATTCCAGATTCGTTCGTGATAATAATATGCAATGCTAGTGTAGACATTGCTCACAATTGTGAATCCAAGTGAAATCTCAACCCTGCCCGTCAGCAGGTAGATCGTAATGAAATCCAAGATTACTATCAGGATTCTGTATGTGACAGCTTTGGTTAATGACCTTCTTCGAGTTACAGTGCTCATTTTGCTCTACAACCTTTTCCGCAGTCTTTCAAACAGAAGAGCGTCTTAAGACCATTATTTCTTTGGGGCCCTCTTCATCTCGTTCATAGTCTCAATTATAGACTTGCTGACCGGAATCTTCGCCAGTTCAAACTTCTCACGCGGCTTGGTCAAAGGTCGAGTGGCGTCCACACCTACTTTGGTGGTGAGCCCGGTCTCTTGATCAGCTGAAGGGTCAAGTGTGGAGCCTCGAGCCTGAGGGATAATGAGTAGGTCTTCGCTGGCTTGGAATCGTGTAGCTATTGCCCACTCCACCATGTCTGGATTGTAGACGTCGATGTCTGTGTCCACCACAACCGCGTGTTTAAGGCTTGGATGTGCGCCGAAGGTCGCTGCTAAAGCGTTCTTGGCATCTCCATCTACTAGCTTGTCGATTGAAATTACGGCGTGGAGCCAGCCGCAGCCTCCCTGAGTGAGGTTCACTGCTTTGACTTTGGGCACTGTTTTTGACGCGGCTTCCCAAATCATGGTTTCGTGTGGCAACCCCATCAGCAGCTTGTGCTCAGAGCCGGACGGCAACAAAGCTTGATACATGTAGTCTCTACGATGCATCATGCTTACCAGTTCAACCACCGGCTGCTTGCGTTGTATGTCATATGTACCTGTTATGTCAACCAAAGGGCCTTCAGTGACCTCTTTGTCCGTAAGGATTCTGCCTTCCAGCACCAGCTCGGCCTCAGCAGGCGCATATGCGTTGACGTGCTCACACTTGACCAAGCTCATCTTGTTGTTTAGAAGCTTATTCGCTACGCCGAACTCGCTTATACCAAAGGGCACGGGAGACGCTACGGCGAGCATGACCGCTGGATGCGTGCCTATAGTGATTGCGACTTCCACGTTTTCGTGCTTTTCTTTCGCGGTTTTCCACATGTTGTACAGGTGCCTAGGGACCAAGCGAATAGCCAGATGATTGTCGTCTAAGACTTGCAGACGGTGAATAGACACGTTTTCAACTTTTCCATCGGCACTGCGCGCAGAAATCACAGAAGAAGTAATGTAAGCGCCCCCATCACGTTCAAAGTGGGTCAAAATCGGGAGCTTTGATAACCGCGCCTTCTCAACCACTTCATTCACGGGTCCGCCTCGCCCAGTTTTGGGCTGAAGCGGTTCACGCCAAGCCTCGATTAGTCTCTGGTAAAGGGATTCTTGGTTGACGCCCAGAGACCAGCAGAGTCGCTGGCGCGTTCCGCAGACTCCAGCTACAATCTTTGAGCGGCTGCCTTTCACGTTGTCAAAGTAGAGAATCGGTCCACCGTCGAATTCCTTCATAAAAGCTGAAACTTCGAAACGCGGTGAAACCTCGTCGTCGATTTGGAGAAGCTGGCTTCTCTTTTGCATGTCAGCTAGAAAGCCGCGTAAGCTCACTTCTTTGCTTCCTCCTTCTCCTCAGCAAATGCTTTGTCAAAGAGTTTGAGAAAAACGGTTCCGGCATCTGGGTCGTTCAGTTTCTTCGTGAAGACAGATGCCAAGCCTATTTTGCCAGTTTTGTGTGCCAAGCGTTCGGCTAGCAAGCGGGCGGTTATGACGTTTCTGTCGCCGAGTAATATCGAAGACACGGGTGGTCCCATCATTTTTTCTGATGGGGGCAGGGCAACCGCCAACGTGCCCAACTGATCTTCGCCTTCGCTTAGAAGTAGTAAGCTAGCATTCTTGGTTTCAAGTCGAACAGCGCAATATTGGGTCTCATCGTATTTGATTTCTTGTTGCACAACTTTTGCGCGCATTTTGTTTTCGAACCCTACTAGGCTTATTTACTGCTTCGTATTACTACTACCTGCTTTTAAATCAAATCGGCGACAAAAGAAATGAGAGAAAAGGAGAGAGCACATAAGATTCTGCAAATCCTCAGCAAGGAGTTTGGAGTTCCAGAAATCTCAAGCTCAAGCAGGACACCTTTTCAGACGTTGGTGAAGACTGTTCTGTCACAGGCCACGAATGATCGGAACCGTGATCGAGCCTATGCCAATCTGGCGAAGAAGTACAAGATTGATCCAGAGGCGTTGGCTGATGCCGATGTGAAGGAGCTTGAAGAAGCCATTCGTGTTGGCGGACTATATCGAAACAAGGCTCGTAAGATCAAGGAATTATCAAAGACTGTCTGCACGCAGTTTCATGGCTCGCTCGACTTCATTTTTTCCGAGCCTCTGGAAAAGAGCCGAGAGTTGTTGATGAGTATTCCCGGGGTTGGACCCAAAACGGCTGATGTTGTGCTATTGTTCAGCGCAAAGAAGCCAACTATGCCTGTAGACACTCACGTTAACCGTGTTTCGAGGCGACTCGGTTTGGCACCTTTGAAAGCCAGTTATGAGGATATTCGCGGATCTCTGGAGTCTCTGTACCAGCCACGTGACTACATGGCTGTCCACCTCTTGCTAATCAGTCTGGGTCGAAAGTTCTGCAAGGCGCGCAGTCCTCTTCACAAGCCTTGCCCAGTTAATGCCTTATGCCCAACTGCTAAGAAGGAGACGCATCAACCAGGCTTGCACAAACTGCATGGAAGTAGAGATTATCCATGACTGCAGTTGCTCAACCTAAGCTTCGTGCTGACGTTGACGAGTTTTTTCCGTATCCAAGTATTCGCCCCTATCAAGACTTGTTCATTAACGTGATTCTTGAAGCTGTCGAGACTCGGCGGCATGCGCTCATCGAGGGCAGCAATGGTTTGGGCAAAACTATTTCTGCGCTTTCAGCTTGCTTGCCTTTGGCTAAGGAGCGAGGTTTGAAGATTCTTTACGTGGCTAAGACTCATCGTCAGCATGAACGTGTGATTGAAGAACTCAATGCTGTTGCGAAGCGGCAAGACGTGTCTGGGCTCTCGGTTCGAGGCCGAACGGAAATGTGTTTTCACCCCTTTATTCTTCGTCATGCTCCAGATGCTGCTTCAGCCAGTGAAATATGTGAGTCGCTTAAAGCGAGGCATGAATGCCCTTATTTTGAGAACGTTGAGAAGAGGGAAGAACGTTTCTCAGAACTCAAGGAACATGTTACGTCAAGGCCGTATAAGGCTTCAGAGGTGCAGGAGATCTGCAAGGCGGAAAGATTCTGCCCCTATGAGCTAGTTAAGAAGGCCTTGCCAGACGTGGATGTTGTAGCTTTAAGCTACATGTATATTTTTGATCCTTCAGTTCGACGTCACTTTCTGAAGCATTTGGACAAACCGCTAAATGAAGTCATATTGGTAGTTGATGAAGCACACAACCTGCCTGAAACTGCTGTTGAAATCGCCAGCGACAGCCTCACAGAGTTCGCTATGCGGCAGGCGCAGCTTGAGGGGGAGAAGTTTCGGCATCACGAGATGGCTGAGTTTGCAGAAGAGTTGAAGGCGCTGACTGAGAGGATTGCGGCACGAGTTGAAAGAGAAACCTACGTCTCCCCACCCGAGCTAATTGAAAGTCTAACTAAGGCGGCAAATATAGGTGACCCAAAAGAGTTCTTTGAAGAGATGCATCAAGCTGGTGGTTTGATAAAGCAGCAGTTGCTGTCTCAAGGAAAGTATCCACGCTCGTTTGTTCATCGAGTCGGCGAGTTTCTCCTCAAGTGGCTCGAGACGCAAGATAACGTTGCTTACACGCATGTTCTGAACCGATACGTGGCTAGGACCGGAGCGCCCTCAGCCAAGTTAGAGGTGGTTGCGCTTGACCCAGCCGAGATAACTGAACCCGTCTTCTCCTCTGTTTACTGCAGTGTCAACATGTCTGGAACGCTTCAGCCTTTTGAAGCATACGTGAAAGTGACGCATCTGCCCTCTTCAACCATGTGCGAAGCTGTGCCGTCGCCGTTTCCGAAAGAGCATATTCTGAGTATGGCTTGCTTGGGAGTGACCACGGCTATGGAGCAGCGCACTCCAGCCATGTACCATAAGCTTGTGAAACGTGTAGCCGAAGTTGCGCATAACACGCCCGCCAATGTGGGCGTCTTCACCGCTTCTTACGAGGTTTTGGAGAGGCTTCTCGAAGCGGGAATTGAAGACTATTCTGAAAAGCCCTTGTTGCATGAGCGTCGCGGCATGAAGTCTCGTGAGAATGAGGGGTTGATTCACAAGTTCAAGTCGTATGCCAAGCGTGGTGGCGCTGTTCTCTTAGGCGTTCAGGGCGGTCGCTCTTCTGAAGGTGCGGACTATCCCGGCGACCAGATGAACGCGGTTGCGGTCGTAGGCGTCCCATATGCTGAGCCGACTCCGAAAGTGAAGGCGCAGATAAGGTATTTTGACCAGCAGTTTCAGGGGCATGGAAGAGAATACGGCTATGTAGTTCCAGCTTTGAAGAAGGCGGCGCAGGCAGCGGGTAGACCTATACGCACGTTGGAGGATAGAGGCGCTATCGTGTTCCTTGATCAACGGTATGCGACCCCTTACTGTCAGCACTATTTGCCGATCTGGTTGAGAAGAGGAATGAAGACTCTTCCAGATCAGGACAATGCCATAAAAGCTGAGCTCAAGGAATTCTACAGTCATACAGAAGATTGACGTTTCATCAAGCGCTTCCACTGGAGTCAGATAGCTAACGGAGAAAGGGTGTTATCTTCGAGGGGATTTTGTGGAGTTTTAGCAGTGGCTGAGGCTTTGCAGAAGCTGAAAGCTCAATGAGTAATGAAAATAGAACTTGGCGTGGATGGAAACAATCTTCCTGCATGGAGACTTCATCGGAACTTCGGCTTCACAGTCTACAAGACTCACTTCTACATTTATGTGCCCTTTAGGCATTCGATCTCCCGAGACAAATGACTGAGCATTCGGGAAATGCTTCTTAAGGCAACGGAGTATAGTCTAGTTTGGTCTAAGCCTATTCCCCAAGTCTAAGCGGCGGTGCGCATCTGTGAAAGATGGCAGTGTTCGAAAAGCGGATTTGGAGCGCGTGGGGCGAATGGAACCTGAGGCTAAGGTCATCATGGCTATTGACATGACTGAGGCTATGGTCGGCGTGTGCATAGATGGCATAAGAGCGCAAAATCCAAACATAACCGAAGAGGAACTGATGAAGAAGCTAAGTGAAAGGCTTCGATATTCGAAGCAGCTGCAAAGACGAGGCGGACACGTGAAGTAGTTGGAAGTTTATTACAGCCTGATCAAGCGGCTGGTCAAAGCCTTTACAGCCACTAAGCTTGACTACATGTTTACTGATGCGCTTGCAGCAAGTCTCTACGGTTTGCCCAGAACCACAACTGACGTCGACGTGATTGTACGGGTTTCCAATAAGGCTGCAAGAAGTAGACTTGGTCATGCTCTGACGCGCGCCAGAATTAGTGTTGATGAGAAGGAAGTCGATAAGGCGCTAGCCTCTGGCTACAGGATTGCAACGTTTGCTGACACGAAGACTGCGTACAGCGTTGATATTATATTTACAGACGAGAAACTCCAGAAAAGACTTGGAACCATCGCAGGCGTTCAAACGTTTTTCCAAACGCCTGAGGACTTGATATCAGCGAAGTTGCGAATGATCAAGTCAACGGTGCCCAAGGAGAGAAATCTCAAGGATGAAGAGGACGTAAAAGCGATTCTGAAATTTACAGCTGTAAACGTTGACGCGGTGAAGAAAAAAACCAAGAAAGAAGGCACTCTGTCCACTTTTGAAGCTTTAGCAGCTGATCTCGATGCATGAAGCCCACACTGCTCAATGAAGTAATGAGTTCGTCAAGACTCGATAGGGAAAATTAGACTAGAAACGTTGATACTTCACAGCCTCAGACACAAAGCTTGAGGACGAACTCACTTCTGGAAAAAGCAGCAGTAATGATTATAAAAAGCCCGTTTGATATGCATCCTCAAGGAGAAGTCGCTTGTTATGCAGAAGCTTAAGGTTTCTAAGCCGTTGAGGCATCTTTCTGGCTCTGAACTTCACTGCAAGAATTGGCAGATTGAGGGCATTTTGCGCATGCTGTACAACATGGTTGATCCTGAGGTGGCGAAGGACCCCGAGAACCTGATTGTTTATGGTGGTACAGGTAAGGCTGCGCGTAATTGGGAGTGCTTCAATGCTATATCGGATACTCTGCAGAGTCTGGAAGCTGATGAGACTTTGTTGGTTCAGAGTGGTAAGCCTGTGGCTGTTTTTCAGACACATGAGTGGGCTCCTCGGGCTTTGATTGTGAATTGTATGCTGGTGCCGAAGTGGGCTACCTGGGACTATTACTATGAGCTCGAGGAGAAGGGCTTGATCATGTTTGGGCAGATGACTGCTGGCTCGTGGGCTTACATTGGCACGCAGGGAATTCTGCAGGGCACGTATGAAACGTTGGCATCGGTTGCCAAAGAGCATTTCAAGGGCAGCTTGAAAGGCAGAGTGGTTTTGAGTGCTGGCTTAGGCGAGATGGGTGGAGCGCAGCCGTTAGCGGTTACCATGAATGATGGCATAGCGCTTGTCGTGGAAATTGACAGGAAAGCGATTGATCGCCGGTTGAAGCATGGCTATTTGGAGATGTGGACGGATGACTTGGATGAAGCCGTTGGCATAGTTGAGCAGGCGAAAGAGGAAGGGGCACCTAAGAGTGTTGGGTTGCTGGGCAACGCGGCAGAGGTGCATCCTGAGCTGGTTCGCCGAGGGTTCATTCCTGATGTGGTTACGGATCAGACTTCGGCTCACGACCCGTTGAACGGCTACTATCCTGCTGACTTGTCGAAAGAGGAGGCTGATGCGCTTCGTAAGAAGGATCAGGCTGCATACATTAAGAGGGCTAAGCAGAGCATGATGATGCAGGTTAAAACCATGGTTCAGATGATGCAGAAGGGCGCGGTGGCATTTGAGTATGGCAACAATCTTCGGCAGCAGGCGTTAGACGAAGGGTACAAGGATGCTTTTACATTTCCAGGCTTTGTGCAGCGGTATATTAGACCGATGTTTTGTGAGGGACGTGGACCTTTCAGGTGGAACAGCCTCATCGATAGCCCAGAGG
>Ga0315296_10000827_pt1 | contig 27832 bp, 28 predicted proteins | sample YL17G14_18_MG_FD_203921 | JGI IMG/M metagenome (GOLD analysis project Ga0315296, IMG submission 203921) | Sediment microbial communities from Yellowstone Lake, YNP, Wyoming, USA - YL17G14_18 | ecosystem: Environmental > Aquatic > Freshwater > Lake > Sediment | place: USA: Wyoming | collected... | reverse complement strand
TTTGGAATTATCTTCTGGGCTCTCTCACACTTTTGACAGCCACTTAAAAAGTCATTAAGCATATCAATCACAATTACAACCGTTTTCGGCATGAAATCATATTTCCCTGAGTTAGTACTTAAGGATAGCAATAGTGGAAGCTCTACGTCCAAATACATTACTCAAAAGCTGACTATGTTTTATCGCTTACCAAGTCAAAGAATATTATCAAATGGCAACATGGAGGTTAAATACAATCTCCAAGATCCCTATCCCGTACTCACCGATCCTCTTTATGCTGTCAATGATTATTATCATTGCACCTATCGCCCGAGCCTGAAGTTTGCTGTCAACAACCCTATCCATCAGCTCCTCGGCCGTGCCTATCACCTTTCTGGCGTCATGTATAGCCTTGTTTGCCTCCTACAGGCTGCCACTCTGAAGGCAGTTGACTGCCCTGGTAAAGACACTACCGGCTCCTTCTAGGGCTCCCTCCAGCGCTATGCTCTGCTCTTCGTCTATCTCGTCTACCGCCTCGAGGAATTTGCTGGCTATCCTGTTGATGTGGTCTGCCACTCTCTCAAATGCCTGAACACGAGCCTGTACTCTAAGCAATCCTTTGCCGCCTTAAGGCCATAGTTCTGAAGCGCGCTCTGGTCACCTATCATATTGGTGAGCCACCTGTCCCCCATGAAGTACAACCTGTCCACGTCCTCGTCCCTGTCCATCATTTCCTTGAGGATGTTCTTGTCCTTCTTATCGATGGCCTTGCCTATATCAGATATCATGTCGTGAGTCATCGTTGCCATCCTGAGGACCAGCTTATCCAGCGGGAACTGCATACTCTTTAATGGACTTACGGCAAGGATCGTTGAGAGGTTGGCGGATCACGCCTGCTACATATCCCAAGAGACAATATACCTGGTCACTGGCAGAAGAACCGACTACTGGTAATTAGCGATTAACATTATGTGCATTCTTTAGTACTTCCTCAAGTAGTCGATTGCTCCATCGAATATGGCCTTCCCGTCGCCGTATTCTGGCGGTTTGGCTCCCCAAATAGGTAGCTGCCACCCAAAGAATGCCCTCTCGGGGTGCGGCATCATTCCCATCACGTTCCCTTTCCTGTTGCATATTCCTGCAACGTCGTATACGGCGCCGTTGGGGTTGTATGGGTACCTGCCTTCAGCTGGCCCTCCATCCGGCATGGCGTACCTGAAGACGACCTGCCCCTCCTTTATCAGGTCTCTCAGGTCTTGCTCTGATGGCAGCAGGAACCTGCCCTCGCCGTGACCGATGGGTATCCTGACGACCTCGCCGACCTTCATCACCCCTGTGAAGGGAGTCCGCCCTTCAACTCTGAGGCGTATCCACCGGCACTCGTATTTTGCAGAGGCGTTGTTCGCTAGCGCGGCGGTCGGAACTCCAGATACGCCGTTTCCAGGTAAGAGTCCAGCCTCCACCAGCACCTGGAACCCGTTGCATATGCCCATTACGAGCTTCTCCTCGTTCACAAAGACCTCGAGGTCACGCCTGAACTTGGTTGTCATCTCCCTTCCCCATATCGCGCCGGCCCTGACGAAGTCCCCGTATGAGAAGCCCCCAGGGAAGACGAGCATATGATAATCTGACAGTTCCCTCTTCTTCAGTTGGTTCATGTGCAGTATCACGGTCTTAAGCCCGAGTTCCTCAAGGGCGACCTTCACCTCTAGGTCGCAGTTCGTGCCCCCGACCCTTAGAACGCATGCCCTTGCATTATCCAGCTCCATCAGTAACCCCTCCAAGCCTTCCTGATCTCAGGGGAGCTGAACACCCACCCCCTACCCTTCAGGTCCAAAAGGCTCAGTCCCGCCTTTTTGCCCCTCACGACTTTTCCAACCTTTCCGTATGGCAGCCCTTTGAACAGCCTCTCAAAGTCCTTAGCACGTCTCCTGTCCACCTCCACCAGGAATCTCGAGGTAGACTCCGAGAAGAGGAGAATATCGTTCCTCCTCACCTCTGTAGGCACCTGCCTCATATCAAGGGCTAGGCCGAGCCCGTCCGCGGCTATGACCATCTCTGCCGCTGCAACCCCTAGCCCTCCGTCGGAAAGGTCGTGGCATGCCATAACCATGCCGCTATCCATAGTGGTGATGAGCGTATCCATCGTCCTCTTCGAGACCTTCGCGTCAATCTTCGGACATTCACCTCCCGTAACCCCCTTCGCCCTGAAGTACGCAGAACCGCCGGTCTCATCCTTGGTAAGGCCAATCAGGTAAAGCGGATCCTCCTCCCTCTTGAGGTCTAGCGTGACCGATCTCCTAAGGTCCGGGATTATGCCCACGCCGGTGATAAGTAGGGTCGGCCTGACCGGCCCGAGCGGGGACTCGTTGTAGAGGCTGTCCTTGCCAGAGATAAAGGGCGCATCTAGAGCCTTGGAGAAGTCGTAGCACGCCTCCACCGCCCTTAACAGCGAGCCCATCCTGTCCTCGTGCTCGGGGTTGCCCCAGACGAAGTTATCCAAAATAGCAACCCTCCTTCCACCCACTGAGGCATTGTTCCTTACCGCCTCCTCAATGGAAGCCGCCGCCATCCAGTATGGGTCAGGGTAAAACGGATTGATCCCACACGAGATCACGAGTCCCATCCAGGAGTCCTTCAAGGGCTTTATCACAGCCGCATCATTTGGTCCACTCTCCTCACCTTGCAGAGGCTTTACCGCCGTGCAGCCCATCACCTCGTGGTCGTATGTCCGTATCACGTCCTCCCGGCTCCTCACATTCTGGTCTGCGAGAAGTGCCAGCAGCTCCTCGGCCAGATCTCTTGGCTCATCAAGCTTATACTTGGCAGAGGGGACCACTACCGGTCCAGCGTTCCTGGTCACCTTCGGCGGGCTGTAAAGGAAGTCCAAATCCAGATCGCAAACCTTCTGACCGTAAAGGGTAACCCTGAGCCTACCGCTCCCGTTAAACCTCCCGAGGACGCACGCCTCCACATCCTCCTCCCTAAAGATCTCCAATGCCTCTTCGACCTTGCCCTCGGGCACCGAGTAGAGCATCCTCTCCTGTGACTCGGAGACCCAGATCTCCCACGGCGCCATGCACTTCTCCTTGAGGTGGACAACGTCCAGTTTCACGTCTAGCCCCAAGCTGGACCTGTGCGCCATCTCGCCGGTCGCGCACGAGATCCCGCCCCCTCCCAGGTCGGTAACGCCCGATGCTAACCTTGCATCCCTTATCCTGGAGGTTGCCCTCTTCAGCCTCTCCTCGACCACCGGGTTCGGTATCTGAACGGCCGACCTCAACTCCTCGGACTCCTCCGGAAGGTCAGCCGATGCAAAGGTAACGCCGTGTATCCCGTCCTTGCCGGTCTTTCCGCCTGCCAACACCGCGTAGTCCCCTTCTCGCGTGGCTCGGACGAACAGTTTCCTGGGTAGCACCCCGATGCAGCCGCAGTATACTATAACGTTCCCGGTGTACCCCTTGTCGAAGAGTACCGCGCCGGAGACGTTTGGTATCCCCATGTTATTGCCGTAGGCGCCGACGCCTGCCACCACCCCCTTATAGATGTACTTGGGGTGCTTCACGCCCGGTGGCAGATCCCCATGCTTCACGTCGAGGGGCCCAAAGCAGAGAACATCCGTGACGGCAACCGGATCGCCCCATACCCCTAAAATGTCCCTTATGACCCCACCAACTCCTGTAGCGGCCCCTCCGAAGGGCTCAACCGCAGAAGGGTGGTTATGGGTCTCAACCTTCGCCGCAACAACGTACCCTTTATCAAACTCCACTATTCCGGCATTGTCCTCGAAGACCGAGACGCACCACGGCTTGTTCAGCTCTCTGGTCGCCCTGGCAATATAGCTCTTAAGAATGCTTCTGACTACTCCCTTCTCGGTTCTGATGTCTCCCCTGAACGTTTTGTGAATGCAGTGCTCGGACCAAGTCTGGCCGAAGGTCTGTAGCTCCGCGTCCGTAAGTGCCTTGAAGCCATCCTTGAGGCACCTCATCTCGTCTAGGCTCAGGCTGAGACCCATAGTCCCGCTAATTTCCATTAGATCCTTATCGCTGGCCGCAGAGAGGTCGACGGTGAATAGGTCGACCTTATCGCTTGCCCTTCTTAGGAGTCCGCTCTTCACCTGGGAGCACCTCTACTGAAAAGTCGTCCTTTGTCGGGTTGGCCAGCAACTTCCTGCACATGTCCTTTGTGAGCTTGACCGCCTCCTCCGCGCTCTTCGCCTCCAGACCTAGGGTGTAGACCTTGCTGACCTTAACACCGTTCACGTGGAAACCTAAGTCCCTCAGAGCGGTGGCGGTCACGTCACCCTCAGGATCGAAGTGACCGGATTTCAGCTTCACCTCAACCCTTACCCTCATCATCTCACTTTTTCCTCCTGATGTCCTCGAGCTTCCCCCTCAGTTCAGGGTACTTCATGGCCAGGATCTCTACCGCAAGTAGAGCTGCGTTCTTTGAGTTGTCAACGCCAACGGTTGCCACCGGAACTCCAGGCGGCGTTTGGACCATCGACAGAAACGCATCCAAGCCCTCGAGCTTCACGTTCATTGGGACCCCAATGACCGGTCTGACCGTCTTCGAGGCTATCACGCCTGGCAGCGCAGCCGACAAACCTGCAACGGCTATGAAGACCTCAGCATCGGTAGTCTTTATGAAGGCGTCAAGCTCGTCTGGGCTCCTGTGCGCAGAGATGACCCTAAAGTCGCACGACACACCATACTCCTTGAGGATGCTCACGACCTCCTCACCAGCCCTCGCGTCGGACCTGCTCCCTATTACGACCGCCGCCTTGGGCATCAAGCCCTCCCTCCGTACTCTACGCAGCCCTCTGCGAAGTGCGCAATAATCTCCGCGTTCCTTCTCGCCCGCTCTAGTTCCCACTGGAAGGTTACCGCTAGCCCCATCCTCCTCCCGGCGTAGGCAGTGGGCTTGCCGAAGTACCAAAAGTCCCCTCTTACTCCCCTCGTCTGGAAGGCACTCAGTTTGTTGGCGTTCCAGCCCAACACTTTCACTTCCTTCTTTATCTCCAGGGGTGCAAGTACAACATGGGCAACTCCATAGACCTCCTGCCTTGAGATCTCAAGGTTAAAAGGGTTGATCTGCAGACCGAGCGTGGATGTCAGCTCCAACGCCCCCTCGTCCATGTTCAGCATCCACCTTGTGATGAGGCCGGTGTCGTGGGGTCTATTGGCTACCTCGTTGTTGTAAACCTTGTCGCCAAGGACGAACTGCTCAACCGCGAAGACCCCGATCCCGCCCATGAACTCGGCTATTCGCTCGGCGCCCTCCCTACACTCGCTCGCCGCGGTTTGCGATATGGTGGCTGGTAGCCAGCTCTCGTGGTACGTCGCCCCCGGCCTCCTGTGCTCTATCGGTGGCAGGAAGGAGTTCACGATCTTCCCGCCCTCGTTGAAGTGCCTTACCACTATCTGCGTGATCTCTGTACCCATGGTCTTTAGCTCGGGTAGGAACTTCTCCACTATGACCTCATCGCCAACCCCCCTTGCGTGCTCAACGGCGTGGGCGTATGCCTCTTCGAGTCCCCTCTGGGTCTTTACTATTGTTGTGCCGTGCCCACTGGAGGTCATCACAGGCTTCACCATGACGGGTAAGCCGAAATCCTTGGCAACGCTGTGCACCTCCTTGTCGCTGCTGGCGTATGCCCAGTCCGCCCTCTCAAGCCCGAGCCTGTCGAACATCAGCTTTGTGGCGTGCCTGTCCATGCAAACCAAGGGGCCGTAGGGGGTGGCCATCACCTTATAGCCCTCATCCATCCCCAGCTTGTAGGCCCTGTGGGTGTCTATCATCTCAACCTCTAGGTATATGGCATGCGGCTTAGATGGGTCGGGAACGTACTTCTTTATGTACCTCTCCAGAAGGTCCCCGTTCTTCATGTCGAAGACCTCGGCTGCATCGGCCGCGTCCTGAGCCGGGAACCCGTTATACCTGTCAAAGGCGACCGCCCTCACCCCGCCACCCGCCCCGCCGTAATGCCTTTTCGCCGCCGTGACCGCCAGGTCGCCCAGCTCCCCCCCGCCGACGGAGATGAAGACCGCTGGCCTCTCAGGGTCCAGTGGGTCGAGCGGGCTTAACCTCCCTTCGAACTCCTTCTTGTAGGATCCTATATTATCTAGCAGATCTGCTCTCTCCTCAACAGTCATCTTGTAAACCATTTCAGCCAACCTCCACTAACCCTTTGCCCGGTATCCATATCATCCTCTTCCCGAGGAGCCCCCTCCTCTCCCTGTACTGGTAAATCTCACGCGCCATGTTGGCAAGCGCTATCCTCCTCTCCATAGACTTCTCTGACCCGATGTCCCTCCTGTGGAAGAGCTTCCACCCATCCTCCAGAGAGACCCTCTCGGTAAGTCTTTCAGCCCTTGCGCTCGCCTCCGGTATGCTCTCACCAACGCCCAAGCATTCCACAACCCTTGAGCCGCCACAGAATACCCTTCCATCCCTGAGGTCCGCTGAGGCCCACAGGATCCCGTCCCCATTCCACTTTAATCGAACTGGGTGCCCGCTCGCCATGTCCCTCCTGTTGGGGTAACCCTCGGGGCAGACCGCCTTGACAACGACCGCCTTGTCCTCGAAATCTACCCTCACGGCATTGAGCCTCTCGTCGATGATCGCCTCGCATATTTCTACTATGTCCGCCTTCAGAACTGAGAGCACGTTACCCGCCTCCGGGTCGCCCAGCCTAGAGTACATCTCTATGACCGTGGGTCCCCACACAGATGTGAGCATCATCTGCCCTGCGACCACACCATGATACCTCTTGCCCGTCTCCTTCTGTATTGAGTCTATCATCATCCTCACAATCTCGACGGACTTGCGGTATTCCTCGTCTGTGAGGATCGCCCTACCGTCTTCCACACCCCACCTGAGGTTCATGCCACAGGATATTGACCCCATCCCACCGGTCTCCAGCCCCAAGTCCCCGTCGAAGGCATGCTTGTTGTCCTGCACAGCAGGCATTGGAATTACCGTCTTACCGTCCGTGAAGCAGTGGACGGTGTACTCAGGACCCCAGACCCTCTCCTCTATGAGGAGCTTATAGTCTATATCGTCGTAGCCCTTCATGTACTCCCTCACAATCGATTCGGCATGCTCCTTCTTGACCTTCCTCTTGTCCTCCTGCAGGTAGACCTGGAAGTCCTCTATCACCTTGACCCCCTTCCCTCCCGCCTGCCTCGCCGGCTTTAATGCAACGCTGTCCGCGTACTCCTCGATGTAGGGGACTGCCTCCTCGAAGGTCTTGAACTTCTTATACCAGAGCCTGCCAGGAATTTTATACTTCCACTGCAGGTCCCTCATACTCGCCTTGGACATCTCCAGCTCCGAGACCGCCCTATTCGCCCCTATGCAGGGTATACCTTGCTCCTCAAGCCTGTCAGGCACACCATGAAAGTTCGGCTCCTCAGGTCCCACAAAGACGAAGTCTACCCCAGCCTTCTGGGCCGCCAATACCACTGCTTCGCTGTCGTTTGTATTTCCTAGGTAATACTCCCCGCCACTTCTCTTCACGATCTTCTTTATACCGGGGTTTGCTAGTTCTGAGAGGCAGTAGAGCCTCGGCTCGCGTCCACTCCTCGCCAAGGCGGCCGCTATCGCGTGCTCCCTTCCGCCCCCTCCAACCAAAAGGATCTTCATGTATTACACCTCTGGGTAATGGCCGTTGAAACAGCCAAGGCATAGGTTTTTTCTGCTCATGCCAACGGACTCGATGAGCCCATCAATGCTGAGATACTTGAACGAGTCCGCGCCCACAACCTCCGCTATCTTATCCTCCGGGAGGTGCTTCCCGATCAGCTCGTCCTCTGGCGGAACCTCCACCCCGAACGGGCAATGCGACACTATGTGAGGGCTGCCTATTCTGACGTGGATCTCCTTTGCCCCCTTCTCCTTCATCAGGTAGACTATGTTTGCCAGTGTGTTGCCCCTCACGACGCTGTCATCAATGAGGAGGACCCTCTTTCCCTTAACCGCCTCGCTGATGACGTTGAGCTTTAGCTGGACCCCCTTCAGCCTCTCGAGTTGGTTCGGCTTCATGGCGCTCCTCACCCTCCTCCCCGTCAGCTCGAAGCCCTTCTCCACTGGTATCCCTGTCTCATTTGAGAATGCCATGGCGAAGGGTATTGCCGTCTCAGGTACGCCAATAACCACGTCAGCGTCCACGGCGCCCTCCTCCACGAGCTTCTTCCCTATGCTCCTCCTGACCCTGTACACTGGAACATCGTTGATGTAGGAGTCCGGTCTAGCAAGGTAAACATACTCGAAGCTGCAGTACGCCCTCCTCTTAGAGGTAACACCCAGCTCGGAGTGCGCTGATAGCGTCGTGAAGACCCTGACCTCACCCGGCTCGATGTTCTCCGCCGGGCTGATCGGCACCCTCTCACCGATAATATCCATGACACAGCTTTCAGAGGCGACTATCCCTCCATCGAACCCCATCTTTCCAAGGACGAGTGGTTTTACCCCCAGAGAACCCCTGCCAGCTATCATATCCATATTCTCATTGACCGCCACGTAGGAGAAGCCGCCTCTGCAACCGCTAAAGAAGCTTTTCAGGCCATCTAGATCAACGCTTTTTTTCACTTGTTCTGAAAAAGCCCTCCTTAGATTCTCCTCGTATGAGGTTGAGCCGCTCCACCGGTAGCCGTCTATCTTCAATATCTTACCGTCCATCGCAACCGAGACCCTGTCGCTCAACGATATTGGTTGTATCTCCGCATCCTCAGCAGGATAGGGAGAGACCGCACCTACGCAGACGTGCCCCTTCATGTTGCCAGAGGTTAACACCTGCTCTACAAGACCCTTGCCAGATACTTTGTTGCGACCTTCGCCGAATAGCTCGAGGCCGGCCGTCTCCTGACCTCTGTGCTGGAGTGCCATGAGCCCAAAAACCCCAAAGTTGTAAGCGTTCCATCTATTGTCGAATAGATATATCCCCAAGATCCCTGCCATTTCTATACCTCCAAGTTCAACCGCTCGTAGACCCTGCTCCTGTCCGATTTGTTGATGGTGGATCTGACCTTGTCCGCTATCCTCTGGGCCAGATCCGTCGGATAGCAGCCAGTGGTGCACGCCATGCAGAGGTCCTCCTTCCTCATACCAGTCGCCCTCATGAAGTCCTCCAGGGGCTGGTAGCAGACGGCGTCAGCGCCTATCGCGTCCGCTATCCCCTGTTCGTCAAAGTAGAAGCCTATGAGCTCCGTGAAGGTAGCCATGTCTATCCCGTAGAAGCAGGGGTGTGTAATCCTTGGGAAGGTGACGAACATATAGACCTTCTCTGCACCAGCCCCCCTCAGCTTAGCTATCACGGTCTTTGTGGTGTCGCCCCTGACGATGCTGTCCTCCACAACTATGACCCTTTTTCCTTTGAGGCCACCGTCCGGCACATTGATCTTCCTGTCTATGGTTGAGGATCTCATGCTGGATTCCATTATGAACGCCCTGTGGGTGACGAACCTGTGCCTCCTGAGGGTTCTCTCCCACCTGAGGCCCGTCTCCTCGTGCAACCCATACGCAGCGTCATCCGCCGTCTCCGGTATGGATACAATGAGATCGGAGTCCCTGACTACGTCCTGGTACCTCCGCCCGAGGTTTCTGCCGAACTCCTCCCTCACGCTGTAAACGCACTTCCCGTTGATTCTCGAGTCTGGTCTGGCGAAGTAGGAGAACTCGAAGCCACAGAACGCCCTCCTGCCCTTTCGGACGAGCCTCTCCCTCTCCATCCCGTCCTTCGTGAAGATCAGAGCCTCGCCTGGCTCCACCTCATTTACGACCTTGAAGTCGTTAATGTCGAGCCCGACCGTCTCCGAGGAGACCGCCTTAATATTCCCATCCCTGCTCTGTCCAAGGCAGAGCGGCCTCATTCCGAGCGGGTCCCTGAACGCAAAGAACTCCCCGCTCGACCTCAGCCCCACCACGGAGAATGCACCCTCCACATTCTCCATGCACAACCTTACGCTGTCCATTAAGCCCCTGTCCATGTTGTCTATGAGGTACCTGCTCAGGAGCTCGGTATCCGAGGTGGTTTTGAGCCTGCCATTTCTATTGGCTACGAACTCCTTCAGCCACCCGATGTTCACCAGGTTGCCGTTATACGCAAGACCCAGCTTGTCCCTTCCGCGGGAGACGACTATGGGCTGCGCGTCCTTCAGGTGAGCGTATACGTCCCTATGTCCGGAGGTCCCGTACCTGACGTGGGCGATCCCAACATTGCCGGGCAGAAGTATGCTCCAGCGGAGGAACTCCTGCCTCTCTATCCTCGGGACGAGGCCTAGGTCCACGTACCTCCTCAGCCCCTCGGAGTGTGTGAGGAAGCCGTAGGACTCGTGCCCCCTGTGGTTCTGAGCCACGAGGCCCCAGTAGAGGTTTACAAAGGCCTCACTGCCGTCAAAGCATTTGGCGCCGAATACCCCACACTTCTCCCCCACCATCAAAATACCCCAAACTATTACTATGGGCATGTATATTTATAGGAGGCTTTTTAAGATTTTTTTACATGTTTATATAAAAATATCGTCTACACTTGCAAGGTCAAGTCCCTCAATGCTGGCACCCTCCGCCAGCACGCTGTAGGCGCCTGTACAGCGCTTGACAATTTCTCTCACGATCCGTTTTGAGAGCACTGGCGGCTCACCCTCGCCGGAGAAGCCTAACCTCCTGAGGCATTCTCTCAGGAACTCCTTGTCGAGGCAGTGCCTCTCCTGAGCCTCCCCAGGCCTGTAATACCTACGCGCCCACATCCTGGCAGAGTCGTGCGTGGGGGGCTCGTCTATCTGTATCATCTCCTTGCCGTACCAGCCGAACTCGATCTTGAAGTCAGGTATAATTATACCCCTCTGCTTGGCCTCCGACTCATAGAATTCGTAAAGCTTCATGGTCGCCTCTTCCAGCTCGTCCCATGTACCCCTGCCCACTATCCCCCTCTCCACGGCAGCCTTTCTCGTGATCTCCTCGTCATGTCCCATATCCGCCTTTGTGGTGGGGGTTATCACCGGGTTGGGAAGCTCGTCCGCCATCCTCAGCCCCTCAGGGAACTTCAGACCATACAGATCGCGCCTCCCCTTGCTATATGCGATCCAGAGCGAGCCGTAGAGGTACTTCCTGACGACCCACTCTATGTCGACCCTCCTCGCCTTCCTTACCCTTATGGTTCGGCTGTCCTCAATTGATATGAGGTGGTTCTGAAAGACCTTCCTGCTCCTCTCCATCCAGTAGACGGATAGCTTCTGCAGGGACTCGCCCTTTCGCGGTATTAATGTGGGAAGAACGACGTCAAAGGCAGAGACCCTGTCTGTATGGTAGATCAGGAGCTCCTTGCCGAGGTCATAGACATCCCTCACCTTGCCCCTTTTCAGGGTTCCTACCCCTAGGTTAGAGTTTCTAACAACCTCTACCTTCTTGCCTGTCAGTGGATCCTCAGCCAGCTCCAAGAATAAACACCAGTAGATAAATTTTAGCACAATGTATATTAATATTTTTTAATTGACCGTTTAAATTCTCCGTAGATCTTATCAAATGAACTTAAGGAGATCTGCGACACTCTCGAGGATGAGGTCTGGTTGCTGTCTGCTCTCCATGAGGTCATCCTTGCTTGTGGCGCCCGTAAGCACAAGTATTGTGTAGATACCCGCCCTCTTACCTGCCGCGAGGTCGGTGTAGAGGCAGTCCCCGATTATCGCGGCCTCCTCCCTGCTAACACCCAGCCTTTTGAGGGCGATATCCATTATTTTCTTTGAAGGCTTTCCTACCACGATGGGCTTCACCCCCGTCGCCTCAACTATAGCGCTTATTATTGCACCGGCACCTGGCATAAAGCCACCCTCAACAGGCAGGCTCGGGTCGGCGTTCGTGGCTATGAACTTTGCGCCTCCTTGTATCGCAAAGCACGCCGCTACCAGTTTCTCATAGGTTAGGCCGAAGTCGAGCCCACAGACGAGGTACCTTGCCCTCTTGGCCTCAGCCTCGTCCAGCAGTGTGAAGCCCTCACCGGATAGCGCAGACTCCAGGGCCTCCTCACCTATTACGTAACACCCCCCGCGCTCAAGCCTCCTCATGTATATTGCTGTAGCAAGGGAGGAGGTCATGATCTCCTGTGTGGATGCTTCGATTCCCATCCTCCTTAGCTTGTTAGTATACTCCCGCGGGGTTTTGGTCGAGTTGTTGGTCAAGAAGAGTACCTTCTTTTCCTTTGCCCTCAATGTATCGATAACGTCAACAGCCCCCTCTACTGGTCTGTCACCTCTGTAGATGCAGCCATCAAGATCGAATATGAAGGCCTTAAAATCCAACTTGCGGGTCATATTGCTACTACCGCCATTCCCTGCCCCGCAGGGTCTAACCATCTTCAAAGAATAGCCTAACTTAAAAATTATCGTTTATGTTTCTCAGACTCAGAAGAAGGGATCTGCCTTTGATAGGTGTGACGTTGCCTTCACCGCGTTTACTGAATATTGAGATCTAACGGGTCTTGTGATGATGTCTTAATAAGAAAATCTTCTGAAATCGTGCATAACGACAAATGCTTAAAAGTTTTTGAACGCAGTAACTCATGGGCTCAATATGGAAAAACCAACCGAGACCATAATGGTAGGAGTGGACGGCTCAAAGCATGCCGAGGCTGCCTTCCAAGTTGCCACTGATATGGCGAGGCTGCATGATGCGCGTCTGCTAATAGTTGCCATGCACACCTCCCCTGCAATGCCATTAACTCCAGGCGTTCCAGGATACCCCCAAATATTGACAAGCTTCCCAGAATACTCCCCGAAGGTGCCAAAGAAAGTCACTGATAAAATGGAGCCCACACTAAAGGAGTATGAGGAAAGGGCAAAGAAAGCTGGCGTCAAATCCGTGGAATCTAAGATCGTGGCAGTTTGGAATACCGTGGGTGGAGGTCTTGTAACGGAGGCCGAAAGAGAAGGAGTCTCGCTGATAGTTGTCGGCTCAAGGGGTCTAACAGGTCTCAAGCGCACACTTCTTGGCAGCGTTGCGGATTATGTTGTTAAGAACGCCCATTGTAATGTGCTTGTCGTAAGGCGCTAGAATATTTATTAAAAATATCAGAAAAATTAATAAATGTAGGTGCATCCCTTAATATGATCTGATTGAAATGGCCCACATTCACCTACCCGATGGCGTTCTGCCCATCACGTGGGTGGCATTCTACTGGTTAATCTCTATTGCCCTGCTTGGGATTGTCGCCTTCTACTTCAGGAGGACTGGCAAGTCCATTGAGGTTAAGACGCTCTCGGTCGCAGGCGCAGCCACAGCCCTCGCCTTTGTAATTTTCCAGGTGGAAGTTCCGATATTAGGGGGAATACATCTCAACTTCACGCCAATGCTGGGCATCTTGGTTGGTCCAATCATCGGCTCGGTATCCGCGATCATCATAAACATACTCTCCTCGGCAGTAGGTCACGGCGGCTGGGGTCCCATCGGGCTCAACTTCCTGTTAAACTTGGTAGAGATCGTCTTTGCATTCTCGGTCTTTCTGTTCCTCTTCCGCAGACGCAGGGTGTCCCCATTTTTAGCCGCTCTTGTCGCTACGTTGATCGCCCTTACGGTCTCCAACGTGCTGATGGTCAGTGCACTGACCATTTCCGGCATACAGGGCGTGGAAGGAGTAGAGGAGCTGCAGGGCCTCTTCCTACTGGCATCAATAAACGAGGTTGCGGCGGTCGTGGAGTCGATAGTTACCGGTTTTCTGATTGGCTTCCTGGTAAAAATAAAACCCGAACTCTTGGGTGGTGGCAAAATTGAAAGGCCTTGAGAGGGGGCACGTCCCGAGCCTACCAACGATCCTCTACTATTCGGAGAGAGGGGGGCCGCTAAACAGGGTGAGCCCGTGGACAAAATTGCTGGGGCTCTTCCTCTTCGTGGTTGCGGCAACGATATTACAGAGCACTCTTCTGCTGCTAGTACTCTATACCCTGTCCTTGGTAATCTACGTCTCGGGTAAGTTTCCGCTGAAGAAGCTGCTGAAATGGTCACTGTTTCCCGTGCTGTTCATCTTAACGATCTCCATCCTGTTCATCTTCTCGCAGCCTGGAAGATCTATTATCGTTGTTCCCGGCGTATTTGTCATCACCGACATGGGTGTACTTATCGTTGTAAAGCTCCTGCTCAGGGGTCTCGCGGTGGTGAACTTCTCTCTCACATTCATTATGTCCACTAAATATTCCGAGATTTCGGGTCTCGCGGACAGCATCTTCCCCCGGCCCTTCGATGTCATATTTCTGCTTACCTTCCGCTTCGTCTTCGTTGTATTCGGGGTGCTTGAGACTGCTCTATTGGCAGCTTGGGCAAGGGGCGGGAGCCTCCGGAGAGGTATAACCTCTGCGAGTTCACTTTACGCCAAGATATTCGCGGTTGGGGTCGTTTATTCATTCGACAAGGCCGAGAGGATCGGGAAGGCCATGGAGGCGAGGGGCTTCACTGGCGAGCTCAGATCGTATGAGAAATTGAGGGCTCCTTCCGCATCGGAGTGGGCCATATTGGCTATTTCAATAATATTCATTCTTTTAGCCTACCTGTATCAGGGGGTAATTCCATGAGTTCCGAACCTTTATTGCATCTAGACTGCCTGTCCCACACGTACTCCGACGGTACGGTGGGTATACACGACCTATGTTTTAAGGTATTCCCAAAGGAGATAGTGGGAATATGCGGTCCCAATGGGGCTGGCAAATCCACGCTGCTTGAGCACCTGAATGGCATTTTGATACCAACCAATGGAGAGATAATGCTAGAGGGGGAAAAGATCAACAAGAAGAACCCAGACAAGCTCAGGAGGTCTGTCGGTTTGGTATTCCAGGACGCAGACAGCCAGCTCTTCGCACCCACGGTCCTTGACGACGTAATGTTCGGCCCGATAAATACTGGGATGCCGCCATCCGAGGCGAGAAAGGCGGCTGAGTGGGCACTTGATTTGGTGGGTTTGACGGAGAGGTCTAAAATTCCCCACTACCTGAGCGGGGGAGAGAAAAGGCTTGTGGCAATAGCAGGTGTCATAGCTATGAAGCCAAAGATCGTCGTGGTGGACGAGCCAACATCTGATTTGGACCCTGTTAACGCCGAAAGGATCGAGGATCTCCTGCTCAAGCTGAGGGACGAGTTGGGGCTAAGCGTTGTAATCTCCACCCATGATATGGATCTTGCCTCCAGGATATCTGACAGGGTCTATATCCTAAAGAAGGGTGTTGTGCTGGCGGAGGGGGTGCCTAGGGATCTTTTCTACAACGAAGGACTGCTTCAAGAGGCGCGGTTGAGGCCTCCTGAGGTGGTGGGGATATACAGCGCACTGGTGAAGGATGGGGTGCTCGACAACGGAGGCAGGCCGATTAAGCAGGAGGAGCTGCTCTTTCTAATAGAGGATAGGGTTACTGACAAAAAAATACCAAAGGTGATCTAGATGGTTGTGATAAGCTTATCCATACCAGACGGACTGCTTAGCGAGCTTGACAACATATTGGGTGGAGAGCGGTTTGCAAGCCGGTCTGAGGTGTTTCGGCAAGCGGTGAACAGGTACATCATGGAGTACAAGGAGCTTGAGGTGATAGAGGGGGAAGTCATCGCCACAATTACGCTGCTGTACGAGAAGACAGAGAAGAACGAGGGTCTTCACCTGCAGCACGAGTTCGACGACATCGTCACGCAGTACCTTCACTCCCACCTGACGGAAAAGAGCTGTCTGGAGGTCATGGTCGTCAAGGGGAAGTCCAAGCGTCTCAAGGGCTTGATCGATGGATTAAAGGCGAACCGGCACGTCAAGCAGCTGAAGTTCTCCGTTATGGCTGTGGATTTGAGCAAAAAAACCTTATAAGCGGTTTTTTCAGATCGTGTTGGAGGTGTATATAATGCCTTATTGCCCAAAGTGTGGAAGTAGCGTTTCCGATGGCGCGCTGTACTGCCACTCCTGCGGAGCTAAGATTGGCAAGACGGTTACAGAGGAGTTTTCCGTTGCAGCTGACGATCTCATAAAGAAGGTCGAGGAGCTGATACACGAGGGGAACGTGACTAGGATCATCGTGAAGGATGAGGCCGGTAAGGTCCTGCTCGAGCTACCAGCGACTATAGCGGTCGTAGGGACACTGCTTCTTCCGTGGCTGGCTGCGCTGGGCGTGATTGCAGGCATCGCTACCCGTTGCACGTTAGTAGTCGTAAGAAGGGAATAAGCAATTGTTCTTGGTCGCATTTTAGCTCAGAGTCTCAAGGTATTCGGTGCAACTTTTTCCCCATATTTCTTCATAAAATGATGGTCGAAAATTTTAAGAATCCCGTTAAGGTTTTTTATATAGGCGGTGGTGTTTCTGTCCACAGGACAACCAGAAAAGAAGGAAACCCAGCCTAAGAAGAAGGAAATTGTCTCTGTCAAGAAGAAACCAGCGAGAACAACCGTCCTGGCTCCCTACAGACCGTGGGACATTTGGACCGACTTCGACAACCTCTTCGATAACTTCCGATCAAGTTTTCAGGAGCTCCTATTACCGCTGGCAGTACCTTTCAGACGGGCTATGATGACTATGCCCGCCATTGAAACCAGGGTTCCATATGTGGATCTGGAGGATCGCGGTAAGGACTTCCTTTTGACTGCGGAGATGCCAGGTTTCAAAAAGGAGGAAATAGACATCGAAGCGACGGGTGACATGGTGGAGATAAAGGCTACTACAGGATGGAAGTACGACGCGAAGACGAAGAAATATGTATGTAGGGAAAGAAGTTGCGAGTCCTTCCACAGGATTGTAGAGCTGCCGGAAGAAGTAAAGAACGAGGAAGTAAAGGCAGACCTAAAGGATGGCGTGCTGGAGATCGTGCTACCTAAAAAGGCACCAAAACCGAAGAAGAAGGTTTCAATAAAGTAACCTCCCTCCTTTTTTTTACAATACTGGAGGTTTTCCCTATTCACATTAAGCCATTTTTAGGAAACCAACACTATGGCTGTCCCTATTAGGATGCCTCCCACAGCGCCCAGAGGAGGTATGGCCTCTCCCAGAAATGCGCTCGCGGTAACTATCGCTACCACGATCTCGAAGAGCATCACAATCCCAGCATTGACGACTGTGAGACTCTTGAGCGCCTTATAGAAGAGGAAGAAGCCAAGGAATGTGCAGATCAGCGTGACATACAGTAGCGCCGAGACCGAGAAGGGACTGACATGAAAGGTGAGCGGCGAAACCAGCATAAGGGGGGCGAGGGCAATGGCGGTCGTCAACGTCATCGACTCCGTGACGTCCATCGCTGAGAGACCAAGCTCCATGACCGCCCTCTTGTTGTAGATGTTAGAGTACGCCCATATGATCCCGCCGGTGAATATTATCAGGTCGCCAATAGCAGACCCAGTTCCCAGAACTGAGAGGTCGCCGCCTGTTGTCGTTAAAAATACCCCAGCCACTCCTATCAGAATCCCCACCTTCGCCCTACCGTTTATCTTCTCCTTCAGTAGTATCGCGCTGAAGATCGCCATAAAAACTACGTTTACATTCACCAGCAGCGCGGCCTTCGAAGCCGTGGTCAAGGTCAGCCCAAAGAACTCCATGGCAAAACCAGCAGCGTTCGTGATCCCTAAAATCCATAGTATCCTATTGTCCAGTAGCCTTCGGAGGGATCTCCTGAACACGGCAAGGTAGCCCAAGACGATGAGTGCCGCAAGGCCGAATCTTAAGAAGATGAAGAAGAACGGATCAATCTCGCCCAGTGCCGCCTTTATAATGGGGAAGGATACTCCCCACGTCAATACAGCGAGGAGGAGCCCAGCTATCGCGCTCTTCTTTGACTCCATCTTGAGATCCATCCGAACCACACCATCGAAAAAGCTGGTCCCCATTAATAATAATGTCTTTTTCTCTCAATCTTACCTAATGTAGGAGCTATGACGGCATGAGTACCAACTTCAACTTGCTGGGGAGTGCATCAGCTCATACGCTCATCGAGAGAGTCGCTACTTATTTGGCTGACTTATCGCTTTCCATTATACCGAATGTGTTACCTTCCGTGTCCTGGCAGTAGGCAAAGTATCCAACGCCTGGAATAGCCTCTTTCTTGGTCACCATCTTCCCTCCGGACTTTCCAATTTTTTTAATGAACTCATCAACTGAGGGAACGCTGATGGTGTTGATGGTCGTGGCGCGGGGGTCCATACGCCTCATGAGCGCACCGTTTATGCCTGGCTCCTTGCCTTCGCCAGCCTCGACTAACCAGTAGTCTAGGGGACCGCCCCATTTGCCGATTTTCCAGCCAAACACATCTTTATAGAACTTTATCGCCCTATCCGGGTCATCCACGCATATCTCAAAATGGATTACTCTTGGCATATTCACTACTCTCCAATTTTGGCTAGATATGTCTTTTCGGAGTATCCATATCAGGAAGGTCTGCCCAAGAGTATGTTGCCCTTGGTTCTCAGAAGGCGCACCCTGACCTCCTCTCCCGCCGGCAGCTCATGCCCAACGATCGTCACTGCCCATCTCCTGTCCCTCGTCATTGCCAGGCTTTCGTCTCTGAGCCAGCCGGGTCCCACAACCTTGACCCAAAGCTTCTCACCCCGCCTGAACGGTGCCAGCACAGTTCTAGCCGGCCTTATCCCAAAGTCAGATGCCCTGATTACCAACTTCATCCCCGTCTTCTTCTCGAGCTCCCTGAGGTACCTGTAGAAGGCGTACCAGGTTACATGCTTCATCTCCTTCGTCCTCCTGCCGAACCTGTGAAACTCGCACTTCTGGATCCCAAGCGGGGGGCTCCTCCTCCCTGTACCCATCTCTTTCGCCAAGGCTATAAGCCCCTCCAGCTCCGAGTCGTTCATTGGGTGGACCCATACAGGCGCAAGCAGAACATCTATCGAAGTATTCTCGAGGGCGTACCTAGCGTTCGCTATCACCCTCTTGACATCGTACCCCTCGGTCCCTGAGAGCCTCTTCGCCAGTCCAGGATCGAGCGCATCGATCGACAAATTTATCCTCGAGAGCCCCGCCTCTGCCAGCTCGCAGAGGATCCGCTCGTTCATCAGATGCCCATGGGTCTGCAGGGAGATAATCCTGATCTCTTCTAACTCCCTTATCGCCTGCACAAGCTCCACGAGCCGGGGGTAGGTGAAAGGGTCGCCCACCGTATCTATGTGTGCCTCCAAGCCGTCCCCCTTTATCTTTACGAGCTCCATGAGCCACTCCATCATGTGCTCCAGTTTTACGACATACTCCGCCCTTCTTCTTTTACTGCAGGGTCCGGCATCAGTGGAGCAGAAGATACAGCTGAGCGGGCATGACGTGGACGGTCTAACCTGTATAACGTTGGTCCCCCTGTCAATCAGGCCGAAGGTCACGGAACCCAAGAGTGGCATATCGTCAGGTATCTCAAAGAGCTCGGTCATCAGATTGCCCTCTATACCCGCTCGTTAATGGCGCACCACAGTAATATATTATAATGTCTCGGTAGGTGTATCTGTTAAATGTTACAATCACCTCTCAAAAACGGGATGTTCCAATATGAGCGAGCTTGACAAGATGTTCTGCCCTAAGAGCGTTGCCGTGATAGGCGCCTCTAAGAACCCAAAGAAGATTGGGTACGAGCTCGTCAGCAACATCCTGGCTGGCGGTTACGAGGGGAGGCTATACCCGGTCAATACTGAGGGCGCGGATGTTATGGGGCTAAAGTCCTACACCTCCGTGAAACTTACCCCAGGCGAGGTTGACCTTGCAGTCATCGCGGTGCCCGCTGTGTATGTACCTGACATTATCGAGGAGTGCGGTCAGAAGGGTATCAAGTCACTAATAGTCATCAGCTCGGGCTTCAAAGAGGTCGGAAATACAGAGCTTGAAGAAAGAGCCCTTTCAGTCGTCCGCAAGTACGGCATGCGTATGTTGGGTCCAAACGTATTCGGGCTCTACTACGCCCCCTCGAGGATGAACGCCACTTTCGGGCTCTCGCGCGTCTTCCCAGGAAGCATAGCCTTCGTCACTCAAAGCGGCGCGCTAGGCGTAGCCATGATGGGCTGGACGAACCTTTATCACATAGGCGTCTCTGCCGTGGTCAGCATGGGAAACAAGGCGGACATCGAGGAGGCGGACATGCTGGACTACTTTGAGGACGACGAAAGGACAAAGGCTGTTTTAATGTATATTGAGGGCGTGAAGGACGGAAGGCGCCTTATCGACTCGCTCAAAAGGATAACTATCAGAAAGCCAGTAGTGGTTCTGAAGTCCGGAAGGACCGAGAAGGGTGCATCCGCTGCCGCCTCCCACACCGGATCGCTTGCTGGTTCAGATCAAATTTATGAGGCTGCCTTCAGGCAGAGTGGGGCATTGAGAGCCCCCGACCTGGTGCAGGCATTCGACTGGGTCAAGCTCATGACAATGCAACCCCCACCGCCCAACGAGAACTGCCTTATAATCACAAATGGTGGAGGCGTTGGCGTGATGGCCACCGATGCATGTGAGGAGTCAGGCATCACAGTATGGTCTCTTCCCGACGATCTCCAGGCAGAGTTCAAGAAGTTCATGCCCGTCTTCGGCAACTTCAGGAATCCCGTCGACCTCACGGGGCAGGCCTACGAGGACAGCTACTACGGGTCGGTCGAGCTCGCCATAAAGGATCAGAGGGTCGGCTCCGTAATCGTCCTTTACTGCCAGACCGCTATAACAGATCCGGTCTCCATAGCCAAATCCATTACCGATATCTGCGAGTCCCAATGGTGCGGCAAGACGTTGGTCGCAAGCTTCGTCGGGGGTCCACAGTGCGAGGAGGCCATGCGAAAGCTGGATGAACGCTCCATACCGACATACCCTATACCTGAGAGGGCTGTATCCGCTCTGGCAGCCTACTACCGATGGCAGAGGTATAAGCAAAGAGTCAACAAAACATAATCCACCGAGGAAGCAGTATGCTGCCCATCAGAGGGAAGGTCTTCGAGTATATTGATTCTGAAAGGGACCGTTTGGTGAGGTCCACAGTCCGTTTCCTGAAGATCCCAAGTCCGAGCGGATTTGAAAGCGACGTGGCAAAGGCTCTTGCAGAGGAGTTAAGGACAGCAAAACTGGAGGTGCAGGTCGATCCTGTTGGAAACGTAATAGGGGCGTTGAGGGGGAAGGGGGGTGCTGTCGTAAGGAGGAGGCTTGCCTTCAACGTACACCTCGACCACGTCCCTGCTGGTGCTCCGGAGTCATGGAAGCATGGCCCATTCAAGGGCACGGTGGAAGACGGCAAGGTCTACGGCAGGGGGGCTGCTGACACCAAGGGCGCTTGGGTTCCTATGATCCTCGCTATGGAAGCGGTCAAGGCTTGTGGTGGGGTTAATAGTGATGTTCTGTTTACGGCGGTGATAATGGAGGAGCTCACCTATAGTATAGGAATGAGGATCCTCCTAGACTCGACGTTAAAGGAGACGCCCCCAGATTACATTGTATCGGGGGAGGCCACGAGCCTTAACGTCGCGATTGGGCACAGGGGAAGGACCGAGCTCGAGATCACCACTAAGGGAAGGTCTTGCCACGCAAGCGCACCGTGGAGGGGCGAGAATGCCATCTACAAGGCGGTTCCTGTCATCTCCTCGATTGAGAGGTTATCCAAGGAACTAGAGAGCGAGGAGGCACACCCCCTGTTAGGCAGGAGCTCTCTGGCGCTGACCGATATTACCTGCTCGCCAGGGGCACACAATGTAGTTCCTGAGTACTGCCGGATGTGGCTAGACTACAGGTTCCTACCGACCGAGACCTTAGGGACGATATTGACCAAGATCAGGGGAGCTCTCAAAGCCAACGACGCAGACGTCAGGGTCTGCGAATCGGAGGAGACGACGTACACGGGGGTAAGATTCAAGGGGCAGAAGTACATGCCCGCCTACTCGATCGATGCGCAACATTCATTGGTCAAGACAGTGGCGGAGTCTGCAGAGACAATTCTATCCAGGCCTACCAAAATACAGCGCTGGGATTTTGCGACGGATGGGGGGTATTCCATGGGCGTCCTCGGGATTCCCACCGTAGGATTCTCTCCATGCGAGGAGAATCTAACTCACGCGGCAGATGAGTACATACGAGTTAACTACATGGTGAACGCAGCCAAGGTTTATGCCGAGATTATTATGAGGCTATGCTGTTCCGATTAGGAACTACTTATGGTCGCCCTCATATCTCAAGACCTGCGTGGGATACATTTTAAGCAGGCTTCTGGCTATCATTCCAGCCTCGGTCCAACTTGTGTTTATTACCGCAGGTGGAACCATGCACTCGGGACCGACCGTGCCGCTCGCCGTAATGTAAGCCGGGTTCACAAGAATTGGCTTCGCCAAGTCCCTTATACTGATCTCCTTGAACTTCCCTCCGTATCTCTTGATGTTTGTGCACGTGGAGGTGATGTCGAGCTTTATCATACCCCCCTGCCCAAGCTCCGCTACGATCCGGCTCTTATGTGCACATCTTCCTGAATCCACGGTGAACACTGTGGTCATAATTATCTCTTATTTCAATTTAAAGGGGGGTTGAAAAAGCTTTCCTAATTATTTGACTCGTTAATGTCTATTGTTTGTACCTTTTGAGCAGTAGCGAGTTGGATACCACCGATACCGAGCTGAGGGCCATCGCCAGGGCGGCTATCTCCGGTCGCAGAACAAGTGCAGGATACAGGACCCCTGCTGCTATGGGTATGCCCGCTGAGTTGTAAGCAAGCGCCCAGAACATATTCTCCTTGATCTTCCTGACGGTCTTCCTGCTGAGGTTTATTGCGGAGACAACTCCCATAAGGTCCCCCTTCGTGAGGATTATCCCTCCTGCCTCCTTTGCAATCTCCGTACCGCTACCTATGGCTATACCTACGTCTGCCTGCGTCAGTGCGGGTGCATCGTTTATGCCATCCCCCACCATGGCCACTACCTTCCCCTCTGACTGAAGACTGGCTATTTCATTGGCCTTCTCGCTCGGGGGAACACCCGCTATAAACCTGTTTATGCCAAGAGCATTCGACACAGCCTTGGCCACCCTCTCGTTGTCTCCGGTCAGCATAATCACCTCAAACCCCTCCCTCTTCAGCTCCCTTATGACGTCCTCCGCGTGGGGCTTGGGTGTGTCCGTTATCCCTATAATCCCCGCGACCTTGCCCCCATAGAAGAGGATTGAGGAGGTCTTACCCTCCTCCTCCATCACGCGAAGCCTATCCTCGAACTTGCCGAGGCTAAGATCGAACCTCGTCAACAGCTTTCTGTTTCCGAGGAGGGCGGTCCTGCCCCTGACCTTCCCCCTAACGCCCTCTCCTGGGAACGCCTCGAAATCTTTCAGCTCGTAGAGCGGCAGGCCCTCCGCCTTCTCGATGATCGCCTTCGCCAACGGGTGTTCCGAACCCTTCTCAAGGGATGCCGCAATCTTGATTATCTCATCCTCCCCTATACCGCTCAGGTTCGCGACATCCACAACCCTCGGTTTCCCTATGGTCAGTGTGCCGGTCTTGTCGAAGACGACGGTCGTTATTCTCCTCACGTTTTCGAGAACCTCCCCTCCCTTGATTAGGATGCCCAACTCGGCGCCCTTTCCGAGCCCCACCATTATAGCTGTCGGGGTGGCAAGCCCGAGAGCGCAGGGGCAGGCAATGACGAGGACCGATACAGCCATAATCATGGCAAAGTCGAAAGTCTTCCCCAGCAGTATCCAGACAAGGAAGGTGGCCACAGCTATCACTACTATGCTGGGCACGAAGCGTGATGCAACTCTGTCCGCAAACCTCTGGATGGGCGCCTTCCTCGCCTGCGCCTCCTCCACGAACCTCACTATCTGCGAAAGGAAGGTGTCCTTCCCTACCTTTGTGGCGGTGATCTTTATCAGACCAACCTGGTTCAGGGTACCACCTATTACATCGTCCCCCTCAGCTTTGTCGACGGGTATGCTCTCTCCAGTGACCATCGATTCGTCCACCGAACTCCTTCCTGAGACAACTTTACCGTCTATTGGAACACTCTCTCCGGGCTTAACCATTATCGTGTCTCCCACGGCCACCTCGTCAACTGGCATCTGGACCTCCTGGTCGTCCCTTAGTACAGTGGCGAACCTCGGCTGGAGCTCCATGAGCTTCCTTATTGCCGCTGATGCCCTTGACTTTGCGATATCCTCTAGGTATCTGCCGAGCAGGACGAAGGTTATCAGCAGGGCAGCGGCCTCGTAGTAGACATCGCCCACGGCAAAGAACGTGTTGAATATACTGTAGAGGTAGGCCGCCGACGTGCCCAGCGCTATGAGAACGTTCATGTCAGGCGATCCGTGCCTGAGCGACTTGTAGGAGCCGATGTAAAAGCTCCTGCCACCCACTACCTGGACTGGGGTGGCCAGGAGAAAAAGTATGAGCTCTATGTTAGGTATGCCCATGCCAAACATGCTGAGCAGCAATGTTGGCACCGACAAGATTAGGCTGAATACGAAGTCGAACCTAGACTTGGGCTTCCCCTTTACGACCTCCTCCTTCAGCACTGGGGTGTAGCCCAGATCCTTTATGGTTGCCTTCAGCCCGCCTACGCCGACGGTCTTCGGGTCGTACTCCACAACCACCAGCTTTGTCGCCAGGTTGGCGCTTGCCGAGACCACGCCATCCAGCTTCAGAAGCTCCTCCTCGATCTTGTTTATGCAGGAGGCGCACCTTATGTCATCCACCTGAATGACGGCCCTCTCGGTTACCATCTTGTAACCGGCATCCTCCACCGCCTTTGCTATGACCTTGAAGTCCAGCTTCGAAGGGTCGTACTCGACGACGGCGCTGTTCGAGCCAAAGCTCACCTCAGCCTTATCGATACCCTGCACCGATTTGAGCGACCTCTCTATGGTAGTCGCACAGGTGGCACAGTGCATCCCCTCGATGCTGACGGTGGTCCTCCTTCGCATAATATACCTTTGACAAAGGGGCGTCAATAAAAACTTTTTCGACTGCGTAGGGAAAAAGCATTTGGCTTACATTTGCCAATAGGTTGGCTAACCAACGGTGAATCTAATGGCCAGGCCCATGTGGGTAATCAGGATAATCATAAGGGCATTCCCGCACAGGTTTCTTTTGGCCAAGATGACCAATATGCCCCTCATTGGCAGCATTATCGACGGCATGCTCTTCGAGGATGACGACATTATTTACATGTCGAGCGATAGGGCTATTGAGTTAAACAAATCCTTCGATATGCCGACTCAGACCGTGCTGCCGTCGCAGGTCGTTGAGCACTTCATTGAGAAGGCCAGCTACCACTGGGTGATGAACTGGTGCATCTGCCGCACCTCCGCCAAATGCAAGGACTACCCTGCAAGTCTGGGGTGCCTCTTTCTGGGCGAGGCGGCCATGAAAATCGACCCCCGGCTGGGACGCCCAGTCACCAAGCAGGAGGCGCTTGAGCACGTCCGTCGTTGCCGCGAGGCCGGGCTTGTCCACCTGATCGGGCGCAACAAGCTGGATGCGGTATGGCTTGACGTCAGCCCGGGGAACAAGCTACTTTCGATCTGCAACTGCTGCCCCTGCTGCTGCCTCTGGAAGATACTGCCGCATCTTTCCCACAGAATAAGCTCCAAGGTCACAAGGATGCCTGGGGTGGATGTAAATGTGACAAGCGGGTGTGACGGGTGCGGGATCTGTACCAAGGGAGTCTGCTTTGTTGATGTGATTAAATTAATTGGCAGCCGGGCTGTGATAGGCTAGGAGTGCAGAGGCTGCGGTCGTTGCGTTCAGGCATGCCCCATTGATGCAATTAGGATATCGATTGACGACAAAATATGCTTCGAGAGATCCGTCGTCCGCATATCCTCTGCGGTCGACGTTGCATGAATCAGCTGCACACCTTTTTTAGGAATGCGGTAAGCCTATTCCATTGGTTGCCTGTTCCAGAAGGCCTTTCAAGAATTGTCTTTTCGTAATACAGGGAAACTATATTCATACTGCTGTAACAAAAGTGTCGTCATATAAGGATATGATAATCATTCAGTTGTAACAAAAAATAAGCGCCTTATGAACTATATTATATATATCATTTCCATGTTTTTACCCGAAATAGGTTATAAGTTAACAGTGTTATATAGCAGTATCAGGGATAAACATGGGAATTTTTAGATATACAAAATTGGCATACAAGGAACCCGATGAGATGCTCTTTGGGCACGCAAAGTTTCCAGTGAGCGCACATTGGGGTCTACAATTCGGCGCAGGATTCGTCGTACCAGAGGTCAAGGTGGCGCCTGAGGCAGGCTCAGAGCGCAACAAGGAGGCTCTGGTGAGGGAATGCGCCTCGATCGCAGAGCAGGCGGCCGGCAGGGCAGTGGATATTGGTCTACCAGCGTTCTACCTAGAGCAAGAGCACGTTTACCAGCAGACCCACTTCCCGGACTGGGGCGGAGCCTGTACAAAGGTTCAGGCCGACATCTTGGAAAGGTTCTACAACGAATATGGAGTAAAATGCGGACTAAGGCAAACAGTCGGAGACATTAGACTCGAGGAAAGGGGCGGTCTCAGGGGATCAGAGTACGACAACAACGTGGCCGACACCATTGAGGCATGCGCCAAAAACGGTGCCTCGGACATTGCTGCCGAAACTATGGGCGGCAAATCGGTTCTGGACTATGGGTCCATGAGGGGGGATATCAAGGCTATTCTATTCGGTATTGGCGTCTTGGGTAGCATAGACATGGAGTACTTCTGGAAGAGGACGGTGTCCATCTGCAGAAAGTATAACTGCAATCCTGCAGGCGATACAAACTGCTCAGGAGCCAACTCTGTGATGTACATCGCGGGCGGACTTCTGGGGAAGGACTTCTCGCACACAGGTGCAGCCCTTGCAAGGGCTATATCTGCAGCAAGGAGCCTGGTCGCCGTTGAGTGTGGCGCCATAGGACCGCTAAAGGACTGCGGCTATGAGAACACTATCGTAAAGGCCATATGTGGCGTTCCGATTGCCCAAGAGGGTAAGAACGCTGTCTGTGCACACGCCGACGTGATGGGCAACCTGACTTGCCAAGTGTGCGACGTATGGAGCAACGAGTCGGTGTTCCACAGAGAGGAGATGGGTGGACCAACACCTGGTGTCTGGTTACAGGCCACAGGATACGAGGCAGCGCTAATGAATACGGCCATACAGACCGGCAACGCAAAGATTCTGAGAGACCTATACACACTGACTGATAAATACAGGGATCCGCAGGGCACACTTCTGGCATACGACAACGCCTTCAGGGTGGCTGGCGCCATCGTGGAGTACGGGAAGGATCCATACCTAAGAGCCCGGGCGGCGGCATTGGAGTGCTCAAAGGTGATCATGGAGGCATACGAGGCCAAGAAGCTTCAACTGACAAGGTTCGAACTCGACTCCCTAAACAAGTTCACCAGCATACTTGATGGCCTACCAATGGAAGCCGATAGATTCATCGACGACTGCATGAAGGAGTATCCAAAGAGAATTCCAACATTTGATCCGAAGAGCTATGAATTGTGAGGTGTGACAAAATGACATTAGAATGGGAAAATAGAGAGAATACTGATTTCGTCTACAAGAGATACAACGTAATCATAGAGGGTCCGGCGATCAAACCAGAGGATGACAAGGACGTAAAGAAGAATCTGCCACCAAAGGAGCCTTTCCGCTCCTTAGCCTTCGCGGTGATCTACGGGGACTCCGATAAGGCCAGGGACGCAACCAAGGAAGCTCTCGCTAGTACACCGCCAATCGAGGTAATCGAGAAGGGACTTTCAAAGGGCATGGATGCGGTCAGCGCACTGTACGCGAAGGGAGCATACTTCCTGCCAGACGTCATGCTTGCGGCAGACGCAATGATGGTAGGCATGAATATGGCCGATGCCAAGTTGGGCAAAGCCAGGGAGAAGAAAGGGACCGTGGTGTCCTTCGTTGCTGAGGGCG
>Ga0315296_10000826_pt1 | contig 27837 bp, 25 predicted proteins | sample YL17G14_18_MG_FD_203921 | JGI IMG/M metagenome (GOLD analysis project Ga0315296, IMG submission 203921) | Sediment microbial communities from Yellowstone Lake, YNP, Wyoming, USA - YL17G14_18 | ecosystem: Environmental > Aquatic > Freshwater > Lake > Sediment | place: USA: Wyoming | collected... | reverse complement strand
TGCCCGGCGGCGGCACGGTTTCATTTCGCAAGGAGATCACGCCCCCCGCGGCGGTGGGCATGCCCGCGCCGGTTTCCCTGGAGAAAGTCATCTCCCCGGTGCGCCTCTGGTCCCCGGAGTCGCCCGTTCTCTATGATCTGAAACTGGAGATCAGGCGCGGCCACGTCACATCTGACCGCGTCGGCACCTACCTCGCGTTCCGCAGCATCAAGACGCGCGATGGGAAAATCTGGCTCAACGGGAAGCCCATTTTCCTGCGCTTCGCGCTCGACCAGGGCTACTTTCCCCGCGGGCTGTACGCTGCCGAGACTGACCACCAGATGCGCCGCGACATCGAACTGGCGAAACTGCTGGGCTTCAACGGGGCCAGAAAGCACCAGAAGGTGGAAGACCCTCGCTACCTGTTCTGGGCGGACAAGTTGGGCTTTCTGCTATGGGACGAAATGCCCAGTTTCTTCGAATGGTCGCAGCCCGCATCGCAGCAGTTTGCCGCAGAATGGCTCGACGTGGTGCGGCGGGACAGGAACCATCCGTGCGTCATCGCGTGGGTGCCTTTCAATGAATCCTGGGGAGTGCCGCGAATTGCAGACGACAAGGAACAGCAGGCATTCGTCGAGCGCATCTACAGCCTGACGAAGAGCGAGGACCCGACGCGCCCGGTGGTGGACAACAGCGGCTGGGAGCACGTGAAGACCGACATCGCCGACGTTCACGATTACACCGAAGACGCCGAACTCTTCGAACGCAACTGGGCGCAGTTTTCAACCCAGTCGAGCGCGATTCCCACGATCCACCGCGCGGCATTTGCACAGGGCCGCGGCTATCTCGGCCAGCCGGTCGTGATCAGCGAATACGGGGGAATCGCCCTGTCCGGCTTCGAACTGCCGGAGGGAACCAAGGCCACCTATTACGGCGGGCTGATGCCGAATGCGGAAGAATTCGTCAAGCGCTACAAGGCGAGCACCCAGGCAATCCTGCAGCACCCCTTCCTTGCCGGTTTCTGCTATACCCAGTTATACGACATCGAGCAGGAAGTCAACGGGCTGCTGACCTTCGACCGAAAGCCCAAGGTCAGCCTTGCGGCCATTGCGCAGATCAACTCGGCACGCGCTGCAAGCGAGAAGTAAGCGCCTCATACGAGTTCGGCCCTGCGCGCATACATGGACATCGCCAAGGCCACATATCCCTATAAGATCGTCGAAAACCGCGAGATCCTTGCGGACGTGTACGTCGCCCGCGATGATCGCTCGTGCCCCACGATCGTCTGGATTCACGGCGGGGCCTTGATCGGGGGGCATCGGGAGAATATCTCGGATAGGCAGCGGGATAGGTATCTGGAAGCCGGATACACGGTTGTCTCCATTGACTACCGCCTCGCGCCGGAGACGAAACTGCCGGCCATCATCCAGGACCTGCAGGATGCGTTTCGCTGGGTGGGCGAAAAGGGCGCCGAACTCTTCAATGCAGACCCAACCCGAATTGCGGTGATCGGACACTCTGCAGGAGGCTACCTCACCTTGATGTCCGGCTCCTGCGTCGAGCCCCGCCCCAAGGCGCTGGTTTCTTTCTACGGATACGGCGACATCGTAGGCTCGTGGTATAGCAGGCCCGATTCATTCTACCGCCAACAGCCCCTGGTGACCGAGGAGGAGGCCTACCGGGCCGTCGGCCAGCCGGGGATCTCGGGAACCCCGGGTCGGAATGAGCGATGGCGCTTTTACCTCTACTGCCGCCAGCAGGGGCTCTGGCCCAAGGAGGTAGCCGGATACGATCCGCAGACAGAGCCGGATGCATTCCGCCCATACTGCCCCGTTCAGAATGTGACGGCGGACTACCCGCCGACATTGCTCCTTCACGGCGATCGAGACACCGACGTGCCGTATGAGTTATCGGTAATGATGGCAGGGGCGCTTGCCCAAGCGGGCGTGGAACATGAACTGATCACCATCCCCAACGGCGGCCACGGCTTTGATGGCTCTGATCATCCGGCGGCCGCGGATGCCTTTGAGCGCGTGCTCGCCTTCCTGGACGCCCATTTGCGTTGACGTGCGGGGAGCACTCCAGCCGTGGTGGGCCTGACACGAACATTGGCACCGTTGATCGCCGCAGGCCAAGGCTCCTCCTGGGACGCCAAGATGTGGCCGCCTCACAATTCGCTCCGAGACTGGTGGATGGGCGCGGGCTCTCCTGAGCCCGCGGTTACGCGGCTTCAGGAGAAGCCGCGCCCAACACGATACTCCCGGTGGGCGATTATGAGACACCCACTTTGCTGCCGAAGCAGGTGAGCCGCGCTGCGCGCAGAACAAAACACTTCGGGTAGGGGAGGCGGAAAAACATGAAACTTCGGAGCATAGTCAGCAGCGCCGCGCTGGTGGCCGCCGCCATGGTTGCGGCACCGGCCGTTGCCCAGGCACCTGTAACCAGCCGCGATGCCGTCCAGCCCGCAGTGCTCATCGTCGAGGGATTGAGCAAGCCTTTCCAGGCTGTGGCCGGAGACATCGTGCGCTTCGTCCTGCAGCCTCAGACCGGCCCAACGGAACTGATTCGCGGGCTGACGATCTCGGGCGTGCCGCGCCTGAGGGAAATAGCGGAGTCATCCCCCTACATCATCGAGTGGGACACGGCGGGCTACGCCCCTGGCCTCTACCGCCTGCGCCGGGTAACGGTCATGCCCAACGATGCGCGCATTTTCGCCCCGGTCGTCGAGGTGGAGTTGCTGCAGGAGCAGCCTATCTCGGTTCAAGTGCCCAAGGAGCCGCGCGGCACTTTCCCCGTGAGCATCGAGGCGCGCGCAGAATACAAACTGCGGCGCCTCGAACTGTTGGTGGATGGACAGCAGGTAGGCATGTTGACATCGCTTCCAGGCCAGGTGATGATCAATTCCGCGACCCTTGCCTGCGGCCCGCACATGCTCTGGCTGCGCGCAGTTGATCAGAAAGACCGCGAGTTCGTATCCCGCCCCGTTTCATTCTTTCTGCCCGAGGTGGTCAAACTGACCCAGCCCAGCAGCGAGAGTCAACTGATCACCAGTGCCGGGGCCGCCAACCTGAGGCTCGTCGCCGAACACAACCTGGGCGAGAAGGTGAAGCGAGTCGAGTTCATTCTCGATGACCGGGTGATAGGCGAGGCGTACGATCGTCCGCTCGAGTTCACCTCGCGCGGGCCTCTGCCGCGCGGGCTGCATCGCCTGCGCGCCGCGGCGGTTCTGGATACTGACGAGAGGATCCTGTCGCGCGAGGTCATGATATACGCCCTCCCCCAGGAACAAGAGCCCGCGCGCACCGCCCCGCAACTCATCGCGCGCGTCAAACCCGCCCTGGTGCTCGTCGAGGTTACCTCCCCCGAGTCCAAGCAGACGGCGAGCGCCACAGGTTTCTTCATCAATGATTCAGGTTATCTGGCAACGAGCCATCACGTTATCGCCTCCGCGACCGCGGTCTTCGTGCGCACGGCAGACGGCCGCCGCGTGCAGGCGCGCATCGCAGCGCGCGATCAGGCCGAGGATATCGCCGTCCTCCTCGTTCCGCAGACGGGGCAGCAGCCGATTCCTCTGGGCGAAGACAGCATGGCAACCGAAGGGCTGGAGATCCTCGTCGCCGGATTCCCCTATGCCGAGGGCCTCAAGGAACTGGGGCTGGGCGTCGTGCCCTCCTTCAACCCGGGCACGATAAACGCCCTGCGCCCGGCAAGAAATCCCTCCGGTGCTGCGACGACCTTGATTCACTTCGACGCCCTCATCCGGCCGGGCATGAGCGGCGCTCCGCTTCTCGACAAGAGCACCGGGAAGGTGCTCGGCATCGTGCGCTCCGCGCTCGTCGGCGAAGTTACCGGCCCCACCGGCATCAACCTGGCGGCGCGCGTCGGGGTATTGCGGCGCCTGCTCAATCGCTCCGGGATACGCTTTGTCGAGGAGTCGCCCCGCTGATGGAGGAGCAGTTCGGCGTCGGGGTGGATATCGTGGACATCGCGCGCATCGCGCGCGCCCTGCAGCGCCCCCGCTTCGCCGCCAGGTGTTTCACCCTCCTGGAGCGGCGCGCCTGCCGCGCCGCAAAGCGCCCCGAACAGCACTTCGCCGCTCGCTTTGCTGCCAAGGAAGCGCTAGTCAAGGCCGTCGGCCGGCGGCTGTCCTGGCAGGAGGTCGAGATCCGCCGTTCTGCCCTGGGGGCCCCGCTCGTGCACTTGCGGCGACAGGCGCGCGACTTACTGCAAGGCGCCAGCGTGAGCGTCTCCATTTCCCACTGCGATTGCCACGCCGCGGCGGTCGCAATCGTGCGCAAGAACAAGCCACAGTGAAGGCAGTAACCGCGAAGCAGATGCGCCTGATAGACCGGCGCGCCATCGAGGAATTCGGCGTGCCTTCGCTGACCCTGATGGAAAACGCGGGGCGCGGCGTCTTCAGGGTGCTGCGCGATGCCTTGGGGGGAATGGCGAGAAAACGCATCGCCGTTTTCTGCGGGAAGGGCAACAACGGGGGCGATGGCCTAGTAGTGGCAAGGCTGGCAGCGCAAGCGGGCGCGTGCGTGCGTGTGCTGCTCGCGGCCCGAAAGCAGGAGATGAAAGGCGATGCCGCCGTGAACCTTCAGCGCGTGGAGTCCTGCGGCCTGCGCGCTTTCGAGGTCCCTGAACTGGACAGCCCCAGCGGCCTCCCCGCGCACATCGCCCGGCAGTTGAACGAGTCCGACGCTGCCGTGGACGCGCTCCTCGGCACGGGGATCAGCGGCCCTCCCGCGCCGCCCATGCCCGCGTTGATCGCCTGCATCGAGCGCATCAGGTCGCAGCGCAGCGCCCCCGTGATCTCAGTTGACGTGCCCTCTGGCATTGACGCCGATACGGGCCGCGTCCCCGGCCCCGCAGTCCGCGCCGACCACACGGTAACCATGGGCCTGCCCAAACTCGGGCTGCTCCTTTATCCCGCTGCCGGCCTCGTGGGCAGGTTGCACGTTGCAGACATCGGCTTCCCGCATACGCTCGTGGACGAGGCAGAGGCTGCCGCCGAGTGGGTTGAGCGAGCCCAGATCGCGGCGATGTTCCCCGAAAGGCAGCAAGACTCCCACAAGGGCGCCTACGGCCGCGTCTTCATCATCGCCGGCTCGCCGGGAATGACGGGCGCTGCGGCCCTTTGCGGCCATGCCGCTCTTCTGGCGGGAGCGGGGCTCGTTACAGTCGGAGTTCCGGCAAGCCTGAACGCCATCCTGGAAGAGAAGTTGACCGAGGTGATGACATACCCGCTGCCCGAGACGACGGAACACACGTTGTCGGAAGCGGCGCTGCAGCCCATACTTTCGAAGGCCTCGCAGTGCGATGTTATGGCGCTGGGGCCGGGAATCTCGCTGCACCCGGAGACAGCGCTTCTCACTGCTCAGATAGTGCAGCGCCTCGATCTGCCCCTGGTGCTCGACGCCGACGCGCTGACCAACCTCGCCTCTCAGCGCGACATCCTGCGTCCGGACGGCGGAGCGGCGCGCATCATCACCCCCCATCCGGGCGAGATGGGGCGCTTGCTGCGCATGTCGTCGGATCGGGTTCAGGCAGACCGCATCGGCGCGGCCTGCGGCGCAGCGAGCCGCTTCCGCTGCGTTGTGGCGCTCAAGGGAGCGCACACCATCATCTGCGCCCCGGACGAAATCCCGCGCATAAACCCTACCGGCAATCCGGGCATGGCAAGCGGGGGGACAGGCGACGTGCTGACGGGACTGATTGCGGGATTGATGGCCCAGGGGCTGGCGCCTTTCGATGCCGCGTCGGCCGCAGCGTATGTGCACGGCCTGGCGGGCGATCTGGCTGCCGAGGAAGAAACGCAAACCGCTCTCACCGCCTCGGAATTGCTGCAGCGCATCCCGCAAGCGCTGCGCCTGGTCGGAGCGCCCTGAAAACGAATGGCAGAACTCGTTGCAGCCATACTCGCCGTCGTCCTCGGCTCGTTCACCGGCGAGGGGGCAACGGAGCGCGCCATCCAGCGCGGGGTTCGAGCCAGGCTCGGCCGGGTGCAGAAGGTTGCCGTGCACGTGGACCGAGGCCACCGCTCACCTTTCTCGCGCACCATCCCGCTGATCGAGATTCGCCTGCGCGGGTTCACCGCCGACGGCCTATCCGGTCAGCCATTCAAGATGGGGGCCAAACGGCCTCACGGCAAGATCGGCCGCTTTGTCATCCGGGCCGAGGATTTCTCCGTGGGCGGCCTTCATTTCGAGAAGATGAACCTGACCATCAGTTCGATCAGGTTCGGCCTGTTCAAGGCTTTGCTGCGAGGAAAACTGGCGCTCGACAGCCTCGGCGAAGGCACTGTTTCGGCGACATTCACAGAGGAGGGCCTGACCCGATTCGCCGCTCCCAGGATTGCCGCCCTGCGTCACCCCAGGCTGACGCTCGACGGCGGAAGGGTAGTGGTGGAGGGGAACAGCGCGAAATTCAAGGTGCCGGTGCGTTTCTCGGCAACCTTGATGCCAAGCGACGGCAAAGTGGAACTCGCTGAGCCTGACCTGCACGTGTGGATACTGCCTGTCCCCGGGGCGCTTGCTCGCAGCGTGGTGAAGGACATCAACCCGCTGGTTGACCTGAACCGCGACTACAAGGGGCCGTTTCAGTTCCGCATCACGCACATTCCCATCGCCAATGGCCGCCTCGCCGTGCGCGCTGTCCTGATCCCGCGCAAGTGAGCCCCGTTCGGGTTGGCACGCTCCTTGCTCCATCCCTCCAGAAAATCGGGGTTGAAGTGGTTAGCGCATTGAGCATTGAAACCGCCATCTCCGGGTTCCTCGCATCGGCCGCCATCATCGTCTTCCTCGCCAGGTTTGGCAAACCGCTGTTCTGGGCCGCAGTTGCGCTTGCTGTCTTGTTACTGGACCAGATAACCAAGGGCCTGGTTGATCGCTTGCCCGCAGGGCCCATCCCCGGCACCTTGGGCTTCCTGCAGTTCGCCCCCATGCAGAATCATCTGCAGGGCTTTGGTGGAACCGCGCAAGGCCTGATCTTCCCGCTGCTCACGGCGCTGGCTGCCTCCGCCCTCCTTTACCGCTGGCTTGTCGAAACAAAATATGTCATGACCAGGTGGTCGCAGTTCTCTCTGGCCCTGGTCGTGGGCGCGATAACAAGCATCGCTGTTGACCGCCTTGCACACGGCTGCACTGCCGACTTCATCGCCTTCGCGAACGGCGCTTTCCTCTACAACCTCGCTGACCTGGCTGCGATGCTCGGCTGCGCCATGCTGTCAGCGCGCGCGGTCGGCCTTGTTGCGTCATCTCTGGCCGGCAAGACGGATCCCTGGGGCCTCGCTGCCGCTCGTCTCAGAGACTGAAACCCATGGAGCGCGTGCACGATATCTTGCAGCCGTATCTCAGGCTCCTCGCCCGCGGCGGGCTCTCGCCCCTTCTGCAGGTGCGCCAGTCGGAAATCCCTCTCGCCGCTCTGCTCGCAGGCTACTCGGCTGCTGATTTCGCGTCTGCCCTTTGCCCGTCTGTCTGCCCCTGGGCTCTCGCGAACCTGCTGGGCATCAAGGTCGAACAGCGCGGCTGGCCCACCAACGCTCCCGCTGGCCTCTCGGTGCGCAGCGAATACATACCATCGCCCCCGACCGCCATCATCTACATCGGCCCGCTGGAAAAACTCGCCGACCTGGTATTCTACGACCACCGCGAACTGCGAAAAGTGGACCTCCCCGCCGTCCACCTGGCCCACGAACTATTCCACCACTTTGCAGCACACCCGCCGGCACAACTCGAACAAAGGCTTCGCTCTCTTCCGGGGCGCTACGAGGAGACCGCCGCTCATGCTTTTACTCACGGTTTCCTCGACCTCGCCTTCTTCCCCGCCGAACTCGACCTCGTCTGGCAGCGCGCCCACCCCAGCGCCTGACCCGCCCGCTCTACTCGAACCAGTAGGAATACAGTTTCGCGCGCTTGGCGGAGAGCAGCAGCCTGACTGTCCGCCCTGAAAGTGAGCGGACATCCTTCCGCCACATGACCGCAGCGGCCATGTTGTCGCCGGTTACCGGCAGCGATCGCTCGTAGCCCTCGATCGGCGCGCCCGCGTCGCTGCAGATCGCTGCCCACACCTGCCCATTGCCAGCATCAACATTCAGCCGCAGATTTCCCCTGGGCATAGCGAACGGCTTCGTCAACACCGTGCCCTCGTCATCTCCAGCGTCGAGCGAAACGAACCCGTCGCGCCGCAAAATGGCGAGGCCGATGCCCGGCTTGAACGCGCGCACGATCTTGTCCGGCGGGAACTTCGGCCCCGGGTGCGGCCCGTTGACTCCTGAATAGTAAATGTAAAGTTCGTCGCCCACGCGAACGATTCTCTCCGCCAAGCGCGCCATGCCGTCATCCCACGAACCCTTCGGGCCGAGCGGCAAGAATGTCTGGCGGTCAGCGACTCTCTCCCAACGAATGCCGTCCCGGCTCACCCCGAGTTGTGTGTCAATGCACCCATCGCCCAACTCGCGATACACCCACAGCATTCCGATGTAAAGTCCCTCGTATAGATCGCAGCCCATGCCGTAGAATTGCGTCCCCTCGCCATCGGCGGCATCGCAGTCCAGCACCAGTTCGGGCTTGCTCCACGTCAGGAAATCGGCGCTGTCGCTGCGCGCAATCTTTCGCCCGAACCCGAACCTGCTGAACGCCACATACCGCTCGATCTTCTCGTCCCGCAGCAGGTTCTGGTTCGTGTCCATGTAAGCGCGGATCACAGGATTGCCGTCGTAGATCGTCCATCGAATGCCATCCGCCGACCAGGCGACGTAAGCCCCGTCGCTTTCATCGCCGTCTTGCCAGAGCACGCGCCCCAACGTGGGATGTATGTGAGCCGGGCCCGCCGCGTGGTCCCAGTAGAATGCCTTGTATCTTCTCTGCGGGTCAGGGTCGCGGTCATCGCGCAGAACCGAAATCCCCTCCGCATTCTGCCTCCCGATCGCGAGGATGTTGTTCGCTCTGCTTCCCCCCAAATCAACCTGACCCAGATCCGGCTTCTCCCAGCGCACTCCATCCTCCGAGGTCGCGTAGCAGACCCTCGTGGTCGTAGGGTAGGAGTGCCGTTCGTCCTTCTCATCCGTCCACTCGCCAGGCGTCGGGCAGCCGATCAGGTAATACATCCTGAAAAGGCCCACAGCATCATCGAAGAAAGTCGTGCCATAGACCGAAACGCTGTTCTCCCACGGCCGGTCGGCGGGCACCACGGGGTTGGCCTCGTGCTTGCGCGGCTGGTTCACCACCCGCCTCATCCCCTGAATCCGCTCGACCTCATAATCATCAAGAAACAGATGGCGGGCGTTCATCGCTTTTGCTCTTTCGCGTCCGGGCATTGGCCGCTGCGACAGCCAGCAGACTACTTCGCCCGGCTGGTGAGCGAGGCGAACAGTTCGGCGGCTTCCTTCAGTTTGGCGGGGATGTCGAGCCCCGCGGGGCACTTGTCCGTGCACGACCCGCATTCAGCGCACGCATCGGGCCTCACGGCGAGCGACTTGTATAAGTCAACCGCCATATGCTTCAGGCTCTCAGGGTATCGCCGGTAGATGTCCATCGCGCGCATGATCTCGGGCACCAGGACGCCCTCGGGGCACGGCTGGCAGTAGCCGCACCGCAGGCAAACCTGGCCGTAGCGGAATTCCTTGTGCAGGCTCCCCAGCCGCTGCGTGAAATCGCGCAACTCCTGCTCTGCCATCGGCTTGAAGTCGCGCCCCACGGCAGCGTTTTGCTCCACCTGCCACGCAGCCTTCATGCCCGGTATCACGCAGGTCACAGCGTCATTTGTCAGGACGCAACGCAGCGAACCCGAGACGATCGGATCCTCCGGCCGAGGCTCGACCCCCGCATCATCCGGATATGAGTTCAGCGAGCCGCCGTTCAGCGACTTCATGATCACCACGCCCCGGTCGTGCTTCTTCGCAAGGGGCAGTATCGCCGGGGCCACATCCTCGCTGTCGGTCGGGCTGTAGGCGAGCATGATCACTTCGAATTCGCCCAATTCGATCGCCGCCTTCATCACGTCCAGCGCGCGGTGAATGCTGACCGCGATGTGGCGTATCTTTCCCTGCTCTTTTGCCTTCTTCGCTGCCTCCAGCGCGCCCTTCGGAGCCGTCACCGCGTTCCAGGTTGGCCGGTCCGAGACGCTGTGCAGGAAATACACGTCAATGCAATCGGTTCTCAATTCCTGCAGGCTGGTCTCCAGTTGGGAAGCCACGCCCTTCGCATCGCGCGCTGCGGTCTTGGTTGCCAGGTAAAACTCCTTGCGCCGATGCCCGACCGATTTGCCTATCTTCTCCTCGCTGTCGCCGTAACCGCGCGCCGTGTCAATGAAGTTGATCCCAAGGTCGAGCGCGCGATTCAGCGCGCGCCCCGCCGTGTCAACGTCAACTTGCGGCAACTTGATCGCCCCAAAACTCACAATCGAAACATCAATCCCTGTCCTGCCTAACCTTCGCTTCTGCATCCTGCCCTTACGCTCCCGTCTTTAGAGCCTGTAACAAAACCGCTGTGGTCCCCGCTGTCATTCTGAGCGACCTGTCCCGCGTAGCCTTGGCGAAGCGGGAAGCGAAGAATCTCGCTGTGACGAGACCCTTCGTCCGCCAGCCGGCGGACTCAGGGTCACAGCGAGTCAACGCCTTGATGCACGCTCTTAGAGTCTTTCCCCGTTCGCCTGGCGCTTCCTCTCACCACGCGCGGGTTGAAAACCCGCGCCACCACCTGTCTTGGTAGGACAGGATTCTATCCCGCCGGCTGGCGGGTTGAAAACCTGTGCCACCATGACCCCCTGTTGGTGGCACAGGATTATATCCTGTGCGATCCTGGCTTTGGCCAGAGAATCAGCCCTGGGAGCGCCAGCAGCGGAGGCCGACGAAGTCGAAGTGAAACGGCAGCAGGCGGAAGCCCAAGCGCCTCATCTCGTGCTCAACCGCCCTGCGACCGGCTGCGTCGCACAGAACCGTTACGCTGCCGCCCCCGCCAGCGCCGTTGATCTTGAACCCGATCGCCCCCGCCTTTCGACCTGCCTCCTCGATATGGTCTATCAGGGGAGTCGTGATCGCAGGGTGAAGCGACTTCTGCGCCGCATTGTTCTCGTTCATCACTTCCGCCAGCGCACCGAAATCCCCGCGCGACAATGCCTCGGCCGCCCGCGCCGGGGTCTGGCGCAAGGTCTCCATCGCGGCCACGGTCTGCTGCTTTCCCGCCTGGTATTCCCCGATCACCTTCAGGTGCACATCGCCAGAGAGATGCCTTTCCCCCGAATAAACGAGCAGCAGCCTGCTCTCAAGTTCCCATATCGTCTCGGCGGGCAGCCTGATGGGCGAGGAACTGCACTTGGGATAAGGGTCAATCACATGGTAGCCGATGCCACCGATTGCAGCGGCGAGTTGGTCCTGCACCCCGCTCTCGATGCCCAGTTCCTTGGTTTCCAGTTCGTGGGCAAGCCTAGCAACTTCGTCGGGCCGATAGTAGCGTTCCGCGAGCGCCGCGAGCGCCCCCAGCAGCGCCACCGATACCGCCGCGCTCGACCCGGTGCCGCATCCGGCGGGCACGTCCGAGAACACATAGGCGTCAACGCGGTCAATCCCCATCACCTTCACCGCCGCCTTGAGCAGGTCGTGCTTGCCGTCATACTCCGGCTCGGTCGGCACCGGCACCTCGACAACCTCGCCGAAATCGTAAGCCGTGATGCTCACTCCCGGCCGCGCGCGCGTGCTCACCACGGCTTGCGCGTAAAGGTCAATCGCGAAGTTCAGCACCGCTCCCTTGGCGGCAAACCATGTGTCCGTCCAGCCCCCGAAGTCGAGTATCCGGTTCGGCGCCCATGCCTTTACGATCATCAGCCCACCCTCTCGCGCCAGTAGTCCAGCAAATCGTTCATCGTTTGTTCGAAGGGGATTCTCGGCTCCCAGCCGGCCTGCTTTCGAAACTTGGACGAATCCCCCATCAGCACAGGTACATCGCTCGGCCGAAGGCGCGACGGGTCTTGCTCCACCCGTATCTTGGTCTTGGTCAGCCTCAGCAGCGTGTCCAGCACCTCGCGGATCGAGCGCGCCACCCCGGAGCAGATGTTATAGACCTCGCCCGGCGCCCCCTTCTCGATTGCGAGTTTGTAGCCGCGCACGATGTCCCTCACATCGCTGAAATCGCGCTTCGCCTCCAGATTGCCGACCCGAAGCACCGGCTCTTGCTTCTCCTTCTCGATTGTTGCTATCTGCTTCGCAAAATTCGAGGTCGCGAATACCTCGCCCCGTCGCGGCCCCGTGTGGTTGAACGCGCGCGTGCGCACGATCGCCATCCCGTAACTCTGGTGATACTGGAATCCCATCACATCCTGCCCCACCTTGCTCACCCCGTAGGGGCTCAGCGGGCGCAGCGGGTTTTCTTCCGTGATCGGCAGTTCGTTCTCATGAACCAGGCCGTATTCCTCCGACGAGCCCGCGATCTGCACGCGCGCATTGGCCGCGTGACTGCGCAGCGCCTCAAGAAGATTCACCTGGCCGATGATGTTCGTCGTCAGCGTCTCCACGGGCGCTTTCCAGGAGGTGGGCACGAAACTTTGCGCCGCCAGGTGGTAAACGTGATCCGGCCTTACCTCCGCCACCACCTTCGTTACAGAGCCCGCGTCGCGCAGATCGCACTCCACCAGGGTGATCGAATCGAGCAGGTGCTCGATATTCTCCATCTTGCTGCGCCAGCGCGCCGTCCCGAAAACTTCGATCTTCTCACTCAACAGCAGTTCAGCAAGGTGGCTGCCCGCGAATCCCGTTATCCCGGTGATCAGCGCCCTCATCCTTGTCCGTTCTCCCTTCGCTCGCGCTCAGGGCAAGCCTTGCCTCTCAGGAGCAGGTGCAGTCCCGTCGCCTGCGCCGCCATTCCAGCAAGAGTCGCCAGAAGAGTCCTGCCCGCGTGCCAGTCGAATTGCGCCCCTGCCGACAATACTCTCGACATGCCCGTCACCTTGAGCAGCCGGAAAAGCGCGTCAATCTGCCGATCCGGCAGAGCGGAGCCTATCTTCCTGAAAGCCATGCCCACGCGCTGCTCGCCGCCGATGCGTTTCATCCAGCGCCTCTCGTAGCGCGAAAGGAAGCGCGCGGAGCAGTCGCCCTTGCGAAATGCTTCATCTGCGGTCTCGACCGCAGCCTGCGCTCCTAGCAGGCCGTAATAAACCCCGCCGCCGGTGGTCGTCTTCACCTGCCCCGCCGCATCGCCCACCGCCATTATCGAGGCGCCGAACGATGGCCTGCAAGCCCCCAGCGGAATCGGCCGGCATTGTATCTTGTCCCCGTTCATGCTGACCTTGTCTGCCAGCGCATCGCTGCCGATAAACCGCCTCAACTGCGCGGCGCAGCAGCGAGGTCCTAGCATCCCCACCCTCGCCGTGCCATTCCCCATGGGCACTACCCAGGCAAATCCCGCTGGCGCTGTCTGCCGGCCGAAGTGGATCTCGATGCATTCCAGGTGGTTCGAATCAACCTCCACCCGAGCGCCCAAGACCCAGCGCTGCCGCTGCGCAAGGCCCGCCTGTTGAATCAGCCCATTCGCCGCGCCCGTCGCCGCGAGGCACAGGCGCGCCCTCACCAACTCGCCGCCGCTGTCGCCCTCCAGTCGAACAGTCGCCCCCTGCTCACTGCAGAGTAGCGCAGTCGCCTTCTTCCCGAGAGCCAGATTTGCTCCCGCAGCCACAGCCCTCTGCGCCAGCGCCCGATCGAATTCACCCCGGTCAACTATCACCGCCTGGGGCTGTCCGGAGACGATTTCGATCCATTCCCCCGCGGGCGAATAGAACCGCGCCTTGGACATGCTGGCGCGAATGCAATCCCGCGGCAGGTCGAACTCCCGGAAGGCTTCCAGCCCGATCACGCCCGTGCAGTGCTGCGGCTCGCCAACCTGCTCGTGTTCCTCCACCAGCAGCACATCGTAGCCCAGCCGCGCCAATTCCCAGGCGCTGTAGCACCCCGTTGGCCCGGCCCCGATTATCACAACATCGCACCGCACCATGCCGCGCACTCGACTAGCCCGCCCCCCACCGTCCAAGCAGAGTATTGCCCCACGATTTGAAGAAAAGCATCACGTCCGTCAGCAGGCTGCTGCGACGAATGTATAGCAAGTCATATACCAACTTCTCCTCCGCCTTGCTGCTGTAGCGCCCGTAAACCTGCGCCATCCCCGTCAGCCCCGGCCGCACCTGGTGCCGCAAATCGTAGCCCGGCACCTTCTTTACGAACTCGCTGACAAACTCAGGCCGCTCGGGCCTGGGCCCCACGAAACTCATGTCCCCGCGCAGGACGTTCCAGACCTGCGGCAGTTCGTCCATCGCGGTCTTCCGCAGCAGCCTCCCAATGCGCGTGATCCTCGGATCATCTTCTTCAGCGAACACTGCTCCGGTGTGTTTCTCCGCGTCGCGGATCATCGAACGGAATTTCGATACTGTGAACACCCTCCCCCCCATGCCGACGCGGCGCTGCGGGTAGAACACCGGCCGCCCGTCATTGAGCACGACAGCCAGCGCTATCAAGGCCCACAGCGGGAGCGAAAAGGCGAGCCCCAGCGACGCGATGACGACATCGAAAGCCCGCTTGACGGCCGGATACAATCGCCGCCCGCCAGCGACGGGCTGCATGAGCGCCCCTTGAATCATCCGCCCTAGCCTACCGGCCCGGCGCCATTCTCACGGGCAAACAGGCCGCCGCGTCCCAGACCAGGAGTCTTGCCCCTCAACCACCCGTCAACGACCTACACAACGCGAGCGCCCGCCGCCCGGCTTGCGGAGCCAGGCACTGCCAGAGTATATCCTGTCCCCACACCCCTGTCAATAAGCCCCAACTGATAAGAGGAAGCGGATGCTTCGGGGGCGGCTTCTCCTGAAGCCGCCCGCCAGCCGGCGGATGCCCTTCAGGCCCGCGGGGTCAGCAGACCCCGCGCCCAGTTAGCGGTTACCGCCGCCCGGGAATTGGGGAGGCCGACAATCCGGGGACGAAGTGTTTCCGCTACGCCGACAGCAAGCGCACCATTAGCCAATCGAGCGCAACATCGGGGTTAGCATTACGGCGCAGCCGGTCAGTGGCCTGCATCAGCCACGACAGCGCGGCAGCAAGGTAATCGGGCGTGCTCCTCTGCGCTTCCTCTCGCAGCGGCTCCAGTTTGTCCAGATTGACAACGTTTGTTGAGTGTGATGAGCGAAGTATCAGGGCGTCGCGATACCAGGAGGCGGCGATATCGAAGATCGTGGGCAGCCTGGCGCGCAGTATCTGCCCGTTCGTCAGTTTCTGCACACCGGGTGCATAGGCCGCCTGGTCTGTTTCATTGCGCCAGGTGTCCAGGGCGAGCGCGCGCAGTTCAGCAGCGCACCTGACTGCTGCCCTGACCTCGGGCCTGGGCAGGCGCGCGACCCAATCCACGACCCGCGCGCGGGTCTCCAGCCATTCGGGTCGGCTCGCTATCTGGAAAGCCCACCCGGCTCTTCCTTCGGCCAGCGACGCGAGCAGCCGCGCTCGTTCGCCCTCGATGCCTCTTGCGATCAATGCCTGCTCAATCTGCTCCGGCGGGGCGAGCCGGAAACCTATTCTCTGGCACCGCGAAACCACCGTCGGCAAGAGTGCATCGGGCCGGCACGACACCAGCACCACCACCACCCCCTTCGGCGGCTCCTCCAACAAGTGCAGCAGTGCATTGGCTGCCTGCGGGAACATGCGATCAGCGGGGTCAATAACATAGACCTTCCACTGGCCCTCATACGGCTTCAGGTAGGCATCCTCGAGCAAGGGAGGAGGGGCTGATCTGGGTTTGTCCGGGTCCTGCCGGAACTCGTCAATGCTGATGTTGGCCCGCTCGCCCAGGGCCTCCAGCAACTCCGTGCTGGCTCCCGCCAGCGCTCCGTCTCCGGGGCCGATCAATCGCACGTCCGGATGGTTTCCCGCCTCCACCTTCCGGCACACGGCGCACGCGCCGCATCCGCCATTTGCGCACTTCAGCGTGCGCGCCAGCAGCAGAGCAGCGGTCCTCTTTCCCACCGCCTCGGGCCCTTCGAAAAGATAGGAGTGAGTCAGCGCGCCCGCCTGCACGGCTCGCTCGATTATGCTCACCGCGACCTTCTGGCCGATCAAGTCGCCGAGGTTCACGCCGCCTGCACCATGTTCTTCGCGAAGTGGTAGAGTATCTCGGCCGCCTTGTCCACCTGCGCGATTTCCACTTTCTCATCGGGCCCGTGGCACAGCAGCGGATCCCCGGGGCCGAAACTGACCACTTCCGCGCCCGCCGTTGACATCCAGCCCATGATGCCCGGCTCCACCCCCTTCGCGGTTTCCGATGAACCGAGCACTTGCTTGCACGCCTCTGCCATCTGCTGCGCCGCCTTCGCTGAATCCGCCGTGATCACCGGCGGCTCTGGCTCATAGGGGAATTCTATGCGCGCGTCGAACGACGCGTCCTTCTCGGCGACCGCGTCGAAAAGGTTTGTTACCTCGCGGCGGATGGTGTTCTCATCCTCTCCCGGCAGCGCGTGCCTCTCGACGATCACCGTGCACTGATACGGTAGCCAGTCCGTCGGGTCGGTGGCCGCCGAGCGGATCACGGCGCTTGCGCGGCCGAGTTCGGCGTGTGTGGAAAGCCGGCGCTCGCGCAGCAGCCGGCAGAACTCCCACATCTGCGTGATCGCGTTCGTCCACTCCACAACATGCAGTTGATGCACGCGCCTGGCCAGCGTCGTTACCCTGAAGACGATGCGCCCCTGGTGCCGCGTCACCACGCGAAGGCCCGTGGGCTCTCCGCACACCGCGAAACGGCAGTTGACCTGGCGAAGAAATTCGACAACCTCGGGCGCATCCTCCTTGGCCACCGGCTGCGCCCCCAGGCGCGTGAACGCAGCGCGAACTCCTGCGATCCCCTCTTGCCTCAATCGGCCCGCCGCAAGCAGCATCGCCGCCATGCTCCCCTTCGCGTGCGCCGCCCCGCGGCCGAAGAACTCGTTCTCGCGCTTCTCCCCGAGCGGGTTCGCCGTCCAGCCCGTCGTGCCGGCCCCGAACGTGTCCGCGTGCGCCGCGAAAACCACTAGGCCCTCGCCGCCGGTAGTGCCCAGCACATTGCCGTGCTCATCGGCCGACGGCTCCAGGCCCAGTTCGCCCATCGTCTCCCCAAGCACGGCTGTTATCTCCGCCTGGTCGGTCCGGTCGCTGCGGCATCCAACCAGTCTCGCCAGCATCCCTTCCGCGTCCATCTCCCACTCCTAGAGTTTATTGAAACTCTCGACCTCGAGGACGAAAATCACCGCCCCGCCGATCTTCACTTTGATGGGGGTTGGGATCACCGCGCCGATCGGCTCCACGGTCGGCGGGAAAACGCTCACATACTGCTCCCGCGTCTTGGAACTCTCGCCGATCAGCGAGGTAACATGGTCCAGCCGGTCGGGCTCGACCCCGATGAAGAAAGTTACGTTGCCCTCTCGCAAGAAACCGCCGGTGCTCGCAACGTGTGTGAACTTGTAGTCATTGCGCAGCAGCACATCCATCACCTTGTGCTTGTCTTTCTCCTGCACCACAGCGATCACCAGTTTCATTGGCCACCTCCTCTGCTCGACAACAAACCTTCGACAACTTGCCTCACCCGCGCGAAAACCTCGTCCCTGGTGCCCGTCCCCCGCACCAGCACCGCGCCGCGTTCTTTGCGCCCGATCGCTCGATACCCTTTTGCCACGCGCCGATGGAACCCGATGCCCAAGGCCTCCAGGCGATCGAAGCGCTTCTCGCTCATGCGAGCCCGGGCCTCCTCCGGCCGCATGTCCAGAATCACCGTCAAGTCGGGCCGCACCCGGCCCGCTGCGGACTTGTTGAGCATTTGAATCAACTTCAAGTCCAGTCCCCGCCCGTAGCCCTGATACGCCGCAGTGGAAGCCGCGAAGCGCTCGCTGATCACCGCGCGGCCCGCCCGCAGGGCGGGTTCGATTACCTGCCGCACGTGCTCCCTGCGGTCGGCCGCATACAGCAGCAATTCAGTCGTCGGGTCCAAAGTCGCGCCCTGCAGCAGCATCCTTCTTAGAGTCCTTCCCGGTCGAGTGCCGCCGGGCTCCTTGGTGAGAACAACGTCAATGCCTTTGCTCCGCATCCATCCTGCAAGCAAGCGCGCCTGAGTGCTCTTTCCGCTGCCATCCACCCCTTCTATCACTATGAAAAGACCGCGCACGTTCAGTTCCCCGCGTCGGGCTGGCAAGCCCAATCGAAGTTCAACTGGCTCTCCGCAGCGGAGGCAATCGCCCGGCCGTAGCGCCCCCCTCCTCCCGCCGCTACCGGAAGCCGTCCGAGCCTGGCCGACACGATCGCCGCCGCCGCCTTCCGCCCTACAACCAACGCCAACTCTTGCTGGGGCGCGCTGTGCAGAACCTCCATCTCGGTTCCGAATCTTTGCAGCAGTTTGGCATAAGCAACCGGCCCGATTCCGGGCGTGAACTGCAGCGGTATCTGGTGGACATAGGGCGGCCGGTGTTCAGGCACGCGCGGCTCCGGCCAATCCTGGATCTCAACCAGCCTGTCGAGCACCCCTTTCACAACCTCGTGGCTTGCGGAAACATCACATGAAAGAACAGGCGGCGGAGAACTGGAGATTCGCTCGCATTTCAGACAAAAAGTGCGGTGATATTTCCCCAGCCGCGGGTCGAGTCCGTAGTTCGCTTTCACGCGCCGCCCGCCTTCTCTTCGCAAGGCCATCAGCAATTCCGCGTAGGTGGGCCGCTCGATCTCGAGCGCATTGTATTCGCGCGCGATCTTCTCCGGCGAGTGCGCATCTGAGTTGCTCAGAAATGTGAACGAAGCCAGTTCCGCGATGCGATCGGCCATCGCGCTGTCCGCGCTCAGGCCGAGTTCGATTGCCGGAATCGAAGCAAGCGCGTGCTCGTCGAAAACGTCCGCTAATCTGCGCGCCGCGCTGCCGAAGATGCTCCGGTGCGGCGTGAAGGCGTGCGCGGGCATCAGAAACCCTCCCACCCCATCACACATCTCCCAGACTCGCTGCCCGGGAACGAAACACCTCTGGCTGCTCAGGTCGGCATTGGTTACCAGCGCATGCAGTTCGGCGGAAAAGCGCTTCGTCTGTTCGAGCCCTGGGAAGTAGCAAACGTAATGCGCGCTTCCTCCCGAAGATTCAACTGCCTCGGTTTCGCATCCCGGGATGAGCGTTACCTTGTCGCCGTATAGAAGGCCGCCTCCATCAAGTTCCCGCAAGAGGCCGCTCGCCAGCAGCGCATCCATCTCGGCCAGCACCGCGTTCGAGCAGCAGTCAACAACCCCCACCATGCCAATCCCCTTTTTCTCGGCGCACTCCCTCACCACCCGTTCCAGCGTCAGGTCGCGCGACGCCGTAACCTTCACCCGCCTCCCGCAAGCGGTGCCGATGTGCACGTGCAGATCCGCAAGAACGATTTCCATACCCATCATCCCCCTCCCGATTTCGCCGCCGCTTCGCGCTTTGCCTGCTCGCCTATTCAGTCGCCATCCCATCGGGTGCCAACGTGCAGGAACTGATCGGCGGCGGCGCGAAGCCTCAGCAATGTGGGCGGAGAGAGTGGGCTGGCCACGGTGCGGGCTTTGATAACGAGAGTCATCGCTGGCGCAGTTGCAGTTGTGTCTGTCGCGCTTGGCGTTTCCGCCAATAGTCGGCCTGACAGCAGGTTTCTCACGCGCAGGGGAACGGACCTGATGCTGCGCGCGCAAGCGCTCAGGTTGGTATCGGTGAACAAGTATGATCTCTTCTCACGATACCTGAAGGGCGGCGAGGAGCGCGCCCAGGCGCTGGCCGCCCTCGAGGAGGCAGCGCGCCGCGGCTTCACCGCCATCCGCTTCAACGGCGGCGGCTTCTGGCCCGTGGACATGAAAGACTGGCATCGCCAGGATTTCTACTGGGCCGCTTTCGATGCGCTCGTCGCAGACTGCAAGCGCCTCGGCGTCGGCCTGATTCCAGTCGTGAACTGGAACACATACCTCTTCCCCGACATGGCAGGCGAATGCGTCCTCGACATGATGACCAATCCCGATTCGCGCTCCTGGCAATACCTCGAACTCTACGCTCGACAACTTGTCGGGCGCTGCAAGGACGATGAAACGATTCTGTTCTGGGAACTCTCCAACGAACTCAACCTCGGGGCGGACCTGGGCCCCATGCGGCCATACGGGTGGAGCGACATGAACTGGCGCGACCTGGGCGCTCCGTTCATGCGCCTGCGGCGCGACAACTACACCACAGACCAGATGATCCCCTACGCTCATCGCCTGGCTTCGGTGATTCGCGAGGTGGACAAGAACCACCTCATCGCTACCGGATACAGCGCGCCGCGTCCGGCCGCCCAGCACATGCGCAAGCAGAAAGGCCAGATGGACTGGACTCACGACACCTTCGATGAACTGGTAACATACCTGCGCGACACGCATTCCGACCCGATTGACTTGATCTCGGTCCATTTCTACAGCGAGCACGACAACATGCGCTTCGGCAACACTGATCCCTCATCGGCGAAGCCCCTTGAGATGCTCAAGAAAGCAGCCGACCGCGTCGGCAAGCCGCTCTACATCGGCGAGACGGGCGACGATTACGCGAAGCGCCCGGATGCGCCCTTCCTGAAGAACGTCCTGGAAGAAGCCCGCCGCCTGAACATCCCGCTCACGCTGGTCTGGAACTGGGACTCGCCGGGCGACAAGTTCACCGTCAGCCCTGCGGCCACTCCCCTCGTCGTCGAGATGATGCACCAATCAAACAAGCGCTGACTCGCGAAGACAGCCGGTCAGTCCTCGAGCGTCTTGTGAATGGAGCATCTTGGGAGCGCTCATGAAGAAGCGGAAGCCAGCATGGTGGGAGCCGTGGGTCTGGCTTGGCGTTGTGGCTATGGTCGCTGTGGCTCTCTGGTTTGTTGCCAGCGCAGCCACAAAGCACAGACTGCAGCAGCGATCGGCCAGGCTCATAGCGCGAGCCGTGCAAGCGGCCCGTCAAGCAAGAGCGAACCCAAGGGTCGAGACCATGATGCGGGCAGCGCGGGCGCGAGTGCGCGCCCTAGAAGCGATGACCGCCCGCGCAGTGATACTCGATGAGACGTCAGCCCTGACTGAGAAAGAATATGCCGGGGCGCTAAGGCATTTCCAGCGCGCGCATCTGAAATCGCGCAATCGGACGGCGCCGCCTGAGCGCGGGCCACACATCGTGCGGTGTGAGTGGCTATCCGACGGCCAGCGCAAGAGGTGGCGCTATGACCAGCGCGTCCTGGCTGGCCGGGCTGACAGAACATTCGGCTACAATGTTGTCCTCTCTGACGGCCAGCGGGCTTATGCATACCGCGCGCGCTCGGCGGACATGCGGGTCCTTCCGGTGGGAAAGGCCCAGACCTATGGAGTCACTCCGTATGGTTGTCCACTGCCCTGGTTCATCGTGCCGGAAACGATGCTCCGGTCCCCCGGATTCGTGCCCAGCGGCCGCCCTCCTGTCCTGATGCGACGAGAGATAGTCAACGGGGAGCGGTGCTGGCATCTGCGCTGGGAAATGAGAGTCAAGGTGCCGGGACACGGCAGCCGGCCTTGGGCCACCGACGTGTGGCTTGCCATTGACAAGGGGATGGCGGTCAAGCGCCACGAGTTCAGCGGAGCGGGCAGGGTGCCGTGGGAGAGCAGATACGGCACGTTCTGCAACCGGTTAACCGTGCTCGATCACAAGAAGCTCCCTGGCGGCCTATGGCTGCCCATCCGCTGCGAGTGGCGAGGCGGGTGGACAAACGAAAAGGGCGAAATGGTCTTCGGTCGCCCGCAGACGTGGACGATTGTGAACCTTCGCATCGGGGAGCCGCCCGATGAGCAGGCGCTGACGCCGCAGTATCCGATGGGTTATTACGTGGGCGATTACACTGTGAACCGGGCGTACAAGATCCCGGACCGCTGGGGCGCAAAGATGGTGCTGATGCGCGCCACTCCGAAAAGATGGTGGCCGCGCCTCTTCGGCGAGGAAACAAGACCGTTGCCCTGACGATCCCCCTGTCTTCGTGCAAGCAGGGCAGCCCGAGAAGCGCGGGCTGAAGTTGCTAGGCCCATAGGGCTGCGACCCCGTCCGCCATTCTCTGTGCTAGCCCCCCACGGCGGCCACTTTTTCTTTCAGCAGCTCGATAACCCGCTGAAGCGTGAGAACGCTCGGCCCCAGCGGCCGCCTCGGCTCCGCTGACGGCGGCTGACCTTCCGGCCGGGGGCGCCACCTCGGCGGCTGCTGCGCCCGCTGGAAGAATCCCTCGGGCCGGGCAGCAAACATGTCCCGCAGTTTCTGCACCTGATCGGCGGACAGGAAAGCGCTCGTCCCCTCTATCGCCTGCTGCGTGCGCGCGCGCAGTCGCTCCGCATCTTCCCGTATCATGCGCCCGACCGCCTCCGGCGGCGTGCCACCGCTCTCCCCCAGGATCAGGCGCCTGCGCTCTGCCAGCAGTTTCCCCTTCACATCCTGGCGCAGCCGCCTCGCATCATTGAGCACGCGCTCCAGAACCGGGATAACCTTGCGAATCTGCTGCTGGCTCAACTGGCAGGCGTTGATCTTGTGCAGCAGGTAGATGTCTGCCGCGATCTGCGCCAGTTCAGCGTCTCCCCCTGCCTCCGGCCGGCCGCGCTTCGGGCCAGGCTGCGATGCCGCAGCCGAACATAGCAGAATGCACCACAATCCAACTGCAAGATGACGAGCCTTCATCACCGCACCTCCTCGGCGCCTCCAAAAACGGCATCCGCATATCTCTCGGCGGCCCCCGCGACAAACCCAGCCTGCTCGCAAACGCGCGCCGCGTCGAGCCTGGATTCCTTCTCGGTCGTGCCCGCGCGGTCGTAGGCCACCACCGCGGCTCTTACGTCGCCCTGCTCCTCGCACGCCGCTGCCAACTGCCGCCACTCCTCGGCGCTGGTCTGTGCGACTGGCCGCTGAGGCGGCATCGGGCGCAGCAGCACGCCCAGCACGATGATCAACGCAACAGCCGCTGTCGCTCCCGCTGCATATAGGCGGTGAAGATACCTGCTCACGCGCTCCGGAACTGTCTGCATCTGCACCACAGCGGCCATCACCCGCGCGGAAAAACCAGCAGGCGGCTGCTCGCGCGGCAGCGCGTTCAGCCCTCGCACCACGCCCTGCACCGCCGCCACTTGCTTCCTGCACGCCTCGCACGCCGCAAGGTGCCGCTCCACGCGCGCTCTATCGCGCGCCGTGATTGCGCCCTCGGCGTATTCGTCCAGCAGGCGTTCCGCCAGCCGGCATCTGAATCGCTTTCGCTGCTCAAAAATCCTCATCGTTCCTTCTTCTCAAATGAATCCGACAGTTGGCGCGCGATCAGCCCTCGCGCACGCCTGATGTGCGTCTTCACCGTGCCCAGCGGCAGGTGCAAAATGCGCGCGATCTCCTCATACGCCAGTCCTTCCGAGTGCCGCAGCACGATCGCCGCCCGGTAATGCGCGGGCAAACTCGCCACAGCCTGTTCCAGCACCTGCCTGTTCACCGCTTTCTCTGTCCAGTCCCCATCTGTGCCGGCCTCAGGCAACTCATCCAGCGGCCTGGGCTGCCGGGGCCTTGCCCGCAGGAAATCAACGCACAACCGCGCAACGATCCGGCAGATCCACGTGCGAAAAGAGCACTCGCCCCGGAAACCGCGCATCGCACCGAATGCCTTGACAAAAGCATCTTGCGCCAGGTCATCCGCCTCATCGCGGCTTCTAACCATCCGGTAAGCGATGTTATACACCGTCGTCTGGTGCCGTTCCACCAGCACCGAATACGCCGCACCATCGCCGGCCTTGCACCTGGCAACGAAAACCTCGTCTTCATCCCTCGTTATCGCTCGGGGGTCGGCGCTCAATTCGCCTTCCTTTGTGCTAGACGAGCCAGGGGCCGCAAAGTTTCGCTCCGGCGTGCCGTCAAAACCCATCACTTCGTAACCTGAACAGCGGCATAACCCACCACCCGGTTATACCCGCCGCCCGTATCTCCTGACGTGTGGTAGCGCAGCACCCGCGCCTTCCGCGCCCCCAGTTCCAGCGCGGCAGTCAGCATCGCAGCCACACCAAGCGGCCCGCAAGTTGTTATCCCGTTCGAGTCCACAATCTCCAGCAGCCCCTGCGCATCCAAGGCCTCGATGCGCTCAAGCGCCTTCTTGTCTTGCTGCTCGGCAAATGCTTGCGGCGCCTGATGCGTCATATCGCTGCTCGCCGCGATCACCCCTCCATCGGGCAGGACTCGCGCCAACGCCCTCCCCAGTTCCGCGATCTTGACCGCCTGCCCCGATCGCACCATCGAACCGTGCCGCACCCCGATCGCTATCGGCACTATCGCCACCGAATCCCCGTAAAGAACCTGGATGAACGGCAGTTGCACCTCGACGCTGTGTTCCCTCGAATGGGCCGCCTCGTCCACGCGCGCGCCTGAGAACTCCCCGACCAGCCTCTCCCCTGTCTCCCTGTCTATCCTCACCAGTCCCAGCGGCGTTTCCCAGAACTCGCTGCTCGATACCGCAATCTCCGCGCCGATGCCATAGTGATTGGGACACATAATCACAATCGTGCTCGGAGTCCCATCCTGCGCCAGGGCCCCCCATGCGCACGCTGCCGCCGGCCCCGAGTATATCAACCCTGCGTGAGGGCAAACCAGCCCAACCGTCTCCTTCGGCAGGCCGCTCTTGGCCTCAGGCAGGGAACCCGGCCCCAGAGCGTGCTCAAAGCACCACTGCACCCTGCGCCGCAAACCCTGCGCGTCGCCCTCATAGAACTGACCCGCAACCGCCGCCTTTCTGATCGCCATCCTCCCACCTCCCCGCACCGCCGCGTGTAGGGCAATCCGCCAACCGGCGGATTGCCGCATCTGTAGGGCGGGCGCGCCTGCTTGCCCTGAGCGAAGCCGAAGGGCGCCCGCCGGCAGCCCTGGCTCGCCCCCGCCTCCCACGGTAGGGCAGGCCCCGGACGCCTACAGTTTCTCCAGCGGCTTCACGTTCCCGAATGCCGGCTGGGGCCCTCCGCTCGGGGCCGCCCACCGGCAGGCATTGCCAATCACCTTCAGGACCTGTTGGTTGTGGTAAATCGGATAAGTCTCATGCCCCGGCCGGAAATAGAAAATCTTCCCGTTCCCGCGCGAAAAGCAGCACCCGCTGCGAAACACCTCGCCGCCCGCGAACCAACTGATGAAAACCAGCGCATCCGGCGCCGGGATGTCGAACGGCTCCCCGTACATCTCCACGTGCGGCAGTTCGACATACTCGCCCAGCCCGCTGGCGATCGGGTGAGAGCGGTCCACAACCCAGATGCGCTCCTTCTCTCCCGCCTCGCGCCACTTGAGGCTGCAAGACGTGCCCATCAGTTTGATGAATATCTTCGAGTAGTGCCCCGAATGCAGGACCACCAGACCCATTCCCGCCAGCACGCGCTCGTGCACGCGCGCCACGATCTCGTCCTTCACGTCGCCGTGCGCCATATGCCCCCACCATGTCAGCACGTCCGTTTCGGCGAGCACCTGCTTGGTCAGGCCGTGCTCCGGCTCATCCAGCGTCGCCGTGCGCACCTGCAGCCCGGGCTGGCTGCGCAGGTGGTTCGCGATCGTGACATGCATCCCCTCGGGATAGACCTTCTTGACTGCATCGTGCACCTTCTCATGGCGAAACTCATTCCAGACAGTAACTCGAACCGGCTTATCCACTTTCCACGTCCTTTCTTTTCAGCGTCTTGCCGACGGTGATATTCCCCGCGCCAGGGTCCCTGTCCTGCCTGCCCTGAGTCCGCCACCCGGCGGATCGAAGGGAGCTTGTCGAAGGGCGCCCCCCTCCTGTAGGGGCGGGTTTCAAACCCGCCCGCCCCCTGTAGCGTGGGGGCTCCGCCTGCCCTGCCTGCCCTGAGCGTTTACCCCGAGCCCGGTCGAGGGGCAGTCGAGGGGAGCGAAGTCGAAGGGAATCTCACCCTTACGCACTCCCCTCTCATTCTCAGAAATGTAGGGGCGAAGCACCGCTTCGCCCGTCTCCTCCGTGTCATTCTGAACGAAGTGAAGAATCTCACCCCGACGCACACCCCCCACATCCCGGTAGCACAGCCCGCCCGCCCCTACGTCTGCTCCTTCCCTCGCTCCATTTCATCCAGCGCCGCCAGCGCCCGCGCCACCGCCTCCGGCCCCTGCCCCTTCACCCCCATCCTCTCGAACACGTCCCTGGCCCTCTCCAGATGCTCCCTCGCCTTCCCCAACTCCCCCTGTTGGGCATAGACCAGCCCCATGTTGCCAAGTTGGTTGGCCATCGTCTGCGGGCTGCCCAGCCGCTCCGCTATCTCGTAGGCCTTCTGGTAGCACTCCAGCGCCCGCTCAAGGTCCCCCTGCAGCATATAGACATTGCCCATGTTGCCAAGTTGGTTGGCGAGCGTCTCCGGATTGCCCAGCCGCTCCGCTATCTCATACGCCTTCTGGTAGCACTCGAGCGCCCGCTCAAGGTCCCCCTGCTGCTGATAGATCAGCCCCATGTTGCCAAGTTGGTTGGCCATCGTCTGCTGATTGCCAAGCCGCTCCGCTATCTCATATGCCTTCTGGTGGCACTCCAGGGCCCGCTCAAGGTCCCCCCGATCCGCGTAGATCAGCCCCATGTTGCCGAGCGCACTCGCCATCACCTGCTGATCGCCCAGCCGCTCCGCTATCTCATATGCCTTCTGGTAACACTCCAGCGCCCGCTCAAGGTCCCCCCGATCCGCGTGGATCAGCCCCATGTTGCTGAGCGCACCCGCCATCGCCTGCTGATCGCCCAGCCGCTCCCCTATCTCGTAGGCCTTCTGGTAGCACTCCAGCGCCCTCTCAAGTTTTCCCTGCAGCATATAGATACTCCCCATGTTGCCAAGGGCAGCGGCCTGCGCCTCGGCATCTTTCTGCTTTCGCGCAAGGCGCGCGCATCGTCGGAAATGCTCAAGCCCCTCAGCAAGATTTCCCGTCGGTACGCACCACACCCCAAGGTCATTGCGGGCGACCATTTCCCGCCTCGTGTCACCGATCTTTGCCGCCCATGTGACAGCCTGCCTGCCCGCGGGTTCCCAGATCGCCAGGTGCCCGTGCCGCGAGCAATATACCTCCCACGCAGCGACCAGGTCGCAGAACAGAATCTCATCCCCCTGCTTCCTGGCCCATTCCACCATCGCCCTGCCGTGCTCCGCCCCCGACGGCAATTGCCCCCCTAGCCTCGCCGCCCTTGCGCGCTGAAGTTCCTGGATCAGCACGTATCCCCCATCCAGAATCGGTTCCACCAGGATCAGTTCCGCCGCCTCAGCAAGCGCTTGATTGAAACGCTCTCGATCCTCCCACAGCGTCCCGGCCTCCAGCACTTCCCTCAGCATCGGGCTTGGAAACTGGCTCGCCAGCGTGAAAACCAGCCGCGCATCATCTGATGCTGCCTCCACCGCCCGGCCCATCACATATCCCAGCACCTCGTCCACCGGCTCCCCGGTCTTTCCGCGCAGCCCGTCAATGATCTCGCCCCTCGCGACCTTCCCCCTGCCGATCAGCCCCACCGCAAACCTGATCGCCATCGGATGCCCCCCAGTGCTCGTCCCAATTACCCATGCCTCTTCGCCCGAGATGCCCACAGCCATTTCTTGTCCATATTCGTATGCGAGAATCGCCGCCATGTCAGGCGGCAAACCCGGAACGTGGATCCGCCTACCCGCCACCTCAAGGTTCCCCGCCACCGTCAGCAGCGCGCGCGTGGACTTCCGCAGCGCTGCGAGAAGATCGCGCAGAACCGGCAGGCCGGCAAAGGGGCCCTTCTCCGCAAAACTGTCCAGGTTATCCAGCACCAGCAAGGTCCTCCGCCGGTCAGCCTCCCGCCCGATCGCCGCAAGCATCTCCTCCCCGCCCAACTCCTCCGAAACCCCCAGCCCCC
>Ga0315296_10000825_pt1 | contig 27861 bp, 23 predicted proteins | sample YL17G14_18_MG_FD_203921 | JGI IMG/M metagenome (GOLD analysis project Ga0315296, IMG submission 203921) | Sediment microbial communities from Yellowstone Lake, YNP, Wyoming, USA - YL17G14_18 | ecosystem: Environmental > Aquatic > Freshwater > Lake > Sediment | place: USA: Wyoming | collected... | reverse complement strand
AGATTGCTTCGTCATTTCACTCCTCGCAATGACAATTGCGACACAGCCTCGAAAGGGAGGCTTTATAAATGGAGACCTTGCTTTCGCAAGGACTCCAGAATTTTTGGAGTCCTCCCGAAAGGGAGGGTTAATCAACACTTTTCGCCTCTACTAACCTGGGAATAACCATAACCATACCAAGAAGAAAATAGAAAAGCATAACCACTTCCGAATCCCCAAAGTTATATTGACTCAATCCGGCAATTAGAAAAGCTGTAAACGACCCCAGGAATCCCCAGGAAATACCCTTAAGATATCCGTCTTCCAATTTTTTGAAAATGTGAAAACTAACCTTGTAAATAGTCATTAAAAGCCAGAGAAACATACCCAATCCCAACAATCCACCATCAACAGTAACATCTATAAAATTATTATGTGCATTGCAACCCGATTCACGAGCTTCGACTGGCCTATACCTCGGATAGACTTTTCTAAAACCTTCCCAGCCCACTCCTGTAATCGGATAATCTCTTACTATTCTCAGACTCCCCTCCCAGAATTCTGTTCTATCTCCAACTGGACGCTTGGACCTAAAAGTTCCCACCACCCGTTGAGAAAATTCCGAGGAAGGGAGAATAAGAATGAACATAGAACAAACTATAATTCCAGCTACAATGGAAAGGAATAGTCTCCTACTACTCAAAATAGCCATAAATATCAATCCTGCAATTAAACCCAGCCAGACGCCCCGACCATATGAAAAGATTATGGCAGTTAGGATAATCAAACTTGACAACCCTAACCAGCGCTTCTCCCTTATTGTCTTACTATAATAAGACAACCCAATTACCAGTGGCAGGACCAACAATATATAGTTTCCAAAAGTCGCCGGACCATCAAAGAAACCTGTACTTCTGGCCAAAGGCAGGTGGAGATGTTTAACATTGCCAAAGAAATCGATTTTCGTAAGATGCTGAAAAATCCCATAGGCTCCTGCAATAGTAGTAATCAAAATCAGAATGCGAACTAATTTTTTAAACCGAGTTACATCCTTGACATTATTCACAGTTAGGAAGAATATGGATGTCCAGCCCAGACTCATATACCTTTTGAGGCTATATTTAAAATCGACCGCCATAATTACTCCTATAGCTACAGCAACCAGAAAGGCAGCAATGGGTATATTGAGGGGATTTTTCACCAGGTGAAATTTCTTCATCAAGAATATCCTGACTAACCAGACCAGAAGAGCAAAAGATACTGCAGTCTGGGCTCCGGTGATGGAAATAGGTGACCAAAAGACAAAAAGAATAAGGAACGCCCCAATCAACCAGTCAAAATATTTCAATAATTTATCTTCAATACTTCCCATATCAGTCCTTTCTCATTGTCATAGACCTCTACTCTCTAAAAAGACATTGTCTTTTCCGTCAACTTTTGTTTTTCCACCCTGGCAAATAAGAAGGCAAAATTTCATGCATTTTGTTCAGAATTTTCTCCGTATCCATCATATTTGCTAACCTCTCTAGTTCTTTAACCTGGTTCCTTAGTATGCGTGATTCGAAATCATTTGCCTGGGCAATATAGATTTTCTCATACTTAGTAGTTTTATCTTTCTCTACATCATGCAATGTTTCTTCATACAACTTCTCTCCCGGTCTTAATCCGATAAATTTAATAAAGATATCCTTATCTAACTTAAGTCCCGAAAGGGTTATCAGATTACGTGCTAAATCTATTATGTTTATCTGCTCACCCATATCTAAAATAAAAATTTCCCCCCTTTTTCCTATCGCGCCTGCCTGAAGCACAAGCTGAGCAGCTTCACTTGCACTCATAAAATATCTTCTGGCTTCAGGATGGGTTACTGTTACCGGACCCCCTCCCTCAATCTGTTTTTTAAAGAGCGGAATGACGCTACCATCGGAACCAAGCACATTGCCAAAACGGACTGCCATAAATCTTGTCTTACTATCCTTAGCTTTAGCTTGTAATATCATCTCGCTAATTCTTTTAGTTGCACCCATAACACTTGTTGGATTTACAGCTTTATCTGTGGAAATCAAAACAAATCTTTCGACTCTATAATGATTCGCAGCATAGATAAGATTGCGAGTTCCGATAATGTTGTTTTTTACCGCTGCTGCAGGATTTTCCTCCATCAAAGGAACATGTTTATGCGCTGCAGAATGAAATATCACCTGAGGTCTATAAAGGGAAAATGTATGCTTTAATAGACCGATATCTTTTATATCTCCAATAATTGTTGTGAATTTAACTTGTGGATATTTTGTCTTAAATTCAACCTCTAAGAAATAGACGTTATTTTCATTATGGTCATAAAACATAAGTTCTTTTGGGGAAAAAAGAGCTATCTGTTGACAAAGTGCCGAACCAATCGAACCACCTGCACCTGTAACCAAGATACGTTTATTCTTAATATAATGACTTATCTCTTGTGCATCTATCTCAACTATTTCTCTACCTAAAAGGTCTTCTGGTTTCACCTCCCTAGGTTTTACCTCTAAATCTCCGCTTAAAATTTTCTGCAGTACGGGAACAATCTTGAGCTTAACATTAGGTATTTGACAATAAGAAATAATTTCTCTAATAACCTCTCCTTTGGCAGAAGGAATAGCAAGAATGATTTCTTCGACACCGTATTTATCAACAATCGCTGAGATCTCATGTTTTGTGCCTAATATTCTTACTCCTTGAATGCGCAAATTCTTCTTTGCAGGATTATCATCTATAAAGCCCACAATTTCGATATTCATATCGGGATTATTGCGACATTCTCTTAATACCATGACTCCCGCTTCTCCTGCTCCCACAATAATCGCCCTTTTACTTATCTTCGTTGATACAGGTTTAAATATCTCTCTAAACAAACGCGTAACAAAACGCAAACCGCCAACAAGAATGGTGCACAAAATCCCATCCAGAAAAAATACCGAACGGGGATAACCATGAAGACTATAAATAAAAACGACCCCCAAAACAAACAGAACCGTGGAAAAGAAGTTTGCCTTAGTGATTCTCCATAAATCATCTATGCTTGCATAACGCCAAAGCCCAGAAAAAAGTCTGTAATAAGAGAAGATGGCCATCTTAATGACAAGCAGAAGAGGCAATGTTCTTAAAATAAGTTGAAAATACTCACTTTTTGGTCGAAAATCAAAACGTACATAGAAAGAGGCTATATAGGCAATAATTATTAAAACAAAATGAACAACTATACCATAAATAATGCGATATCTATGAATAGGATAATTCATCTTCATTTATAGCCCACAACGTATAAAACCTTATATTCAAAATTTGGAGAATCATAAGGTACGGTAACAGGAGGAGTATATTCTGCCAATCCTTCAGATATTTCCGGCGGCAGGGTTACTAACTCTCCGAAGAAAATTCTTTTTAACAGTTCTTTACCCTTCATCGTTTTTGGCATTATGTTTAAAGTAACCGCTACTTTTCTAATACAAGAGATAGTTTTATCTTTAAGTGTTTCAACCGTAACGGGACAGCCTCCATAAACTGCTATATTACTAAAATTTTCTTGCTTTAGCAATCCGAACAACTCATGAGCAGAGAAGTATTTATAACTGTAAGGACTGGGATTAAAACCGGACCAATCTTTATTAGCCGTACAAATAAGAAGATTGCCACCTTTTCTCAAAACCCTTTTTGCCTCCTTAAGGAACTTCTCTGGATTTGCAAGATAATAGATAGCCTCATATAATATCACCACATCAAAACTGTCCTCAGCAAAGGGCAATTGATGCGCATCCAGAATTTTTAACTCAATATTCTGCCTGTTCTTATAATGTTCCCGGGCAAATTTTAAGTTGTTCTCATCTATATCACCACCCACAACCTTTTTTGCTTTTCTTGCCAAAAGTCCCAATCCCTGTCCAGAACCGCAAGCAATCTCTAATACTTCTTTCCCCTCGCAAAATCCAGAGGCAAAAAAATAACGTGTATGCATCCTTTCTATCTGCTCTTTCGTTACCTTATAACCTGTTATTTCTGTTACCGTTGTAAAATCGGCTTGCGCCATTTCACTTCCTGAAAAAATCTTTCACTGTATCAATCACTATCTCTGCTTCATCATCAGTAAGTTCCGGATAGATTGGCAAAGATACTACCTCAGCGGATACCTTTTCCGTCATTGGCAAGTCAAAATGACTAAGACCCAATGCCTTTTGCTTATGTAGCGGCGTAGCCCAAGATATCAATGTTTCTACTCCTGAATTACGCATATGCCTAACCAGTTCATCGCGTCTTTTGGTTCTGATTACATAGTTCTGATATACGTCAAAATAATTACGATCTGCCTGAGGATGAACAACAATGTCACCTACGCCGGAAAGACCCTCATCGTAAATTTTTGCTATTTCCTTCCGTCTTTTTACCCACTTATCAAAATATTTAAACTTCATATTAAGTATTGCGGCATGCAAATTGTCAAGCCTGCTACACCAGCCAAAACACTCAATCACTTCTGCCGAATCTACCCTTCCATTGTCCCTGAATGCTCTAAGTTTTCTCGCCAGCTTATCATCGTTAGTACACACCATTCCACCATCTCCAGCAGTGCCCAGCACTTTTGCCGGATAAAAGCTAAATATACCGGTATCTCCAAATGAAGCGCACCTTTTGCCTTTGAATTTGGCGCCGAGTGCCTGCGCAGCATCCTCGATAACGCGAAGATTATATTTAGCCGCCAGTTCCATAATTACATCCATGTTGCAGGCGTGTCCATTAAGGTGAACTGGGATTATCCCTTTTGTCCTAGGCGTAATAGCCCTTTCTGTTTTGTCAACATCTATATTAAAATCTTCACCTATATCCACAAGAACAGGGGTTGCACCGCATTGTACTATCGCACCTATCGTGGCTACGAAGGTATGGGCAACGGTTATTATTTCATCTCCCGGTCCAAAACCTAAAGCGCGAGCAGAAAGATACAACGCATCGGTTCCCGTGTTTACCCCAATAGCATATTTGGTCCCAACATATTCGGCTATTCTTTTCTCAAACTCTTCTAAATGTTTCCTGAGAATAAAATCACCGCCAGACATTATTTCCCCAAATACTGCATTAAACTCTGATTTCAATTGTTGATATTGTCTTGAGTAACCTACAAGTCTTACTTTATATGACATCTGACCACCTCCTTTATAGCTCTGATTATGTCTTTGCTGTTTGGATAATAATATCTTTCTAGCGCTGAACTTGCAGGAGCAGGGGTGTCAGGTAAGGTAACGCGAATTATCGGTGCTTTCAGATACTCAAAGATATTTTCACACGCTAAGGCAGATATTTCGGCGGCAAAACCACAGGTCTTCCAACCACCATCGGCAATCACCAACCTGCCAGTCTTTTTCACCGATTCTAATATAAGGTTCTTATCTAATGGCTTAATTGAACGAAGGTCTATAACTTCCGCATCAATTCCTTCTTTTTCCAAATGATTGGAAGCCTTAATAGATTCGTATGACATATAAGATAGAGCTACCAAAGTTACGTCTTTACCCTTTTTCCTAATTATCCCTTTCCCAATCGGAACTGAATATATTTCTTCCGGGACTTCTCCTTCTACAGCATATAACCAGCGCTCATCTATATAAACTACAGGATTCTCATCTTTTATTGCTGAAATCATTAATCCCTTAGCGTCATACGGAGTAGATGGCATTACCACCTTTAATCCCGGAACATGGGCAAATAAAGCGTGTAAAGCCTGAGAATGCTGTGCTGCCTGTTCTCCCCCCCTGTTGATTATGCCCCATATAACTACCGGTACTGATGAATTTCCTCCAAACATGTAATGCCAGTTTGCCGCCTGATTGATTATAGGGTCAAGCGCGTACATCATAAAATCAACCCTGGGATGAACGACTATTGGCCTCATTCCAGCTATCGCTGCTCCTATGGCTGCACCTGTAACAGCATTTTCAGAAACCGGTGTGTCAATAACTCTTTCCCGTCCGAATTTTTCAAGAAGCCCCTTGGTAGTATTACCGACATACCACGGACTCTTAACCCCTTGCCCAATAAGAAAAACAGACTTATCAAGGGCCATCATTTGGTGGATAGCCTCGTTTATCGCCAAACTATATTGCAGTTTTCTATTTCTTAAAGACATATTTTGTCAATTCACTTTTTTTGGGATACGAACTTTTTTTAGCAAAAACATAAGCATCGTTAACTTCTGCTTCCGTTTCTTTTCTTATTGTCTCCCGGTTTCCTTTTGCAAGTATCTTATTTCTAATAAGATACTGTTCAAACTTCCTGATCGGATCCTTCTTCCTCCACTTTGCTATTTCTTCCTTCGGTCTAATATCAGTGTGAGTCCCCTGAATACTGTCATCTGCACCTACATGCCCCCGTAATCTATAAGTCATAAATTCTATAAAAACCGGACCCTGGTTTTTTCTACATATCTCCACAGCCTTTTTTGCCGCTTCATAGACTCTTAAAACATCGTTACCATCAACCCTGAAGCTTATAATACCATAGGATGTTCCTATTTCAAAAATATTATTTTTGGGCCGACACTCCTTAATTGGCATATGGGTTGAATAAAGATTGTTTTCACAAGCAAATATAATAGGTAGTTTCTTAAGTGCTGCAAAGTTTATTGATTCATATAGTACTCCTTCACCAGCTGCTCCATCGCCAAAAAAACTAACTGTAACGTTTTTTTCTTTTTTGATTTTTGAAGCAAGAGCACAACCAACCGCTAACGAAATAGTCCCTCCGACAATTGGAGCAGCACCTAGAACCCCCTTATCAGGGGCACATACATGCATCGAGCCTCCTCTTCCCCGTGAACACCCAGTTTGTTTTCCATAGATTTCGGCGATAAGCTCTCGCATACTACCACCCTTGGCAAGATAGTGACCATGGGAACGGTGTGTGCCAAAGATATAATCCTTCTCCGCCAGAGCCGCGCAAACTCCGGTAGCAATCGCTTCTTCACCCGAATAAAGGTGAACAGGACACCGCACTTCTTTTTTGAGAATTGGTTCTACAAGGCTCTCTTCACAGAACCTAATCCTTACCATCGTTCTATAGAGATTTGCCAGAAACTGTTTTGAATATTTAGTCATCGTTTAATCAGTTTTAGCAGTGTCAAAAATATTATTCTCATATCCGCCCAAAAAGACTGTTCTCGAACATACTTTAATTGAAGCCGTATTTTCTCTGGCCTGATTTTTTCCATATAGGCCTTCTCAGGGTCTTTGCTTCCAGCCAGAATCGCCCCTTCGTCTGAATTCCAAAGCGATGCCCAATCAGTTATACCCGGCTTAACGGTCAAAATTTTCTTTTCCTCTTCAGTAAACATATTAACATAAAAAGGTACTTCAGGCCTCGGCCCAACAAGGCTCATCTCCCCATTCAACACATTGATCAACTGCGGTATTTCATCAAGTTTACACTTTCTCAAGAACTTTCCCAACTTAGTAATCCTTGAATCATTATCCGCTGTTGAAGGGCCCCCAATCCTATCCGCATTAACCACCATACTCCTGAACTTAAATATCCTGAACGGCTTACCGAGTCTCCCTATCCTTACCCCCTTATAGAAAATAGGCTCCTTATCCTCTAATTTTATTAAAACAGCAATCATCAAAAATAAAGGAGAGAATATGATAACCCAAATAAGAGAAAAAACTATATCAAACATACTCTTTAGCATTGGTCTATCTTTATCGGCAATAATAATTTTATTACACCCCAAATCGAGCCCAGACCATAACTAAAATGAAGGGTAACAAATACAATAGGCATTACAAATAGCAATCCTAAATCTTTTTCTTTTATAGCTATTTGAACAGAAAAACAAAGATTCAACAAAAAATACGAACCAACTACCATTAACAAAATCAATAAACCGAATGAGCTAACAAAACTCAATAGGCCAAAACCTATTAAGCTCAAAACAAATAGCAAAGGAACTAGATGTCTCAAAGAAATTGGTATTATATTGGTATATCTAAAAGGTAGAATTGCCCATAACCCATTTACGAAATTACGTTCAACAAATGATTTTAAATCTGAACGGGCATAATAATAGCTTATAATCTCTGGAACTAATAAAGTTCTTAACCCTGCTTTTTTAAGTCTCATACTAAACTCCATATCTTGACCCCTAACAAGTTCCTCATTAAAAAATCCAATTTTTCCGAATATTTCCTTTTTATAGCAAACGCCAAATGCTGTATCAACCCATTTTGGTTGTTTAGAACCAACTTTAAATGCAGAATTACCTACTCCAAAGGGATGAGATATAGCAATACATATTGATTTACCTATAAAGCTATTATTTCTGGGTATCGCTTTTATTATCCCTCCCACAGCATTTGCCTGATACCTTTTCATATAATTCATACATTTTTTAATATAAGCTTTTTCATACTCATTATGTGCGCTCATCCATAGAATCAATTTTCCTCTTGCGTTTCTAATCCCTAAATTTAGTCCACAAGGAGTAATTGTCTTCGTATTATCTAAGAGTCTAATATATGAATATTTCCTTATATAATCTTCCACAATACGATGCGTCCCATCCTCACTCATCCCATCTACAACCAGAACCTCAAGCTTATCCTTAGGGTAATCCTGGGCAATAACAGAATCCAAACATCTAGTAATAAATTTTTCTTCATTATGACAAGGGATAATTACTGAAACTAAAGGTAAATTATTATGGGAATAATTGTCCATAAACTTCCAGTCAACGCTTTTTTAACACCCAAAAATTTACATATAGAAGTTTCTTGAATTTGTGTATGCTAAAGCCAACTTTTCTAAAATAGTGTTCAACATCTACTTTCTTAATTTTCCCGTCTCCTATTTCCCAACAGTGATTTGGGTCAATCCAGATTTTCCTTTTTATGAATCTGCGGTAAAAAGCACCAGGGCTTAAAAATCCCGTGGGAATAGTAAAAACATGTGGCTTGTAGGTTGGTGTCATAAATAAAAAATGACTTCGGCGATGAGGAATGGTTATAATAACCCTTCCACTATCGTTTAAATACAAATAGGTGTTTTTTATACACTGATCAAACTCACAAAAAGGTATATGTTCTAATACATCCGCTACAATCACACAATCAAATCTATTTTCTAATTCTTTAAAATAAGTTCGCAAATCGCCTACAATATCGGGCTGAAGTTTAGAATTTATATCTAAAACAGTATAACTTTTAACGAGTGGCTCAAGACAATTTCTGACAATACCACTGCCAGTTCCGACCTCTAAAATATTGTTCGGCTTGTGGTCGATAACCTCTTTTATGATAAAAAAATAGCGATACCAATTAAGAAAATCTAATCGTTTTAGATAGTAATTTTGCCCAAGGCAAAATTGATCACCAAACTTGTATTCATCAGTCATATTATTCCTTTGATATTTGATTTAGGATATCTGCAAATTTTTTTGCTATCTCTCGATAACTATATTTATCGCTTTTTTCCATATCTCCTTTATACCTAACTTCTCCTTTTTGTTTGTATTCTAGATAAAAATGATACAGCCAATCCTTGACATTGTCCATATTTTTACAGTAAACACCAGATTTAGTTTCATCGAGAAGCTTTTTAACTACATCCTCGCCTGAACCACCTACAGCCAGTATAGGTCTCTGGGCGGCGAGGTATTCAAAAATTTTCGTTGTATATACTCCTCTTTCTCGTTGATCTTCCCAGTTTAATAGAAGCAATATCTGCGATTCTCTTTGTTTCTCTAAAGAAACATTCTTTGGCACTCTCCCGTAATGGGTAGTAATACTTGAAAGCCTATATCTTTCGATCTCCTTTGATAACCATTCTTGTTTAGGACTATAAAATCTAATTTCGATATCATTTGGTTGTATGGTTCCGTCAGAGATTAAATTCCTTAGAGCAGCAAAAAAAGATAAAGGATTTTGTTTACCTGGGTAAATTTGACCAGTATAAGTGATGGTAAATTTAGAGGTTAAATCTATGGGTGGGATATTGATTTCTTCCGGATCAAATCCATTGGTAATTACATATGTAGGCTTTTCTTCATGTAACACTTGTAACCTTTCTGCACAAGGCAAGGAAACAGTTACCAAAGCATCTGCCTGTAGCAGTGTTCTTAATTCTAATCTTTTTTCAATCATTCTTCTTAAAGAATTGTAGGGGTAATTATGATTTTGAGTCCAAAGATCCCGAAAATCAGCTAACCAAAATAGATTAAATCTCTTTTTTAATTCGGCTGCAACTACGTGACTCGTCGGAAATGGGGAACTACTTAAAATAGCATCAAAATGCTCTTTTCTCAAAACTTCACTTGCAGCTTTAAGAGCTGGTTTCTCCCACGTTTTTTCAGTATCGGGATAGGCAAAGAAAGTTTGATACCAATTCATTAAAAAATCAATCAATGATCTCTTTGATATTACACCAACATGCTTTTTTATTTGTTCTGTTATACTCTCTTTTGTTTTGAAACCGAATACTTTAAACAATTTTCTCCAGAACCAAAATATATCTCCTCTATAATTGGCTTCGACAATTTTTGCCATATCCAAAAACTGCTTGGGAAATCCGAGTCTGTTTTCTTCATCCTTACCTATATATGGTGTAATTATGGTAGCTTCCCAACCAAATTCCTGTAAATATGTGCCAACCCCTGGTATACGGGGGGAAGCGTGATATAAATTAGCTATAATTAAAACTCTTTTCATAATTTACTTCCATAATAATTCTAAAGAATTCTGTTTAATTTTCATTCAGACTAAAATATTCTTATAATGACAAATGGTATTAGCAAGCCAAAAGCAGTTAAAATAAACCCTAAATATACATCTAATGGGCGGTATCTAAACATCATATCATATCGACCGGGCGGCACTTTCACACACATAAATCCACCATATGCCCTATACATCTTCAATTCTGAAGAGTTTATATATGCTTTCCAATTTGGCCTATATATGTAAGTCATTATTAGATATTTTTCTTTTGGGGTAGTTATGTTTACTTCAATTGAATTGAATGTTTCCCTTTTTATCTTAGCCTCACTCTCCAAATTAGAAAAGGTGAATCCTAGGTCTTTATTACTTAACTCATGCTTATTAACCGGATTTGTCTCCAAATATACGGTATTCTTATTCCATGGATGTTCTTTGCTTTCAAAAATACTTTTCAAAGAGTCAATTTGACTAACCTTTTCATAATTATCCACCATAAAAACAATACCCTTAGGATTAGCCAGTTCATAGATATATATTGTCCCACCTTCATCAGGCTCTAAACCTAATTTACCCAAAGGCCCCAATTCTGATTTGCATTCTCCTCTATATATCAAGGAAGGACTCTTTATTTCTTCATCTGCACTTATAATCCATTTTACTCCCATTAGTTTAATATTATCAATGTTATCAGCTATGTCTTTGCTTAAAGGTGGCCAAATATTTGTACCATACCACCCTTTTTGTTTACCAAACGTTCCTCTCATCATACCGGTATAAGGATGGTCAAACTCTCTATAAGAGAACAAGACCTTTTCTTTTTCCTGGGTATGAGTCTCCGTCTCTGCAATTAACTTCCAATCCCGGCCACTATTGGGAAATAGTCTGCCCTTTCCTGCATATAGTGTCCTATAATTAACATCATACCTGTTAATTATTTTATCGATATCTCCCTTTCTTTTTAAATAACTATCCCATCTATACGGATTCCTGATAAGCATGAATCGTCCACCCTGCTGTAAACACAACTCATTATATGCGGAGATATTTATCAACGGAATAAACATAGCTAATATTATAAAAGTTGGATAAATCAAGTGCCTAATATTTTTATTTAAAACCGAGATGAAACTATATGAAAACAGCAAAAGGAGCGGTAAGATATTGAACCATGGAAGAAGATGCCATATATCTCTTGAAAAATTAACATGCACAAGATTAGAATTATTAAAATGTGACAATTTATAGTTAGTCATAGGCACGAACAGCTTTAAATCTATAAACAAAGAAACAACAATTATAACGGCATACAGCCATATTTTTGTTTTAATGTTTTTCAAATTATTAATAGAAGCAAAACAGACAAAGCCAGCAAGTAAATTTACGAAAGGTATAAGATTTATATGACTCCTGAGCACCCCTTGAGCTCTGGCAACAATACTTGGGAACATTTTTGAAAATATCGAGCTATAAAAAATAGCACTTTCCAAAAACATTAGCAAGCCTAAAACAATTAATGCGGATATAATAACAATCTGTTTTGAATTTTCTTTAAAAACAACCTTATTAAGAATAAAAGCAGTTATTATAGCTACATAGAAAAATGCAGGAATATATAATAAAAGTGCTGAACCCTCTATTGGCTTATATAGCGATTCAAAACCATACTTGTAAAAAAACGAAACGAAATCCATATTAATCACCTGACCTTATCAAAAACTGCATTTTTTATAGGGCCCCATGCAAGAGAATTTTCGTGTAGATTATTATAAAGAGGAAAAATATAAAAAGACCCGGACAAAATTGCTATGAAAAGTAAAATAGACGCCTTTTTAAGAGACATCAAAAAACCTAACCGATAATAGCCATAACCTATATAAAGAGTATACACAAAAATAACTACAGAAAAAACAAAGAAAAAGTAAATATCACCTGAACCTATAGCAAATGCAGAATAAAGGACAAAAAATATTAGTTTTTTAATGGTTTTTTGTTCCAATATCTTATGAATTAAAACAAGAAAAATGGGAATAACATAAAAATCATAAGAAACGGAAAAATAGTAACTTATACTTATGACATATGGAATACTTATAAATGTTAGCGCACCCAAGAAAGATACTAATTTGTTCCTGGTCAGCAACTTCAAAAATAAATAACTGCCAATACCGCCCAGTATTAAATAAATTATTTGACGAATTATAATCACGGTTGCCGGAGAAAGCATCATTATAAATAGATTAGGTAGTGCCCAAAATGACTGATGATCACCGGCTAAGTTCCAGCCAAATCCTATATAAGGGCTGATAACTGGTAACTCAAAATTACTAAGAGCGTGTTTTAAAGAAAGCAACATGCCTGCTGTTCGCACGTCCACCCAAAAATGGTCCCACTCGGGATACCTTTCAAAAGGCCTTAAATTTATTTGAAGTGTAAAAATAATTACATAAATATTTATTAAAATAAGATAAATGAGGTCTTTCTCGAAATATTTAAACGTCTTAAAAAGCACTATGTAAAAAACTGCTAAAATAAGTAAAGCATAAAAATAGTAGATTAACTTTATTTTCCTAGGTTCGTTAAAAATTTCCACTTTCCCTATTGCGCTTGTTCCAAAAGAATTCAGGATTTCATTTACTGATAATGCTCTTCGATATATTTTTACATCATCAATAAGACCATGAAAAAACTGACCACCATCTCCTCCGATGTAAAGATGGTCACTACTAATAGATATTGGCTTATGATAACTTCTATATCCTTTTAAACAACCATTAACATAAAGTTTCATATCTTTTTTATCATAGGTGAGAACAATGTGTTGCCATTTTTCCAACCATATATCTGTCACTCTAATACTGATATTATCATTGATATAAGCATCAATACCATTACTACCCTTTCTTTCATCCTTTGTTATGCCGTAGATATATTTCCCTTTCATCACAATCCTCGCATCTGGTTGTGCTGTTGCAATATCTTTTGCTTTTATCCATGCTTCAATTGTAACAGCATTGGTAATGTCTAAACTCTCCGAGTTCCCACAATCAATATAATCACCTTTATCAAACCCTAAAGCAAGACCTGAAACACCTTTCACCCATTTCGGACTGCCTTTAATCACTCCGTTAATCTTATTACCCGAATAATCTTTTACTTCCGTACCTTCTTCGGCAGCTTCTCCTTCCTTGCCTTCATCAAATTTTAGATACAATACTAACCCATTTTCATTTTTACACCAGCACACATCATAAATACTTACTCCTATTGCTATTGCTATTCCTATCAACACCAAAATAAATGCACCAATTATTTTTTTCATATTCTACAATTTCCTTTTTTGTTTTTCAGCCACACAAATCAAACATATCCCAGATGGCAAATTGAAATTTGATAGCAATTTCCTTTCTAATCTTAAAATTGCTAAAAAATGCTATTAACTAAAGTTCAGATGATCTATTAAAAATCATTTTCACCATAGAAAAAATGTTCAATCTTGATGTATAGTGTGTCTTATTCTTTCTGAAATGGTATCTTAAAAAAGAAATAGCCTCTCTTCTGTAGTTCCATACGAACTTCAGAAAATCCCTAAAGCGGCTATTAGAAATAAATAACTTTACATAGCCAATTAACTGAAGACGTTCGAGGTCTAAGCGGCTCAATTCCTCTAATTCCAGCGCATTGCCCAATTGTTTATTATAGTCTGACCAATCATTGGAAATTATCTTGTAGCCTTCTTTGCCTTCGCGTGCCAGCCGAGCTACCTCTGTTCCAGGGTAGGGAACCATAATACCTAATTGGACAATATCTGGGTTTAATTTGGCAGCAAAATATATGGTCTTGTAAGCAGTCCTAAGGGTTTCATTTGGATGGCCTAAAATAAATGCCCCTTCAGTATGAAAACCCAGCTTTTTGGCAAGTTCCACAGCTTGTTCTGCTTGTTTTAGGTTAATCTTTTTTTGTATACGATCTAGAACTACTTGATCTCCTGATTCCACACCAAACTCTATATGATTACAGCCTGCTTCTTTCATCTTTGAAAGAATGTCTTTGTCAACACAATCAACACGAGTAGTAGCAGACCAACTAATATGTCTGTTAAGTCCTCTTCTTATAATTAGGTTACAGATTTCATAAACATGTTTTTTGTCTAAAGTGAATGTTTCATCATAAAAAAGAAAACGCTCAGGTTGCCTCTCGACTAATACCTTCTCTATCTCTTGTGCAACATTATCAGGAGATCTCCTGCGTAGTTTCTGGCCCATGGCCTGCATGCAGAATATACAAGAAAAAGGACATCCTCTTGAGGTTATAATGATATACTCAGTGGCGTTTGGGAATTGATGCCATGCAGGAAATGGTAACCCATCAAGATCCATAATCCTTTCCAGTGGATGTGACAGCAAAATCTCTGAACCTTTTCTATAAACTAAGCCTTTTAAACGTGAAAAATCTAGTTCTTTTTTCTCTATCAATTTTACAACATCCAAAAAAAGATATTCGCCCTCTCCCAATACACCTATATCGAAGGAGTGGTATGTTTGAAGCGTCTCAACTGGCAAGGCAGTAACATGCACCCCCCCTATCACAGTAAAAACATGTGGCAGTAAATCTTTTGCTTTTTTTGCTAATCTGGCAGCCATGTCAATCTCATGGGTCATTGCAGTGATTCCCAAGACGTCTGGGCTAAAGCGACTAATTGCTCTCAGTGTTTGGTCAAAACCAATGCAATCTAACTTGGCATCAATAACCTTTACATTCAGGTCGTTCTTCTCAAGCACTGCTGCAAGATATCCTAACCCAACATGTTGATATTTGGGCATATCTTTTTTTTCTGATATTCTTTCAGCTGGAGGCAAAACTAATACGATATTCATAGCGTTAAAAAAATGTTAAGTGGTTTATTCTTTATATAAAGGTCCATCATTAATTACCTTTTTAGTTCTCCCGCAATAGCATTCCCCACATCTTCTTGTTAAAATTTTCACTTAAGCTTTTCTTGCTAGGACTATCAAAGAACACCCATAGGGGAGGTTTATATATCTAATTAATACCCTCTCCAACTTTAAAAGGCCAAGGAATAAACTGTTCAAAAATGGGATAATCTTCAATTCCATAAATTTAGAAATATGACTATTGTTGCCTTTTAGAATAGACCTCATTAAACGAAACAAAAAAACTGTGGGAAAAACAAAAAAAAGAAAGAAAGATATCTTTTCCACTACAAATCCTGATTTTTCCAATTTTTCAATAAGTTCAATCCTCCTATATCTCCTCTTGTGTAAAGACATAATATCAAATTCTCCCCAGAGTAATTTGTTTGCAGGAACAGTGATAATTAGCTTTCCATCCGGCTTTAAAACCCTTCTTATCTCCTGTAAAAGTAAAAGGTCATCTTCAATATGTTCAATCAAATCAAATGCACCTACAATGTCATATTCTTCTTTAAACGGCATATTCAAAGCATCAATGTGATATAAAGACGCTTTGGACCTTTTGCGACAGAACTTCAGTCCCTCAAAAAAGATATCCCCGCCCTCAATAGCAACGCCTTTTTCTTCAAGATAGTGAAGGACAGAACCATTGCCACATCCTATTTCCAGCATTTTTGCTTGAAAAATATTTTGGCCATTTCTGGTACAACTTTTCTTTAGTACATCATAGATTAATTCTCTCCTCCCAATTTGCCAGAAGTGCACTTTTTCAATTTCGTACAACTCCTTAAAATATTCTCCTTTATATCCATATTCTGGGTTTGGGTTATCAACAAAGGAAGGGATACCTTCCAAAATGAAATAATGACCAGAGCAGTTAGTGCAAGTGTAACTCTCTTTTTCTCTAATTAATTCATTTTTACATTTAGGGCAATAAAATTGTGGCATCTTCTTCTGTAAAGAATTAAACTCCATTGCATGGAAGGAGGATTCTGATATCGTCTTATTTCGTGTATTTCATTATCCTTAGTACCTGTCCAATCACATAATCCACTTCATCATCCGTCATTTTGGGGTACATAGGAAGTGAAATTGTCTGATCCCCGATTCTTTCTGCTATTGGAAAATCTCCTCTTTTATATCCAAAAGTTTCACGATAATATTTTAGGAGATGAACTGCTCTATAATTAACTGCTACTCCTACACCTTTCTCTTGAAGTTTCCACAGAATCTCATCCCTTCTTTCCGGAGGAACCAAAATCGTAAATAAATGTCTTGCACTTTTTGAATTAGGAATTATTTTTAACAATCTGATTCCTTTGACTTTCTTAAAAGCATCTTCATACACTTTGCAAATTTCTTCTCTTCTTTGCCAATATTTCTCTATATTCTTCAATTGATTTAGTAATAGCGCGGCGCGAATATCGTCCATATTATATTTCCAACCAAGCATTTCCATATCCCAATGTGTATATTTGCTAGAATATCGCTCAGAAGCACCCTTACTCATACCATGAAGTCTCATTTTTCTCAATTTTTCTCCAATTCCCTTATCATTTGTACTAATTGCACCACCCTCACCACAAGTTATATTCTTCGTAGCATAAAAACTAAAACAAGCAACATTTCCTAACTGCCCGACTCTTATACCTTCTCTTTCTGACTCAATAGCATGAGCAGCATCTTCAATAATAATTAAATTATGTTTATCAGCAATTTCTTTTATCCTTTTCATATCACACATTTGTCCATATAAATGGACAGGCATGATTGCCTTTGTCTTTGGTGTAATAGCTTTTTCTATTAAACCCGCATTAATATTTCCTGTTCCTTCCTCTACATCTACAAAAACTGGTGTAGCACCGGAATGGACTATTGAATTTGGTGTGGCAATAAAAGTCATGGGGGTAGTAATTACCTCGTCTCCAGAACCAATTCCGTACGCCTTTAGAGAAAGAAATAATGCTGCTGTACAACTTGTAACAGCAATTACATATTTACAACCTAAATAATTAGAAAAATTATCCTCAAATTCTTTAGTAGCAGGCCCCGTTGTTAAAAAAATGGACTTCAAAACCTTATTAACCTCCGCAATTTCATTATCTCCAATATTATGCTTAAAAAATTCTATCTTCATTCTTATCTCCTAAAGTATTTTACCTCGCAAAACCACTTCCTTTATAATTTTATTTGCCTCCAAAAGATACTTATAATAATCCAAAGTTCTCGTCTTAATATTGTCAGTAATAATCCCTTTTTCAAGACCATCTCTTATTTCTCTTATTCCATCCATAACATTCTTTTCTGTTGAATAACCAAGAACATTTTTAATTTTATCAAAATTAACATTGTAATCTCTCTGGTCAGGATCAGAAGGAATATATTCTAACTTTATTTCCGGCATAACTTCTTTCACCATTTTAGCTATCTGGAAAATTTGATAATTTTGTTCATTAGAACCGACATTAAAAATTTGTTTCTGAATTTTCTGAACAGGTGCTTTTACTAGGGTCAAAAAAACCTTTGACACATCTTGAATATGAACATTTGGGCGCCATTGGAGACCACCACCGAGTATATAAATTTTCCCATCTCTAAAAGCAGTAAGTGTCATTAAATTAACCACTAGATCAAATCGCATTCTTTTTGAAACACCGTATATCGTTGGATTCCTTAAAACCGTAACTACAAAATTATCATCCGCTAATTTTAATATTTCTGTTTCAGCCATTACTTTCGTTTTAGCATACAGCGAAACGGGATGTAAGGGAGCTTCCTCTGTTAGATTAATACTATTACTATGTCCATAAACGCTACAGGATGAAGAAAAAAAGAATCTACTCACTCGCATCTCTTTCGATATTTTAGCAATTCTAACAGTTCCATGATAATTTATAGATTCCGTTGCGCGGGTATCGATTTCACAAGAAGGGTCATTCGAAATTCCAGCGAGATCTATAACTACATCAACATCTTTAAAAATTTTCTTATCTACATATCTAACATCATCTTTAATTAACTCATAATTTGGGTTGTTTAAATTTTCTTTTATAGATTCTACTCCAAAAAATAATCTATCTAACACTTTCACCAGATATCCATCTCTCAAAAGATTCGAAGTCAAAATAGAGCCAACATAGCCTGCACCACCAGCAACAAGAATTGTTTTGGACATATCTTCCTCCTCATTTTATCCACAAGTGAAATAATACTGAAGTTGCGCAAGTTAAGAAGCCATTCTTCTGATACAATCTTTGAGCAGGAATATTCCTGGCTTGAGTTACCACTCTCACTTTTTTAATACTGTTTTCTTTAAAAAAGTGGAAGGTATGATTTAATATAAACGACCCTAACCCCTTGCCCTTGTGTTCTTTACTCACCACGAAAAGAATTATCTCACCGTAATCGGAGTTTTTCTTGCAAGTTATAACACCAACGGCGTTCTGAGATTTGATTTCTCTTGCAATAAATATTTTATCAGCAACCCTTTTATTTATTGAATTCACCATCCATAATTTATAAAGTCGCTCAGCACTTCCTTTGGGAAAATTATTATCAAATTCGAACCTAGATGTAAGGGACAGTTCTTTACTCAATAACTCTAAATATGGCAAATCCTCATCTTTAACAATATCATCAATTCCATAATCTCGTAATTTTTTTTCATAGTTATTTTCAAAGTTGGTTAAATCTTTTTCAAAAATCACCCTTATATCTGAAATGACAAAACCATATTTAACTGCGGTACCGAGACTTACAAAATCATTAATGTCTAAATCTGCGTAAATGCATTTGATATTATTACTTTTGCATTCTCTTATTATCTCTGCTGCCTTTTCAGAAGAAATTCTGCTATCCATAAACTTGCCAACCTTAAAACCAAATAGCTGAGTATCAAAATCTAGTACCTGTATCTCAGTCATTTTCCACGCCTATTCTGCTAAATCCTAATCTATCTTTTATTATATATAGCGGTCTATCTTGAACTTCCGTATAAGTCCTGCTAATATACTCCCCCATAAAACCCATTATAATTAATTGTACTCCTCCCAAAAAAAACACGGATACAATAATAGAAGCATACCCTGAAACCGGCATTCCAAGGAATAATTTCTTAATCAGCATATAAATTCCTACTATAAAACTACACAATGCTGTAAAAAAACCAATATATGTCGCTATCCTTAATGGGAAGGATGAAAAAGAAGTAATGGCCTCTGTACCTAATTTTGCTGATTTCAATAAATTGTATTTTGTATCTCCTCCATATCTTGCATCTCGTTCGGTTTCTACTCCTACATGCGAGAATCCTGACCAACTTATCAAACCTATAATAAACCTTGATTTTTCTCGGCAGATCCTAATACTATCTGTTACCCTTCGACTCATAATTCTAAAAACACCAGATTTGGGAGGTATTTCTGTCTTGCTCATAATTTTAAAAATTCTATAAAAAAGCTTAGAGATAAGTTTCTTTAAAAAAGGGTCTATCCTTACTTTTCGAATTGCATATACAACATCATATCCTTCCTTAAACTTTTCATACAATTTTGGAATTTCCTCAGGAGGGTCCTGCAAATCACTGTCCATCAAGATTATGGCATCTCCTTGTGCATAGTCAAGACCCGCGGTGATCGCAATGTGATGCCCAAAGTTTCTACTAAACCTTATGATTTTAATTGTTTCATCTTTTCGATGTAATTCTCTCAAAATTTCGAATGATCTATCTTTACTGCCATCATCAACAAAAATAATCTCATATTTTTCATTTAACTTATCCATAACTGTAGTTAATCGCTTATACAGTTCATTTATAATATCTTCCTCATTAAAAACAGGGATAACTACAGAATATGCAATCCCATTTGCCATTTAAATCCTCCTTCCCAAAAATTGCTTTGGAAACCTAAGGTATCTTTCCACATCATTACCAGTGGGCACAGTCATTATAGTTGAGTGTTGACCAAATTCTGGCAAAATATCTTGATATTCCGGGTACCCGCGAAGAAGCAGAATATAAATTTGCAATAATCAGGACTTTTTTTCATAATTTTACTTCAATAATTGCTCCTAATTCTTTCCAACCTCCTTCGGGCCATAATTCCTGAGGAATCTTTGAAATTTTGATTTTATCCTCGGTTACGAATTTTCCAAATCCATTCTTGTATTTTTGTGCCAAATATGTGTGTCTCTATTACCCGGCGAAAAATATAATAGATTCTTTGTGATAAATGATAAAATAACTGACTCCGTTTCAAGAATGATTTGAGGTAATTCATGACTTTTTTATTAATTCCTCGTAGATGCTTTCCATCTTTCCCATTTCTACATAATGATTATTTCTTTCTTCGATTATTTTTCTATTAATTCTTCCAAATCGTGTTCTCATATCATCATTTTTAAGTAAATAAATAATTTTCTCTGCCAATATTTCTGGATTTCTTACAGGAACTATAAATCCATTTTCTCCATCTTTAACCCACATTCTATTTTCTCCGGAATCAGTAATTATTACCGGTAACCCGCAAGCCATTGCTTCTGCAGTGCTTGCGGAGATTCCAGCATCTGATAGTGAAGTGGAAACATAAATATCTGCTGACGCAAGATATTTGGGAAGTTCATCATTTGAATACCTGCCCATAAATCTAATGCTATCTATAACCCCCAAAGACTTCGCCAATTCTTTTAAACACCTTTCTTGCGAGCCTGTTCCAGCAATCACAAATTTTACTTCCGGAATATCTCTTAAAACATAAGGTATGCTATTAATTAATGTCGCAATATCAAATATTGGCTCAAGATTCCTCAAACTTATTATCGTAGGCGAATTAAATAGACCTAATTTAGCTCTTAGATTTTCATATTTTCCTCCGGGTTGGAATTTATCTATTTCAACTCCAAAGTTAACAAGTCTAATTTTTTCGTTATTTATACCTAATTTAACCATTGCGTCTATCATATGGTTTGCGTCGCAGGTTATCAAATTAGCTTTATTTAGAATAAATTTCACCAGAAATCCCTTTATCTTAGATTTCCCTGCAAATAATACATCGGAACCCCAGGTTGTTACAACAAATGGGTGAAAGCCGCTCAATGCACCTAATAGCCCGTAAGTTCCAGCATAATGCGCATGCAAAATTTCTGGCTCGATTTCCTTTATCAACTTCTTAACCGGGAAAATTGCTTTTAGTATAGAAAATATCTTTATTCGAGATTGTTCTATCTCATAAAAATTTACATTTAATATACTACTCCCCACGGTCAACGACGTGAGAGAGAGCCAATAGATTTTATGCGCTTTATCAGCAAAGTATTTAACCCAGCGATAACTATGGATAGAATTAGCGCCGGCTAAAAAACAAATCTTCATAGACCCCTTCTTAATTGAAGCAAGGCTGAATTTTTATTTAATAAATCTATTGAGCCATATATTGCGACTGCCAGAGTAATAATGCAAATTAACATAAAGAAGTTATTCATATCAAGGTAGTGCATAGCACTTAATAAAAAAATTGACACCACGAGGGTAGCAAAGACTATTTTAACAGTAGAACGCCATGGGAATACATAGGGAACATATTTTTTACCAATAGCAATGGTCCAGAACGCTAAAATACTATTTGATAAAAAGGTTGCAATAGCAGCTCCTAAAATTCCAATTACAGGAATTAATAGAATATTAAAGGTCAAATTGCCCACTACCGCTATGACTGCAATTTTGAGATTTAAAAGCGTCCTATTTGATAGCAGCAAGCTACAAATGTTGAGTTGATATAGCCCAAAAACTCCAATACCAGCGCCAAGCCAAAAAACAACTTGCCAATTTGAAAGATATTCAGCGGTTGAAAGTAGTTTAATGAGAGGTGTATTAAGGATAGTAAGAATAGCAATCAAGGGAACAGCGAAAAACAAATAATATTCGGTGGCCTTGCGAAGCATCTCGGCCGCCCCGTTCTTATCTCCATTATTCCACAGGTTAGCCATATAGGGATAGAGTGTGTATCCTAAGATACTGTAAAAAAGCCCCACAATTGCTGCCAGAGAATAGGCGACAGCATAAATAGTCAACTGGTTAATATTAAGGGTATGCAGAATAAGATATCGGTCTATGAAATTATTAGCCCAGATTAAAATGGCATATGGTATAAGTGGAATAGAGAAAGAGAATATTCCCTTCCAACGGATATCTGTAAAGGAAATACTTAAGCCAATTTTATTAACAATGTCTTTAACATATATAAGCGTAATTAAAAGAAATTGCAACACCATCATAAATATGATTGTCTGGAATAGATTGAGATGAAATATGAGAAGCCCTACCGCCAATATCACAAGCCGAACTCCGTTCTTAAGAAAATAATAAATTGAGAGAAGGCGGATTTCCTTGCGAGCACGCAGAAAAGCAGTTGTCAATTCAAATAAAGCTTCCCCTGCCAAAAAAAATCCAACTAAATGAACAAAAGTAGAAAACCGTACATTTCCAAACAATATATTACTTATTGATGGAGCAAAAAGAAAGGTGAGTGCGATAACAATAGCGGAGTTTAGAAGTATTGTCCCGAGCATTCCGTGAAATATGTTACTTATTCCTTGGTCATCTTTCTCCCCGGCTAAAAATCTTACTGCTGCTGTATGAAATCCCATCAATACAACGGTTGACAACAATGCGGTAGTAACGATTATTTGAGTCCAGATGCCATAGAGTTCTTGTGGCAAGGCTTTTGTAAGAATGGGAAGGATAAGAAAGCTGATTAACCTTTCGGCTAAAGTTGCACCACCATAAAAAAGGGTATCACTTTTTAAACTATTTTTCCCAAACATTTTCTTTATTTACTCTCTCAAGAAGCTATTCCGATACTCTATATCGACTCAACTGTATAAGTAAGCCAGATGGCATAATCATTAGATAAAAAAGCATAATATCCTGGATGTTACTAACAAGCAACCATAAGAATGTAAAAAGAGTAGCCAATAGAAGAATGCCTCGACCAGGACTATTTTTCTGAAAAAGAATCCTACGAGCGACAAACAAAAAATTCAAGCCCAAAAGTAACATACCGGTCAAGCCGGTATCGACAAGCAAAGCAGTAAACCCTGTTGTTCGCACAATATCTCCTAAGACGACATGAGGAAGATACTGGGCATATAGTATTTTTAAATGCGGAGTTATTGCAAAACGATGAGAATGAACGCCATAACCGAAGAGCAAACTTGTCCAATCCTCGCTCACGGTAATAAAAGAAGCTCGCATATGTAGATGGCGATCTAAATCAGATTCTCGGGGTGACCAAAGATCTTTTGCACTTTCAAATATTTGAGTAGAAATGCTATGTATTTTCTTATTAATTTCTCTACCTTCACCACCAGAAAACGACCAGAGAATAACCAGAAACAAAAGCAGAAAGAGAACAACTCTATGAAGCCTTAACTTAGGTAGCGAAATGACAAAATAAGACAGAATAACCAGCAATGAGACGCGTGAGTTGTAAAAAAAAGCAGATATTATTGTTGTCGCTAAGGTGGCCCATCCAACCCATCGATGAGTCCGAACATTATCCTTAAGAAGAACGATGGATGCCGGCATTGCTATAACCAATGGAAACATAGCATAGGCAGATCCTGACCATTCAATACCTTGCATACTAAATCGGCTAATCCCTCTGAGCTTTTCGGAAAAGACCCCATACGCCAAATACAGGCCAAAGTATAACAACGCGCTCCTCGAGACTATCAATGGTAATTTCTTCACATCTGGGACAGGAAAAGCCCTTTTGGATGCAATAAATACAAGCATTCCTAACATCAAATAATAAATAATCCACCTAACTATCCTCCAATCTTCCCCTAATAGTAGACCCCGCAAGCTTTCAATGAGCATGTAGATAATCATTAGAAGGAATATCCACCCATGGAGATAATCTAAATTATCCCCTTGGTCTTTCCGGAGAGAAACGGCTCTTACTAATATTGCCAACATACCACCAAGTAGTATGCATCCAATAAAACATTCATCTATGAGACAATATCCTTGTACCATTAACCCTGCTGTTCCGATGGCAACAAAAATCAATATTGGCCAGAACAGTTTGGGCTTTAGAGCTACAACCCCCATTAAAATTATCCCGATTATTGCATAGAATGAGATTTGCCACATTTTCTTATATTTATTCAATTAGCAAAAATAAATTCACACAATTTCTTTGATTACTTTCACTATTTTTTTAATCTGTTCCTCGGTTAATTCCGGATACATTGGTAAAGACAATACTTCCTCTTGTGCTTGCTCCGCAACGGGAAAGTTGCCTTTTTTGTAACCTAAGTCTTTGCAGACTTCCTGGACATGAAGTGAGAGCGGATAATAAATAGCAGCCGCAATACCATTTTCTCTAAGACGCTTTTGCACCAAGTCGCGGTTTTTACTAATACGAATTGTGTAATAATTGAAACTGTGTTTTATACTGTCTGAATTATTACCCGGGCAAATAAGATCTGCATCCTTTAGCAATTCGGCATACAAATTTGCATTTCGTATCCTTGAACTAATCCATTGGTCAAGATATTTCAACTTAACTCGAAGGATTGCAGCTTGAATTGTGTCTAACCGGCTGTTAAAGCCGTGTAGCCCATAATAGTATTTAGTAGTTGAGCCATGATTACGCAACATCTTTATCATCGAGGCAATTTTTTCGTCATTAGTAACTAGCATGCCCCCATCACCGTAGGAACCTAGTGCTTTTGCAGGGAAAAAACTAAGGCATCCGCAATCACCAAAAGACGCAACTTTTTTGCCTTTATATTCTGAGCCAAAGGCCTGGGCACAATCTTCGATAACTTTCAAATTATATTCTTCAGCAATAGACATTACCCTATCCATTTCGCAGGGCATACCATAAAGGTGAACTGGCAAAATTGCTTTGGTATCGCTGGTAATTCTCTCCTCTATTTTTTCAGGGTTAATATTATATGTATGATAGTCTATGTCACAGAAAACCGGCCTTGCACCCACCCGACAGATTGCCTCAGAAGTTGCAATAAAAGTAAAGGGAGTAGTAACTACTTCATCGTTTTTCTCCACACCTAGGGCAATCAGTGCTAATGCCAATGCATCTGTCCCTGAGGCAACGCCAACAGCATATTTTACACCTAAATAACCGCAAATCTCTTCCTCAAGAAGACGGACTTCTTTTCCTAATATAAAATCAGACTCAGCAATGACTTCCTTTACGGCTAAATCTATTTCATTCTTGATGCTCTCATATTGAGCCCTTAAATCGGTCAACGGGATTACCAATCTCATTCTAACCTTTCTACAAACTTTTTCTTTTTGCGATATTTCTTCTTACAAACACTACAAACTGCTCTTGTCTTTGTAAACTGTAGTTTTGTCCCACATTCACACATCCAGCCTCTTATTCTGGCAGGATTTCCATACACCAAAGCGTAATCAGGAATCTCCTTCGTAACTGCTGCGGCTGCTCCCACAAAACAGTATTTTCCCAGCGTATTTCCGCATACAATGGTTGCGTTTGCGCCAATAGTTGCTCCCTTCTTAACCAGAGTATGTTTTATCTCATTCATTCTGGGGATTTCGCTCCGAGGATTGACCACATTAGTAAAGACGCAAGAAGGACCACAAAACACCCATTCTTCTAAGGTAATCCCTTCGTATATCGAAACGTTATTCTGGATTTTGCAACCATCACCAATGGTGACATTAGGACCGATCACCACATTTTGTCCTATCTTGCAATTTTTGCCAATTCGAGAACCTTTCAAAATATGGGAGAAATGCCAAATTTGAGCACCTTCCCCAATTTCCACACTTTCGTCTACATAGGCTGTCGGATGTACGAAAAATTTCTCATCACTGCTTTCTTTTGGGAGAAATAGTTTTTCAGTTGTTACCAGTGAGTTTTCCGCTTTTTCTAAAACCCTTAATACTCTGAGCCCTTCAACACCATCTGTCTTCGGAGTTTCTCTGGTGAGTATACAGTGGATGAAATGTTCCAGTTCCAACCGGAGCGGTTCGCCCTCTTTGACGGGAATTACTTTGAAGTCTGCCTTTTGAGCTATCGGGATTTTGCCATTTTTCCATTCTACTGAATGAGGGTAGAGGAACAATTTTTCCTTGCTCACATCGTCAAAAACCGCCATTGCCTTTGAGCCAACTATAATGAGTTTTTGCTCCTTATAAGGATGTAACCAGCTAACATAGACGTGGGCCTTTATACCATTTCTGAATTCTAATAGGGTAAGAGTAACATCGTGTATCCCAGGATTGAGATAATCTCCGCCAAAAGCAGAGACCCTTGCAGGTTCCTCCTCTAACAGCATAAGAATTACGGATATATCGTGAGGGGCAAAACTCCATAGGATATTTTCTTCTGTTCTAAGTTTTCCAATATTAAGCCTGTTGGAATATATATAACAAATTTTCCCGAGCTGGCCCAATGCAACCATTTCTTTCAACTTTGTTACAGCAGGGTGATACTGTAAGATATGTCCTACCATCAATATATGTTCTGTTTTCTTTGCCAAATCGGCTAACTCCTCCCCCTCTTTCACGGTTAGTGCGAGAGGTTTTTCCACAAAGACATCTTTACCGGCAATAAGCGCCTGTTTTACAAGGGCATAATGTGTGGAAGCTGGCGTCGCAATTAGAACCGCCTCTATTTTTGAATCACTCAAGATAGATTCGACAGAACTGGTGTAATTAATATCAGGATACTTGTTTTTATACTCCTCTACCAGCTTAAGATTAGTCTCACAGGCGGTACGAAGCACGCCCATCTCATAAAGGTTACGAAAGATATTTTTTCCCCAGTAACCAAATCCAATTAACGCTAGGTTTTTTTGTCTCTTTTCCATATGTTTTGCTCCCGATAGTTCTGGTTTCTGCTTTTCTCTCCAGCTAAGTTCCTGGAGTCGGCCATCCCAGCCAATGTACTACAATTTTTCCTGAAAACGGTTCAATGAATTGAACCCCTGCAATTTTCAGGGACGGGCTCAATGAGTTGAGGCCCTACAATTTTTCAGAGATTTAGATGCACAGATTGAATCTGTGCCTAAAAGAGATTTTAATTGCACAAATTGAATTTGTGCCTACAAGGGCCTTTTAATTCAAAGCCATAGATGCTCCTAAAGATATGCCTGAAGGAAAGATAGTCATCGAGTTCTGCATCTAACTCTAATTAACTCTTGCCAGAAAATCTCATCTT
>Ga0315296_10000824_pt1 | contig 27864 bp, 24 predicted proteins | sample YL17G14_18_MG_FD_203921 | JGI IMG/M metagenome (GOLD analysis project Ga0315296, IMG submission 203921) | Sediment microbial communities from Yellowstone Lake, YNP, Wyoming, USA - YL17G14_18 | ecosystem: Environmental > Aquatic > Freshwater > Lake > Sediment | place: USA: Wyoming | collected... | reverse complement strand
CAGTAGATGCATTGGAGTTCTGTGAGGCGAACTGCGGCCCAGCCGGCAGCCTTGGCCAGCGTTTGGACCTGTTCGGCAGTGTAGAAGTAAACCGGGCAGCCTTTCAATGTCAGGCGAACCTTGCGCCCCGGCGCGCGCCAGGTGCGCCGCTTGGGAAACGTGGCCAGGAGGCGCAGCCTGCACTTATCGCGGATCGCCCGCAGCGCAGGCAGCGGGTCGCCTATGTAGTCGAACACGCCGACGGCCAGCGCAACATCGTGAACCCCTACCTCCTGCCCGTAGATTCCGTCGCCTTGCAGTATCATCACGCCGGAGACTCCGGCAGCCTCCACGTTTCGCCGCGTGGCCAGCGCCATGCGAGGGGAAATGTCAATCGCCGTTATCGGGCCATGGCCTCTCTTTGCCAACTCGACGCAGTAAACGCCGTTGCCGCATCCGATGTCCAGAATCGAGCACGGCGCGTGCCGATCCAACTCCTTCATCACCCACTCGAAGCGCGTCCAGATGTCCTTTCGGAACTTGCGGTTTGCCCAGCGCATCAGCCGGCCGCCTCGCTCCTGATACAGGTTGTCCCAGAGGTGGCTGATACTGTCGAAGTATCGCGTGGCGACCTTATCGTTCGGCGTTCTCTGCATGTGACGCCTCCCACTCTTGCAGCGAACACCACGAGAAGGTTCGCAGCAGCCGCCTGAAGCGCCCCAGCGCGCCTCGCCGGTTACAGTAATGCTGAAACCGCTCCAGGGCGCTCAAGCCCCCGGTCCTGGGCTCACTGGTGTCCGTCTCCCAGGGGTGGATGTAAAAAACGTAAGGGCGGCCCTCGCTGTTGATCTTGCGGATGGCCCAGGCCGTGAAAGACAGCGGCCAGAACCGGAAGAAGCCGCCGCCCGACACGGGCAGCGCCCGGCCGCAGAAGTCCACAACCGACATGGGGTATTCGCGCAGACCATTGGGATGAACGAACGGGTGCCGCGGGGCCCCTGGCATTCCGTAGCGGCGACGGCGCACGGGGTAGATGCTCGAATCGGCTGTGAAACCCTCATCCCTGAGCACATCGAGAGCCCACAAGGTATCCGCATTGACCGAGAACGTGGCTGCGCGGAAGCAAGTGGGAGCGCGCCCCACTATCTCTGCCAGCAAGCCTGCCGCCCTGCGCACATCGTCGCGGAACTGCTGCCTGGTCATGCGTCCGATCATCCTATGGCCATAGCCGTGGCACCCGATCTCGTGGCCCTCGTGAGCGATCCGTCGCACGAGCCCAGGCTCGCGCTCCGCGAGCCAGCCGAGGACGAAGAACGTGGCGCGCACCCCGCGTTCCCGCAGTGCCGTCAGCATCCTGTCCACCAGGAGGCCGGATCGTCGTGGAATCTGATCCCATGTCATCTCCGGATACGCTTTCCTCACATTCTCGGCGTGGAAAAACTCCTCGACATCTATGGTCATGATGTTGCGCATGGGCTACTGCCAGCGCCTCACGGTGGCTTCTGCCCGCGGCGCGCCGTCTCCTGCTTGAGTGGGCTGGGCCCAGGCAGGGAAGCCAACGCTAGAGCGCCCGCTATGAGCGGCGCGCGTCGTTGACCCGCCGCTGTTTGCCTGGTAAACTGTAGCCGAGCGCCTGAGCGCAGCAGCCGCCCGTTCTCGCATGAGAGTGCTTCTGGTACAGACACTGGCGCGGGGGGGCATCGCTCAATACGCGTATCAACTCGCGCGTGCCCTCGCAGGCTCGCGCTGCCAGGTCATTCTGCTCGCGCCGCCCGACTACGAGTTGGCCTCGCGAATGCCTGCGCGCATTTCCGCCTTGCGTTTCCTCCCGCGCCTCATTCCCTGCGCCAGTCTCGCGCGCCGCCTGTCGGCCAAGCCCCTGCGCTGGTTTGTCATCGGCCTGTCGAGCATCATTGACGCGCACAGGCTGCTCAACATTTCGTTTACCCTGAAGCCTGCCGTGATTCACATTCAGGGGGGGCACCCGATGGACATCGTTTACCTGCTCGCCGCTCGCCTGGCCGGGGTTCCAGTGATCTACACTGCGCACAATGTGCTTCCGCACCGCCCCGCATTCCACCACCTGCCGGTGTACCGGCTTACTTACTCTCTCCCCCATTTCATAATCGTCCACACGCACGACGGGCGAGCGCGGCTGCTTGACCTTTTCCACCTCCGGCCGCAACGTGTAAAGGTGATAGCCCATCCCCCCCACGACGGACTGTTCGATCCCAGGCATTACCCAACCTTCGCGGAAGCGCGCGCTTGCCTTGGCCTCAAGAATGATGACAAGATCGTCCTCTTCTTCGGCCAGATCAGGCCCAACAAGGACTTGCCATCCCTCCTACGCGCCGTCGCGCAGGTTCGTCACACCCAACCCAACGTCAGGCTTCTCGTTGCGGGCCAGCCGCTCGGTAGCATGAGAGACGTCATGTCCCTCATCCGCCAACTGGGCCTGGCTTCGGCCGTCACGCTTCACCTGCGCTACCTACCTCTACACGAGGTGCCCAACTATTTCCAGGCAGCCGACGTGATAGCGTTGCCTTACCTCACAGTGACGCAGAGCGGTGTTCTGGCCCTGGCCCTGGCGTTTGACAAGCCAGTGGTCGCGACCCACGTCGGTGGCCTCCCGGAATTAGCCAGGTCCGCTGGCATTGGCTCCCTGGTACCGCCGCAGGACAGTGCAGCCCTGGCCGAGTCCATATCCGCCCAACTGTACAGCCCTTCGAGAGCGACGAAGCAGCCGAACGTTCTGCGCTGGCCCGAAGCCGCCAGGCTGACTGCCCTGCTCTACTCCGAGGCGCTGGCTGCGTTCGCGCAGAACTGACGGCCACACTCTACTTTCCCATCGGTCCGCAATGGCGAAGCCCTCTTTACGCCCGTCCGCCTCTGCCAGTCGCACTACTCGTGTACCAGGGGCATGGCGAAAGACTGCTGTACGTGGCGGAAGGTAATCCCGCAGTCCTCGCGGAATAGACAGCAGGCTTGGGATGCAGGTGCTGAGATGGTGCGTGGAGGCGCGTCTTGCGCCGACAGCGCCCGCCAGCGGAGAGGGCCATGGTTAGAACCCACGAGGCGGCGGTTCGCAGTGCGGCGGCCGCATCCGCCGCAGCGGTCTGCGCTCTTCTGCTGCGCTGGCTGACGACAGCGAAGTGCGCCTACGGCATAGACCCGGTGAACTACGCACTCGCCGTCTCTCGGTTTGACGTCAGGCTCCACCAGCCTCAGCCGCCTGGCCTGCTGTGGTTCGTGCTGCTGGCCCGGGCCATAATGCCCTTGGCACGAGAAGCCCATCGCGCTCTCATCTATGCCAACCTGCTTGGCTCATTCGCATGCGTGGTTCTTGCATACCTGCTGGCAGCCCGGGTCTTCGGCAACCGCCGGGCTGCCGTGGCGGCTTCTGTGCTGACGGCCACCTCTCCCCTGCTGTGGTTCTACGGGTCGGTAGGGGAGAGATACGTCTGGGAAGCGGTCAGCGTACTCACAATTGCGTACTTGGCCTGGAGGGCCGCGCACTCCGGCGGTCTGGGATGGCTGACGGTATTGAGCGGCGCACTTGGCCTGGTGGGCGGACTGGGGCCCTTCCATGTGGTTTTCCTTCTGCCTTTGTGGGCCTGGGTCGTCCTGCGTAACCCCAGGCCGTTGGCTGCGGCAGCGGTAGGCTTGCCCCTGGTAGCAGCCGGAATCGTAGCATGGCTGCTCCCAACCGTCCTGATGTCCGGCGGGTGGGGCGCCTACCGAACTGCCTGCCTCAGATTCGGATCGGGGGTGACCTGGGCGGGATGGCGAACGCCTGCCGCGGTCATCGGGAACCTGAAGAACTTCGTGGCCTGGGTTGGGGCAGGCTTTGGTGCTGCGATCTTCCCAGCGCTCTGGCTAGTGTTGAGTAGGAGAGCCGCAGTCGTGAGAGCAGTAGGGCCATGGTCCGGTGCTGGCGCCTTCTGGATCGCAGCGATTGCTCCCGCATCGGCTTTTTACATTCTGGGACACCTTTCGAAGCCCGGCTACATGCTCGCCGTCGTCCCTTTGCTGATAGTGATTCTCGCAGGGGCCCTCGACATCGCACTTGGGACACAGCGAGGAATGCCCTGGCGTGCTTTCGTCTTGTCCGCCAGCGCGGCCGCCAACTGCGCTTTCTTCTTCCTTGCAGCACCGCTTCCCGTGCGTTCAGCGGACACCTGGAGCCTGCCGTCTTGGCGCCTGAGGCTGGCGCGGCAAGTCAACCGATCGGTCCTCGATCTCACGTGGGGCGAGATTCGCGACCATGATTCGTTCTGCCGTCGGTGGCAGTGCTACGCCCGCGCCCACTTCAGACGGGAAGATACGGTGCTAGTGGGTGAAGAGGCTCCGGGGCGCCGCGGATACTCTCGTCAAATGGCCTACTACCTGCGAGAGTATCTCGTCCTCGGGCTAGACCATCAGCGCCACCGGCACACCTGGTACCGCTGGGGTGTCAGGCCGCGCATGGGTGGCCGCGTGGCAGTTGTGCCATCAGGGGCGAGACATCTCGTGTGGCTGGTTGAGGACCTTCCCGCCGGGGCGGATACAGCGACGCGCAGCCGGTTCGCGCATCGGGCAACGCTGCTCGGTCGCGCGAGAGAACTGCGGGTGCTGGAATTGCCGACCAACACCCTGCCCATTTCCTACCTCGGCTTCCGAGTAGTACGGGCCGAGACCGCAGGTCGCTAGGGCGAGTGGGCTGGTAGCGCCGCCGGTCGGTCGCGAAACTGATAGCCCAGCGCGACAGTCCACCAGGCCACAATTGCCATGCGCAAGTGGACGAAGAGCGCACAGGAAGTAACACTGTAACTCATCATGGCCAGCGCAGCGGCGGAGAAGCCTGCCAGCAGTATTGCGTGCTGCGCGCCAGCAGTGCGCCGCGCCCGAAGGAGGTCGGCCAGCGGCTTGATGACCAGCCACAGGACAGCCAGCAGCCCTGGTATCCCCATCTCTGCAAGGCCAAGCAAGTAGAGGCAGTGAGGGTCGCGGGCGGTTGGGGCCCCCTCCACGAGCATGGGCGCCATTGACCGGTCGCGCAGGTAGAAGCGGCCTATGCCGCTGCCAAAGACAGGCCGGGCACTCCCAATAGCGAGCGCGGTGCGCGCGGAGTACCATCTCAGTCGGTCTGAAGGCGAGTCCAGGTCAACCAGTCGCGCCAGCCGCGCAAAGGGGGTGTACTGCCGATAGGCGAGAAACAAGCCGGTAACCATCGCCGCCGCGACGACCAGCACAGCCGCGGTTACCGCCAGCCGCCGCCGCAGGAAACCCCTGTTCAGCCACGCGAAAAGAAGCACTGCCGCCAAGCAGGCTATGATCCCGCTGCGGTTGACGGACATTGCGACTCCTGCCAGCATCCCCAGCGCGCACAGCGCCCAGACTGGTCGGAGCCACCGCTTGTCCAGCATTGCCATCGCCAGCGAAATGGGGAGCATCATGCCCAGCGCCAGCGCTGAAAGGCCGGGGCCTCCCACCGGCGTCATGGTGCGAAACCCCCACCTGCCGGTCGCCCCAAACAGCCCCGAGGCGCTTGGATTTCTCCACATCTGCAGCGGCCAGCGCAGGCCAAGGATTGCCATCGCTGCTCCAACGGCAAGCAGAAGCCGCACAAGCATCAGGGCGCGCCGCTCTTCCAGGCGGGATGTTGCAACCACCCAGAAGCCCAGCATGGGCAGGAACATGCGCACCATTCCTCGCCACACTGGATCGAGGTCCGCGTAATCCCCGGCGTGAATCGCAAGCCCAGCCAGGCCGATGACCAGCACGACTGCCTGGGGCAGCGCCAGCCCGGCGGGCTTCGGCGAGCCCTGCACCAGCATCCTTCCGAGCCACACCAGCGCCCCGCATACCAGCACCGCAACGACGACGATGTCGAACGCCCTGCCCAGGGCGAAAGGCTGCCAAAGCCTGTAGATTCGATCCGGGAGCGCCCCTGCCGCCAGCAGCACCGCCCCCGCAAGCCAGCCTGCCGTCCCTGCTCTCGCTGCCAGAACTATCAGCCCTGACAACACCAACACTGCAAGCAAACCGAACTCCAGCAGCACCGGGCGGCCTGCCGCGAGCGCCAGGACGATGACCGCCCCGCCAGCCAGGATTGCCGCTCCCCAGGCAGCGAGAGCGCGAGGCGAAACAGAGGTAACCAGGGTCCTTGCGCGATTCATGGCGTAACGATGCAATCTGACCTTACGTCCCTTACGTCGCGGCGGCCTCATCTCCTGCTCGGACGACAGGGGCCGGAGTTGCCCAAAACATGGCCACCGCTATAATAGCAGGTGATGCCTGCCCGAGATTTCATCTGCATCTCCAGCGTGCGCTGGGATTCTATGCGCCAGCGGATGCAGGCGCTGACGGCCGAACTGAGCCTTTCCAGGCGGGTGCTGTATGTCGAGCCGCCGGCGCTTGTGGAACTGGCTTTGTTTCACGCAGGCACGCGATCCCACGTGGCAAACGCAATGCGCGGCCTTCGCTCCGTTGGTGGTTTGCGCATATTCACGCCCATCCTGCCATCGTTGACGCAGCGGGAGCCGTTCCGGACTTTCTTCCAGCGCATGATGCGGCGGGAGATCGGAAGAGCAGCGCGCATCCTTGAGTTCCATTCGCCGGTGGTCTGGACGTGGTTCTACCCCGGCCTTTCGGTCGAGGCCTTGCCGCGCGGCGACATCGCCTACGACTGCGTTGACGAGCCTGGCCTGCACCGGATGTTCGCCGGCCGCCGCACGCGCACCACGAGAGCCCTGTTCGAGGAAGTGCTGCTGGCGCGGCGGGCGCGATGGGTATTCGCGACCGCTCGCCGCCTGGCTGACAGGCTGGCTGCCCTCAACCCCAACACGCACCTGCTGCCCAACGCGGCGGAACCCGACGCGTTCTCCTGCCCGGCGCCGGAACCGCAGGATCTGGGCGGCATCCCGCGGCCGATGGCAGGCTATGTAGGGTCAATCGGCCCGTGGCTCGATGTCGGGCTGCTGGAGGAGGTCGCTCGCTTGCTGCCGCGCATGTCTTTCGTGCTTGTCGGGCCCGTGATGTTGGGAGCCAAGATCGGGCGGCTGCGCGCGCGTTCAAACGTGCACTTGCTGGGGTCAAGGCCTCACGCGGCAGTCCCCGCATACGTGCGCGCTTTCGATGTGTGCCTGATCCCGTTTCACCTGAACGACATCACGCACAGCGTGAACCCGATCAAGTTCTACGAGTACCTTTCAGCGGGGAAACCGGTGGTGGCGACTCCGCTGGCGGAACTGGAGCCATTTGGGTCAGTGGTTGACCTGGCGTCAGATGCCCCCTCCTTCGCGCGGGCCGTGGAGCGCCGGGCGCTCGACCCGCAGGCAGGCATGATGCAGCGCGTCGAGATAGCAGGCCAGAATACGTGGCGCCAGCGCGTCCAGACGCTGCTCAGCGTTATCGAGCGCAGTCGCTGATGAACTCTGCCAGCAGGCGGATGCCTGCCTGTGCCCGGGCCTTCATTTTCTCACATCCTGCCAACAGTCGCGGGCGCAGTTCGTCTCTTGTTGCCAGTGTGCGCCGGGCCGCATCAATGACGGTTTCCGTGTTTGTGTCGTTCGGGGAAACTGCCTGCTGCGGGCAGCCAAGTTCGCTCAGCAGGACTGCTATTTTCTCGTCGCAGGCGAGGCCCACGACTGGCACTCCGCTCATGGCTGCAAAGAGCACGCCGTGCAGCCGCATCGAAAAAACGAGCCGTGCGCTGCCCAGCAGGGCCAGCGCCTGCTCGGGGCTGAGGGGGCCTTCGACAATGCTCACTGCTTCCTTGGCCCGCTCGCGGACTGCGCGCACGACCGGCGCATCCCGCTGTGGGTGCATGCCCAGAAGCACCGGCTTGAGGCCCTGGCGCGACAGGTAGTCGGCAAGCCCAGCCATCGCGTCCACGGGGCACCCTTCGGCCCACGCGCGGGGCACTATCGCAGCGAAGTCGGCCACTGCGCACGGAATGCGCGCAGGCTGCACGAGAAGAGCAGGGTCCGCAGCCAGAAGAGCGCGTGGGTCGTTCAGCAGGTCCAGCGACACCTGGTCCCTAACGCCTATGCGCGAGCACGCGCGGGCGATCCAGCGCGCTATCGCCCGTCCCGATCGCGTCCGCAATGGCCCGACTCCCACGGCATGCAGCATGACCGGCCTGCGCAGCATTCTGGCGATCGCGGCCCAGTGGGCGTAGAAAGCCAACCCGCTGAGGCGATAGTCGTTCAGGATTCCGCCGCCTCCCAGCACCAGGCCTCTCACCTGGGACAACCTGCTGGCGATGGCGAGCGTGTTCACGGTCTTCATGTGCCGCGCTGCGATGCCGTGCTGCTGCGTGGTGGCATGGGGATCGTACGAATAGACCACGGGCTGCGCTTCTACCCCCAGGGCTTGCAGCCCGGCCAGCGTGCCGGCGAGCACTGCCTCGTCGCCCATGTTCCCACGGCCGTAGTAGCCTAGAAGTCCAACGCGCGCAGTCATCGCGCCAACACAGAGAGGTTTACCCAGCGGCGCAGCAGGTCTAGGTCGCTCTGCCGCACCAGCCCGAGGCGCCGCAGGCTGAACCAGAAGAGCCCGAGGTAAAGCGGCACGCAGATGACAATCACAAGGACCGGGTTGCAGTGCATCCGCGTGAGCGGGAACATCACTGCGCCAATGACTGCTGCCAGAGCGAATATCCGGTTGACTTCGCCCCAGGGCATGATCGCGCGCAGCCCGGTCTTGGCGACGCGACAGACCTGGATCAGATAGTAGGTTGCGAGGCCGTACTGGCTGACGACCAGCGCCGCCGCGGGGCCTGCAATGCCAACCATCCTCGCCAGCGCGACGCTCAACACCAGGTTCGCCACGAGGAATCCGCCCGCTCCGACTGCCAGGCTCCTCGTTCTCCCGGTGGCCTGAAGAAGAGTAGAGTAAACGGTGATGCGCATCGGCAGGAGCAGGAGAAAGATGCGGAAGATGTGGGCGCTTTCGGCGTAGGAGCGCGAGAACAAGACCACCACGATCTGGTCCGCCAGGACGAGAAGCATGACGAAGAGGGGGAAGATGACGAGCGACAGTTTCCGGATGGACTCATGCCATACCCCCATCAGTTCGGGCCACTTCTCCCCTTGCGACAGGTCCGAGAATACGGGAAGGAGCGTTGTGACTATGGAGCCAGTAAACGCGCCCAGGATGGGCACTTCGAACGCGCCCACGGCGTAAACTGCGAAGCGCGTGGCCGTGTAGAACACGCTGACCACCACCTGGCCAATCTGGCGCGCAAAGGCCATCATCAGGTTCGAGAGGGCGACCGGAACCGAGTAGCGCGCGTGATCGCCGAGCGAGGGCAGCGCCTTCGTGGGATCTGCAGGCGGGCCGAGTTCGATCAGGGCCAGTCCTATGGCCGCAACGGGAACGCTGCTCAGCACGACGGCTGCAAGCGCCCACTCGACTGCTCGCGTGAGCCAGGCTGCCGCTACGGCGCTGGCTGACTGGAGAACAGCCACCAGGCCAGTGAACCACGCTGCCGCTGAATGCCGCCCATAGGCAACAAGGACTTGCTGCACGTGGGCGATCGGGTGGCTCAGCACCGCGTAGAAGGCAAAGACCCTGACATATAAGACGAGGCCCCTGTTGTGAAAGGCGGCAGCGATGGCAGGAGCGGCAGCCCACAGGCCGCCCGCGAGGAGCACGCCCAGACAGAAGAGGACAATGCTTGTGCGCCTGACGAACGGCTTTCGCGCCCCGGCCTCAACGCGAGGCAGAAAATAGAGCATGCTGAGCGGGAGCCCGAGAGTCACCAGGGGGAACAACAGGTTATATGGAAGCCAGGCCTGGCGATAGGCCCCGAAGCCTGCCTTGCTCAGCAGCCTTGCCAGCGCCACCCAGGCAAGCATGCTCGACAGCATCTGGGCCGAGTTCCCGATGACCAGAAATCCGGCCCTGTCGGCGAGGCCAACCTCTTTTTTCACTGCCTGGGCTCCGGCGCAAGCGGCTCTGGCACCTGCGCCACCCGCTGGCTGTCAGTTAGTCGTGCCGGAAATCGTCGAACTGCTCTATTTCTTGACTGCTGCCTTCAGGGCAGCCCCGGCGCGGAATCCGGGCACCTTGGCGGCGGGCACCTTCACCGGCTCCCCGGTTCGCGGATTCTTCGCCGTGCGCGCTGCGCGCTTGCGCACGGTGAACGCGCCGAACCCGACGAGTTGCACCTTGTCGCCCCTTTTCAGAGCGGCGGTAATCGCGTCGAACACGGCATCAACCGCTTTCTTCGCCTGCGCCTGCGACAGGTCGGCGGCGTCTGCGGCCGCTGCTACGAGATCAGGCTTCCCTACTGGCACGGCGTTCTACCTCCTTGCTTGTTTGGCTGGTGGCCAACCTCTTCTCGAATTCGCTGCCCGATTCCTTCTCGGCGCTGATCAGCGGATGCCAAGGGCCGACGAAAACTTGTCGGCGTGGCCCTCCTCGTCGCCCAGGATGCCTTCGAGCAGCACGCGCGTCGTTACGTCGCCCGACTGCTCGCACAACTTGATGTGCGCCTTGTAATTGGCGATCGCCTTGTGCTCGGAGGCCAGGTCATCCTTCAACATCTTCTTCACGTCGCCGCCGGTAACGATTGCCGAGGGCTTGGTCACCGGCTCGCCCCCGAGGTAGGCGATGCGCTCGCCCAGGGCCTCGGCGTGCTTCATCTCGTCAATCGAAACCGACTTGAACATGTCCACGACGGCGACGCTCTCCAGCCCCTGGGCCGTGTAGTGATGCCCCATGTATTGGGTGATGGCGGCCAACTCGTCGGCCCTGTCCTGGTTCAAAGCGTCAACAATCTTCTTCTGCTGCGCGGTCATTTCGGCACCTCCGGTTGAAACTGCGCGTTATGCTACATTTAGTTCCGCCGCCTGTCAAGCAGTTCCTTCCTTGGGCGTTTCGTATTTTCAGGAGGGCGGGTGGGGCAAAGGCTCGGCGTTTGCCGAGTATCCACAGCCGGGGGCGGCAGCGGCGGATAAGGCGGAGGATGGCCGGGAGGAATTCGGCTGCGCTAGGAGGGGACTTCGCGGCCGACGGCGCGCGCGACTTTCTTCAGGTCGCGCATCAACGCTGCAAAATCGTCGGGGCGCAAGGATTGGGGGCCGTCGGAAAGCGCCTTCTCGGGTTCAGGGTGCACTTCGACCATTATCCCGTCGGCACCCGCGGCCACAGCGCCGAGCGCCACGGGCCTTACGTATCTCCAGTCGCCGGTGCTGTGGCTGGGGTCGAGGATTACGGGCAGATGGGTCAGCCGCTGGAGAACCGGTATGGCATTGATGTCGGTCGTGTAGCGGGTGGAATCCTCGAACGTGGAAATGCCGCGCTCGCACAAGAGGACCTGGTTGTTGCCCTCGAGCATTATGTACTCGGCGGCCATCAACAGGTCGCGCACGCGGCAGCCGGGGCCGCGCTTGAGCAGCACCGGAAGCCCGGTCTTGCCGACGCGCTGAAGAAGGCGGAAGTTTTGCATATTGCGCGCGCCGATCTGCAGCATGTCGGCGTATTTCGCGACGGTGGCGATGTCATGTTCGTCGAGCACCTCGGTTACGATAGGGAGGCCCGTCTCCTGCCTTGCTGCGACGAGTATCTCGAGGCCCCTGATGCCGAGCCCTTGAAAAGCATAAGGCGAGGTCCTCGGCTTGTAGGCCCCGCCGCGCAGCAGGTTTGCCCCCGCCTGCTTCACTGCCCTTGCCGCGCGAAGGGTCTGGTCTCTGGTTTCCACGCTGCAGGGCCCCGCAATGATGGCCAGCGTGGGCGAGCCGACCTGCACGCTGCCCACCTTTACGACGGTTCTCGCGGCGTGGCCCTGACGGGATGCGAGTTTGTAGGGCTCGGAAATCAGGGTTACGCGTTCGACGCCCGGCAGGCTGGCAAAGCGGTCGGCGCAGGTCGCCTTCTCCGCGTCCACCACGCCCAGCACGGCAATCACCTTGCGCTCGACGCCCGGGTTCATGAAGGCCTGGAAGCCGGCGTCCTGGATCGCCTCTTCGACCCGCGCCACCTGTTCGGGCGTCGCCCCGATCTGCATGATGACTACCACGCGACCTCACCTCCACGCGGCCGGGCTGTCATTCGGACTGCGGCAGAAGCGGCAGAAGCGACATCAGCGAAGAAGGAGCGCTGCCGGGCTACCCCCGCCCGTTGGTGCGGAGTTCCTTCTCGACCCACTCGAGGAATTCCTTGTTAGATGCTGTCTTGTTGAGCCCCGTGATCATCAGTTCGGTAGCCTGCCCGAGATCGAGGGCATTGAGCACGCGGCGCAACTGCCACACGCGCTGGAGTTCCTGAGGGCCCATCAGCAACTCTTCGTGGCGCGTGCCGGAGCGCTTGATGTCAATGGCGGGGAAGATCCTGCGGTCGCTCAATCCCCTGTCGAGCACCAGTTCCAGGTTTCCGGTAGCCTTGAACTCCTCGTAGATGACGTCGTCCATGCGGCTGCCGGTGTCAACCAGGCAAGTGGCGATTACGGTCAGGCTGCCGCCATCTTCTATGTTTCGGGCTGCGGCGAAGAAGCGCTTGGGGCGATATAGCGCGCCGGGGTCGAGGCCGCCGGAAAGCGTGCGCCCACCAGGACTGTTCACGGTGAGGTTGGAGGCGCGCGCCAGGCGCGTCAGGCTGTCGAGAAGCACGACCACATCCTTGCCGTGCTCGACCATGCGCCTGGCCCGCTCCAACACGATTTCCTGCACCTTCATGTGGTTCTCGGGCAGTTGGTCGAATGTCGAGGCGGCAACCTCGCCCTGCACCGAGCGGCGGATGTCGGTAACTTCCTCCGGCCGCTCATCAATCAGCAGCACTATCAGGACCGCCTCGGGGTTGTTGGCCGTGATGCTGTTTGCTATGACCTTCAAGAGGGTGGTTTTCCCGGCCTTGGGCGGCGAAACGATCATGCCGCGCTGCCCCTTTCCGATGGGGGCGATAAGGTTTATGATCCTGCCCGAGATATTCTTGGCGCCGCTCTCCATGTCGAGGCGGTCAGTCGGGTAGATGGGGACCAGTTCATCGAAGGGCACCCTGGTTTTGGCCATCTCTGGCGCGTCGCCGTTGACGCTTTCGATGCGCAGCAGGCTGTAATAGCGCTCGTTATCCTTGGGCGGCCGCACTTGCCCGACCACGGTGTCGCCGGTCTTCAGGCCGAAGCGCTTGATCTGGCTCAAGGAGACATAGATGTCCCCTGAGCTTGGCAGGTAGCCATTCACCCTGAGAAAACAGGGGCCCTCGGGTAGGATTTCGAGGATGCCCCGCGCGGTGGGGTATTCCTCCAGGGGTTTCTCTTCCTGCTCGGCTCTGTCGGTGCGGTCGGTCTTTTCTGTCTTTGCTTCGCTTGCTGCCCTGTTGGCCTTCTGGGCTTTACCGCCCTTTTCGGCCTTGTCCGCGTGGATGACTTCCATAGGAAACCTCCATCCCGGCCCGGTGCGCAACAGTTCTCAGGCGCATTCGGCCTGTTCACCGGGCCTTAGCGATTAGCAACGGGAAGGCTGCACGCTTCAAACGGGTCTGTTTTGTGCCAATAGCAATGGCCAGGGAGGCCCCCGGCCCGATTTACTATACCATAGTTTGCCCTGTTTGTCCAGACTCCCGCAAGACGATTTCCCGTCTTGTTGCCCTTCTAAACTGCATCCGGCGGGGTGTCGCGCCCGGCGTAGATCTGGGGCTTGAGCACCCCCACGAAAGGAAGATTGCGGTATTTCCCCGCGTAGTCAAGCCCGTAGCCCACAACGAAGGCGTCGGGGACCTTGAATCCCTCGTAATCCACCTTGACCTCAATCTTGCGGCGGCTCGGCTTGTCGAGCAGGGCCGCGACCTTGACGCTTGCCGCATTGCGGGCGCGCAGGTTTTCCAACAGGTAGTGCAGCGTCAGGCCGGTGTCTAAGATATCTTCGACCACCAGCACATGCCTGCTTTCTATGCTCTCGTCCAGGTCCTTCAGTATCCTGACCACCCCGCTGGAACGCGTGTCCTGACCATAACTTACCCACTTTACGAAGTCAACAGTAACGGGAATGGTCAAGTTCCGCATCAGGTCTGCAAGGAATACGACGGCCCCGTTGAGCACCGCCACCAGCACCGGCTCCTTGCCCTCGTAGTCGGCGTTGATGCGGGCCGCGAGTTCTTTGACCTTCGCCGCAATCTGGTCTTGCGTCAAGAGCACTTTTTCGATGTCATCCGTGAGCATTGCTGCTAACCCTCCCTTCTGTGCGATGGCTGCCTACTCCCATTCGATCGTTGCAGGAGGCTTGCTGCTGACATCATACGCCACCCGGTTGATGCCGGGCACTTCGTTGATTATCCGGTTGCTTATGCTTTCCAGCACCTCGTATGGAACGTGCGCCCAGTCCGCCGTCATGGCGTCCTCGCTGGTGACCGCGCGAAAAATGATCGTGCTGGCGTAGGTGCGCTCGTCGCCCATCACTCCCACGCTCTTCGCGGGCGACAGCACGCCGAACGCCTGGAACAACTGCCGGTAGAGCCCCGCTTTTCTTATCTCGTCAATGATGATCGCGTCTGCCTCGCGCAGCGTCTCCAGCCGCTCCGGGGTTACCTCCCCCAGTATCCGGATCGCCAGCCCGGGCCCTGGAAAGGGATGCCGCCAGGTGAGTTCGTCGGGCAGTTTCAGTTCCTGGGCAAGGCGGCGCACTTCATCCTTGAAAAGGTCGCGCAGGGGCTCTATCAGTTTCAGTTTCATCCGTTCCGGCAGTCCGCCAACGTTGTGGTGGGTCTTGATTGCCGCGGAGGTGGCGGTGCCGCTCTCGATCACGTCGGGGTAAAGCGTGCCCTGCGCCAGCAGTTGCACGTCGCCTATCTTGCGCGCGTGTTCCTCGAAGACGGCGATGAATTCGCGGCCGATGATCTGGCGTTTTTCCTCAGGGTCGGTGACGCCGCGCAGCAAAGTGAGGAAGCGCTTCTGCGCCTGCACGTGCACGAGGTTGAGCCTGAAGGTCTGGCCGAAGTCCTGCATCACCTGCGCTGCCTCGCCCTTGCGCAGCAGGCCGTGATCAACGAAGATGCATGTCAGACGGTCGCGCACGCTCCTGTGCACCAGCGCTGCAGTGGTGCACGAATCAACGCCTCCGCTGAGCGCGAGCACCACCTTGCCGCCGTCAGTCTGCTTGCGGATGCTATCCACAGCCTCGTCCACGAACCTCGCCATCGTCCACTGGCCGGTGCAGGCGCACAGGCCGAACAGGAAGTTGCGGAACAGGTCCATCCCCCAGGGTGTATGCACCACCTCCGGATGAAACTGAACGCCGTAGAGGCTGCGGCCCGCGTCGGACATGGCTGCGACCGGCGAGTTGCTGCTGGTGGCGTCAACTGCAAACCCCGGCGGCGGCTTCTCAACCACGTCGCCGTGGCTCATCCAACAGATGAGGCGGGGGTTTAGCCCGTGGAAAAGCACAGAATCGGGATTGGCTCTCAGTTCGGTCTTGCCGTATTCGCGCTTCTCCGCGCGGGCAACGCTGCCGCCCAGCATCCTTCCCATCAGCTGCATTCCGTAGCAGATGCCGAGGATGGGGATGCCGGCGTCAAAGAGACGCGGATCGCACTCCGGCGCGCCGGGCTGATAGACGCTGGCCGGGCCCCCCGAGAAGACCATCCCCTTCGGGCGCCGACGCTTTACTTCGTCGAGCGATATCGTGTGGGGAACGATCTCGGAATAGACCTTGCACTCGCGGACGCGGCGGGCTATCAACTGGCCATACTGAGCCCCAAAGTCGAGCACCAGGACCTTTTCATCGGGGGCAGAAACCGCCATCGCTCTTTCTATCCCCTGCCGTGTCCGACGCCTTGGGCGCGCTGATGCGCTTTGCCCTCGGTCAACAGGGCGGGCGCGATCACGAGTTCCGCCTTCTGCATCTCGCGCAGATTGGCTGCGCCGCACGAGGCCATCGCCAGGCGCAGGCCGCCGATCAGGTTCATGGTCCCATCTTCTCGATGGCTCGGGCCGAGCAGGATTTCGCGCAGCGTGCCTGCCGTGCCGACCTCTATGCGGGTTCCCCTGGGCAGGGCCGCATCTCCGGTTGACATGCCCCACTGGAAGCCTTTCCCCGGCGCCTCCTTTGCCATTGCGAGGCTGGAACCGAGCATCACCGCATCCGCCCCGGATGCTACTGCCTTGCTTATGTCGCCTCCGACGCGCATCCCGCCATCGGCAATCACCTCTACTCGCTTTCCAGTAGCCGCTTCGTGGTCGCGCCGCGCGGCGGCCACGTCGGAGATCGCTGTAACCTGGGGGACGCCTATTCCCAATACTCGCCTCGTCGTGCACTGCGCCCCGGGGCCAACGCCCACCAGCACTGCGTCGGCCCCGGCCTGCATCAGTTCGATCGCGGCCTGGTAGGTTACGCAGTTGCCGACTATCACAGGGGCCTGCACGATGTCCGACAGGGCCTTGAACGACAGCGTGCGGGTGCCGTTAGAGATGTGGCGCGCCGTCGTTATGGTGGCCTGCACGACGAAGATGTCTATCTTGCCGCCGCCCACCGCCTTTGCCACGCGCTCGGCCTCTGCGGGCGTGGTGGAGACAGAAACGCAGGCTCCCAGTTCGCGCATCTCGGCGATGCGCTCGAGGATCAGGTCATCGCGCACGGGCTGCGAATAGACGCGCTGGATGGTGGCCACGGCGTCTTCGAGCGGACATGAGATGATCTGGTCAACGGCCTGCTGCGGCTTCTCGTAGCGCGTCTGGATGCCCTGGAGATTGAGCACCGCCATGCCGCCGAGCAGGGTCAGTTCGGCGGCGAACGATGGAGCAACCACAGCGTCCATAGAGGCAGCCAGGACGGGCAGCCCGAATTCTCGGGTTGCCCATTCCCAACTGACATCCACGACCTGCGGGTCCAGCGTAACGGCCGCGGGCGCAAGCGCCACCTCGTCGAACCCGTAGGAGCGGCGTGCGAAGCGACCGCGGCCTATCTCCTGCAGCACGTTCCTTCTTCTCCCGTCCACGCAGGCTAAAGCCTGCGGCTACCATTTCGCACTAATACGGCGGAGGCGTGGGGGCGGGAGGCTTCTCCTTCTCAGGGATCTCGGCCACCGCTGCCTCGGTCGTCAGCAGCATCCCGCTGATGCTGGCAGCGTTCTGCAGCGCCGAGCGAGTTACCTTCGCCGGGTCAACGATCCCCGCCTTCACCATGTCCACGTAGTCGCCCTTCAGGACATCCAGGCCGCGGCCCTTGTTCATGTTCTTGATGCGCTCGACAACCACCGCGCCCTCGAAGCCGGCGTTGAATGCAATCTGCGCTGCAGGTTCCTGCAAAGCCTTGCGAAGGATCTCCACTCCGATCGCTTCGTCGCCCGCCAGTTTCAGCTTCTTCAGGCTGGGCAGCAGGTTTATGTATGTTACCCCTCCGCCGGGGACGATACCCTCCTCTACGGCAGCCCTCGTGGCGGCAAGGGCGTCCTCCATGCGGTGTTTTCGCTCCTTCAGTTCGGTCTCGGTCGCGCCGCCCACCTTGACAACCGCCACGCCGCCGGAGAGTTTCGCGAGGCGCTCCTGCAGTTTCTCCTTGTCGTAGGAGGAGTCAGTGTCCTCGATTTCCTTCTTGATCTGGGCGATGCGGCCCTGGATGGCCTCGGCCTTGCCCATGCCCTCAATAAGGGTCGTGTCTTCCTTGGTGATCACGACCTTCTTTGCCTGGCCCAACATGCTCGCGTCCGCCTTCTCCAACTTCACCCCCAAGTCTTCGGACAGGAACGTGCCGCCTGTCAGGATGGCAATGTCCTGCAGCATCGCCTTGCGCCGGTCGCCGAACGCGGGCGCCTTGACCGCCACAGCCTGAAGCGTGCCCCTGATCTTGTTGACCACGAGGGTGGCGAGCGCCTCGCCGTCCACATCCTCAGCGATGATAACCAGCGGCTTGCCCTGCCTGATTACAGCCTCGAGCACAGGCAGAAGGTCTGCGACCGCCGAGATTCTCTTCTCGTTAAGCAGGATGTAAGGCTCCTCCAGCACTGCCTCCATGCGCTCCGCGTCGGTAACGAAATAGGGTGAGATGTATCCCTTGTCGAACTGAAGGCCTTCAACCAGTTCGAGCGAAGTCTCGGCGCTCTTGCCTTCCTCGACGGTTATCACGCCGTCCTTGCCTACCTTGTCCATCGCCTCGGCTATGATGTCGCCGATTGCAGGCTCCCTGGCGGAAATCGTCGCCACCTGGGCGATTGACTCGCGCGTCTCCACCGGCACGCTCATCTCCTTTATGCCCTCGACGACGACCTCGACCGCCTTGTCCAACCCCTTCTTGACGAGCATGGGATTGGCCCCTGCAGCCACAGACTTCAGGCCCTCGCGCACCATCGCCTGCGCGAGCACGGTGGCGGTGGTCGTTCCATCCCCGGCGACGTCGTTGGTCTTGCTGGCCACCTCGCGCAGCAGTTGCGCGCCGATGTTCTCGAAGCGGTCCTCGATCTCTATTTCCTTGGCGATGGTCACGCCGTCGTCAATGACCGTGGGGGAGCCCCATTTCTTTTCCAGAACCACCATGCGGCCTTTGGGCCCCAGCGTTACGCGCACCGCCTCCGCAAGGGCATTCACGCCGCGCTCGAGTGCCCGGCGCGCATCTTCAGCGTAACGAAGATCCTTTGCTGGCATGTTTTTCCTCCGATGCTATTCTTCCAGTATGGTCAGAACGTCGCTCTCGCGCAGGATGGTGTATTCTTTCCCATCCAGTTTGATCTCCGTCCCGCCATACTTGGAAAAGATTATGATGTCGCCCACCTTCACACCCATGGGGCCTGTCTCACCGGTTTCGAGCACGCGGCCCGGCCCCACTGCCACGACCTTGCCGCGCTGGGGCTTTTCCTGCGCTGTGTCGGGCAGGACGATCCCGCCGGGGCTGACGTCCTCGGCCTCGGTTACCTCGACCACCACACGATCTCCAAGCGGTTTGATCATCTGCATACCTCCTGACCTCCTCTACACTGCGTCCGCGGCCGCGCGGGCCGGAACGCGGATATTGCATCGGGCCTAGTCGGCCACGATGTTGACAAGTTTGTTGGGCACCACAACGACACGCAGGACATTTTTCCCTGCCAGGTGCCGCCGGGCGCCGGCGGAAGCGAGCGCCGCCCTCTGCAATTCATCTTGCGGCAAATCGCGCCCGACTGTCAAGCGGTCGCGCACGCGCCCGTTGACCTGCACCACGAGCGTGACCATCTCTTCTTGCGCGACCTGCGGGTCGAAGACGGGCCAGGGTGCCCTGGCGACGGTGTCCGTCTTCTGCATCCGGTGCCAGATTTCCTCTGCCACGTGGGGCGCAAAGGGCGCCAGCAACCGGGTGATGACATTGGCGGCCTCGCTGAAAGCGGCCCGTTCGCCCTGCCCGCCGGATTGCAGGTCGGGCAGCAGGGCCTGCATTTCGTTTGACAGTTCCATCAGCGCGCTGATGGCGGTGTTCAGGTGCATGCGCTCGATGTCGGCGGTAACGCGGCGGATGGTCTGGTGGGTCTTGCGCCGCAAGGCGCGCCTGGCCTGCGAGCCGTCAGTTGAGAGATTGTCAGGCCATTCTGGGTCGTAGTAGTCAATATTGCCGCCAATCAGGCGCCAGAGCCTCTGCAGAAACCGGTAACATCCCTGCACACCCTCGTCACTCCACTCCGCATCCATCTCAGCCGGACCCATGAAGAGGATGAAGATGCGCAGGGCGTCCGCCCCGCAGCGCGAGATCACCTCGTCGGGCGCAACGACATTCCCGCGCGACTTGCTCATCACCGCGCCGTCCTTGAGGACCATGCCCTGTGCGAAATAGCGTGTGAACGGCTCCGAAAAGCCAACCAGCCCCATGTCCTGCAGCACCTTGATGAAGAAGCGCGAATAAAGCAGGTGCAGAACAGCATGTTCAATGCCGCCGATATACCGGTCAACCGGCAGCCAGTAGCGCACTGCTTCCGAATCGAAGGCCCGGTCGCGCTCTTTCGGGCTGGCGTAGCGCAGGAAATACCAGCAGGACTCGATCCACTGCGCCATCGTATCCGTTTCGCGCTTTGCAGGCCCGCTGCACGCCGGGCAAGTTGTATTCACGAATTCGGGCCGCAGCAGCGGCGAGCGCGATCCTGCCTCCCAGGGCACGTCGGTGGGCAGCAGCACGGGCAACTGGTCCTCCGGAACGGGCACCGTGCCGCATTTATCGCAATACACGATGGGGATCGGAGCGCCCCAGTATCGCTGCCGCGAGATCAGCCAGTCGCGCAGCCTGTAATGGATGGTGCGCTTGCCTATCCGCTTCTGCTCCATGTGATCGGCGATTCTCTGCCATGCCTGGTCACTGGGAAGGCCGTCGAATGGGCCGGAGTTGACCTGGATGCCTGGCCCTTCGTGCGCCTCAGTCATGGTTTCGGGCGTCAGCGGCTCGCCCTCGGGCTGGATTACGACCCGAATCGGCAGGTTGTGCTCATGGGCGAACTCGAAGTCGCGCTGATCGTGGGCTGGAACGGCCATGATCGCGCCCGTTCCATACTCCATCAGCACGTATTCGGCAGCCCATATCGGTACCCGCTCGCCGGTCAGCGGGTTCACCGCGTGGGTACCTATGAACACGCCTTCTTTGCCCGGTTCTTCGCGGGTGCGCGCCTGCTGGCGCATCTGCTGCACGCTGGCGAGCGCGCTGCTGTCTTTGCACAGCACATCAACCAGCGGGTGTTTCAGCGCCAGCACCACGTAGGTAATCCCATAGCAGGTGTCCGTGCGCGTGGTGAAGACCGACAGTTTGTCATCCCGCCCGACGATGGGCATGTCGAACTGAACGCCCTCGCTGCGCCCGATCCAGTTGCGCTGCATGGTTACGACTCGCTCGGGCCATTCCTTGAGCAAGTCGAGGTCTGCAAGCAGCCGATCGGCGTAGGCCGTGATGCGGAAGAACCACTGCTCCAGTTCCTTCGTGCCGACGGGCTGCTCGCAGCGCCAGCACGTGCCACCGGCCGCTTCCTCGTCGGACAATACGAACTGGCATTTCTCGCACCAGTTCACCTTTGCAGCGGCCTTGTATGCCAGGCCCCGCTCCAGGAACTTCAGGAAGAACCACTGGCCCCACCGGTAGTATTCCGGATCGCAGGAAATGACCTCGCGTTCCCAGTCGTAGTTGTAGCCGAGGCGCTTGAGTTGCGCGCGCATCTTCTCGATGCAGGAATAGGTCCACTCGGCGGGATGCCCGCCATACTTGATGGCCGCCCCCTCAGCGGGCTGCCCGAAGGCGTCGAATCCCATCGGGTGAAGGACGTTCTCGCCTTTCATGACATGGCAGCGAGCCACCACGTCCCCGATGGTGTAATTGCGCACGTGCCCCATGTGCAGCTCGCCCGAGGGGTAGGGATACATGTCCAGGCAGTAGAACTTGGGGCGGCTGGCGTCCTCAACAACGCGGAAGACGCCGCTCTTCTCCCACTCAGCCTGCCACTTCGTTTCTATCTGGGTTGGGTCGTACTTATCCATTTCACTTCATCGTATTGTCGCGCGGCTTACGACGCGCGGTGCATAAGAGCGCGCACCAGGCTGTATGTGCCTATCACTGCCAGGACCACGAGCACAGTGTAAAGGAGCGCGAACCACTCCGCGCGGTTGAGCGCCAAGTGCCTGCGGTTGGCCACAACGACGGCTGCGACGACGAAAACCAGACCCGGCAGCACCTCCAGGGGGTGGCCAAGCAGGGCGGAGGCTGCCATCACCGATGTGGGCCCCAGGAGCAGCAGCGCCACCAGCCACACCAGCGTCCCGCGCCATCGCAGGCCGAACCTTGAGACGGCTGCCAGGAAAAGGCCCATGAACGCGAAATCCCCGACCCCGATGCTGCCCAGAACGGGCAGCGCCGTCATTGCCTTTCCGGCAACCGGCACGGAGGCGCTCAGTTGCGCCACAACCTGCGGCTGCGCTCTGCTGATATCCGACACAAAACCGAAATAGACTCCCCATGTGTCCACCAATACCGCAGCAAGGGCTACGGGCAGAAGGATGTCCTTTTCGCGCACGATGCGCGACAGCAAGGCCCCGAACAGCCCAGCCGCAAGAATCAGCAGGACGTCGGTCAGCAGCGGCAGGCCGCTTCGCCTTGCCGCCCACCAGAGGGCGCCGCAGGCGACTGCTCCAAGGGCCTCGGCCCAGGCAGGCATACGCGCCAGGACAAGCCCTGAGATGGTCAGCACAGTCAGCGCCAGGAAGGTCAGCGTGGCAAGCAATACCAGCAAACCGAGAATCAGGGGCCGCCCTACGAGGCCCTGCCATAATCCCTGGCGGCTTGCAGCCAGCCCCAGCGCTGCGTATGCCGCCGCCGCACACGCTGCCTGGAAAATACCTCCTGGTCGCACCTTTGCCGCTTGCCCGCTACTTGCTACTGCCAAGGCAAGGCTTCCATGCCGCCTGTTCTGGTTGGCAGAGGATAGCCTCGGCAGGCGGTCTTGTCAAGAGCAGCAGCGGTTTCGCGGCACATACAGGTGCTCACGGGGACACCACCACCGGCTGGGTGAAGCAGCGCAGGCCCGCTGCGTCAACTGCTTCGGCGCGAACGTAACCCTCGCTGCCGCTGATGACGTAGGCAGCCTTGTCGCCTCTGGTGGTTTGCAGGCGCTTGCCTTCGGCGCCGACAAAGCGCACCTCGGCGATATTATCGCCAATGACCTGGTACTTTTGGCCGCGCTTCCCAGCAGGACGGACGACGTCGCTGACGACGGCCTTGCATTTTTCCTCGCAGGCGACGAAATCTCCGTCCTGCAGGGCAGCCAGGACGCACTTCTGCGTGAGGCGCGGCGCGCGCAGGCGGATGTAGCCCTCCCTGTGAAGGCCAGCGAGGGTGTGTGCGTCCGTGGACATCGTAGCGTAAAGCAGCATTCCGGCAGACAGCGCCTGGTCCCAGAGGTCAACAGAGAACTGCGTCCCGACTGACCAGCCGTTCAACTCGATGAAGCGCGAGCCGCCGCCGTATGCAGCCCGGATGTCTTCGAGCGTCCAGCGCTTGTCAGACGGATGGTGGATGAACTTCAGGCACCCCGGAGAGCGCCTCTCCGCCTCGGCAAGCCCCTGGGCGATGTTCAGGGGGTGCGTTACCTCATATGGCATCGGGAACGACATGGGCATGAAGCCGAAGTGGTCGCGGAGGCCGCGACTGCTGGCGAAGTCTTGCTCGGAGCCGGGTATCACGAGAAATGTTGTGCTGCTCAGTGTCCTCGGATCGGGGACGCGCCTGGGGTCGTCCATGTGCTTATACTGAAGGCATATGAAATCGTATCCGGCTTTCTGCACGATGGCCGCGTGCTCTGTTACCGGGCGAGAGAAATCCTCGTGCTGATGAATATCGCCGATGAACCAGTGGTTCGGGGCTCCAGGCGCAGTCCTGCAAGGTGCCGCCGCGCAGGCCAGCAAGAGGACCGCCAGGCCGGCTCCCGCGCACCAGAGAACCCAACGAGAACCTCTAATCATTCGAACTCCTTTCATCGCTGTAACTCAAGTGGACTTGTCAACAAAGCACCGATACCCCTAATTCGCCGCTCCGTCCATAAATCATGCTTCGTTCCCAGGCGGTAACGGTTTGCGGGCCTTGAAAATGATGGTTGCGGGAACCATGCGCTGGCGCTCAGGCGAATAGTAATCACCCCATGCCTCGCCGCTTCCGTATTCGACCGGCTCAGGCTCGATCATGTCGAGGACATCCAGGCCAGCCCCGCGGATTAGCCGGAGCCAGTCGCCTACTTTCCGCGGGAAGCCCTTCATCGGAGCCGAAAACGGGAGGCCCTCGCAGGCGCCATCCCAATACTCCGGCGACCGGTCGTGATACGAGCGCACGAGGGTCATGCTGTCCTCGGCCAGGCACATGAAGAAGGGATGATCCAGGCTGAATACCAGCAGGCCGCCAGGCACGAGAACACGCCGCACCTCCGACAAGCAGTACTCGGGACGCTCCACATACTGCAGCGCATACGCGGAGAAGACCACATCCTGGCTCGCATCGGCGATTGGCGACAGGTCTTCGATGTTGCCCTGTAGGAATGTCACCTCGACACGTTCCTGCTGCGCCAGCGAGCGCGCGAACTCGATCTGTGCATCGGACAGGTCAATCCCCGTCGCGATTGCGCCGCGCTTGGCGAATGCTATCGCGCACTGGCCGCCGCCGCAGCCGATCTCCAGCACTCGCTTGCCGCGCACGTCGCCGATCAGTTGCAGTTCATCCTCGTTCGGGCAGTGCGGGCCGTAATGCACGAAGTCCGCCGGTATCTTGTGCTTCTGCTGATAGTAGGGCGATATCTTGTTCCAACTGTCGCGCATGTCTATATGGTGATCCATCGCAGTCTCCTTGTCATGCCCGCCGCCGGTAGGGGCACGGCATGCCGTGCCCCTACATGGCCGGTCTGTCATTCTGAGTCCGTCGGCTGACGGACGAAGAATCCCACTCTCTAGGGATGGGACCCTTCGTCCGCCGGCTGGCGGACTCAGGGTGACATCCCTTTGCCTTTCTTCGCACTGCGTCTCGGCCCACAGAGGAGTAGGGGCGGAACACAAGGTCCCGCCCTACGCTATCATTGCACCGCGTTCCATTCGGCCTCGGCCCACATGGTGGCCCAGCGGTTCTTCAGGTCCCAGGGCGTGTAGATGCGCCTGCCGCGCGCGCGGCCGAAGCGCCGCGCCAGTTGAGATACCGGCACGCGAAACGCCCCCTGTAAGCCGGGCGTGCGGTCGTTCTCAAAAGCGTCGAAGATCGCAGCCAGGCCGTCGGTCTTCAGGTTCCCCAGGCAGTAGGGCGCGGTGGTCTCGAAGAAGCCTGGATAGACTTCGAAGTCGGGAGTAACGTCGAACCACATGTCGCCAGGCGTCAGGTCTGTAATGGTGTTGGCGAGCGGCTTATCCTCATGACGCAATTTCGACACCAGCCGCCCCTCCGGCTCGCCGAGAGGCTGCTTGATGTGCTGCTCGCTCTGCTCGCGCAGCCAGGTTGGGACTTGCGCGAGGTCGGCGACCGTCGGGCGCAAGTGCTCGATGTGCAAGGCTTCGCCGTCTGGCGCGGGGCAGTGCAGGAAAAGGGTCAACGGCCCGCCGAGCGCTTCGCAGCGCTCCTTGAGGCGCATCTCTTCAGCGAGTGCGATCAGCCCCGGCAAGTCCGGGATGATGCGCTTTGTGAAGAACCACTGCCAGCGCGGGCGGATGCCCGCCTCAAGCAGCCGCTCAGTCGCGATCAGCGCATCGCGGAACGCTCCGCGCCGCCTGTGTCCCCAATCGGTGTTCTTCTCCAGCCCGAAGAACGAGATCTGGCAGACGCGCACACCGATGCTGTAAGCCCAGTCGGCATATTCAGGGTCGTGCGCGGCGCGCCACACGCTGAGCAGTTCCCACTCGGGGCGCTGCGACGGCAGGTCGCTCAGTTCGTTTTCGAGTTCGTACAGGCGGCGATATTCGGGCGAGAAATCGGGCTCCCGAAACCATGTGCTGACCCTGAGCTTCTGCCATGGCGGGCAGTCCTGTCCGGAGCGCGGGAATGCACGGAATTGTTCCACCACCCAGCGGAGGTCATCCTCAGTCATATGCCCACCAGTGGCCTGACCGAGCCAGCAGTGGCGGCACCGGTTCGGGCACCCGAACATGTCAAGCGCGACTCCGATCTGTGCCGAACAGACTGGCGGCATCACTGCACTTCTTTCATGGCAACAATTCGCCCACAACCCATGCTGCCTGACTGCCACGCCGCGATATCAGCGTCGAGGCTCTCGAAGGCCTTACGGACCCATTCCTCGCCCATGAGCGAGCAGTAGTGGGCATTGTTCTGGCGAAGCTTCTGCTTTGCCGGATACCAGCCGTATTCCAGATCCATTTCTGAGATGTCCTCGGTGCTGGTTACGCGAAAGCCGAAGTCGGCCACTCGCTCACGCATTTCATCAAGCGAGTAGTGCGACGGGTCGGAGAGATTGGAGCGGCGTATCAGGCCAGTGAAGGCGATTCGGCCGCCAGGGACGAGCAGGCGATGCATCTCCGTCAGCCAGCTCAGGTCGGAGGGGAAGCTGCACTGCGACCAGGCCACCGTGAAAGAGGCGTCGCGCAGGGGAACGGCGTCAGCAGAGGCGCAGATGAAAGCCACCCTGTTCCCGAGGCCGCAGAGGCTGGTGAGGGCCTGCGCGACTGCAATGTGAACGGGCGAGATGTCCACGCCCACCACCTCGCAGCCGTAGTCGTGGGCCAACTGCCGCGCCGGGCCGCCGACGTAGCAGGCGAGATCAATCACCCGGTCAGCGGCTGTAATGGAAAGCACTTCGGCCATCCGGCGAGTATCCTCCGCCCCGCCGAGGTGATACTGCTCGCCCAGCAAGACGGCACTGAATGACTCGTGTCCGTCGGGCAGCACGCCAGCGGCAAGAAGAGGCTCTAGCAGGGCATCCACCTGCGACCCGGTGTCAGCGTCTCGTATCAGCCACCAGCTTGCGACCAGGTCACGGAGACTGTCGTTCATTGTTGCCCTCCGGTTCCGACAAGGCTATACCGGCTTGCCCCATGCCTGCCACTGTTCCGGCGACGATGCCGGGACGAAACGGTAGCTGGGCTTGAGCTCCCAGAAGCCGAGTCTGGTCAGCATCGCATCCACGTCGTAGCCAGCTCCCCCGGAATAGTAGCCGATGCTGTTGCCGCATTCGAATGCTTCCTGCGCTTGCGCGGTCAGCATCCCGGACGCCAATCCCTGGCGGCGGTGCTGTGACGCCACCGCGAGTACGCTGATCTCGGTCACCCCGCGGCATATCGGGTTGGACGAGCAGAACCCCACGAGTTCGTCGCCTGCGAACGCGCCATAGCATGTGACCGGGAGACCCCGCGTCATGAGATCGAAGTCGCGCTGCCACGGCTTCCACGGCATTGTCTTCGCCATCTCGCAAGCGAACGGAGAGGAGGCGACAGGGTCCTCAGGCCCAATGCTTCTCACACGATTGGAAGGACGCGGCCGGAATCGCGACGCCGTGACACCATAGTTGCGCGAAACCGTCCACTTGCCATCGCACAGCAGCGGTTTCAGTGCGCGAAAGCCAGGTTCGCCGAGGACTTCCAACACGCTGAACTCCCAGTCCGCGAGGTAGCGCACGAGAGCTTGCGCTGCGGGCGTATCCGGCTCCCAGAGCAGGTGAGGATGGACGCGATCAGTCTTGACCAAGAGCAGCGCCGCCTCCCCGAAGAAGATGACCTCATGCGCTGGCTTGCCCTCCGGCCGCCACTCCTGGTACTCCGGATCGAGAATCCCCAGGGCGTGGCGGTAGTCCAGCGGCGACTGGAGCAGGGACTCAAGCAGGGCACCATGATCGCGGAGCATGTCGCTCAAATCAGCTTACCTCCGTTTGGGTGGTATCGCGTAAACTGAGTTCCAATTGCTCCCCCACCATCTTCGCTCCCATGCTGGCGTATAGCCGCTTTGCCGCCTCGTTGTCCGGTTCGGTGTTGATGTGCAGCTCACCGATGCCGCGCTTCGTTGCGAGGCGGACGATCTCCCGCAGAAGAGCGGTGCCGATGCCCTGCAGCCGCATGTCCTTGCGGACGATGAGGGCGAGCAGTTCGCCAGCAAGAGCGCCGTGAGACAGATCGTGATAGGTCAGTAAATGGGCGAAACCTGCCAGCGTGCCACCGACTTCTGCGACCACCAGATCATGCTCAGGACTGGCCAGCACCGCGCTGAAAGTCGCCCGGCGGTCTGCCTGCAAGCCGACCAAGAGCGTCGCCAAGTCATTCACAGCGGGAAAGTCCGCTACCCTGGCACTACGTGTTGAAATGTCGCATCCCGTCATCTTCAGGCCTCTCGCTGGAGCCGCTTGGCGAAGCCGAAGGTGCGGTCGAGGAAGCGAAAGCCGAAGTTGGTGTAGAAAAGGTAGGCGCGGTAGTTGTCCCAGTCAGTGCTGATCAAGGCATGACGACAACCGGCCCGTCGCATTTCAGTCAGACCTCTTGCCAGAAGATACTTGCCGAGGCCCTTTCCC
>Ga0315296_10000823_pt1 | contig 27884 bp, 17 predicted proteins | sample YL17G14_18_MG_FD_203921 | JGI IMG/M metagenome (GOLD analysis project Ga0315296, IMG submission 203921) | Sediment microbial communities from Yellowstone Lake, YNP, Wyoming, USA - YL17G14_18 | ecosystem: Environmental > Aquatic > Freshwater > Lake > Sediment | place: USA: Wyoming | collected... | reverse complement strand
CCTGGATCTGCAAGACCTTGCCCAGTATCTCGAACAACTTCAGGCCTCCGCCCAACCGTCTCCTTGAGTCTCAAATGTCCCCTGATAGAACACTAAGCCCTACCAGGGGGAGGATGAACCTAGGGGTGAAGTGCGCGAGTCCCGCACCGCGCGTGCGGCGCACAAGTCACCGCTTCTCGGCGGCAGCCACCGCCTCGACGCAGTCCATCATCTCGCTGTGCAGCGCATCCAGGCCGGCCTCGTCAGTTACGCCGTCAATGAACCTGGGAAGGCTGGTCTGAAGCATGTGCTGCACTTTGTCCCTGGCAGCCTGGGGAAGAGCGCTGGCGGCAGCCTCCGTGCGCTGCTTGAGAGCGGCCACTATGCGGAAATCCTCGATTCCCTCGCGCACCGCCTCCCACCGGCGGCTTGTCACGGGCCTGGTTTGCCCCGGGTAGAGCATCAGGTAGTCGTTCCTGGTCCGCGTCCAAGGGTCTTCGGCGCTGGTGATGCTAGTCCAGAAGCCGGCACCGGTGAGGCCGTGGCGGAAGGCCCACATGCCGGCTATGCGGTACTCGGACACGATATCCGCCTCTTTCAGGCTGCGCCCGGAATCCAGGGCCTTGTTGTAGTTGTTGTAGGAGCAATTGTAGGACCACAGCGTCTTGCCCGTGGCCTTCATGATTCCGAATTGCCTGGGATCGCTGACCACCAGGTTGACCCCGGGCGACCAGATGTCAATGTAAGGGGCGATGGCTTCCATCATCGCCGGGTCCGAGCCGCCCGCGTCGGCGTAGATCTGGACCCGCGGGTTGGCGGCCCGCACCATCTTGCCGAACTGCGCGGTGGCGTTGATCAGGTCCCAGCCCGTGCCGCCCGCCTCGTCTATGGGGTAGAGCGCCCAATGGTCGCGGTCGAAGCCCAGCGAGTTCAAGTGCTCCATCACGCCGTCGAGGTAGGGCTTCAATGCCTTCGCGTAGCCTGGGCTGCCATATTCGTTCTTGCCAGTTTCTGTCTTCAGAGAAGGAAAGCCATTGAGCAGCAGCACTACGTCCTTGCCCTTGAGATGGGCAAGGGCCGAGTCGAGCGCATCGTAGTTGATGGGGCCGGTCAGCCGGCCCTGTTCGTCATAGAAGGCTTCCGGCAGCGCGGTCACCGTGAAGACGTTGTTGCCGTGGGCCAGCAGGTCCTCGTAGGTAGCATCGGCGATGTCCTTGAACTGCGATGATTCGACGTAAGCCCAGGTGCACAACCGGAACGCGCCGCTGGGGGCCATCGCCAACGGCAGCACGCTCAGCCTGATCATCACCTTGGTCTCGGGCGGGGCGACCGCCTGGTCGTCCTTGGAGGTCTCCAGCACCCCGGCGCCATCGAGGGCCAGCAGCCGCACCTCGATGTCATGGTCGCCGGCCGCCACCTTGCCGGTATCAATGTCAAGCCAGAGTTGCCGATTGGAAAGCGAGGGGATAGTAATGGCGGCCGTCTCATCCAGTTCGGGCAGGGCGTCGAAGGCGATGTCGCCGGAAGAGGTAACGACGGGGAACGCCGCATGCGGAGACACCTTCACTCCCTGCGGAGCCTCGATCACCGCCCGCACATGCAGCTCACGACTGGTCACATTGAACAGGTTGACGGCGACCGGCTCGTGCTCGCCAGGCAGCACGCGGCGGGTGAGCTCCAGGGCCGGCTGCACTTGCTCCGGGAGCAGTTCCGCAACCCCGCGGCTCTCCCACACGGGACCTTCGAAAGCAATCACACTGGTGCCTGCTCCCAGCAGCGCCGCCTGGCGCACGATGCTGGCGATCTTCAGGCCGCGCTGCGCCGATGTCACAAGCGCGGCGGTCCTGGTGACCGCGTCTTGCTGGACTTCGCTCCCGGGCTGCACGGCGGCGCGTTGGAGCGGCTCCAGCGCGAATGCGGTGTCCTCCAAGAGCCTGGCTTCGCGGCGCAGAGCAGCAGCGGAAAGGGGGAGCGCGGCCTGCACCGCATCGGCGGCCGCCTGCAAGGCGGCGCTGGATTTCGCGGCCAGGCTGCGGTCGTTTGCGAAAGGTTGCATAGTCGCATCCCGCGACCCGCCTGCCAGTTGCTTGCCATCGGCGCTGCGCAAAACCCAGAACACGCGGTAAACGCCGGGCGCAAGCACGTCCACTGGCAGCACGAGCTCGCCCTTCGCGGTGGGAATGCTTGCCGTGGCGGTGTGCCGCGCGCCGGCCGGCGTGATGCAAGTGGCCTCGGCGCGAACCGGCTGGCCCGAAGGATCTGCATTGGTCACCAGGAAGCGGATGCCCTGGCCGCAATAGACGGTGTTCCACGCGAGGGCCGCCGGGGTCATGGTGCCCCGCACGGTTTGCGATTTGGCCAAGCCGGGCCATGACCCAGCCATGGTCAGGTCGCGACGAAAGGCGCCCCACTGCAACGGAGCATTCACCGGCGCGGGCGTGCCGAAGAGGAATAGGTAGCCGCTGTCGCCGCCGCACACCACCATCTCGCGCCCAAGCGAGGATTTGGTGACGTCGCCGAAAGTCGGGGTCGCGTTGTAGGCATTCGGCACCCCGGGCAATTGCTGCGTGAACAGCACATCGCCGCTGTCATTCAGAGCCAGCAAAACCGCCTTGTGAGTGCACAATACGTACTCCAGCTTGCCGTCGCCGTTGACGTCGGCGATGGCGCCGCTGGCGTCGGTGCGCATTTGCATGTCGAGGGTCCAGATGAGATTGCCGTCCTCGTCCAACCGCACAATGGTGCCGGCTAAGGTGACGAGGAAGATGTCCGCGCGGCCGTCCAGGTCCAGGTCGCCGACTGAAATGGAGGCATCCATGGCGCTGCCCGCAGGGCGCTGCCACAACTTGTCGCCATTGGCGTTCACGCAGAAGACGTCGCCGCCGTCGCCGGCGCATACTATCCTGCCGTCGCCGTTCGCCGCAGTGAAAATCACCGGCGCCGAGTTGAGTTCGTTGCCCTGCTTGCGCGCCCACAAGATGCTGCCGTCGCCTTTCAGCACTGCCAGGTAACCGGCCTCGGTGGCCACCGCCACCTCGGGCTTGCCGTCCCCGGTCAGATCGCCGACCGACGGGCTGGCGCCGATGCCGCCCTCCAGCGCGGTCTGCCATAGGAGCTTGCCAGTCAGCGCGTCGAAGGCATACACCTTGCCGCTGTCGTCGGCTTGGATGACTTCGGCCCTGCCGTCTGCATTGACGTCGCTGACCACCGCGGCCGACCAGTTTGAAGGCGCGCTCATGCGCGCTTGCCACACGTCCTTGCCAGTGCCGTCGAGGCAGCGCAAGTTCCCGGCGTTGTCGGCCGCGAAGATCAGAGGCGGCGCGCCCTTGCGCATCAGCACCGCAGGATAGGTGCAGTACCGCTCCTTCACCGCGTTGCGCCACAGGATCTTGCCGCTCCCGTTGACCGCGATGACCTCGTTCATGCCGGCGAGCACGATCTCATCCAGCCCGTCGCCGTTGAGGTCTGCCAGCGTTCCCGCGGTGTACAGCCTGGTGGTGGTGTCAATCTTCCACAGCAGACGAGGGGCATCTGGCTTGGCATTCGATGCCCACGTTCCCCATGCAGGGAACAGCGCCACTGCCAGAAGCGCGAGCCAGCGCCGCCCCCGTTTCATGGGCGATTCGGGGCGGTCGTATCTGTGCTTGTAGATAGTAGGCATGGCTCTTGGACCTCTCTTCGCATGAATCCACAGCCCTGCGCAACTCCCCTCAGCAAGCACGAGGGTTGTGGGAGGCTATCGCTTCTTCGCCGACCACGGAGCTACCTGCATCTCGCTTCGCTTCGCTGGGAGACTCACCTGCGAGTTGGCGCTTGGGGGCCGCGCTGGCGCACATCCCTTGCGGCCGCAGGGAGGCGACGCTGGCCTGGCGAAGACCATGAGGAACGCGCGCAGTCTCTGTCTGCCAGCGTCGCATATCACTTCGCGCGGCGGCCGGAGCTGGCGGCGACGGCGGAGACGTGGAGCCCGAATCAGAAAGCGGGAGACGGTCCGATGCATCATGTCTTCACAGCACTGTTTGTGCTGGCGGCGCTTCTTTGCTTCGGCGCGCAGGCGCGCGCGGTGAAGCCTACAGACGACGAAATGGGCGCCGCAAGCGCATGGGTGCAGGCCAACCTGGGCCCCGCCGCGGCCTCGCACCCGTTTGCTTTCACCTACAACAGCCAGGCTTCCGCGGATATTCTCCGCGCGTGGAAGCGCGAACTGACGACCAGGAAGCTTGATCACAACCGCACCCAGCACACACTCGCATACTCGGACCCTGCGACCGGCTTGGTGGTCCGATGCGAGGCTATCGAGTACAACGATTTCCCGACCGTCGAGTGGACATTGTACTTCAAGAACTCGGGCCAGGCCGACACCCCGATCATCGAGAACATCCAGGCACTCGACGTCACCCTTCAACGCCGCGACGAAGGCGAGTTCTTGCTGCATCATGCGGTTGGCTCTCCGGCCAACGGCTCGGATTATGCGCCGCTGGAGACCTCCCTGGGGCCGAACGCCACCAAGCGCATCAGCGCCGCCGGCGGCCGCCCCACGAACTCCGACTGGTCATACTTCAACCTGGAGTGGGGCGGGGAGGGCATAATCGTCGTGGTCGGATGGCCGGGTCAGTGGGCCGCAGAGTTCGCTCGCGACAGTGGCAAGGAAATCCACATCCGAGCGGGCCAGGAGCTGACCCATTTCAAGCTCTTGCCCGGGGAGGAGGTGCGCACGCCGCTGATCGTGCTGCAATTCTGGAAAGGCGACTGGGTCGGGGCGCAAAACGTCTGGCGGCGCTGGATGATGGCTCACAGCATGCCCAAGCCTGGCGGCACGCTGCCGAGGCCGATGATGCTCGGCTGCAGTTCACGAGCCTACGAGGAGATGATTCACGCCAACACCGAAAACCAGATAATGTTCATTGACCGCTACCTTGAAGAAGGCCTGAAGATAGACTACTGGTGGATGGATGCCGGATGGTACGTCCAGCAAAGTGGTTGGCCCCAGGTTGGCACCTGGGAGGTGGACGCGAAGCGTTTCCCGCAGGGACTGCGGCCGATCAGCGATCATGCTCATTCGAAAGGAGTCAAGATTCTCGTCTGGTTCGAGCCGGAGCGGGTCGCCGCCGGCACCTGGCTGACGGAGAATCATTCGGAGTGGATCCTCGGCGGCGCCAATGGCGGGCTCTTGAATCTCGGCAATCCCGACGCGTGGAATTGGCTCGTCAATCACGTGGACCGACTCCTGACGGAGCAGGGCATTGACCTGTACCGCCAGGACTTCAATATGGATCCCCTCGACTTCTGGCGCAAGCACGATGCCGAAGACCGCCAGGGCATTACCGAAATCAAGCATGTCACCGGCTATCTCGCCTTTTGGGACGAGCTGCGCCGGCGCCACCCGAACATGCTGATAGACTCCTGCGCATCGGGAGGTCGCAGAAATGACCTCGAGACCATGCGTCGCGCGGTGCCGCTCTGGCGCAGCGATTATGCCTTCGAGCCCATCGGCCACCAGGGCATGACCTATGGCCTGTCATTTTGGCTGCCGTTTCACGGTACCGGCACCGTGGCGACAGCCAATGCGCCCTATTACGGCAGCGGCCCAACGCCGGTGGAACCCTATGCCTTCTGGAGCAACGCGTGCCCCAGCATCAACTGCGGCTTCGACGTTCGAGTCAAGGAGCTTGACTATCCCGCGCTCCGCCGCCTCTTTGGTCAATGGCGGCAGATATCGGATTGCTACTACGGGGACTTCTACCCGCTGACGCCATACAGCCGCGCGCGCGACGTATGGACGGCGTGGCAGTTCGACCTAGCAGAGGCTGCGCGGGGCATGGTGCAGGCTTTCCGCCGCGATCAGAGCCCGTACGAAACGGCTCGTTTCAAGTTGAGAGGGCTCGACCCGGTTGCACGCTATTCCATAGTCGAGGTCGGATCGGGCGCGCGCTGCCAAGTGAGCGGCCGTGAGTTAATGGAGAAGGGACTTTCGGTCGCGATCCACGATCAGCCGGGAGTTGCGATTGTCACCTACCACCGCGTCGGCGCCCCGGCGCGAAGACCAAGGCGCAACTGAGCGGCGCGCGCCACCAGCGCAGGTTTCCCGAAGCCGAGTTTCTGGCCGCCACTGGAGTCTCATCAGCCGCGATTAAGCTCTCCAACCGCGGTTGGGCCACGATGGTAAACCGCCGGGCGCCCCGCAGCCCGTTTATCCATGCCCACGCTGAGTCGCCGCTGCGAAAAGTGCGTACCCTTTGGCGCCGGCCATTGATAGCGACCGTCACTGCACGAGTGGCGGCCGGATACGGGCCCAGCCGCACCCGTACCGACGCCAGCGGCCCGTCGGCATTGATCTCCAGCCTGTCACGGCCGCGGTCGCGCCGGAACCGAAACGCGACCCTGCGCTGCACCACGCCATCGCCGTCCGAAGTCATCACCGGATAGCCTTCCGCCTGCGCCTCTCGCCAACCCGGCGGCAGCCGAGGAACAAAGAGCGTGCCGGCCGGCTGGGTGTCGTCTATTCCGAGGATGAGCCGCGCGCATTTGATCGCCTCGCCTTCCTGGACTCCGTTGCCCAGGTCGCCGGTGCGGTGCCACCACCTCCCGCTGGGGTCCACCTCACACCCTTCCGGGACGATGTAGGGCTTGCGCCGCGGATAGTAGGTGAATTGCGCGAGCCGCTCGATGCAGCGGGAGGCGTGACTCATCTCATCCAGCAGCAGGGCCGCTTGCGTGATGAAACACTGCCCATATCCCATGGCCACGGCGGAGGCGTGGTCCGGCAGGCAGCGAGCCAACTGCCGCTGCAACGTGCGCCGGCTGCGAGCCAACCAATCGGCAGGCATACTTGAAATGTCCAGGCCGTAGTAGTCCGGCCAGATCAGGACCGGAGCCAGCACGCTATGGCCGAAGGGCCACACGGCAGCTTTATCCGGATCCCAGACGTCCTCGTGTGTCGAGGGTCGCGTAGGGTAATACCGTCCAATGCCCTGTCGCAGCCGGTTGGCATATTGACGCCAGCGGCTGGCGTCGTCTTGCTTGCCGGCGGCCAGGGCCATTTCTGCATAGGCCTTCAGCCCTAACCAGCAGGGCATGTCGCAGTAGATGCTCGCCCGGAGGTTCCCGCCCTCACTGTCACTGAACAGAACGTCGTCGTGGGCGCGCGAGAGATCGGGGTTGTCGAGCAGCCAGCAAATGTACTCCGCGGCCTCCCGGATTGAGGGCCAATTGCTGAGCACATCGGCCGGACGGCGGCCGCCGTGCAGCCACGCGTGGTACTGGAAGAGCATGATCAGCCCGTGTCCGTCATTCTCGAGATTACCGAACCCCGGAGGCATCCCGGGCGTCTGCGTCCACTCAGGGTGGTTGATTATCCGTACCCAATGGCCCGGCGCCGGTTTGTCTCTGACACTGATGCGTGGGAATTGCTGGGGAAACCAAAGGAGCCAACGATCGCACCACCGAGCGCAGGCCTCGCTGTCAGATTCATATCCCAGTTCGGTCAGCTCCTGGAGCACACGCCCAAGGTCGCGCGACCACGCATGATCGTAGTAAGCGCCCTGATGGGGGTTCCACGTGCCGATGCCCTGGTACCCACCCCAACTGGGTGCGCCCTTGGTGGAAGTGTGAAAAGTGCCGTCCCGGTCCACCTTGTCGTCCATGTCCTGGGCGGAGTGATAGTAGATGTTTGTCATTAGCGCGGCGGTCGGTGTGCCGGCAAACCGCAGTCGCGGCCCCCGGAAACCCGGCGGCACATCAAGCGGTACGTGGGGCGGCAGGTCTTGAGAACTCGCGTACAGCAGCCGACGCAAGGCATTCAAGCGTGCCCGTGTTAGGGTTGTCTCGGGCTTGTCGGCTGAGACCGTGTGCTGCGCGAGCCAATGTCGCTCGTGCTGGGAGGGCGCCGGAGCGCCCATTGCGGGCCCGAGGAGGCTGCTGACCGCATCGGCGTCCATCGTAACCGCGGTGATTGCCGGCGCGCCTTGCTTTTTGGGATTGTCCACAAACAGCAGTCGCGCGACTGTTTTGTCGCGGGGTCGGACGGCGCACAGGTACGCGTGGCCGCCGCCGGCGCCAGTTGGATAGATGTCGAGGGCCCGCTCGAGTGTCGCTCGAGCTGTCGGGTCAGAGGAGAAGGGTTCAGTCGAGCCGTTGCCGACGTAGTCGGCAAACCACCAGGCGGTGTGCCCCAGCCGAAGCGGGACGGTGTCACAGCGCCCGTCGGTATATTCGATTCGGAGGTCGCCTATGCAATCACCGATGAAGAGACGGTCGGAATAGTCGCCAGGCATGCCCCATACCGGGCTCCCGTGATCCCAGGTGTTGATCATTCCCAGCAGAAAAATGCGCCGCGCTCGGAAGCCGCACTTGACTTCCGTTGACCCGCCGGTTGATACCACGGATTGGTCAGCAGGCAGCGCCAGGAACGGCACCCCGCAGGCCACCACATAGCACGGGCCGGCTGTCTGCTGTGCCTGCCACCCGGGGGGCAGCGGGCCGCGCATGAATGTCACTCGGAGCGCCGGACCCGCGTCAATGTGGTTCACCCCGATCCAGGCGAATCCATCGGCACTCACACCATCATGGACTTCGAATATGACCTCCCGGCCCATCAAGTCACGCGTGTCCCACTGCCACGGTGTCATAGCATCGCGGCCGGGAGCAAGGGTCTGGCGCAGCGATTCTCCAGTTCGGGGGTCCCCCAGAGCGGCGAAGTTCGCGCGTTGGTCGCCGCCTTCCCCGTCATGACCGCACAGGTCGAAGTGGAGCACGTCGGTTTGCACTACGAACCGAGGCGAGCGGATAACGCCGGTGCCGCGCTCGCCGCCTCCAAGAGATGAGAGATACGGCGCCACCCGGCGACCGCCGCCGTCGCGCTCCAGGATCGCCCACGTAGTGGCCGACGCCAGGCGCACCGGGCGCAGTGTTGTGACCGGATAGTCCACCTGGCACACATCTGCCAGGCCCAACCAAGCAAAGGCGTCGCCGCGGTCTCCATCCACTGCCTCGAAGACAACTCGCTGGCCGACGAGATCGCCGACCGGCCCGGCCATAAGTGAGAAGGCGTCACTGCACGGCGGGGCCGCAGAACGCAGTGCCTCGCCGCTATCCGCCCGACGTAGGAAATAACCGTTGACCCCTTTGCCCCCGTCGCGTCCGTCCCAACCATTTGCCAAGAAGCGCAGGGTGTTGCCGGTTATGGTGAACGGAAGACTACGCAGGATACCCACCGCCTGCTCTCCGCCCGCCAACGACTCTGCGTGGTAGCGAGCCATGACGCCGATCCGGGCGCGCTGCACTATCCCCCAGGCTGTGCCTTCTGTTGTCCAGCCATCGAACTTGCCACGGCCGAGATCGCCGACACATACCACGCCCTTCCCGCCCGCTTCAAGGGTACCCGCCGGTGCTACGCGAGTGTCAGACCCGGCGAGGACGAGGAGTGCCGCTGCCAGAATGGCCGCTGCGACTGTCTGAATGCCAATCCCGGCGGCTCGGGGATGCGGCGCGGTCACGCACATGGCGCCCTTTTCATCTGCTGTAGGCCGACTGGTTTCCACCTGTATTCACTCTTGGCAGGATGTCACAATGGGTGCGCTGCGAGTGAGGTTTGGGTGAGTCTCACCGGTTTGGGCTGTGCATACAGCGTCACCGCCCAACGCGGCGAGTCAGACTCTCCCAGTCCAGGTAAAGCTGCTCGCCGGCATGCTTCGCCGTGACTGTTTGCGCCGGGAATCCCGCGCGGAGGTAGTCGTTGTCGTAACGCGGATACCCGCCCAGTTCGAGGGCCTTTCCGTCACGGGTGAAGTCACCCAACCAACCGAACCGAAGGCAGCCTTGCGAGGGCGAGTGGTAGGTCACGGTGAGTTCCCCAAACTCAGCGGACGCATCAGAGATCTGTTGTACGAAATGACTGAAAGTGCCCCGCTGCCGGCGAGACCCGAGTTCGCAGATATAGATGTTCTGCCGGCCCGGCACGACCATTTCGCGGTTCTGATCCTCGCCGGCCGCCGCTTGCCACTGGTACGGGTGCTGCGAGCGCAAGGCGAGGTATCCGTCGCCACGCCGGGCGAACACCCACCCGTCCTGCTCGATGACCTGGTCGAACTGGTCACGCGGCAACCACGCGTGGGTGAAGTCCAGCGTATGAGGGAGGTACAGGCCCGGCTGGTCAACCGCGTTGTACACCACAATCGCGACGTTCTCGTGCTGGGCCACGCGGGGCAACCACCCGGAGCCCGTCCAATAAGCGGGCGATTCCCCTTCGCGGCGCGCCGGGTGCGTGGTGAAACACACCGCGTTGGGACCCAGCGTCGCTTGCCAGATGTGCTGCTGGTCGCCGCCATAGCCCACGCGGTAGTCCTGCGCCGAGCTCAGCATGTAGTCGGGTGTCTTGTACGTGTAGATGTTCACTTCGTCGCGAAGGTTGCGGCATACGTCATGCGCGTAGGTTTTCGCGAGCGTGGGGAGCATGCCGGCGGCGCGCGCCTGCTCCAGCACTGCGCGCTGCGCGGCGAACGGCGCGAAGAACGCGTTGTCCCACCAGTGGTAGGCGTCAAGCATCCTGGTGAACAGTTCGATGGTCATGGGATGCGTGTAGGCCTCCAGGCTCAGCCAGACCATCCCGTCCTCGAGGTCGCTGAAGCCGAGCCCCCAGCGCGCGGCCTCCTCGAGCTTGATGCCCATTCGCTGGCGATTGACTAGGCACGGCCGCTTGACGTCGTTGGCGATCTCGTAGATGACCTGGGGCATCAGGTAGCGTTTGCTCAGCGCGAGGCAGGTCGCGCTCATGTTGCTCGATCGCAGCATGCCCATGCCGAACAGGAGCCACTCGACATCCGTCGTGCTTTCGTGGGCGGCCCATTTCTTGTGCTCTTCATAGCTCCGGCCGTGCGTGCTGCCGAACACGCCCTGGTAGCTGTTCAAGGCCAGGTCCAGCAGCAGCAGATCGGTAACCATGGTCGCGCGCAGCGCAAGGTCCTGGTCCGCGCAGAGATCAACCAAACTGAGCAGGCCGGTCAGGTCTTCGTCATAGTAGACGTTAGAGAGCCATTCGCTGAAGCCGGTGCGGTAGCGCAGATCGAGCCAGCGGAGAATGCGCGGACGATGCCGCGCCATCATCTCGGCGCCGGTGCGGCCCGAGTTAGCGAAGATCGCGTCAGGGTAAAGCTGTCCCGCGAGGTAGGCGCCCGCGCTGAAGAGAAGCTGGTGGTTCTCCGACCACGTGCACATCGAGTCGGTGCCGGGCTCATCCGGCCAGTACTTGAAGTTGAGTACCGACTGCCGGGCGCGCTGGAGCAACTCGGGGCTCACGGCCCGACTGTCCGCGTGCCAATAGAGCAGCCGCAGAATGGCATGCATTCCGAAGTCGGCGCAGTCCAACCGCTGGTCCATTCTGTCCAGCGCGGCCCGGATCGCATTCTCATCGGGCGTGCGCTTCGTTGCCAGTCGCGCCAACTCCACGTAGGCATCATGGGCCGGGCCCGTGGCGTAATGCTGGAGCAGCTCCTGCCGCCGAAGCTCGAACTGCGCCGTGTACGAGCCGGCGGCGGTCGCCGGCCGCGGCGCCAGCGCGATCACCAACCCCGCGGCAGCCAGCGCACCGAGACCCAAGCGAAACGCACTACGAAGCCATGTGCAGAAAGCGCTCCCCGCGAGAGCGGCATGCATTTGTGCGTACTCCTTTCGCGCAATCATGTTTTCGACAGAGCCACCGGCGAAGCGTGAGCAGCACCCCAAGATGTGCCCGACTGGACAACATGTGAGGGCACGAGTTGCAGAGGTCCGCACCTGGGACGATCTTCTCTGCGCCACCATCGCTTCCCTGCGCTCGAAATGGACTCATCCGGGGGTGACGTTGGGTGTGTTCGCGGAGAGTGGGTATCGCAGTTCAACTCCGTGCTCAACGCCGACGGAGGAGTGCACTGGGCGCGGGGTCGCCTGACCCCGCGATTCGCGGCTCGCCAGAGGCGAGTCAACTTCAGCGCTTGCCCGCCGCAGGCGGGAAGCCGCGCCCGATTCGAGCGCGCGCCTCCGTCCCACACCCACTGAAAACGAACACACCCGTGACGTTTCTTGGCGCCCGCCAGAGGCGGGGGAACCTCGCGGTAGCGACGCCGGTTGTGGTAGTTCACGAACTCCCCGATCGCCCCCCGCAGCTCATCCGGGCTCAGGGCGAAGCCTCCTGCCGTAAGTATGTGGTGGAGAAGTCTCCGACTGGTCGGGGTCCCCTCCACAGATACCAGACGGCGGGTGGGAACGGGGGGTTCCGATGGGTGCTCTGAGATGACGGGCGCCTCGCGGCAAAATTCCTCGCTTCTGGGAACATGCGGCGTGACAACCGCAGCAGGGAATTCCATGTGCTACGCCAAAAGCCTCTGCCGTATGGGGGCGCACTCTCCAACTCAAGGTGCGCGCTCAAGCAGTGCGCGAGGCGATCACAAGCAGAAAGGGCTCCATGAACAACCTGGATCAGTTGTGCATCAACACCATTCGCTTCCTGGCGGTTGACGCGGTCGAGAAGGCCAATTCGGGCCACCCGGGCGCACCCATGGGCACGGCGACCATCGGCTACACGCTCTTCGACCGCTTCCTCAAGTTCAATCCTCGCAACCCCGAGTGGCCAGACCGCGATCGTTTCATCCTCTCTGCGGGCCACGCCTCGATGCTGCTTTACGCCCTGCTCTATGTGACCGGGTACGACCTCTCGCTGGAGCAAATCAAGGAGTTTCGTCAGTGGGGCAGCCAGACGCCGGGGCACCCGGAATACGGCTGCGCCCCCGGCGTGGAGGTGACCACCGGCCCCTTGGGCCAGGGGTTCGCCAATGGCGTGGGGATGGCGGTTGCTGAGCGCTGGCTGGCCTGCCAGTACAACCGGCCTGGTCACGAGCTCATCAACCACCACATCTACGCTCTCTGCTCCGATGGCGACATGGAGGAAGGAGTATCGAGCGAGGCGGCGAGCCTCGCCGGCGCCCTGCGGCTAGGCAAGCTCATCTATTTCTACGACGATAACGAGATTTCGATCGAGGGTCCGACGGACATCGCCTTCCGCGAGAACGTCGCCTTTCGTTTTGAAGCATATGGCTGGCAGGTGATCGGGCCGATAGACGGCTTCGACACGCTGGCGATTGAGGCGGCGATCAAGGAGGCGCAGGCGGAAACCGCCCGGCCATCTCTGATCATCTGCAAGACCATCATCGGCTACGGCAGCCCCCAGCAGGCGACCGGCCAGGTGCACGGGGAGCCCTTGGGTCCCGAGGGGGTCAAGGCGGCGAAGGAGCGACTGGGATGGCCCCAAGCGCCAACCTTCCATGTGCCCGATGAAGTGCTGGCCCACATGCGCAAGGCTATCGAGCGCGGTGAGAGGGCGGAGAAGGAATGGCAAGCCAGGATGGAGGCGTATGCGCTAGCCTATCCCGATCTTGCGGCGCAGTTCCAGGCGCAGTGGCGCGGCGATCTGCCCGCAGGTTGGGACGAGGGCCTGGAGGGTCTCTTTCCCGCGGGCAGCAAGCCAACGGCGACGCGCAACGCGTCGGGGAAAGTGCTCAACGTGCTGGCGCAGCATATCCCGAACCTGATGGGCGGGTCGGCGGACCTGGCGCCGAGCACCAAGACCCTCATCGCCGGAGCCGGCGATTTCGAGCCTGACAACTACGGCGGCCGCAACATGCACTTCGGGGTGCGCGAGCATGCCATGGGCGGCATTGCGAACGGCATGGCCCGCCATGGCGGGGTGATTCCGTACGCCGGCACCTTCCTCATCTTCTCCGACTACATGCGTCCGGCCATGCGTCTGGCGGCGATGATGGGCATTCGCGTAATCTATGTCCTCACCCATGACAGTATCGGCCTCGGCCAGGACGGCCCCACCCATCAGCCGGTCGAGCAATTGATGGGCCTGCGAGCAGTGCCGAATATGACGGTCATCCGTCCCGCCGATGCGGCCGAGACCGCGGAGGCATGGAGGGCTGCTCTGCAAAACCGCGAAGGCCCCACCGCCCTGATCTTCACACGCCAGGACCTGCCGGTCCTCGATCGCACCAAGTACGCGCCGGCCGAGGGGTTACGGCGCGGAGGGTATGTCCTGTGGCAGGCGGATGGGGGCGTACCCGAGGTCATTATAATCGGCACCGGCTCGGAGGTGCATATCGCCCTCGAAGCGGGGGAGAAGCTGGCGTCCCAAGGCATCCCGGCGCGCGTCGTTTCCATGCCTAGCTGGTCGCTGTTCGACCGCCAGCCGGCGGACTACCGCGAGAGCGTCCTGCCCCCTGCGGTGCGGGCGCGGGTGGCGGTGGAGGCGGGAACGAAGTTAGGGTGGGAGCATTACGTGGGCGTGGAGGGCGCGGTGGTGGGGCTAGATCACTTCGGGACCAGCGCCCCCCACCAGGTGATATACGAGCAGTTCGGGATTACCGCGGAGGCTGTGATTGAGGCCGCGAAGGGGCTGCTCCGTCGCAGTTAAGAAGGGGCAAGACATGCCCACGATCCATGACCTCGGCGAGCTGGTCCAAGGGATCCGGCGAGTGAGATGTGATCCCGATACCCGGCCGGTTCCGGGAAGGGAGGCCACGTGAGCCCAAGTGATACAGCCGGGACTTCTCCTCAAGGCCGCAATCGTCGGCGGCTGCCGATGATCATACGCCTGGTGGGCCTGCTCTTGATTGGGACGGGTCTGGGCGGCTGGCTTCGGTCGTATACACAGGCTGGCCGGGAGGCCGCAAGAAGGGCTACGTGCGTATCCAACATCAAATGCCTGGCTTTGTCCCTGGTGATGTACGCCCAAGACCACGAAGGCCGGCTGCCCGTTCTCGCGCGCGGACAGAGGGATACCTGGGCGATCGCGGCGGAGCGCTACGTCCACAGCGCAGATGTGCTCTGGTGCCCGGGCGACGGCCGCTTCAGGCAATACGCGAGAGCTCGAAGACCGGGCGCCGAAGCCGAATCCGACGGCCGCGACCTGATCCGTCTCCGCCGTCAGCGTATAGGCGTGGCGAGTTCCTATGTCATGAACCCCCAGCTCTCGGGCGTCCGCATCGAAGATATGAAGGACCCGGTCAACACAGTGATGCTGGAAGAGAGTCCGGGGTTCCACAAAGGCTATCGCGTTGTAGCCTATGCCGCCGGCTATGCGAAAGCGCTGAAGCTGAAAGGCGAATAGGACTTTGTCAACTGTGTGAACTCAGGGCGCCAATCAAGCGGTTTGCGGCCCTGCTGCGAGTGCGAGCCGATGCCATACCTGTGCGTTTCCCTTTACAGTCCCGCCTGCCGCCACACCTGCATCAGCGCCTTGCCCGTTTCACGCGCGGCATCGTCCGGCGCCAGAGCGCTCAGGCGGGCGCTGAACGGCTCTGGCGTGACCGGCCCGCGGTAGCTGATATCCCGCAGCGCCTGCAAGAACCCGGTCAGATCAATGACCCCGGTTTCTCCGGGCAGGGCGCGGACGGCGTCTATCTGCTCATCCACGGCGATTCCGGCCGGGGCGTCGTTGATGTGGACATAGACCACATCGGCGTCACTGAGGCCACGAATCTGATCCGTCGTGCCCCCCGACGTGTACCAATGCCACGCATCGAGCAGCAGCCCGACGTTGCCCAGGCCGATGTCTCGCACCATCTCCATCATCTGCGGCAGCGTATGAATGAACTCGTAGCGATGGCCGTCACGAAGTGTCCGCGGCCCCAGGAACTCCAGCCCCAGCCGGCAATCATACTCGCCCAAGACCTCGGCGATGGCGCGGAAACGATCTCGCCACAAGGCATGTTGCTCCCGGTAGGTGAGTTCGTCAGACCATGAAGGAACCCAGGTCGAGCAGCGCCGGCAGCCGAGCTCGCGGGCGGCGTGGGCGAAGCGCGGCAGCTCGCGCATGCCTGTCTCAAAAGCAGCATCGTCCTTTCGGAACTCCACCGGCAGTCCCCAGCCGCCGGGCTCAAGACCTGCCGCGACATAGCGTTCGCGCAGCGCTTCGGCGATGCCCGGCGCGGCGAAATCGCCCACCGGGTCCATGCCCCGGAAGCCGTGGCGTTGCGCCAATTCAAGGGAGGTGTCGAAATCGGCGGTGATCCCGATGCAGCCTGGGCAAAGATTGCGAAACATGATGCCTCCTCGTGTGCGATGGCGCAGTGTCGCCTGCCTACTCGTACCTCAGGGCCTCGATCGGGTCCAGTTGCGATGCCTCGTTGGCGGGATAGATGCCGAAGAAGATGCCTCGGCAGTGGCAAGCTGGAGATCCGCCGATTGCTCCACCTGGCGCAAACTGGCCTGCGCCACCGCCACCCCGGCCTCAGCCTGTTGGATGCCAGTGACCGTCTGCGTATCCAGAAAACTGACCCGGGAACGCTGCTCCTCCAGCCTAACCCGCAATATCGCACTGGTCTTCGCGTCCGAGGGAGCTGGCTCCTGTCGGTTTGGGCGAACGTAATCAGCGCACCCACCGTAGGATTGCTTGCACCGGTCGCGCGAAGCAACAATGACCGGGAGCGGGGGGAAAGCACGGTGGGGCGTCGAATGTGTGCAAGTCGCACTCGGGTTCATGGCCGCATCGCGCGGTGCGAGCGTTTTGCCGACAAGGCGCACGGTATGCTGAGATACGGGCTGTTGGTCGCTGCCATGAGTTCCTTCATCGCTTTCCTGCAATTGTCCGGCGCCCAGACTGAGAAGCCAGCAGACCTGGTGCTTGAAAACCAGCAGTGCCGGATCGAGTTCGATCGCAGAACCGGCGGACTGCGCCGCATCGTTAACCGCCTCATCCCGGACGAGTCCCTGAAAGGCATCGGCGCCGAGGCGTGCCCATTTCGCATTTACTCGGACTTCACCAAGGAATTCGAGCTGGGCGACGATCCGGCCGCTATCAGCCGGGCGGTGATGCAGCCGGGCAACTCCCGGCTGGCGCGGGTCAGCGGTGACGCCGGTCTCAGCCTATGCTATGAGCGCGATGGGCTGGAGGCCCGTTTACAGGTAACGCTGACCAAAGGCGCAGGCGCGTCTGACTGGTCGCTGCGGGTGACCAACCGCAGCGCGGAGACGCGCGAGGTCATGGTGAGCTTCCCTTGTCTGGATGGGGTGCGATTGGGGCGCGAGGGAGCAACAGACCTGGCAACAGTGATGAGCCAGGCGGGTATGATTGGGCCTGCCTGGGCGCAGGGGGGCGGAGTGGTGGGCAATGGCGGCCAGATGTCCATGCAGTGGCATGCGATCTGGGATCCCGATTCGGGCAGCGCGCTGGGCTTGATCATGATGGACCCGGCCGCACAGCCCAAGGCGCTGGTGCTGCACGAGCCGTCCATCGAGGTGCGCTACTTCCCGCCGCGCAACCTCGCGCCGGGCGAGAGCATCGAGCTGCCGGCGGCGCGATTGCTTGTTTACCGCGGCGACTGGCGCCCCGCGGCCCGCGCGTATCGGGCGTGGTACAGCCGCGCCTTCAAGTTGGCAGAGCCACCGCAATGGTTTCGTCATTCCGACGGTTGCGAGGGACGGCACTTCAAGCAGGGCGGCCCCGGGATCGCCGCGGACCACGGCGGCCAGTTCGTCCTCGAGAGCTTCAAGGAACTGCCCGCAGCTCATCTGCGCGTGCCCATAGACAATCTAGAATACGCGTTTTACAGCCGCGGTTCGATGCTTCACGGGGTGCACACGGACGGCGACAACATCGTGCGCGAAGATATGGGCGGCGCCGCGGCCATGAAGGAGGGCATTGCGGGCGTGCACCGGCTCGGGCTGCACGCGACGCTTTACATCGAGGGCTATATCGTCCACCAGCAGAGCGACCTCGCCAGAAGCGGCAAGGCCGAACGCTGGTCCGTCATGCACAAGGACGGCAGCATCACTGGCCCCTACACCTCGCAGGGCTTCTACCACATGTGCCCGGGATGTGTCGAATGGCAGGATCATCTGGCGCACACGGTCGAGCGGCTGCTGCGCGAGACCGGCGCGGATGGCGTGCGGCTGGATTCGCTCGGCTTCTACTTCTTGCCCTGCTATAACCCGGCGCACGCGCACGCGACTCCATTCGGTTACAACGAATGGATGAAGCAGCTGCTGTCGAAGGTGCGCCGCGCCGCGCTCGCTGTCAATCCTGACGCGCTGCTGACCACCGAGGCGCCGGTTGACTGGTTCGGCCAGTGGTTCCACGGCGCCCTCACCCAGGTCTATCCTCGGGACTTGCCGCCGATGCGACTCGCGGTGGGGCCTTACCGCCCGTATGTTTACGCGCAAGGGGGTCCGGTGTGGGGCGCAGTCTCGGGGCTGGCAGGCGGGCGGAGCTGCTGGGAAGCGGACCTGGAGGCCCTCGAAGCAAACTGGCTCTGCGCTCGTTTCCCCGCGCACGAAGCCCTTGTCTGGGGCGATGTGGCCGACCAAGACCCGCGGTCATCGGATGCCGAGATAGTCACGCGGTGCTTCGAGGGGCGCCATCACTGGGCAGTAGTCGCCGTCCGGCCAGCGAGCCAGGACCGGTTCGCATGGCCGCAATACACCGGAATCTCAGATCATCGCTCCGGGTACACCCTGACGCTGCCCGGGCTCGCGGAGCAGGTCGAGGACGCGGTGCTGTGCGATGTCGAGACCCTGACCTGGTCGCGCCTTCCGCTGCGGCGCTCCGGCCAGGATGTGGTGATGAATCTGCGCACCAACTTTGCGCTGGTGGTTTTTCGCCGCCCGCGAGGTCCTGCCGTCGTGGGTTTCCAGCGACTGCGCCCGCTCGCGCCCGGCGGCTCTGTCGAGCTTCACCTTGCCGCCTTGTCCGGCGGCGCCGCGGGAGGGGTTCGGGTCATCGCGCCCGGGCTGCGCGTCACACCGCGAGATGTCGAGGTTCCCGGCACTGTCAACCTAACCGTCCCCGCGGACGCGCTGCGTGGTAACTACGCCGTCTGTGTCTCCGGCAAGAATGTGCTGGGCGTCAAGCGGCTCCTCGTGGTTCAATGATTTCTTCTGTCGCAAGCAGACCCGCGTGAAGCTGCGCGCCGCCCCTGCGGGTGGCCAGCCGGCGGGGCGACCGCACGGATTCACTTCCTGGTTCGGAGAAGGCGAGCGAGCCACAGGCCCGAATGTAAAGTTGTAGATGTTCGGAGCGTGATTGGGGCAGGCTGAGGACGATGACGGAAGGCGTTGTGATATGGCAGTCACTGACCGCGGCTGTGGTCGCCGCGAGCTTGGTGACGCTGACAGCGGTAGCCGCGAGCGGCGCGTCGTCGCAAGTGGGGCCTTCGCCCGAGCCTCAAAGACAACTGACGCCAATGCTTCGGAGAGCCTGGCAGCGAGGCCCTGACTTGCCCCAGGGGTTCCAGGACAGCGACGGCGGCTTCCTGGGGACCAGGTTGATAACGGTCGGCGGGTTCTGCCAGGGCTCCGATGACAACCTCAAACCTGGGCATTACCCGCGCGGCTTCTTAAGGAAAGTCTGGGCATTGGATGTCGCCGAACCCGCCCTCGGATGGGTTGCGCTTCCGGATTATCCGGCCACGCCGAGGCAAGGGCTTATGGCTGCGTCGGCGGGCGAGGCCCTATACTGTTGGGGAGGCTTCAACTATACGCCTCCCAACTGCTACCCCGATGGCTACCGCTTGCGCCAGAAGAACGGCGAATGGATCTGGCAAGAATTGCCGCCGCTGCCCTGGCCCTTGACCGCGAGCGGCATCTGCTCCATTGGCCCCAGGATCTACCTCTTCGGCGGCGCAGACTATGAGGAGGATTTTCGCACGGACGCGGATCGTCACGGCAACAACCCGCGGCTCGGTGCGCGCCTATTGGTGTTCGACACCGAGAATATGAAGGCCGGCTGGAGACGTTTGTCAGATTGCCCGGGCACACCGCGGCTTGGCATGGCGATGGCCGCGGTCGGAGGAAGAATCTACGTGATTGGCGGCGCGGCGGCGTGTCCGGGCAGCGCGTATCGCAATGTTATAGACAACTGGCGCTACGATACCGAGCGCGATGCCTGGGAGCGCATCCGCGACTTGCCGACCTCAAGCAGCCTGTTCCCTGACGGCAGGATCGTCTTCGCCGAGCGCTACATCATCCTCGTCGGCGGCTACCAGTACGCGGAGGTCGCCAACCCGGACGGGAGCTCAAGGCCGCCATACGGCCAGCCGCACAGGTTCGCGGACCAGGGCGCCTACTTCAATGACGTCTTCGTCTACGACGCGCAAACCGATCTCTTCGGCGCCGCGGATTCAATGCCCATTAACAACGCTACGCCAATGACCGTCGTCCGCGGCGACGAGGTCTTCACCATCGGGGGCGAGGCCGATGGCCGCGAGATTGATGGCGAATACTACGGCCATCACCCTGATCTCTTTTTGCGCGGCAAGATAGGGAAGCTCAGTCAGCAGTGACCGCGATCGGGCGCACAGCCCGGTCACAGGAGCGACTTCCGTTGTCGAGGCTGTCTCAGAAGCGCTTGGGGAAGACCCTTCGCTTGCGCTCAGGGTGACAGTGGCTGGAAATGGGGCACGCTTCTTGTCATTCCGAGCGAAGCGAGGAATCTGCGTGCGCACCTGAGCACTTCTGAAATGACTTCCAGACGCCTCATCCGCTGCACAAGGAAGCGTCGGCGGCCGGCATAAGCGGTCACGCGGAGGCGTGGTGAGACTGCGACTATCGGCTCTTTCGCACGTGGTGGCGCTCGTATTTGGCGCCTATGGCGTGGGCCTGTTCTTGCTCGGGCCCTCGATGACCGCGATTGCGGCCACCTATGACATATCTCTCAAAGTGGCGGGGCTTTGCTTTGCGGCATTTTCGCTCGGGTTTCTGCCCTGGGTCTTCCTTGGCGGCTACCTGTACGAGCGAGTCTCGAGGAAATGGACCGTAGCCGCCGGCGCCGCGATGATTAGTTTCGGCTTTCTCTTCTTCGCCGCGGCTCCTGCGATCGGCTCGCATCCGATGTTCGCATTCGCCTTCGCCGGCGCGTCGCTCCTGGGCATGGGGGCCGGGCTGCTGGAGGTCGCGGGCAATGCGCTGATGGCTGATCTCAACCCGGAGCGCGCCGCCCTCGCGGTCAATTATGCCCACGCGCTGTTGGCGGTGGGGGCGGTGGTCGGCCCGTGGATGGCGGGGCAGTTCATGGAGGCCGGAATATCGTGGCAGATCCCCTATGTCATCGCCGGCGGCAGTTGCCTGGCCGCCCTGCTGGCGCTAATGATGCAGCGAGAGCCGGCCGCGGCAGCCACCAACAGAATGAGCGCCGCTGACATGCGCGCGCTCCTGGGCCGAGGCGTGGTGTGGGCCGCTTTTGCCGGCATTGTGCTCTACGTCGCCGCGGAAACCGGGATCGTCGGCTGGGTGTCCGCTTTCATGGAGAGGGATCTGCACGCGTCCAAAGCGGCATCGTGCAGCGTGGTCTCCGTGTTCTGGCTGGCGATGACCGCGGGGCGGATCATCTGCACCCTCGGCGCCTCCCTGCTGCGGCCGCAGACCTGGGTGGTGGCGCTGTGCGCCGCGGGCGCGGCGGCGGCCTACGGCATCGGCGCCTGCCGCAGCGAAGCCGCCTGTTACGTGCTAGTGGCTTTGTCGGGCCTGACCTTCTCTGGCATCTTCGGGATGGTGTTGGCCCACGCGGCCGCTGAGCTGGGGCGCTACCTGGGCGCAGCCTACGGGGTGATAGTCTCCGGGGTGGCGATCGGGTCGCTGCTGTTTCCGCCCGCGATGGGCTGGATCGCTGAGGCCTCCAGCCTGCGCGTCGCGTTGATCGTGCCGTCTGCGCTCCTCGCAGCGCAAACGGTGCTCTACTTGCCCTATGCCGTGAGGCGGAGCGCCCGAGCCGCGGCGAGGTGATGGCGCAACCCAGCGACCGGAGGAAGATGAGATGCGAGCGAGACGCTATGACGTAGATTGGCTCAGAGTGCTGGCGATGCTCGTGGTTTTCTACTTCCACAGCGCCAAGCTGTTCGATCTCGACTGGTTCCATATAAAGAACGCTCAGTTGAGCTTTGGACTCACCGTTTTCACATCGTTCGCCTGGGCATGGATCATGCCGCTGTTCTTTCTCCTTTCCGGGATCGGCACGCGGTTCTCGCTTGACTTCCGCACCGGAAGGCAGTACGTGTGGGAGAGATTCAAGCGGCTCTTCGTCCCCTTCCTGTTCGGGACGCTCGTGATCATCCCGCCCCAGGTTTACCTCGAGCGCATACGCAATTCACAGTTTCACGGTTCGTACTTGCAGTTCTACCCGCACTTCTTCAGCGGCATATACCCGAGGGGCAATTTCAGTTGGCACCACCTGTGGTTCCTCATATACCTCTTCGTCTTCTCTGTGATTGCGCTGCCGCTCTTTCTGCATTTAAGAAAGGAGCCCGGGCGGCGGTTCGTCTCGCGGTTTGCGTCGTTCTGCCGACGGCGCGGCCGGCTGTTCCTGCTTGCGCTTCCGATTGCCGCGATCGAGGTGACCCTGCGGCCAAAGTTCCCTGGCCTACAGACTTTGATTAGCGACTGGGCGAATTTCTTCACCTACCTCACCTTGTTCATCTACGGCTATCTTCTTGCCGCGGATCAACAGTCGTGGGAAGCCATAGCCGAGCATTGGAAGGTCGCGCTCGCCGCGGCTTTTTGCGCCACCGGCGTCGTCGCCTTCATTCTCATCCGCTACGATCCGCAGCCCGGCTATTCAGCGGCGTACGCCCTGACCACCGTTCTGCGAGCTCTCACCTCCTGGTTCTGGCTTATCGCCTTCTTGGGGGCCGCGCAGAGATATCTGAATTTCACCAACAGCGTTCTGCGCTATGCCAGCCAGGCGGTGCTGCCGTTCTACGTCTTGCATCAAACCGTGATCATCATGATCGGGTTCTACGTGGTGATGTGGCCCCTGGGCATAATGCCCAAGTATCTGATCATCAGCAGCGCGGCGTTTGCCGCGACTGTGCTCGCCTACGACCTCCTGGTGAGGCGCACCAACCCAACGCGAATCTTGTTTGGAATGCGACCCCTGGAAGCAGGGCCGCGGCCCTCGCCAGCCGAGGCGGCCAGCCAGGGGTAGCGGCGCCGGTTGCGACGCCGGCAGCCTTGGGAGGCTTGACATGAACTCGCTGGATGCGCTTGCGCTCCTGTCAGTTGTGGTGATAATGACGGCTTGCGCCCACCGCGGCGAGAGCGCCGCGCCGGAATCGCTGTTCCCAACCGATCTTCCGCGGAAGCAATGGGTTGTCTTCCGCGCGGAGGGCTTCTCGCATCCGGCCTGCGGAGTGATCTACCGCCTTGGTGACACGGTGACCAACGGCATCGCCCTGGGCGGGGTTGACACCGGCTGCCTGGACCTGGAAACCAGCGGTTTGCTAGGTTATTGCACTATCTTCAATTCTCACGTGCCCAGGCGCGGGCCGATCAACCTGCCAATTCTTGGCATGAGCGTCGGTGGCCAAACCTGGGTATTGTGCGATCCCAAGCAGACCAAGCAAGGCTCTGGCGAATACCAGGTCCGGGCCCCCAAAATGCCATCGCTGGCCGTACCGGCGGAACTCCGCCTCGATGGAGTGCGCACCGTAAAGGAGATTCATTACTGGGGGCATTACCCGGTGGCGGACCTCGAGTTTGAGACCGACGCTCCGGTCAGCGTGGGGATGCGGGCGTGGGCGCCCTTCCTGCCCGGCGATGTCCTTGACTCGATGATACCGGGCATCGTGTTCGAGGTCCACCTTCGCAACACCAGCAAGTCGCGGCAGCGCGGCGCCGTCGCATTCTCCTTCCCCGGACCCACTGAGCAGGAGGCGGGAACCAACGAGTTTGCGCGCAAGGAAATCAGGGGGGACTTCAGCGGGGTCTTTGTGAGAGGCGATCTGGCCTCGTACGCCCTGGGCGTGATTGGCCGGGAGAAGGTGCGCATGGGCGGAGAAATCGGCGCTGACAGCGCGGCATGGGCGGCGATTGCGACCGCGCTGCCGCCGGCGCTCGACTCCGGTCCCGGAAGTTCCGCGGCCGTGGATTTTGCATTGGCGCCGGGGACCAGCACGGTTATCCGCTTCGCCCTGACCTGGTGTGCTCCCACGTGGAACGGAGTGGGCCATAACGGCGCAACCTCGGTGCCCGAGGGCTATTCCGGCGAGCCGCGCACCTTCACCCACATGTATGCAAAGCATTACCCCAGCGCAGCGCGAACTGCGCAGGCCCTCGCCGAGAATCATGAATCGCTTCTGAAGCGCATCCTTGCCTGGCAGCAGGCGATCTACACCGATGAGAGGCTCCCGGTGTGGCTGCGCGATTCGCTGGTTAACGTGCTGTACATGATTACCGAAGATGGCTGCTGGGCGCAGGCGAAGCCGCCGATCCCGGAGTGGGTGCGCGAGGACGACGGCCTATTCGGGATGAATGAGTGCCCGCGCGGGTGCCCGCAGATCGAGTGCCTGCCTTGCAGCTTCTATGGAAGCCTTCCCATCGCGTACTTGTTCCCCGACCTTGAGCTTTCGACATTGCGCGGCTACAAGGGCTATCAATACGAGGATGGCGCGCCGACCTGGGTTTTCGGGGGATGCACCGGCCGCACCCCGTACATAGACTTCGCGTACCCGACGCGGGGCTATCAATTTGCCTCCAACGGGGTCTCGCTGGCGGCGCTGGTGGATCGGTTCCTGATGTGCCGTGACGGCGCCGACAGGCAGTTCCTCAGGGAATTCTATCCGATGGTCAAGCGGAGCATGATCCACACCGTCAACCTGCGCACCACCCCGGAATACACCATCGGGGAGCGCATCATCTCCATGCCCGATGGCAACGTGGCCACGGAGTGGTTCGAGGCGCCAGAGCCGGGGTGGGCAGGGATGACGGCACATGTGGGCGGGCTGCATCTGGCGGAATTGCGCATTGCGGAGCGCATGGCAAAGGAAGCGGCCGACAACGGGTTCGCGAACCAGTGCGCGCAGTGGATCGAAGCAGCGCGCGAGGCGATGGAGAAGCGCCTGTGGACGGGCTCCTACTACCTGAACTACTGGGAGCCGGAGACCGGGCGCAAGTCGGAGTTCGTCTTCGGCTACCAGCTGGATGGCGAATGGATAGCCGACCATCACGGGCTGCCGGGGACGCTCCTGCCGGAGCGCGTGCGCACCGTGCTCGACACCATTAAGCGCTGCAACATCGCGGTGACCAAGTACGGCGCGGTGAACTACGCCAACCCCGACGGCACGCCGGCGCAGGTCAAGGGCTATGGCACCTACTCCTACTTCCCGCCCGAGGCGCTGATGCTGGCGATGACCTACATGTACAATGGCGAGCGCGAGTTTGGGATCGAGCTCGCGCGCAAGGTCTGGCACAACCTGGTGTGCGTGCAAGGATACACCTGGGACCTGCCTAACATCATGCGGGGTGATGTGGATACCGGCGAGCGCACCTTTGGCAACGACTACTACCAGGACATGATGCTGTGGTCGCTGCCCGCGGCCCTCGCGGGAGAAGACCTGAGCGCGCCGGTGAAACCCGGAGGGCTTGTTGATCGCGTTCTGTGCGCCGCCAGGAAAGCGTTATAAGGTTGAAGGGAGGGAGTTGACAATGCCGCGATCAGTCGCGAAGAACGAACCGCAGATAGCGGACATGCCGACCGCGACCATGGCAGTGGTTCAGACGGTTGGCGATCCCAATGTGGTGGCGGGGAAGGCGCTGCGCGCCCTATATGGTTCAGTTTACACTCTGAAGTTCGAGCTGAAGAAGAAAGGCCGCGAGTTCAAGGTCAGCGGCCTGCGAGCGCGCTGGCCTAACGCTCACCTGGCGCCCAAGGACCAGTGGATCGGTATCTGGGGTCTGCCCATTCCGGATGGCACAAAGACGCTCCCGCAAAAGGAACCCGGCGTCGAGGTCAAGATCGAGAAGTGGCGGTATGGCAAGGTGGCGCAGATCTTGCACCTCGGCCCCTATGCGGCCGAAATGCCGACCGTGGAGCGCCTCCACCAGTTCGTTGCCGAGAGTGGATACGAAACCGCAGGCGCACATGAAGAGGAATATCTCACGCGCCCGACCGCGAAAGTGCCGAAGACAATCATCCGCTACCCGATCCGCAAGCAACCGGCGCGCTCCAGCGGGTAGGTATGGTATAATGATGGCATGAAGAGCCATCATGGTGGCATGGAGGTCTCATCATGGTAAGAACCCAGGTGCAATTGCCAGAAGACGACCTGGCGGGGCTACGCAGATTAGCTGCCGAGCAGCAGACTTCTGTGTCGGAACTGGTCAGGCGCGGGGTTAAGCAGGTACTTGCCTCAGAGAGCACCCCCACCCGCGAGGAGCTGTGGCGTCGGGCGAGTGAGCTGGTTGGCAAGTTCCACTCCGGGAAACACGACATAGCGCGGCGACACGACGACTACTTGGCCGAGGCGTACTCGGAGTGACGATCTTTGTGGATACGTCCGCATTCCACGCGTTTGTTGACGAGGACGATGCCGACCACGAGGCTGTTTCCCGCGCCTGGGACAGCCTGTGGCAGGCTGGCGCGACCCTGCTGACCACCAACTACGTGGTTACCGAGACCATCGCCCTGATGCAGAATCGCCTCGGTCTAGCAGCGGTCAGGGCCTTCGTGGATGGCATGATTCCCGTGCTCCGGGTGGAGTGGGTTGAGCCCGAATCACACGAGGCCGCAACCGAGGCGCTGCTTGCGGCAAACAGGCGCGACCTGAGCCTTGTGGATTGCATATCCTTCGTCACCATGCGGCGGCTGGGCTTGAAGCAAGCTTGGACCCTCGACCCGCACTTCTCCGAGCAGGGGTTCGAGTGTTTGCCCGCACCCGTTCGGCCGTAGGCGAAGAGGAGTATCTCACGCGCCCGACGGCTAAGGTCCCCAAGACGATAATCCGTTACCCGCTGAAGAAAAGGCGATAGGCGCGCCGGGAATTTCGAATGGCCGCGCCGGGATTGTGCAATAGCCGGAGCGGGACTTTTCGCTAGCCCCGCGCACACTGACCACCAAGGAGGTCACTGCAATGAGGAATCTGGTAACCGTGGCCGCTCTCGCTTTGGGATTGTGCGCCACCAAAGCGTGGGCGCAGGAGATCGCCAAACCATGGCCGGACCGAATCGAGGATTGGAAGGGCAAGACGATCGTCGTCTTCGCCCCGCACCCGGACGATGATACTTTCTACTGCGGCGGCACCCTGGCGAAGCTTGTCAAGAATGGCAACAAGGTCATCATCGCCATTTACACCAATGACAACAAGGGCTCCTACGACCCAGAGATGACCAGCGAGCGCCTGGCCCGCATTCGTAAGGCAGAGGAAGAGGCCGCCTGCGCCGTGCTGGTCATTCCCAAGGAGAACCTGCTGTGGCTGGGCTATGACGACGGAGAGCTGGAATACGCTCCCGCCAAGACCCTTTGCGGCCAGGCGACGCGCATTATCCGCCAGTACCGGCCCTATGCGATCTTCAGCCTTGACCCCGGATACCCCTACCAGCGGTGGCACAAGAGCGATCACCGCATGGCGGCGTTCAACACTGTTGACGCGGTGCGCGCGGCGCCGTTTCACCTTTACTTCCCGGAGCATTTGCTGGCTGATGGCTTCCAACCCTACGAGGTACCGGAGCTGATCTTCTATGACGCCGCCGAGAAGGATGTTAACTACTGGGTTGACATCCAGGATGTGGCCGAACAGAAGATCCAAGCCGCGGGCAAGCACGTCAGCCAGTGGCCGCCGTCGTCGCAGAAATACCGCCCCGACTGGACCACAGAGGACTATCAGCAGTTTGTGGCCCTGGCCGGGAGTCTTCAGCCGAAGAAAGACGGGCACTTCGTCGAGCCGTACCGGCGAGCGATCGGTCAGTACTAAAGAGCTTCGGGTATTAGCGGAGGGCGACAGACCGCCCACTTTGAACCCGTTTTCGGGGCTTTTGGGCCCTCGTGTAATATCCGAACATCATTAGTATTACTCCGTTAGGTTAGGCGTGACCGAGTTTCGTTGATGTGCAAGGCGGGCTCTCCGGCGCCTCTCCCTTGCAGGGAGAGGTCGGCCCGCATCCGGCGGGCC
>Ga0315296_10000822_pt1 | contig 27900 bp, 22 predicted proteins | sample YL17G14_18_MG_FD_203921 | JGI IMG/M metagenome (GOLD analysis project Ga0315296, IMG submission 203921) | Sediment microbial communities from Yellowstone Lake, YNP, Wyoming, USA - YL17G14_18 | ecosystem: Environmental > Aquatic > Freshwater > Lake > Sediment | place: USA: Wyoming | collected... | reverse complement strand
AATGGATCTCGATTGGCAGCACGGATTCTTGCCGTCAGACCAGTTGTCGAGGAGGGGTTGAGTGTCAAGCTATCACCTTCTTTCGACCAAGTGCTTCGACGGGACACTGCTTCAAGCTCAAAGTTCGAGATTACATCACTGAAGAGTGGGCGTTTCCGAATCTCTGGATTCACGCTGGCGTTCACAGACTCGAGAGGTCTGTTTACGGGCGAAGTCAATTACGAACAGGCTGACTGGGTTGAGGTCTATCCAAGCGTGAGGACGAAGGTGCCGATCACTCCGCTCCGCCTCTACGGCGGAGGTCCGGAGATCTTCCGCAAAGGCCCCGCGGGAATGGATTACGCAGGTGTCCGTCAGTACGTGCCCGGCGACGAGTATCATAGAGTTGAATGGAAAGCGACAGCACGCCTTCGAACGCTCATGGTGAAGGAGTTTCATCCGGAAACACAAACAACGCTACAAATCCTGATCGACACTGGAAGAACGATGCGCCAACAATCGTACGTTGGAACCAGACTTGACGAGGCGCTGGTAGTTGCACAGTTGCTTATTGAGTCAGCTGCAGGATCAGTAGATCGTGTTGGCATCTCCGTTTACAACGAGACCGGAGTTCTAAGAGCCGTGAAGCCTGCATCGCCCGAGGAGCAGCGAGCCAGTCTTCGAGAGTTCGCATTTTTCTTCCAGAAACCAGCAGGCAAACGATCCGTTTCGTTTGTTTTGCATCCCGCGACCCTATGGCGCGGAAGACTTGGCCGAGCCAACGGCGAGAGACTACTCGCCTTCATGAGATTGCTAGAGCTCAAACTACGTCTAGGTTATCGAAAGACGGGAGTATACAGAGCTCTAACTGAAGCTACAAGTATGGATCCAGAGAGCCTCTCAATCATCTTGACGGATCTGGAGACCAACAATGATTCTATCGCAGAGGCTGCGTCAACCCAGCTGAAAGAGCGAGTCATCGTAGCGCAAATTGGTGCGACTTGGCGACTGAGCGGCACTTTGGAAGACGCATATGTCGAGTATCAGCGAAACGGTCGGAAGCTGCAGCGTCTACAGCAAATGGGACTAATAGTATTCGATGTTAGCCCCGAAAGAGTGATCGAAACAGTCTCGACGGAAGTCATCCGAATCATCTCGACCGCCGGATCTCGCTGGTGATGGAAAGAGCATGGTTTTGTACCAAGTATTGTTCTGAGGATGTCTTGCTATCTTGAGCCGCGTCTCCGTCATCGCTTGCACATACACTAAGGAGAGGTCTAACGATGTCATTGAGGGCATAGAGTCGGTGAGAAGACAGACATTATCTGTGCACGAAATCATCCTGGTCTTAGATTCTGATCGGGACTTGGGGGCCTTCTATGTCTCCCGCGTGCCGAGAGATGTCGTCATTATTTTTTCTGGACGGACCGGTGAATCCAATGAAGGGAGCAAGCGAGGTCCATGAACCAGGAAGCCCGCGTCCTTAAGACGTGGGAGGATGTCACAGGTGACCGAAAATAACAATGCGCGCCACTCCGCATCGCACGCACGACCGAGAAGAGATCCATAACGCCACCAAGCCTCACCGCCACTCAGCCATGGCCAATGTGCCCCTGAAACGCTCCACGAGGATATTTCACGAACAAGCCTGAACCTGCCACAGATCCGCCGACTAGGCACAGAACACGCCCATCCACACAGTGCAACTTCCAGTTTTCCGTCCCGGACGACCCTCCACATCGAGAGCCACTAGGCGCGGATATTGATCACTTCAGATCAGCCAAGCCGCTCGGCCCGCAACTTGATGAGAGTAATAAGACCGCGCATCACTCTATACGCGTCTCCCGATCAAGCCACGTTAAGCACTTGAATCCATGAGTTGAGAGCCGATGTCCTCCGATGAGTTGACTACGATCGCTCAGAAGGCCGCTCGAGGAGGACTATTCCTATTAATCGGAAACGCCTCCTCAACTGTAATCCTAGCGGTGGGCGCAATCATTGTTGCCCGTCTTCTCGGACCATCCAGCTACGGCCTCTACACGCTGACCGTCACCATTCCAACACTCCTTGTGGCTGTCTCGGATGCCGGCATGAACTCCGCGCTGATCAGATTGCCAGCGAGGGCCAGATCCGAGGGCAACCGCGCCAGAGCAAACAGGCTGATCAGACTAGGATTCCTGCTCAAACTCGCGATCAGCACAGTCGCCTTCGTGATCTGCTACTTTGGTTCAGCAACGATCGCAACCACCGTATTGAACAGACCGGAGTTAGCGCCGTTCATACAGCTCGCTTCGCTGATGATAGTGTTCCAAGCCATCTTCGAGGCGACGAACAACTCCTTCATCGGACAAGATCTGATGCAGTACAGCGCTGGCACCCAGACCATGCAGGCGATCTTGAAGGGCACGCTTGGACCTGCGTTTGTCTACATTGGGTTGGGTATTACTGGGGCGATTTCGGGATATGTGTTGGCGCTAGCCGCCGCAGGCGCGACAGGTGCGGCGATCCTCTTCACAAGACACGCGCGTTCTTCGACTCAAACAACTGATTTGGCGTCGATGGAGATACGTGCACTGCTTGGTTACGGTTTGCCTCTCTACCTTGCCACTATCTTGTCCGTGTTCCTTAGTCAGTATCAGAGTATTGTGCTCGCTCATTTTGCGAGCAACGTGGAGATTGGGAACTTTGGAGCGACCTGGAGATTCACGTCGTTCATGGAGATTCTCGTCTACCCTATCTCGACATCGATGTTTCCCATGTTTTCGAAGATGGATCCCAAGAACCAGAGCAGCGACCTTGCGAGGGGTTTTGTCTTGGCGGTCAAGTACACGTCACTACTAATGATCCCAGCCTCTGTTGCGGTCATGGTCTTCTCGCGAGACCTCATCTACCTAACCTACGGCAGCGGCTACACATTCGCTCCTCAGTACCTCATCCTGCTGTCTGCGCTCTATCTCTTGACGGCGATTAGCTACTTGGTTCTCGGAAGCTTCCTCAACGGTGTTGCTGAGACTGGGACTGTTGTCAAGATGAGTGTTTTGACGTTGGCGGTCTACTTGCCGCTAGGGCCGGGTCTTGCATGGGTTTGGGGCCCGTACGGGCTTCTAGTGGCGTATATTCTCTCCAACGCAGCTTCAACAGTCTACGGAATCCGCCAGACTTCAATCAAGTACAATGCCCGACCCGATCTGAGAGCCGGTGCAAGGATTCTCGCCGCTGGATTTACTGCAGCTATCCCAGCGATGGCGCTGACTCAGCTGCATCTGATTGGAGTAGGAGTGGTGGATCTGGTCGCTGGTGGATTTCTGTACCTGCTGGCATACCTGACACTGGCGCCGGTCTTGGGTGCCGTGGACAAGTTCGACGTTATGAACTTGAGAACGATCGTGAGCTTTGTGCCATTGCAGTTCTATGGTCCGGTCGAAATGCGATTTGTGACATTCACGGAACTTGGCCAGAATCGACTTGACCAAAATTTGCTAGGGACTACGACTGTTGAAGGCAACGTGCTCGACGTTACAATGATCAGGAGTCACGCAAGGCTCGAAGAGAAAGACAGGGACAAAACCACTGCGAGAGCCTACACGCTGATGACCGGGGCAGTTACAAATCTGGCGAACCTGATCTTCGACTATGAATTGAACCTGATCTCTGCGATACGACGGGACCAAGACACTGCCCCTTAAAAGGGCGTAGCAGTCGAGAGGGTGCACGATCCCCTGACTGTAAGGGTGCACACTAGTACCTGGTGCTGTATCCAAGGATGCAGAACAAAGGTTACATTCGTCTAGAGAATTGGATACCAGAACGGTCCGCGATGGCACCCAGCGATGGTGACACCATGTTGATGGCGGAAGTGCGACAAGTCTAAGGTGACGTAATGTCCCATGACTCGCCTGTCTCCCCAAACAACGGTGTACAACAGAACTCGTCGACCAGTGCAGGCGCAACAACATCTTGTGAGTGTCCACCGCGCTCCATATATAGACAGGGGTTCTGGATTCCGTATCCACAAGTGCGTGAAGAGAAGATGCCTGGAGCATGTCACGGCCTTGATGCGGGCACCTTCCCTGAACTCTGACCGAATTCGGGAGGGTGGACCATGACGCTGCCCAATCCTTTGCGAATCACTCGCGCACTAATGTCCCGCATCAACAGCGTCAATCCTAAACCACAGACTATGTCAAACCTAAACTCCTTGCAGGTCCAGACGAAGCCTAGTCTGGATCTGAAGATTGATACGCAGCAGATCATTGCGAGCGTCTTCAAACAGAACGTGACTGTTGTCATACCGACATTAAACGAGGCTGAAGCCATACGCGAAGTGATAGAAGAGGTCAGAGCAGAAGGCTACAACAACATTTTGGTGGTCGATGGCTACTCAACAGACAGAACAGATAGAATCGCTTTCGGAAATGATGTCGGGCTAGTCTACCAACACGGAATAGGAAAGGCAGGAGGCGTGAAGACAGCACTTGAGTTTGCGAAAACACCGTTCGTGCTGTTCATGGACGGGGATGGAACATATGACCCGAAGGATATTTGGCGACTGGTCAATCACACTGATCATTATGCGCATGTGATCGGCGCAAGAATCGGCGCAGCTTGGAGAATGAGCGACTCGTTGGAAAGTGCCTATCTCCAGTACATGAAAGAGAATCAGAGCCTAGAGATCTTGCGGCGACTAGGCATAACGGTGTTGGACGTTCGACCCGAGAGGCTGTTTGACACCTTAGCACAGGAAATCCATGAAACTACGACCAAACCAGCCGCAGGCGGGTCTTCACTTTCATATCCGATGTAGCAAGCTCGTCTCGCACTATGCGCAAACTAGCGGTAGTGCTGCTGAGAACACAGGCCGATGTGACGAAAGGGCAATTGGCCAAACCGCTCCAAGCAAGACTGATCAGTTCTGCATAATGACGGACACGTGCTCGAGGTGCGCAAGGTATTAGAAAAAGGCCTCACAGGCATATTCTTATCCGAGGTAACAAGAGCGAGCCGGTAGGTGCCTCGCCCTCCGCATTGGCGCGCAAAGAGTGGATTGAATTGAATGGCAAGTTGGACTTTGTGCTTGCCAACGCCTTTGATCTTCCATTCCGTAGTAACGGTGTAGATTTCTGCTATTGCTACCATGTTCTTGAGCATGTGGCGAATTTTGTGACTTGCGTAAGTGAAATGGCGCGTGTCCTTAAGACTGATGGTGAACTCTATCTTTCCACGCCCAACGAAAAACGACTACTTTTGTATGTGCTATCCGCTCAGAAAGAGAAGCTGGTTACCATTATTCAACGTAACTTGCGTGAATGGATTGCGCGTTTTACGCGCAGGTTTTCGCGGGAGAGAGGATACCACACCGGTTTTGCTTATGCCGACTTATCATCGATCTTGAGCGCTAGTTTCAGAGAGGTTAGTTTCGTTACAGATCTTTGCACCGTCTACATAGCGAATGGAAGCGCGTACTTGCCCTTTGTCAAATTCCTGAGTTGGATTCGCGCACTTAGAATCATCGCACCATCACACACTGTTTACTGCCGAAAACCCTTCAGAACCTCTGCTTGGGGATAATGAAAATGCGAGTAGCAATCATCACACACGAGTTTCCGCCATTTATCTTCGGTGGAATCGGCGTCTTCACTCAGAATTTGGCCGAAGCATTGACGAAGCAAGGTCTCGATGTCTTGGTGATAGCCGGTTCCCCGGACAAGCTCCCTAAGCGGAAGATAATGGGTGGCATGGAAGTCGTGAGCGTTCCGCGGGGGTCATTCCCGCCGAGACACCTGTGGTTTCAGCTCAGAAACATAGACACGATTAGACGGGAACTTGCAGGCTGCGACATAGTACATGGCCAGGACTGCGCAGCGTTTCCTCTTCTAGATCTTTGCAAGAAGAGTGGGCTGAGCGTTCCATGGGTAATAACGTTTCACACTAACCCATTCGCGGAACTGCGCCTAACACTAATGTCGGTTCGTCGAGGGGGGTCGCTAACAGACATCGCAACGTATCTACTGGGTTTTCCTCTTTGGGATATCACGGTCCGAAGACACTTAGAGTTCGCGGACCACTTGGTTTCCGTTTCTGCAAGTCTTCGTGAAGAGATCTGCAATGCGTATCGAGTGGAGAAACAAAAGATCAATGTTGTGCACACCTGCGTAAATGTCGCTCACTTTCAGGGTATGGGGCGTCATCAAAGAGATGTTTCATCGCCCACTAAGGTTAACCTACTCTATGCAGGCAGATTGTACTATCGAAAGGGCATCGTGCACCTTTTGAGAATCATTCTGGAGCTTGTTCGTCATCTTAACGTATCCAACTTTCATCTGCAAATCTTTGGAGCAGGTCCGCTAGATAGATTCTTGAGACGATACATAGCAGACAACCACTTGAGCACACTAGTCACCATGAGGGGCCACGTGCCGCGCGAGACGCTGCTAGCGAATCTTGCCAATAGCGATATTGTATGCATTCCTAGTCTCTACGAAGCTTGCCCGGTTCTCATGATCGAAGCTATGGCCGCGGGAAAACCTGTTGTTGCATTCGATCTCCCTTTTGCCCGCGAAATCCTTGGGGAGGATTGTTCAATGCTTCTCGCTTCAGGAGGGTTAGACAGTTTCGCGCGAATACTCGCACACTTGATAGATTCAGAGGAGGACAGGAGAAAACTGGGGCTTCTCCTGAAGTGCAAGTCTCTAGACTTTGATTCGGAAAAAATCGCATCGTCGTATCGCATGATCTACAGCAATCTCGTCGGATAAACCCGTGCAGCTGGTCAGGCCACAAGCGCAAGTTCTCAAGGCACGGCACATGGTCACTCATTAGGTGGGAAAAACAGACATGGCTCAGCTTACTCTGGAGGACCACGAAGACTAGACAGAAAGACAGAAATTCTCAGAATGAGCTAAGTAGGTAGAAGTATGTTGCGATCGAAACAAGTGATTCAATCGAACGGAACTAGTGAATACATCACTTCGCGCGACCTTAAGAAAAGCGCCACGGTTACTGACCTCGAGCCTGTCGTTGCAGTACTCAAGACGGCTTCGCTTAAGGCAGTGAAGAAAATCCTCGATATTGGCTGCGGTTTCGGTGGGTTAACTGCATTTGTCGCCAAATCACTCGGAGCCGAAGAATACCATGGGATAGACTTTGATGCTTGCATAGAGAATGAGGCAAGGTCAAAAGGAGTAGTTACACACATCTTGGACGCTGAGGTCGAGCCTTTTCCTTTTCCTGACGGATATTTCGACTTGGTAATGTCTTTCGGTGCCATGGAGCACTTCACTTACATTGACAAGGCCATTCAGGAGACGCATCGAGTCTTGCGTCATGGTGGATTTTGTCTGTTCTCGATGCCAAACTTGGCTAGCTGGGTGAATCGCTACGCTCTTCTGCTGGGTTACCAACCAAGGGACATCGAAATCTCCGAAAGAGTAGTTCCTGGGGTTCACCCCGCGTACGCAAGTGGGAGAGATTGGCCACTAACGCCTTGCGGACATGTTCATACAGTTACCACTAGAGCTTTCGAAGAACTCATGGAGTCTTATGGATTCAGACGCATAAAACTCCTCGGACTCAATCCGCAGCCCCTAGCTTCGGGGCCTTTCTTCCGAATGGTGGATGCTCTCCTAAGCAAGAAAAACTCGCTCGCAAGGAGATTTCTGTATTTGGGGGAAAAACAGTAATCTTATCTGATATGCCCATAGGTGCCCATGAACCGTGCTTAAGAACAGAACGTTGTGCCTTTGGGTTTGATTAATGTGGCGGGGCTTCAGCTACATTCTTCGGCCAGTCTCGCGTGAAATCCATCAGGTTTCGTTGCTGTGTTTCTCTCGTGGCATGTAGAATCTTCGCACGCTTGAGACCAACGATCAACACACTAATCATGCCACAATTCAAGAAAACGCATTCATAAGAACATGGGGGTCCTGATCACACAGAGCGCACTGAGATAAGGACATGCATATCCGCTTCGTGCAGTATGAGAAAGTATATCCGCACGGGATCGGGGGACGAGGTGTTGTCACGTACAACCTTCTGAAACAATTCGACACTCTTGGTGTGAAAGTCGATTTTCTGCTTTTTTGGGATGGGCCACAGCTGAGGGGCTGATTTATGTTCGTCGTCCAATGTGACAGTTCGTTCCGTCCACTATAGACGTACGAATTCTCTGAGCCCTCTAGCCAAATAGTTGAGCTCCCGTACATCACTGGTTCACTCCAACACTATGGGTACAAGATCGCTTCACCCTCTTCTTTCCATGACCGATCGCATCAGACGAACGCCTGCCATTTGGACTGTGCACGGTTACTTGCCCTTTGAGCTGCAACTGAACAAACCACTGGGAAGAACATCAACTTGGGTTGTCAACGCGGAGTTTCGGTTCTTGGTAAGGTCTTTCGACAAGTTGCTGGGTTTTAGTGATTACACGAGGCAATTGCTGTTGAAACATGTTCCATCTGACGAAATTCAGATGATGTCTCTTGGAGTAGATTTGCGAAAATTACGCAGGGAACGGGGGACTATTACGCGGGACGGATGTCTGAGAATCGGGCGCAACAAAGAAGAGTGCTGAGATCGTCATATCATTTTGCTGCAGTTTTCTACAATTCTAACTGTAGCGCATGCCATCTCCGGTGTAACTATGAGTTCAGTGTTCGTAGAAATGCTATTAATCAGACTTTTGTACGCCGTCTGAATCGCGCTCTCCCCCCTTCTCCTTAGGAGATATGTAAAGGCGTTTCTCGCTGTCTGCAGGGTTAATGTGCTTGAAACACGCAGAGTATCTTTAGCGGATCCAATTTTGGATAACGTTCTACGTCCTGCCTTAACTAGGGTTTGATTCTCCAAATCCACATGGAGTATTCCTTTTGATCCGAAAACCTCTACTAGCATTTCCTGTCTAGGAGCATTAAACGAACAATAGACGTGCGCTACTCCGCTGATGCTCTGGAGCATAATGTGCAGTTCATCATACTTCATCCACTGCAGATTTCCTCGCTTTTCAGCAATTACTTGATTCACTTTAAGATTGTTCCCTAAGACTGATTGCACTAAGTAGATCGGGTGAGAAAGCATTTCAGTGAATCTTCCTCCTGACAATTGGTGCGACCAATGATTCTGATCGGCAGTCATAGGGTCGTCAGGAGTGTCTAGCATGAAAACTTCACTTCCAAGAACATTCCCGATCTCCCCTTGTCTGATCAAAGAAAGAGCTTGAAGCATTACCCTGCTCAGCAGAGCAGTGTAATTGACAGTCAATCTGACGGGAGTATTCTGTAAGGCTCTACGAACCGACTCTGCTTCATCTGTGGACATTGTAAGAGGTTTCTCAACCAGAAGATTAACGTGATGATTAATCGCTTCTTTGATTAGAGAAGCATGAGTCTGGGGTGGCGTGATTACGGTTACTACAGAGAGATCCTCCTTTTCCATCATCTCAGCGAATTGCGTGTAGTAATGAGGGATCCTCCATTCGCGCGCCGTCTCTGCCGCTCTTTTCTGTTCTGTGTCACAAACAGCCACCAGCTGTAGGTCATTTACTCTCTTTAGAGCCATCAGGTGTTCTCTTGCTTGAGCTCCGCAACCAACAATGCCTGCCTTCATAGGAGGCTTTCTGAATGAGGCCAATGAAACACACTTCATGTTATTACGGGACAAGGAAGTTACTCCTACTTAATCATACAGTAAACCAGAAACGACACCGCCGACTACCCAGGCTATGACCAAGCCAACGAAGTTACGCAATAGAAGGATGAACAGAATAATCAGCATCTGCCTCACGACGGTGCTCCAAGAACTGACAACGGCCGTTTCCTTGAGCTTCTGGAGACCGAGCATGATTCCTGAAAAGACTGGAAGCACATAGGCATACAGCATAAATGTCAGCTGATGGGATTCGAAAGAAGACCGCAAAGCTAGGATCTCCTAGTGGCTGTACTGAGAGGCCCCTTGCCCCAAGGAACACACCCAGTACAAAACGACTTGACAGGATTAACGTTGTACGTAAGGACTGGTAGGAGACTGAACTGACACGCGCAGATTCTTCCTTTGAGAGGGCCTTGGCAATGAATTTTGTTGAGGCCTAAGGAAGGCCTATTGTGGCGATGGCTTGGCTGACCCATTAACGAGTAGGAGTACGGCGAGAATTCCCATTTCTTGGGGGCTTATCAATCGCGCTAGGATTGCGTATTTGATTCGATTTAATTGCCTGAGCGGCATGCGTGGCCAGATTCTGCATTACAAGAAACGTGCTCCCACGCGCAACGTGAATAGCATTCAGTTTTAGATCTGGTACACACCTCAAGAAAGCGTGCTTGTCAATGTTTTCGAGAGGCAGGCATCATTAGTGCACAGAGTATTTCAACAATTGCGATATGAGACAGTGTCAGCGTCCAAACATCGGGGCCTCTCGAAGATTTCTAGGATAAGAATAGGCAAAGATCTGAGTCCGAGCTCAATTCTCAGGGCAAAGTGTTGCTCCCTTTCCTTAACGAAAATGGGTTGAGCGGCTACTTGGTCGTCTGAGATAGAATCAGCGAAATGATTGAAATATGGAATGGTGACTGGTTACAGTAGGCACCCCGTGACTGGTGACAGTTTTGATTTTGACAAACGGTAGGCAGTCGGTCTACACCTGATTTGGTTGGCGATTTTCGCATGGGACTATTTACCTCAGATCTATTTCTCAAGGCCTATGCTCCTGTCCGAGGAGCCGTTCCAATCTACGGACATAACATGTGGATCGTGAAGCGTGGATTTGTGACGCTTGCTGAGTGTTCACCCTTGAACGGGTTCATCGATCGTCCCAACCTCACGGATATACTTGATACAGCGATGCAAAACGGAGCTTGGTCAATCCTGTTTACGTCCGGCAACACGTTGACGCACAAAGAGTTCCGAGAGATTCCTCCCTATCCAACACTTCTCGCCTTTCGGGATTTCAAGCCCGACAAAAGGCTTAGATCTCACTTGCGCAAGGCGGAGAAGCTTAAGTTGCAAGTGAAAGATGGAAAGGCTGAATCAATTCGGCACCTTCTTGACAGTCTGTGGGATAAGCTTGGTCGTTCAATACCCATAGACTTCTATTCTGCTCTTGAGGCAGAAGGAGTTGGGAGTACAATTTATGCGATTGACAATGGATACGCATGCTCGGGAATATTCTATCTTGTCGGGGACAGGGGTGAAAGATACTTGTACAGCATGGCAACGGACCCCAATTATAGGGAATCTCAGGCCACCTCATTCCTCATAATGGAATTCCTGAGGAAATCGTTTGAAGATGCAGCGCCGTATGTTGACCTGTGTGGTTGCAGTGTGCCGTCTATTTATGAGTTCAAGAAGCATTTTTCATCAACTGTTGCTTGGCGCCGGCGTTATTTGGCTGTCCTGAATCCACTTTGGTACCTCCTCTGGTTCAATGTCCGGCATCTTTTCAGAAACCGTAGCGACCATATTCTGGAAAGAGAACGCTGGAGAAGCTTGCTGGTCGACGAACTTGTGCGTGCAAAGACCGGTCTAGACTAGGTGCTTCGATCCTGACTTTGTGTCGAAGGAATGAAAAAGATGCTTGAGGTAGCTTACTGGGGGACGCAGTGCAATCCGTTTCTGCTTTATGGCATCTCAGAAATATCCTCGCGCTTGGGCATAGACTTCAAGCGAGTCACCAATTCTCGTGAGATGCCGAAGGATCCTCTGGCGCTTATAGTGCCAGAAGCTTCGTTTGAAAGTAATTACTTTGAGGATTTGCTTGTTGACTGGGAACAATCGGCGATTCTTGTGGGTCCCTATGCCTCTCCAAAGCTGGACGATTTATTTGGCGTTAAGACAGTCGGAGAGAGGCATACCCACGACGACGTTTCAGGTTTCAGGAGATCAAGCCGTTTTCCTAGTCCCATGCCAGTGTTCTACACTATTCCATTGCTCCAGATAGTCGATCCGGCCGCTGAAGTTGCCTCAGAGGTTGAGATTGATGAGACTGTCTGTCCGAGTGTTGTCGTCAGGCGAGCGGGCCGTCGACTCTTAGTCAGAATTGGCCCTCAGCTATTTCGTTCGACCGCCCTTCTGCTAACAAGTTCAACTTTTCAGCCATCTTCATCCGTCAAGTCTCCAAACCTCGATTCCTACGGAAGAGTCCCAATGCGCTCGACCATTGCACACAGACGTGGCTTTCTGCGAACGGCGGTAGTAGACTACTATGCACGCATCATTGAGGACATCCTTCGCGAAATCGCAGCTGCGAGAGGCGTGGCGCTTCTTCAGAAATGGTCTGTCCCTGGACCCTACAACTTTTGTCTATGTCTGTCTCATGATGTCGATTACTTAGCTCCAAATCCTGTTGACATGGTACTATCGATTCTGTTTGATATCTCAGACGCGGACGTCCGACGCATTGCAGGAAGAATAGTGCTGGCTTTGTTCTATGCAGTGTCTGCCATGATGACTCACAATCGCGATCTACTTGCTCTGGTACCTCAGACCCTGCATCGCCGATTGAGAAAGCACGAACCTTTCTGGAGATTAGACTGGATCCGAAGACTGGAGGCACAATTGGGTATCAGATCATCCTTCTTCTTTCTACACAATACATCTCGCATGGACAGTAATTACGATATCCGGAGCAAAATAGTACAGAGTGCCATTAGACAGACTTCTGAGCAGGGATTCGAAGTCTGCTTGCACGCAGACTTCAGCGCAACTGATGTTGAGGGATTGAAAAGGAGAAAGAAAGCGATCGAAGAGGCTGCGAACTCGAACGTTATCGGAGTCAGAGCTCATTACCTTAGGTTTTTCTATCCAGAAACGTTTAGGTCCTACGCACAAGCAGGTCTTGCCTATGATTCGTCAGTCATGTTTTCTGAAGAAGTTGGCTTTAGGTCATCTACGTGCGCGCCTTGGATGGTTTTCGACATCTGCGACCAAGAGACACTGCCTCTACTTGAGATTCCGCTCACCATTATGGACCGTACCCTGAAACAAAGGGGAAAGATGAACCTAGACCCAAACGAGGCCCGAAAGATATGCTCTGCACTAATCGAGCAAGTCGCAGACTTGCACGGGGTGCTGACTGTCGACTGGCACAATAGCGAAATGTCATTGAAACCGGCGCTTGACAGACAGTGGTGGGGCGTTTACAAGTCGATAATTGAGGAATCGGTGAAGAGAGGCTCGAAGATCATGAAACTCGGAGATGTCTTTGCCTACTGGAGTAATAGACGGAGAGTGAGAATAGACGTCGTTAGATGCGATCTTCATTCGTGTGAAATAGAGATATTTTGCGACCAAGAGTTACCAGAATTCGCGATCTCGATATCGGTGTCCGATGAAATATCCAACGCCTCTTGTAACGGGCTGGCGCTGAAGAACTCCTGCATAACCAAACTCGGATCTGATAGGCACATTGTGACCATGCCGCTGAGGAGGGGGATTAACAGTCTCTCGCTCGCTTTTTCACGTTAGGATTGTCTGAATTGCTCTCATCTCTGCGGTGCAAGGACGGACCTGTGCAGTTGCCACGTCGCTGGTGCCTTTAGCAGGCAAACCGCTATAGCTGGGTTTGATCTCTCAACTCTGGGTTGGACTGTTGTCAGACTCTATCTTTGACAGAGACTACTTTGACAGTGGAAAACCTGAGGCTGGTTCCGGACATTTTTCGGAGTACGCGATTTCTGCTCTGGCACCCTACTTCAACTCATTGGCTTCCCGATTAGTATCAGAACTGAACCCAGGTCGAATACTCGACTTGGGCTGCGCCAAGGGTTTCTTGGTGTATGCCTTTAGAAAGCTAGGCGTTGAGAGCTATGGGGTTGACATCAGCAGCTATGCTCTGAGCAACGCTCCGCCCGAAGTCAGATCATACCTATTTCAGAATGATCTCGAACACGATAAGCTTCCCTTCAGTGACAAAACTTTCGATCTTATCATCGCTTCGGGAGTACTCGAATGGTTGAGCAACTATAATTTCGCAATTTCGGAAGCACAACGTACCTTGAAAGACGGCGCCGCCTTTCTTATGATTGCCGACTTCAGTCGTGCATCAAATCCTAAGTACCGCAGGTATCGAGTGAGTGTGTACAATAAGCATTTCTGGGTCAAGGTGTTCAAAGAGCATGGATTCGAACTCATCGAAGGTTTTAGCAAGAACATAACTGATTCGTACACTGGTGACCTGTTCACAGATGCTCTGGAACACGGTCACGTGCTAAAGCATTTCCCGCGCAAGATTGCTCAATGGATTTTCATGGAGCGTGTAGGAAGGAATCGCGTTTGGCTCCTATTTCGATTGGAACAGCGCTCAAGAAGCCGTGGAGGCAACGGGAAACGCTAAAACCAAAAGGGCCTCTCATTCTTTGAGACTAAGGGTACGCTTTTACTACATATCTGAGGGCGAAGAACTTCGGAGCATTGACCACTTGCAGTGGTTTGTAGCTGAGAATTGAGAATACCGATGTTCTTCCGGTCGGAAATGGCCTCAACAATGCGCGTATACTTCTTCCCACGTCAATGGTTCGTAATCCCATCAGACCTCTGACTATCGCTATGTAGAAGTCAATGTGGTGCAAGTCTTCCATGTTGAATAGATTCAGGTGGTCTATGACGACGATACCTCTGGGACGTGCTGCACGTAGCATTTCATGCACCGCTTTTACATAATCTCTGACGTACCAAAGATTGTGAACACAGATTATTTTGTCGAACATTCTCTCTGGGAAAGGGAGATATGTCATGTCCGCCAATACCACATGGAACTTGTCGTGTCTCCTCGCTTTGTCAGCTGCTTCTGCAAGAAGGGTCAGATTTATGTCAATTGCAAAGACTTCGCAGCCCATGGATTCAAGTAGACTTGCGAATCTTCCGTTTCCCGTTCCGTTGTCGAGGATTATATCATCGGATTGCGGTTGCAGCAGACCAAGTACAAATCTATCATATGGTTCTTTCGGATCTGCGTACTTAGCCCAACGTCCAACTCTTCGATGTTTGCCCATGAAGTGCCTGGGCGAACATTTCGTGCTAACGGGCATTAGCTAAACCACACAATGAGATTGTCGGTAAGGTCAGGTTTGACGAACAGAAGCAATATACTCAGTTAATCCCTTCTCGAACGATGTCGCCGGACGCCAACCCAGAAGATGTTGGGCTTTCTCAATGCTTGTTCTGACTCCTTGGAAGTCACCGGGTCTCGACGGTTCGCGTTTCACAGGAAACTCGCCCAGTCTTTTCTTGAGTAGGTCCACGATCTGGGTAATTGTCACGAATTCGCCGCCAGCAAGGTTTATGATTTCATTTCTCGCAGTCTGGTTCAGCGACAAGCAATTGGCGTGGGCCAAGTCGGTCACGTATATCCAACAACGGCCTTGGTTTCCGTCACCATAAACAGTGACTGGCTCGTTTCGGAGAGCTTTGTTGGTGAAACTAGCTATAGCCATGTTCGAGCGCATTCTAGGACCATACGGTATGTCATATCTGAGTATAGTGTACGGTAGGGAATGCATTTTGCTCCACGAATAGACGAGGTGCTCCTGCCCGATCTTCGTCTTTGTGTACATGTCATTGGGGTGTGTGATCATGGTTTCTTCAGTGACGACGCCTTCCGTCTTTCCGTAGACCCAAACAGTTGAGGCTAGTATGAACCGGTCAATATCTTGCCCTGAACTGGCCCGTAGAAGGTTTAGCGTGCCGTTCTCGTTCACATTGAGGCAAAGTTCTGGCTCAGTCCGGGCAACGTTGACATCGGCGACCGCCGCAAGGTGGAAAACTGTTTCTATGTCTTGCAAGGCATCGTGAGCGTCCTCTCTAGAAGAGATGTCCCCCTTGAACCATTCGGCCTTTTCATTGAACGGTTTAATTTTGTCGAATACTCTTACTTTGTATCCTCTACTCAGCAATGAGTCCACGAGATGGCTGCCGATGAAGCCTGATCCGCCCGTCACGAGCACAGCCAAGTTCTTCATCTCCCAAGGCGCACCAGGCTACTGCGAGTTGCACTGACGACGCGTTCCGCTTGTTCTTTCGTCATTTGACTAAACATCGGTGGGTTCACCATTCTACTACACCATTCGTTGGCAACGGTGTATTCGGTTTTCTTACCAATATATTCTTGCAACGCTGGCTGCAGATGTAAGGGAGGCCAATAAACTTCCCCACCGTAAGATACCCCTTCCTTCCTGCATAGCGCCTTAAACTCATCTCTAACAACTTTTCGCGGCAAAAAGAATGTGTACTTGTAATAATTGTTAACGTGGTGGACCGGAGTGACAACGCGTTCGAGTTCCAGAGCGTCGATCGCTGAGTCATATATCTTCGCAATCTCATTCCGTCTCTGAATGAACTCGTTCAATCGGCGAAGTTGCACAATTCCGACTGCTGCACATAGCTCTGGCATGCGCCAATTGTATCCAAGCTTCACGATACGATTGCTCCTAAAGCTCTCTTTGCCTTGGTCTCGAAGAATTCTCGCGGTCTCTGCCAGCTCTTCGTTATTGGTCGTTATCGCCCCTCCTTCCCCTGCTGTGATTACTTTGGTGGGGTAGAAACTGAAGCAGCCAGCAGAGCCAAATGATCCAGCTTGTTGGCCATCAAGTTTGGACCCGTGAGCATGCGCAGCGTCTTCAATGAGGAACAAGTCATTGTCTTCACATATCTCACGCATCATCATGATTTCTGGACAGATCAGGCCTCCAATGTGAACTGCAATGACTCCTTTGGTGTTCCGGGTTATTGCTCCTCTTAATGTGTCTGAGTCAAGAGTCAAGCTGGTTGTGGCCACATCCGTAATGACGGGGTTTCCGCCTGAGAAAACAATCGCGGCAGCTGTTGCCACGAAAGTGTTTGTAGGGATTATGACTTCATCTCCTTGCTTCAAACCGTGTGCCCTCAGCGCGATTTCAAGGGCACTGGTTCCCGAATTGACGCACATTACATGACGTACGCCGACAGTCTTGGCAAATTGATGTTCGAAGGCCTCAGTGTACTTTCCAAGCGTGAGCTGTCCAGAAGCGAGAATCTTGTCGGCATATCCCTTTATTTCCTCAATATCTGAGGGCGCGAAATATGGTCGCGCTGGCGGTATTATCTCCGAGTTCATCTTAAGATATTCCTCGCAGTAGTTCTAGCGGAGTCATATATGCGGGCTTGGCCACACGTTTAACTAATGCTGCCATCAACACATCCTCATACCTTTGCAGACTCATCCTCAGGTCTGCCTTCTTCCTAGCTGTGTCTAAAGCATCTTTCGCATAGGCTGCGGCAAGGTTGGGATTCAATTCGAGTGTAACCAATCTGTCTGCGATTGCTTCGGGACTCTTGGGCCTGACTAGCAGCCCGTTCCTCTCCTCACATATCCATTCGCGGTTGCCTGGAATGTCGGTCGCTATGACAGGTTTTTCGCATGCCATCGCCTCCAGTAGCGATGATGATGTTCCATCAGAAAGACTTGGAGAAACGTAAACATCGCTTGCAGACAAGTAAGTTGGCATCATTAAGTGGGGCACATTTCCCGTGAAGCGCACGAATCGAGCCACCCCAAGCGCTTCCGTTAATCTGTGCAGATCTTGTGTCAATCTTCCTTCTCCAAGAACTAGGAACTTCGCGTTGGGAATTCTTGTAAGCACGTATGGGACAGCTCGAATTAGATATTCGAGGCCGTATCTCATTTCGTGGTCGCGGCTGCAGATGACGACAAAATCCTTGTCAACAAAACCGAGTTCTTTCCTGAGTTCTTTGCCGTACACGGATGGGTTGAATTTGTTTAAGTCAACACACCACGGAAAGGATTCGATCTTCTGTGGTGTGCATCCTAGCGCGAGTGCGGCCTTTTTCTGAATCTGAGAATCAACGATCACGTAATCCGCACTAGCAAGGCAGAATTTTGCCCTGATTCTTCCAACCTTGGATTCCCAAGGTCTGAGTAGAATGTCGGACCCCCAAACAACGGCGACATATGGATGGTATGCACTCAGCGCGGAGTAGAAGGCGTACGACTGTAGATAATTACCGACTAGCACTTCCGGCTTGACTCTGCGAAGAATATCCCTGAGCAACGCGACTATTAGTGGAAGGTTCCTGTGACCGTAGGACTTCTTGTGAACAATTACTCTTGGGAGACTGCTAAGCTTCGCGGACTGTTCCAAATGGAAATGCTGGCTCTTCTCGTAAGCCAATTCATTCAATAAGGTGAATACGTGGACTTCATTTCCTCGTTCAAGGAGATAGTTCACAAACATTACGTCGTATGCTGAAGTACAATCGTTGGCATACAATACTCTCAAGAATCACATCACGCGTCGAAGGTCATTGCTTCGCCAAGCTAGCGAGCGTGGAACCGTGTGATAAAAGCATGATTATGGCAGGTAACGTCAAGTCTCCGTCACCTACGCTTCCGCTGAATAGCTTGTAAAAGACCGTCACCTGAAGAAGATAATGTGAGCTTTTTCGGCAAATCTATTTAAAGGAAAAATCGAAGGTTCGGTTGCTTCTCACAAACATACAGTTGTACAAAATATTTTCCGCTCAACTGCTCAGGAGCTGACAGAGGCTCTATTTGAAAGTCTTTGTGTGGTTCAGGTATGGCTGGAAGGCCCTTCCGTCTCAGCCATGCGTTCTTAAGATGTTCTGGAATTAACTTTCGAATTCGTCGCGGCACAGTACAATGCTCGACATATCTATCGTAAGTGATTCTCTCATTGTCTGCGACAACTCTGAATTCGCCATAAATCGCGTTGATTCTAAATAAGTCGTTTAGCATGTCACATAACTCGTTTGGGTAGTAATCTTTTACATGGTAGGGATCGCATGATTTGCCATCTTCGTAGCTTGTCTCCGTATGGTACTTATTGGGAGTTGATAGAACGAGTATTCCATCTGGTTTTAGTGTGCTGTGAATTCCTCGCAGCATGGCAAGGGGATTCGTCAGATGTTCAATGACCTCCAAAGAAACAGCAGCATCGAATGATTCTGGTGGCAGGGTAATTTTCGTAGCGTCCATGAGTTCGAAGCGTAAGTTGTCTCTATGATACTTACGGTTTGCATACCGAATTGCCTTCGAGTCGCTATCAATGCCTAAGACGCTTCTGGCTCCGTGTTCCGTGAAGAAATAAGAGCCATTACCATGACCGCAACCAACATCTAGGACATCAACGCCCTTAAGAAATTCTGCTACCCAACGATACCTGACCGCTTCTTCGCCTGATTCCTTGCGACCACTGCCACCTTCAGTTGTCAATTTATATCAAGTTTCCCAGTGAGTGGCGCGTCTCACATACATGTTCTTCTAAGTTTGAACCTTATCAGACTTTCTGGCTGCGTTTTGTATTTTGTAAAGTAAATTGGGGCAGAGTGTATGGAGATGTTGAGGTCAATGCATTTCCAAAAGACAACATCAGAGACATAGTTGACATATTCTACACGAGCGAAACTGCGAAGTAACGTTTAGTGGACTTTTTCGTGGATTCATTCGCTGACTTCAATGATGGAATCTTCAAAGTGAAAGGAATCTACTTTGCACTAGGGGTTCCTTCAGCAGAGGACTTCGACCCTTGGTGTAGTGCGTCTGTAACTTCTGAGACAAGATTGCTAAAGGACGCAATCACCGCATTGAAAGCTGGGGGCGATGAGGAAATTCGCAGATGGCTCGCACCATATAGCGTGCCGTTCCTAGTGAGGAATCTGAGGGAGACAGCGCGGTTTGAGGCTACCCTGCATAGCTTCTTTGAGGAGCATAAAATACTGGAAAAGGAGATTGGAAGCGTAAGCTACATTGGAGAAGATCAAGAGTCATTCAAGAAGTTCTTTACCGATCTTAGTGAGAAAGTGTTGAAGCCAGTCATACGTAGCTTGCCACCCGACAGCGATATTGCTTCTAGAATTCGCAACACAATCGAGAAGCAGAGCACTCTAGGTTAATTCGTGAAGAACCGTACAAGGTGACGGTTTTTTACAGACAATTCAGCGGAAGCGTAGGTGACGGAGACTTGACGTTACCTTATGACAAACTGGAAACGACATGCATATTCCACCAGCGATCTCAGGCCTGAAACGACGGATTCATGTACAGATACACGAAAGGGCTGCTCATGACGAGATTGCACCTACTGTCTGCCAAGCTCAGAAGAGACTGCATAGTCGCATTGTGCCCGAAATCACCGTATGTGTTGATCATGTCCCTTGTGAAGACGAGTGTGTCCACATGTCCTCCTGATATCAAGCCGGCGTCATAGTAATCAATCAACCAACTAATTCTGTGTGCTCCTTCAGGCATTGCGTTAGCAGCCTGATAAGATGGGTCCATGAGTACGCCGTAGCCATGAGCGCGGGAACCTGCGAAAGAAAGAGATGAGAAAGTCTGCATATACACGGAACGCGACGCCGACGAGCTGATTGCCAGTATGGAAAAAGCGAGGAAGATGAGAAAGAGAGCTGATGCTAACACTCTTCCAGGCCATTTCCGCCAAAAACGAATACCCGTCGCAACGATGGGTGTCACCAATGCTCCAATGATGATGGCTCGTCCTCCAAATGCTCCTCCTGGGAAAAGAATGGGAAACACGAAGACAGACCCAGCTAAGATGCTTGACCCTAGGAGACACAATCGGAAGGGTCCAATGGAGCTGTTTTTCCTGATTAGGAATATGACAAAATACGCCAAAAGCAAGGCATAGACACAGTAGAAGACGATCCTGGATAAGGGAACCATAATGTCAACGGGAGTGTACGGTAAGCTCACAGCGAACAGATGCGGTGGTTCAAAACCAGACAGTCTCAGCGAAGTTTCCACGAAAGCGTGACCAATGTAAGTTGTTCCCAGAAAAAGGTAACTGATGGTCGCCAGAAGCAGGACTGCAGTGACGGATAGATCCAGCCTAGTCGATATTGGTCTCAGCTTCTTCACACCGAGTAGTCGCCCGAGGACTATCACTATCGAGTAACTTAACAGCCCGAAGACTAACATCATGGGCAACACGGGGTGGACCACGACGATTGCAACGGCGAAGAGTAAAGACAACGTACTTTTCGTCGTCGATTTCTCAGCCAACGTAGCGAGTAGCGGTACCATCAACAGGGTGGAAAGAGCAGAGGTTGAGAAAAGGGACTCCCAGAAGGCGCCTCCTATGCCAATCAACAATGCGAAACTGAGGAACCTTTCGTACCTTGTTCGGAAAAACAGTCGAGCAAGATACAGGAACATTACCATAATCATACCGGAGAATACAAAAGGAAACAACAGCGCAAATTGCAGGGCATCAAGACCCGTGACTGTTTGAAAGATTGCGCCAAACACCCAACCTCCCGGCCACTCTATCGGGTAACTGCTAAATGTTGAGAGTGCTTGCGAAGAACCTGAATTTTCTATCAACGATGTCCAAAGAACATTTCGATAAGTGTCATGGAAGTATGGCTGGCCGGTCAGTACTAGACTCACGTTCCAAGTGAGAAGTGCGGTCGAGCCTAGAACGATTATTGCGAAGACATAAGCCTGGTGTGACATTTCTCGTCTCCCGTAATAGGACGAGAAAAAAACCGCAACGGAAGCCATGAATAATACAAGTGCGTAGAAGGAGATGGAAGCTTGAGCGATGGGTCCATAGCCAGAATATGATGCGAGGGCTGTTCGGCCAGAACTCGAAACAGTGAAGCTAAACAGCATTACGTAGCCTACAAAGATCCAAATGATAGAGGGAAGCCGAACGCGGTCATCAAGCATCTCTATCGACTCGTTTTCATATCCGGAAAGCAAGGATTGCTAATAATCCTAATGGTTTCGGGCGCGGCTCATTATCAAGGCCGAGACAACGTCAAGATTTCGTCCGGATCTGAAGGCCTCGGCTTCCACGCGTGCCCCTCTCAAGATTTTGTCTCGAAGCTCTGGAACAGTGATCCGCATTATTGCCTGTCGCCATTCGCAAGTGGTATTGTTTGAAACCACGACGCAAGTCTCGCCGTCTCGAAACAGCTTCGGATCTTTGGGATAAGAGACGATCACCGGGACACCTAGGGCCATTGCTTCAATAGCCTTGACGGATGTTCCTGGACTTTCAGCCGACAAAGGAACGACCATGGCTGTTGTTTCGTGAATGATCCTAGCTAGATGTGTCCTCGGCAATTGATCTCTAAACACCAACAATGTCTTCACTGAAGTGAGATCATTGAGAGTCTGTCGTGCTTCTCGTGAGCTGTACACGACCAACCTGACATCCATTCCTGCTGCGTGGAGTTCTTCAAGTGCTTTGACTAGTCCAGAGAAATCATACAGTCCTGTCCTGCCACCAGTGTATATCAACTGAATACTACCCTTCAGGGCACTTGGCTCAGCGAGACAATAGAATTCGTCTGGAATAGGATATGGGATGATTACGATCTTGGACTGGAACATGTTTCCGAAAATTGCAGTGAGTTTCTTGGCTGTAACTTCGCCCATCACCCCCACATAGTCAGCCCGCCTCAACGTGAAATATTCAATGCTCTTGAAGAGAAAGAGGCTTAGCCTATTCTGCATCAGAAAGCCGCCTAGTAGCCTAGCTTCTCTGTGTCCGAATGGTACGGAAAGAACATTGTAGAGCAGCCTAATACTCATCAACCTCGATGCCAAGACCAGTGGAAGACTCGACACACCATCTCTAGCAATTATCAGGTCCACCCTTCTATTGAGATGCAACAAGACAACGCTCATCGCGGCAACCGTCGCTGCGGCAAGTCTGGAGATGATCCGCACGCCGTAATTGTCCAGCCAAGGCAGGGCAACGATTTTGGCATCGATTCCTTCAAACCAATACCTCTTGTAAGTGTCGATCATTCTCATATTTCCGACATTTATCAAAACGAACACGAATATCGTGAATCGCTTGCTGAGAGTCTTAATGCGCTCAACCTCATTGACTTTGGACCCTGTGATCAGCGGTTCGATCGTGAATGGAGACCAAATCACAACTGCAGGTTTCAGATTGGTTTTCAAGACTACCCGTCTTTTTCGACGCATGTATAAGATTAGTGTTTGCTTCGGTGCTTCGGTGGAGATTATCGTTCTGAGTGAAAGAGACTACTGGTACCTTCCTATCTGGAAAATCGTCTATGGATTCTGGTGCACGCTACGACATACAGCAAGTATTCTCTGACCGCTTCTGGTGTGTCATTAGAAGGACGCCGCTAGGGGCCATTGAGTTTGCCAGTCGCCCCACGGGTCTACAAAGAAGAACAATGCATCGACGTTCTTTTGCTGCGTGTACGCAATCCAATCAGTCAAGTGAAGATAGCACTCGTAGTCAGCTGAACCTTTGGAGAATATCAGCCAAGTAAGCGGAATCTTCTGATATTGCTGTGCCAGTTGGACCTCTAGGTCTATGTAGTCTATTGTTACATAATCGTCGTTTGCGACTCTAACCGAAGGATAGGAGGCTGTCCACTCAAAGGCATTAGAGAGAGCATGGTTGGGATATTCAAATTCCGTTACAATGAATTGAAGTCCGCGGTTTGCCGCAAGGCCGGCGTCAATGACGGACAACAGTTGGTCCTTCGTAAAATCAAGATTCCCCACGAGTTCGTCAAGTTCTACCACGTCGGCCCCTACAGTAGCGGCCTTCTTTACCCATTGTGGAGCCAATTGATAGTCGAGCAATTGGGGTGGGCCCATCATAACGAATGCTCGCATTCCGGCAGCATGTACTTGTTTAACGAACTTCGCTATGGTGTTCCACTCAGTGTTGCTTCCTGTGTCAACGTAAGTTCCCACAAGCGTAAAGTTAGCCGCTCTTACGTCTGGGAGTGAGGGAGCCGGAGCATTTCTTACTAGAGTGCGGATGTCGATCAAGAGACCTTTTTCATGCTGAGTGTAAGCTGTTCTCCTCAATACAATTAGTTTCGCTGCATAGGCTGGCATCATAGTCTGCACAATCAACACAAACGTGATCGCGAGTATGATTCCGATTCGTATCTTCTTGTTGAATCCCATTATCAGCCCTCCATGTTCCGATTCGGCTGGAGGAGGGCATGGTTCCGGCAAGAATGAGGGTGCTGTGACCACTCTCACGATACAGCAGTGACATAGCGGCTGCGTGAGTTACGGTAGGGGCGTGTAGAGTCTTTCTCAAATACGAAATTCTTGTCTGATTCATAACATCCTGAAACTATTCCTCAAGACTCAGCTGGCTGTTACTCGGTCAGTTCACTCCTCGGTTGTCGCCCACGGATGCTCTGCTTCTGAGGACGGCCAGCGATTTCTGCAGGATCAGGGCCTTGTGAGAATGCTGACAGTAGTGTCTGTCACCAATTGGGCGAAGAGACTCTGACCTTGCATGGCTGTGTCGGCCGTTACGCCAAGTAAGCGCAATGCAGTTGGTGCGATGTCAGGATAATGAGAATTCTGTCTTGGGCATGCCTGTACGTCAAGCCAGCTTTCATGATTGCTCCTTGGTTAAGCGATATCCTACCAGACGATGTTGATCCGCCTAAGTCTGAGAGAATTCCCATACTAGCGTAATCGACCGAGAACGGCGATCTTCTGACGTCGCCGGCCTTGGGAACAGGTCCACCGAATCTGAGAAGTGGTCTGCGTGCAGTTTATTCGTCACCAAGTCTACCGTAGACTTTCAAATACTGGGATGCAATCTTTGGGGCATCGAACCTGCCAGCCGCGTCAACCGCAAGAACCTTGCCTTTTTCAACCGGTCTTTCTACCAGATGACTTCCTATGAAGCTCGCTCCGCCCGTGACCACTACAGGTGGATCATTCCAGCTCAATTGGTGTACACCTAGAGAGATTCACCAATACGCCATATCCAGCGTTGTCTTCAGTGATTTTGGGATTGTGCACGATCAGGTCCCTCTCCTTGTTGATTCGATTCTCTCAAACGTTTGAGTCTCAATCCCGACAATGAGCCCCATCGCAGCAACAAGTAACGCCAACTGGGTCTTCAAGAATGCTTGAAGGTGATGTGAAATCGCTATCGCAAAAAGAGCTGCTAAAGAAATCAAGAGTGGAAGACAGTCGAAGGGATTCAGCACAATGAGCGCTGCGATTCCGACTATTCCTATTAGGAGTAGGAGAGGCAGGATGATCAGCATCAAGAAGTGAGCTGGCATTATCAGCATTCCAAAATAGCCGTACTTCCTGTTCAGGATCATTCCCTTGAACATGAGCATGTTTTGAATGAGCGTGGCAGCTCTTCTTGTCTGTTGCTTCAACGAATCCAGAATCGATTTGGGGGGAGTCTCCCAATAGGTCGCTGCAGGTTCGTAGATGGCTTTGTAACCATCTATCTTGGCCTGAAATGATATGCAGCAATCGATGCAGCCCTTTCGAGATAGTTCTGGTTTCTCGACCAGATGAGCCATAATACTCCTCCTGGAAGCAGATATTTCTCCCTTGATGTCAAAGAGTGAGTCAATCCTACTTTCAGCTTCTCTAACGATGTCGTACAAGTCTCTGTAGGCGACTTCCAACCTGGGCGACAATCCTTGTGGAGACCGTACTCTCTCCCTTCCTGTGACCGCTCCTATCTCAGGGTTTGCAAAGTGTGCCAACAAGCGATTCAATGCGTCCGCATCATACTCAGTTTCAGCACCGGTAACGCAAATAATGTCTCCGTTGGTTGCCGCGAAGCCCTCCACGATCGCGTTGTTGAAACCCGTTCTGCATGTTTGGGAAACTATTCGAGTATCGAAACCAGCATGCTGTGCCAAGTGCTTCAATATGTTTGGCGTTCCGTCGGTTGACCCTCCGTCAACAAAGACAACCTCTAGTCTATCCTTGGGAAAGTTGCCGTTTTCGAGATTGTCGAATCTTCCGTGAATTACCCTTGCTTCATTATAAGTCGGAATAATCAAAGACACTCTCAGAGGAAATTCGTTCGGCGCGCGCATCTGAGTGATTGCCTTTCGTTTCAGCAATAATAGGCAAATGCAAAGATACGACAAGTAGAACGCAAAGAAGAATGTCAAGCTGCCAAGAGCTATGAATTCAATTAAGTCCACTTTCTAGGTCCCGCCACGATGTTTCTGGCTTTCATTTGGTAGGTCGTGTATCAAAACTTTGCACATTTGGTTTCATTGAGGCGCACTCTTCTTGGCCATGTGGGTCGCCCCATTGTCAGCCAGCTATTGATTGAAGTAGGTTGAGCGACGGAGCAAGTGATGTTCAAGTTCTTGACCTGCACTGGCCAATCAAGCGAATTGCTTTTCGCCGACCCAGAATTCTTCGGGTTGGGTCGGCGATAACAATGGAGGATCAGAGCCAACGGATCTCAATTGCGAACGTCCTCTACCTAACGACAAATGAGGTACTTCTCAAGACTTGCACGAACCTCATTCACATCCTTGTTGGCAAAGTACCATTCCGCAGTCTTCCTGAAACCTTCTTCGTAGGATGTTCTGGGGGACCACTGTAGCAGATTCTTTGCTCTGGTCAAGTCAGCCGCTCGGGAAGCTACTCCCTCCGGCTTTGATAAATCATGTACGATTCTCATAGGTCTCCATCCCACGGTCCTGAATACCAAGTCTGCCGCCTGATCTATGGTGATTCTATCATCCTTCCCTGCATTCACGGAGGAACCGTCCTCTATTTTCTCTGCGGCAATGATCATTGGGTCCACAATATCTTGTACGTAGGTGAAGTTCCTGTCCTGTTCTCCTGTACCCCAGATTACATATGGGTCCATCCTGACCAAAGTCTTGGCGATTAAGGCCATGACGGCATGGGTCTCATTCTCTCTAGGGCCATAGGCGCTGAAGATTCGAACCGAGGATGTCTTCACTCCGTACTGCCTATGATATGCTCTTAGGGCCATTTCTCCCATCAATTTGGCCCATCCATACTCCCGGTCAGCGAAGGCTTTGTCTCTAACGAATGGATCGGCGTCCTCCTCCTTGAGGAGATAAGAAGAACCTGCCTCTGCCTGAAGATAGGTTGGATAGACACAAGCCGAGCTGGCGAAACATACTCGGTCTACCTCTGCTCGATGCGCTTCCTCGAACACCAGCTGATCCAGTATCATGTTGCTACAACACTCGGAAGCATGACTCTCAATGTAGCCTCTTCCGCCATGCAAGGCTGCCAAATGAAAGATCACATCCACCTCTTCCACTACAGATCTAGTGAAGGATCTATCCTTGAGGTCTCCCTGCCAAACGGAGAGATCACCCGAGACCCAAACACCTGCGGTCTTCTTTTCGAACGGATATTCTAGGTTGGTCAGTTTTCCGCTTGAGAAATCGTCGGCAACTTTGACTACTGCCCCCCTACGGAGGAGGGAATCGACTAGATGGCTGCCTATGAAAGAGGCGCCTCCAGTGACGAGCACAACTTTGTCCTTCCACAAATGGCTCCCCATTTCCACGCGTAGGCTGTTTCTAGACCTTGTGCTTCCCAAGTCTTATGTCTGTCTGTGACCGGGTGAAATGAAAAGAGCAGATCGCTTGTACGTCCTAGGTAGCGGCAGAGCGCTCGGCCTTGGGATCATCGTGATCCGTTCCAGACACAGTCAGTCATTCATCGATTCTCGGTGCCTAGACGCACGAAAAATAGTCAGCACCGCAACGATTCCGAGTAGAACCAAAGAAGCCGTCGAAAGGACGCCGGCCAACGTGGGATCTGCCTTAGGGGATGCAAGTTCTCGTGGCAGGTCATTGGCTTGCCTAGCCCACTCGACAGCCGATGTGTGGTTGCCTTGGTCAAGGTTCTCGTAAGCTTTCGTAAGCAGAACGAGCTGCCACTTAGAAAGGTATCCTTGTGAACTTAGTATGTCTTGTCTGACAGAACCGATGAATGCTTCGGCGCGTGTGTAGTTCTCTTCTATCTGCATGGCCAGTGTCCGCAGTTGCATTACTCTGTCGAGTTTGTCCAATGCGAACTCGTAATGCTTCGCGGTCAGGTTGACTTGCATCGAACTAACTATGTCATCGATCTCTTGAAGGTGCTCTTTGCTGACCGGACTGCGAAACGTG
>Ga0315296_10000821_pt1 | contig 27902 bp, 24 predicted proteins | sample YL17G14_18_MG_FD_203921 | JGI IMG/M metagenome (GOLD analysis project Ga0315296, IMG submission 203921) | Sediment microbial communities from Yellowstone Lake, YNP, Wyoming, USA - YL17G14_18 | ecosystem: Environmental > Aquatic > Freshwater > Lake > Sediment | place: USA: Wyoming | collected... | reverse complement strand
AAATGAAAGACGCTTCTCCTTCACGACCTTGGTGTCCGGGCGCTTACATACAGGGCATACAACGAACGTCTCCAGATACCTCTGCATCAATCTCCCGAACGTATCTTCCTGAAACTTGCCCTGAAAAATCACTCTATTGCTTTGCATGGTCGCAGCAGTCGCCATCTCGCTACTGAGGAACTTCAGCAGATGCTGCGGGTCACGATCCAAGGCGTCCGCAATTTCTTTGAAATTGAAGATGACCGTACGCATACCTATCTTTGCATAGTGCAATTTGGGTATCTCCAAGCGTTCGCGTTTCGAAGTAACCTCCGGAACCTGTGCTCGTGCCCTCTTAAGTAAAGATTCATAATCGTATTCCATCAGCAATTCACCAAGAGAATCAGAAGCGAACATACTATTAAATACTTCACTTTAGTCGCATCGATGCCTCGGACATCGCTCAAACTATGAAGTCGTCACTTCATCAATTGTTCTGTTGCCCAAGTCCAATGCTGCAGAGAAACTAATAGTTTTGCCTCCAATGTCTGTGAGGTTCACCCACACGGCAACATCGTCAGGCGTCCACTTTTGTCCGTGAAGAAGAGTCTGCAAAGGAAAATAGTCACTGCCTAGCTCGACACCGTCGCCGAGGACTTTTACCCTCAAGGTCAAACCGCTGATATCGTTTCTTCCCTGGTTTTCAACATTCACAGAGAACCTGTAAAGCACCTGATCTAACACATGTGTGTCGCCTGTTCCGGTAAACTGTGTTATTTTCGCGATATTAGTTGTCGACGCCAGATAGTACGCCGCAAAAGCGACTACCACAATTATAAGGACAATTCCGGTAACTAGGCTATACAGCTTCTTCTTGCCGGGTTTTGCTTTGCCTTTGCTTCCTCCCTTACCCATGCTCCTTCGCCGAATTTAGACTGCTTTCCCTAATTCATATAGATTATGCAACAAAGAAAGGGGATGTTCAAACAATCAAAGACGAGCAAGGTCCTCTTTGTTGAGGCATAGAAATCTTCAAACGCGTGGAAAGCAATAAGAAACGATATCGATAAATAACTTCTGAGGATAAGAATGGGTTACGTCTATTTGTATGTCGGAACCGGTGCTGGAAAGACGACAAATGCCCTCGGTTTGGCGCTGCGCTCGGTTGGACACAGACACAAAGTCATCATTATTCAGTTCATGAAGTGGTGGAAGAACATCGGAGAGTATAAAGTTCAAAAGATGTTGGCGCCCTACTATGAAATCTATCAGTTCGGACGAAAAGGTTGGATCGGACTAAGCAACCTGAATGACGAAGACAGAAAGCTGGCTGAGAAAGCATTGAAATTCGCAGAAAAAATCACAAATGAGAAGAAACCCTCTCTACTTGTTCTGGATGAAATAAACTTAGCTCTATACTGCCAACTGCTTGATGTCAGAGAAGTCATAGACTTTCTGAACAGAATCCCCAAGAATACAGATGTAGTGTTGACTGGAAGATTCGCTCCCCAGGAACTCATCGAGCGCGCGGACTTCGTCAACGAAGTCAAAGACGTAAAATACCCAAAAAACATGGTCACTACAATAGGCATCCAGTACTAGCCACAACAGGTCGACCAAGGACAAGATCCTCAACAATACCGCAGAGTCGCCACTTTTCTCATCTCCGCGATCTTGCCAGTTTACCGAAACCTCCTGAAAAGCTTAAAGAAGCCCTCACATCCTACAGTCTACTCCACAGCGGTGAAAATCTTGACCAAGCGCTGCCACCCTTACATTCCCAATTCCGTTCCTGAAACAAAAGAACAAATGATGCGCGAGATAGGCATAAAGAGTATAGATGAACTGTACCGAGACGTTCCTGAAGAATACCTGCTGAAGAAGAAACTTGACATACCAGAGAAGGGCCTATCCGAATTCGAAGTCAGGAAGCACGTTCAAGAACTTCTCTCTAAAAATGGAACGTGCAGCAAGATGTCCACTTATCTTGGTGCTGGATGCTGGCCACACTACGTTCCAGCGGTTGTTGAAGAGGTGATTCGACGCAGCGAACTGCTCACCTCCTACACTCCTTACCAGCCTGAAATCTCGCAAGGAATGCTACAGGCGCTTTTTGAATATCAGAGCATGATCTGCGAACTGACAAACATGCCTGTCGCAAACTGTTCGATGTACGATTGGGCCTCGGCACTGGGCGAAGCAGTACGAATGGCCGCGAGAGCCAAGGGAAGAACGGAAGTTCTCGTGCCCAAAATCATTCATCCAGAACGACTCTCAACGCTGAAAGTCTACGCGGATCCAGCGGGAATCAAAATCAAGGAGATTGACTATGAAAAGGACAGCGGGAATCTCAACATCGCAGATCTAAAGAACAAGATCTCAGACAAAACCGCGGCAGTGTACGTCGAAAACCCATCTTATTTGGGACTTGTCGAAAAGCAAATAGAAGAAATCGGGGGAGAGACCCATTCCCGCGGCGCACTCTTAATCGCAGGTATCGATCCCACGTCGCTCGGCATGCTGAAACCCCCAGGCGACTACGGCGCGGACATCGTCATTGGCGAAGCACAGCCCCTTGGCAACTCCATGAACTTTGGAGGTCCTCTTCTTGGAATCATGGCCTGTCGAGGCGATATGACCCTAATTCGACAGATGCCAGGCAGAATAATTGGTCTGACAACGACCCAAGACGGCAGTAGACAAGGCTTTTGCATGGCGATGCAAACACGAGAACAGCACATTCGGCGTGAAAAAGCCACCTCAAACATCTGCACAAATGAAGCGCTGTGTGCCGTTGCCTCAGCAGTCTACCTCGCTTTGCTCGGACCAGAAGGTCTGCGAGAGCTTAGCGAAACAATATTCTACAAGTCAAATTACGCAATGTGCATGCTTTCGAAAGTGGATGGAGTGAGGACTCCTGTTTTCAAATCGCCACACTTCAAGGAATTCACAGTCAATTTCGACGAAGCAGGTCTGAAAGTTGAGACGGTGAACCGAAAACTTCTGGAAAAAAATATCCAAGGTGGAAGAGATTTATCGAAACAATTCCCTGAGCTAGGACAAACGGCGTTATTCTGTGTTACTGAAGTGCATTCGAAAGAGGAGATACAGCATTTGGCAAAGGCTCTAGAAGGCGTTCTGGGAGGAAGGTGAGCAAAGAGATGTACAGGCAAACACAGTGGAATGAGCCGATCATTTTCAACCTCGGGAACGACGGTAGGAGAGGCCACGTTCTACCGATCGAAGATGAAGAGATAAGGCAAACTGTGGGCGACGTGAACGCAATTCTGCCTCGGGACATGCTGAGAAAAAGCAAACTTGGTCTCCCCCAACTCTCTGAAGTGGAAGTTGCGCGTCACTTCTTGCGATTATCACAGATGAACTATGGCGTCGACTTGGGATTCTATCCTCTCGGTAGCTGCACGATGAAGTATAACCCGAAGATAAACGAGGCATTAGCTGGCTTGCCAGAGCTGGGGAATATTCATCCCTATCAAGACGAAGAGACGGTGCAAGGTATTCTTCAGATACTGTTCAAGCTCGAACGTTGGCTCAGCGAGATCACCGGAAGCTTCGAAGTCTGTCTGCAGCCGTCTGCTGGCGCCCACGGAGAATTGCTTGGCACTTTGTTGATGCACGCTTGTCTGAAAGAGAACGGTGAGTGCGAGAAGAGAACAGAAGTGATCGTCCCAGATTCCTCGCACGGAACAAACCCGGCGAGCGCTGCAATGGCAGGTTTCAACGTGGTCGTTCTGCCTTCTGGTTCTGATGGTTGTGTCGACCTAGACGCGCTCAAATCTGCAGTTTCTCAGAAGACGGCAGGATTGATGCTCACTAATCCGAACACGTTGGGATTGTTCGAAAAGGACATTGGAGAAATAGCCAAAATTGTACATGAAGCGGGAGGACTACTCTACTACGATGGAGCAAACCTGAACCCATTGCTGGGAATAGTCCGCCCTGGCGATATGGGATTTGACATAGTGCACATCAACATCCACAAAACCTTCAGTACACCTCATGGTGGAGGCGGTCCAGGAGCAGGCCCAGTCGGTGTATCAAGAGATCTAGCGAAGTTCCTGCCTGTTCCCCGAGTGATACACGAAGGAGAGAAATATCGATTGGACTATGAAAGACCTCAAAGCATCGGGAAAATCAGAAGCTTCTATGGAAACGTTGCAGTGTTGGTTAGAGCCTATGTGTACATACTGAGCATGGGCCTTGAAGGACTGAAAGAAGCAGCACAAGTGTCGGTGCTGAATGCGAATTATGTCATGAAAAGGCTGAAAGAGATCAAAGGTCTAACTGTACCGTACGATTCTCAGAAACCGAGAAAACACGAATGCGTAGTCAGCGCGAAACCTCTGAAAGACGAGACTGGCGTGTCAGCTTTGAACGTTGCAAAACGCCTCCTTGACTATGGTTTGCACGCACCGACCACCTACTTCCCCTTGATCGTTGACGAGGCGTTGATGGTCGAACCGACTGAAACCTACGAGAAAGAAGAAATAGACAGGTTCGTTGAAGCCGTCAGCATGATCTCTCAAGAAGCATACACGAACCCTGACATCGTGTTGAAGGCCCCCCACAACACGTCCGTATCGAGGCTAGATGAGGTAAAGGCATCCCATCCAAAGACAATGACACTCAGTTGGCGAATGCACCAAGCAAAACAATCGGAACAAACAGGGGAAAGGACAACACCTATATAGGAATCCTTCAAAGCTTAAACTTGCCAAAAAAGTGTTGGGATGTGCTGAGATTTGACTGAAATTGTAGACAAAGTCCGTGCGGCGGTAGGCCAAGTCGAAGACCCGGAAACAGGCATGACCTTCGCGGACATGGAAATGATTACCAGTGTTAAGGAAGAGTCACCCGGCGTCATGAAGATCGAATTCGTGCCGTCAAGTCCATTCTGTCCAATAGCCTTCAAGCTAGCAGCAGACATAAAGAACGCGGCAATGAAAGTCCAAGGTGTGAAAAAGACGCTGGTTTACTGTCGTGGCCATCAGATGGAACAGCAAATAAATGAAATGACCAACAAAGAGTAACAAAGGACGCAGTTTCATCGTTTTTTCTTGCTCTTGCTTTACCGAAGAGCCTATTGCCCGCGTTTAGGGAACAGGAAGTGCAACGACAAAAGGCGAGACTGCTCTACCAAAAGCCTTAAGTGTGGTTTTAATGTTATGGTTCAATCATCTAAAAGATAGGATGTTGAAAAAGCTTGGCAGTTGAAGGTTTTACAGGAGCTAGGCAACCCGTAGACGCAAAAATAGGCGAACTAAACCCCTCTTCGAGAGCTGTAAACGTGCTTGCAAAACTCATATCCAAAAGCGAAGTCAGAAACGTCGCTGCCGGAAGAGACGGAGAACCACACAAAGTCAGCGATGCAATGGTCGGAGACGAAACCGGTTGCATATACCTAACGCTTTGGGATGACAACATCGAAAAAGTCAAAGACGGCGACACAATAATGATCAAGAACGGTTACATCAACCTGTTCAGAGGCAACATGCGCCTGAACGTTGGAAGATACGGAACTTTAGAAATCTCTGAAACACCACTCGCAGGCGAAGTGAAATCAGAAAACAACATGTCAACACAGGTGTACGAACAACCAAGAAGACCCTTTAGAGGCGGCGACCGAAGAGACTTCGGTGGCGGAAGACGCGATTTCGGCGGACGAGACAGAGACACAAGAGGCGGCTACCGACCGAGACGCTACTAGACGCGCCTCCCGTTTGAAGCACCTTCCCACCATTTTCTTCTATTCCTCCAAAACAGTGTGCGCCTTGTTCCGTAGGTCGAAAATTCACACAAAATAGTATACATTTTCTGACGATAACCACCGCAATACTTAAAGGCTGTGGGTCAAAAACAACAAGATCCCACAGAAGGAGATTTTCAAATGTCGAAATCAAAAGGCAAAGAGACAAAGCCCACAGTTGAAGAATTACTCGCAAAAGCCAAGAAACCATCCATGCTAGCCTCACCCTTGCACAAATTCTACGAAGGAAAAGTCCAAGTAATGCCCAAATGCGCCGTAACAAGCCCCAAAGACTTCGCAATATGGTACACTCCCGGAGTAGCCACACCATGCAAAGAAATCAACGCAAACGCGGACAAATCCTTTGAACTCACCAACCGATGGAATTACGTGGCAGTCGTTTCCGATGGAACCCGAGTCTTAGGATTGGGTGACATAGGCCCTGAAGCCGCGATGCCAGTCATGGAAGGAAAAGCCCTCTTGTTCAAATACCTCGGCGGCGTAGACGCCTTCCCCCTCTGCATCAGAACAAAAGACCCCGACGAGATAGTAAGATTGTGTGAATTGATTGAACCGACCTTTGGCGGCATCAACCTCGAAGACATAGAGAAACCAAAATGCTTCCACGTCCTAGAAAACGCAAGAAAGAAACTACACATCCCAGTCTGGCACGATGACCAGCAGGGAACAGCAACGGTGATCCTAGCAGGACTCATGAACGCGTTCAAAATAGTCGGCAAGGACCCGAAGAAAAGCGTCATAACGCTGGTCGGAGCCGGATCGGCAAACCTTCGCACAGCCTACGTTCTGATAAGATGGGGTGTGAAACCCGGCAACATACTCTTGGTCGACACGAAAGGACTGGTCTACGCAGGAAGAAAAGACATCACGAAAGACGAAGACCCTTGGAAATACGAGTTAGCACAGAAGACGAACGGTGAAAACAGAACAGGAGACATTACCAAAGCGTTCAAAGGCGTTGACGCGGTAGTCGCAGCATCCAAACCCGGACCAGGTACTATAAAGAAAGAATGGATAAAGACGATGGCCGACAAATCCATAATCTTCGCTTGCGCCAACCCGATCCCCGAGATATGGCCGTGGGAAGCCGAAGAAGCAGGAGCTCGAATAATCGCGACAGGACGAAATGACTTTCCAAATCAAGTCAACAACAGCTTAGGATTTCCGGCAATATTCAGAGGCGTTCTTGACGTTAGGGCAAAAACCGTGACCGATGACATGTGCATCGCAGCCGCTGAGGAGCTCGCCAAATTCGCTGAAGAACGCGGAATGCACGAAAAAGACATCCTTCCACGCATGGAAGAATGGGAAGTGTTCCCGCGGGAAGCCGTTGCATGTGCCTTGAAATGCATCGATCAAGGAGTAGCCAGAGTCAAACCTAGCAGGAAAGAACTCTACGAAAGAGCAAAGGCCATAATTCAGAACTCTCGCGAATCGCTTAACGCCCTGATGAAGCAAGGGCTCATCAAGCCGATGCCCTCGGAAGAGAAAATTCTTGGAAAATAGGCCTGTCAGATGGGCATAGCCATAAACAAGCCTAAAATCTCCCTTTTTCCTCATGCAAATTCAGAAAATTATTTAAACACTTTCATAGAACATAGAAAGAGGGAGAAAACGAAATGCGCTCAGATTACGCGTTGTATGCAGTGGCAGTAATATTGTTCATCCTGACCGGTGTAGGTGCCTATATGGCAGAGTCGCTCTGGATAGTGACAACCGCCGTCTTAGGATTCGTGTTCATAGGGATAGGCTACTGGCAAAGACCTCACGAAGAAGCAACTGCACAAAGCACACCTCAAACAGCCATCACGGCAATGACGCCAGCAGTCTCTGTGACCGCCCCACCGCCGCCACCACCAGCACCGAAAGCTGAAACCAGACCAATACTAGTAGTCGAGACTAAGCCGCCGTCTGCAGGACTCTTGGATGTCAAAGGGATCAAGGAAAAACGTGCACAGCAACTGAAAACCTTAGGGATAAACACAGTTGAAGACCTGGCAAAGGCATCACCAGAAGACTTGGCTGCAAAGCTAAAGATTGCGCCGTATTTCACCGGTCAATGGATTGAGAACGCCAAGAAAATCATTGCGAAGTCCTGAAAAGGGTTCAGCAAGGAGCTCTCGACGTCAAATCTTCGAGACTCTTACTGCATAGAATATTGAAGTCTACAAGTTGAACAGTGGCGTTTTCGGTTCAACCAGCTCTCCTTTTTTTAAACAAACTGATTTAACACCTACAGGTACGAGGCAAACGCAGCTTTCGGAATTCTGTGTCTGGCAACGTATGTAAGCATAGATGAACTTTTATGCCTGATTCTGGTACTTTTCAGACTTCAGAGAGAACAGGCGAATCAGACTGATGGAAAAACGCTTATGGATGATCTGCGCAACGCACATGTTCATTGAAATCTACCTCCTAATACAAGTTGCCCTAATCCCGGTGATCGTCCACGAATTTCAGCTGAGTCTTCTTGAAGCTTCGCTGATAGCCACCGTGCCGAGTATAGTCTCGCTCTTGATAAATATCCCGTCGGGGTTTCTGGCAGATCGTTTCAGCACAAACCACTTGCTGTTTGCAAGCATGATCATAGAAGGCGTCTCAGCATTCATCATAAGTCAAACAAACAGCTTCTGGGCGCTTGTCATCGGTGTGACATTCATGAGAATCGCTTCCCCCTTATATCACGTCTCAGGCCTCAGCCAGATAAGCAGGTCTACAAAACCTGAAAACATCAGCAGATCCGTAGGATTCCACAATGCTCTAGGAAGCCTAGGCTCAGCCATCGGTCTGGTGAGCTTGACGCTATTCCTGTCAACAACAGGATGGAGATGGACCTACCTGTTCTGGTCCTTCCCTATCATAATCTGGGGGTTCATCCTTCTTACTTCCCCTCAGCTGAAAATCAAGCAATTCAAAATTCGAACCAATCCATCACGAAAGAGATCCTCAAGACTTTTCTCCGTGTTTTCCCCTGCGCTTGTGCTATTCCTAGCCGTTATAGCGGTCAGAGAGCTGGGAGCCACTGGAACGTCTACTTTCATGACCACATACTTTGTTGATTTTAGAAATCTTCCCGAGACAATAGCCAGCTTGGTCTTTGCATTCGGGCCCGTCATGGGAATAGTTGGTTCGCTTGGCGGAGGCTTCTTCGCAGAAAGACTCGGCGCGAGGAGAGCGCTCAAATGGACTATTCTCTGCTGCGCAATTTTACTCTTAACATTGTCATTGGTGGCGCATCTCTACCTTCTTGCCCTCGTCTATCTGGTCTACGCACTTTTCAACAATGCCCTGTGGTCGCCAATGAACACGATAGTGGCAAGCATTACGCCTGAGACGGAAAGAGGGTTAAGCTACAGTTTTTACTTTTTTACAGAAGCTCTCATGGATTCAATCGCACCATCGATAGCTGCAGGGGTAATAGTATTGTCCAGCGTCTGGCACGTCTTTCCCTTCAGCGTGGCCTTCTTTATCATAAGCTTGGTGATACTACAATTTCTGCCCCGCTATGAACGACTATCTGACGATCCCAAGATTGCCACAGAAAGAATTCAATAGGCCCTGATTGATTTGTGAATCCCGACTTGCAACAATGTTTCGACGCCGCACACACTAGGTTTAAAAGTTGAAGAAAATGTCTAGACTAGAGGCGATAGCTCATGTTATTCACGGAGGAGTTGATTCAGGAAATCAGAACCGAGTTTCCAAGAGTAGAGTCTGACTGGAGAGGCCGAAAGAGAATCTTCTTTGACAACGCAGCGGGCACAATGATCCTCGACAGAGTCGCACGGGCGGAGACTGTGGCACGTATTGACAAAGCAGCCAATGAATCCGGGCTAGATCATCCCTCGACGGTTTATGACGAGTCAAGAGATTTCGACGAGCTCGTCGTCGACGGAAAAAAAGCTCTTCGAGATCTTCTTAATGCTCCGCATCACGAAAACATTACGATAGGAGGATCAACCACAGATCTTGTCTTCAAGCTGGCATATGCCATCGGACGGGAGCTCACGGGTAAAGAGAACATCGTCACCACGTATAATGAGCATTTTGCCAACACTGGACCATGGCTTGAACTCAAAGAACGCAAACTAGTCAAAGAAATCAGGTTTGTGAAAATAAACAAAGAGGACGCAACACTCGACATGGACAACTTCCAGAGCCAAGTCGACAAAAACACTGCAGTCATCAGTGTCACAGGAGCCTCGAATTTGACAGGCACCAAGAGTCCGTTGAAAGAAATCTCAAAAATCGCCAATGAAGCAAAAGCCTATTATGTCGTGGATGGAACTCAACTGGTTCCACACGCACCGGTCGACGTTCAAGACATAAACTGTGACTTCTTCATCTTCTCCGGATACAAATTCTTCACTTCAGCTGGTGGCTTCATCTACGGCAAAGGAGACTTGTTCAAGACAATGAGATTCTACGGTCTGTTTGGCTACGGAACCCCGTACGGCACGCTAGATCAAGCAAAGTTTGCGTCTATCAAAGCTGTTGTGGACTATCTTGTCTGGCTGTCCCATAAAATCGACGTCCCGGGCAAGAGCACATTCTCGAAGTATTCGGAACGAACACGCAGCTGCAAAATAGCCATGAATGCCATCGAAGAATATGAAAAGGAACTATCAAGAACAATGCTGGAAGGATCTGCCAAGATCCCTGGTCTTGTGAGCATGCGCCACGTTAAGCTTTATGGAATCAAAGATGCGAAACGCGTAGACGAACGAGACCCGGCGTTTGCCTTCAAAGTAGACGGAATGAATGACATAGACGTTGCCAAATATCTCTGGGACAAGCACAACGTGGCTTTGCGTTTCGGTGATCTGTGGAACATGTCGACCAAACTGTACAAAGTTTCAACCATGGTGCGTGCAAGCTTGGCCCATTACAACACGGAAGACGAAGTCTGTTCCTTCCTGAAAGGGTTGAACGAACTGGCGAAATAGGCCAGAACTCTATCTTTTCCCAGCAAATTCCTCTAAGAATATGCTCTCTCTAGGAAAGAGAAAGCGAAGTTTGTTGTTTAGAGTGCTCAGAATTCTGTTTCGCTGAGCTTATTGGCTGACGAAGTCAATGGCCGTTAGTGCATAGATTTTTGCGGCATCAACAACTTCGCTTATTCTCACAAATTCATCAGCGGAGTGAGCTTGCGCAATGTCTCCAGGACCGATTATGCACGCAGGAACCTTCAATGCTTTCGCAAATATGGCCGCTTCAGTATAGAATGGAAGTCCGATTATCTGAGGTTGAGTTCCTTTGATTGCTTTAATCGCTTTCTGCAAGCCTTTTATCATTGGTTCTTCTGGAGAGGTATTCAACGGTTCGCCGGATAGAAAGAGTCCTACTTTAGCTTTGACATCTGGGTCTTTGCTCGCAAGTTCATGTATGATTCTCTCAATGTCCTTCACTGCTTGGTTTGTTGCGTACCCAGGTATCGTTCTCAGTTCAAAACGAACCACGCAGCGATCTGGAACAACGCTCCATTCTCGGCCGCCTTCGATGGTTGACGTGTGTATCTTCGGTTGGCCGAGCAAGGGATCCTTCTTCGATGCAAACTCTTTCTTCAGTTTTTCCATTTCCAAGATTATCTTTGCTGTCTTCTCTATCGCATTGATTCCTTTCTCAGGTACCGAACCGTGAGCGGCCTTGCCTTCAACTTCCACTTCGACATTCGCGAAACCCTTGTGCTTTATTGCCAACTGCAAGGTCGTCGGCTCGCCAACAATGAGTGCCTGCGTTAGCTTCCCGAATTGCTTGTCAGTCACGAGTCTGTTTGCACCAACATTGTCAAACTCTTCGCCTACCACCGTAGAAAGTGACACGCTACCTCCTAGTTCGATCTTTGATTCTGCCAGCGTTCTCAGAGCAATCATCATGGCTGCTATTGGACCTTTCATATCACAAGAGCCTCTTCCATGTAGCCTGTCGTTCTCGATGATGGGTTTGAGGGGTTCTATTGACATGTTTCGTATGCCCACAGTATCCGTGTGGCCATTGAACATTAGATTCCTGCCATTGCTTGAGCCCCTCAAAGTGGCTATGACGTTGAACCTACCGTCAACAACATTCTGAGTCTTGACTTCCAGACCTGTCCTCTCAAGATATTCAGCTATGTACTTTGAAACTTCAATCTCGCCTTCCCCCTTTTCGATGCAGGGGTTCACACTGTTTATTGATACCAGTTTTTTCATAACAGAGAGCGTTTCTTTTTCATCGATTTTTATGAGGTTTGCCATATCATCATGACCGTCTATTGTTCTATTCCCGTTTTCAACGTTCGGTATTAAATGCTTTTCCCAGACATGACTGCTTGTGAAAGGGGACATTTCTGTTCTTATCCTCGTTGCTTGCCCAGTTGATCGTGCCTGACCGAGATTTTCGAATCGACTGTAGCACCGATGAGTCAAATGCAAAACAATTGTGCCAAGTTGACCATGAATGATATCCAGCGATTACGTACAATCCACGTTTGTGGCTCTTTTTCTTTCAGAACTCACAAAACTTATAAACGCGCTATATGGCAAGTTTAGAGTGTGATAAAGATGGTAGACCTCTCCGAATGTCCTGTTTTGGACCATCATGCACACGCTTTCTTACCGGAAAGAGAGGACGAGAAAGGTGCAACCTTCGCACAGTTCTTCCACTGGACAATGGCACCGGAACGCGAAAACGAAAATTACGTCCTCTACAGAAGAGTCTTGAAAGAGCTTGCACGAGTGCTCAACGTCAGATCAAAAAACGCAAAAGACATCTTGGCCGCCAGAAGCAAAGCGTATCCCTATGGAAACACTGAAAAACAGATCGCATACATCTCTCACCTTTTCGATGACGCCAAGATCGCCTGGCTCTTCTTCGACACAGGATATCCCTCCTCTGAATACCCTCACAGCTACGATGCAGACTCAAAGAGCCTTGCCAAAACGTTCAAGAAACAGAAGTTCAACTTTATCATTCGGTTTGACAAACTCTTCTTCAAACTATTCAAAGCAAACAGCAGTTTCGACGACGTCTTGGAGGAGTTCCTTGACACGATCACAAACGTCGTGAAAAAAGAAGGTTACATTGGCTACAAGTCAGCCATTGCTTACGGTTACGGCCTCGACATTCATGACCACGATATCAAGGCCGCTCGAAGAGCGTACGATGAACTGAGGAAGAAGAATCTGTTCTCACTGCCGCTGGACGAGAAGATGTCAAAACATCCTGATGTCATAGCAAAAGAGAAAATCGTACGCGACTTCCTCACCTGCAGAGGAATCGAAACAAGCATAAAACTCAACGTGCCTGTTCAGATTCACACGGGAATAGGAGAATCCCCGATCATAAATGTGCAGAAGTGCAATCCAATACACCTCTATGACCTGTTGAAAGATCCAAAACTCGGAAAAGCCAAGTTCGCGCTTCTCCATGCAGGTTATCCTTACACTGAAGAACTCGCTTGGCTTGCTAACAGTTTCCCAAATGTAAACATCGATGTTTCATGTACGGTGCCTTGGATACACGTTGGAGTTCGTCAGAAGATGCTTCAACTGTTTGAAATGGCGCCCATGACAAAGATAATGTACGGTTCTGACGGTGGAAAGATACCTGAAACACACTGGATCGCTGCTGTTCTCGGAAAGGAAGGAATCTCGCGGGCTTTGCAAGACTTGGTCGACTCCGGCTTCATGGATGAAGACTATGCGTACAAAGCAGGAAGCTGGATACTGTACGACAATGCTAGAAACCTGTATGGACTCAAGTAAGGTAGAAATGTGGGCACAGTATTCTTACCAACACACTTTTTTGTTTCAGATTCCAAACACTCTTCAGACAAGGAGAAAAACCCATTGGTCTTGGCAAAAGAAAAAATGATTGACATGCACAAGAAGATGCTGACGATAAGAACTTTCGAATACAAAGTCAAAGACCTGTTTGCACAAGGAAAAATCGTGGGAGCGGTCCACCTCAGCATAGGCCAAGAGGCTGTGCCAGTTGGAGTGTGCGCAGCCTTGAAAAAGGGCGACTACGTCCTTAGTAACCACCGCGGACATGGCCACTGCATTGCTTTGGGCGTTGACATCAAACGCATGATGGCGGAGCTGTTCGGGCGCGAAACAGGTGTCTGCAAAGGCAGAGGCGGTTCGATGCATTTGGCCGATTTCAGCGTCGGCATGCTCGGCGCAAGCGCAATTGTTGGAGGAGGTTTGCCACTCGCTGTCGGAGCAGCACTTTCGAGCAAAATGCAGAAGACAAAACAAGTGACCGTCGTATTCTTTGGAGACGGAGCATCCAATCAGGGCACGTTCCACGAATCATTGAACCTTGCAGCCATCTGGCGTCTCCCAGTCCTGTTCGCCTGTGAGAACAATCAATACGCGGAATCTACGCCTGTGACGAAGGTCATGCTCGCAAAAAACATCGCAGACAGAGCCGCTGCCTACGGCATTCCCGGAAAAGTAGTGGATGGAATGAACGTGATGGCTGTGCACGAAGCCGCTGAAGAAGCAACCGGCAGAGCGAGAGAAGGACAAGGACCAACATTACTCGAATTCAAAACTTACAGGTACTTGGGTCATGAAGAAGGCGATCCGTGGACAACTTACAGAAGTGAAGCTGAAGTTGAAGAGTGGAAGAAGAAAGACGCCATCAACAAATTCAGAATGATCCTGATTGAAAAAGGTGTTTGCACTGAAGGCGAGGTAGCGGAGATCGAAAACGAGGTGAAGAAACTCGTTGATGACGCCATTAAATTCGCAGACGAAAGTCCTTGGCCTAAACCTGAAGAAGCGTTGAAAGACGTTTTCGTGAGCTCATACTACTGAGGAAGCAGAAGAAAAATGACTGAAAACAAAGTGAAAAGGGAACTGACGTTCAAGGAAGCCATAACAGAGGCACTAATGCAGGAAATGGAAAGAAACGAAAAAGTCTTTCTCATGGGCGAGGACCTGCAAGTGTTCTATGGTGGAGGACCCTTCGGCGTTACTCCTGCCGAGAAATTCGTGAAGAAGTTTGGTCCTGAAAGAGTCATAGACACTCCGATTTCAGAAGCCGGCTTCATAGGAGCCGCGGCAGCCGCCGCCGCCACAGGTTTGCATCCTGTCGTAGAGTTGATGTTCGTAGATTTTTTTGGCGTGTGCATGGATCAAATCTACAATCAGGCAGCTAAGATGCGATACATGTTCGGCGGACAGGCGAAGGTTCCAATGGTGATAAGAACCGTAATAGGCGGGGGCTTCGGATTTGCAGCGCATCACTCTCAATGTCTATACTCAATCTTTGCCCACGTACCGGGGCTGAAAATTGTAATTCCTTCCATACCTTACGACGCAAAAGGTCTGTTAGCGTCCGCAATCAGAGACGAAGACCCAGTGATGGTTTTCGAACACAAAGGCCTCTACTCTTCGGCAAAAGGACCCGTTCCTGAAGAACCCTACATCATCCCCTTCGGAAAAGCAGACATCAAAAGAGAAGGAAAACACGTTACCGTCGTCGCCACTTCCTTGATGGTGCACAAGGCAATCAATGCCGCGCAAAGACTTGAAAAAGAAGGAATCAGCCTGGAAATCGTGGATCCCAGGACGATTGTGCCACTTGACAAGAAGACTATTCTTGAGTCAGTCAAGAAAACGTCGAAACTTGTGATCGTTGATGAAGACTATGAGAGATGTGGGTTTGCATCTGAAATAGCTGCCATGGTGGCCGAGGAAGGATTGTTCTACTTGGACAGCCCAATAAAGCGGGTAGCAACTCCAAACGTTCCAATCCCATACAGCCCTGCGCTTGAAAAAGTGGTCATACCTGACGAAGACAGAATAATCAAGACTGTGAAGCAGATAGTAAAATAGGTGCCTCTATCTTTTCCGAAGTGGGTAGTAGGCTTCCGGAGGGCGTATCTTTCCGTCTTTTACTATTTCTGTAACGATGCCAAGTGTTTTCTCAGTGTCGAGATAGTAGAACTCTACTTCGTCGAATTTGCCGCTCTGAAGAACTTCGATGCCCATTTTCTTGAAGTTAGTTAACGCTTCCCTTACGTCGGGCACCTTGTAACAGGCAACGTGATGAGGACCGCCGCCTTTCTGCTCAAGAAACTCCTTGTAGATGCTCGGACCTTCCAATGGCTCAAGGACTTCAATTATGACGCCTCCAACGGTGGTTTCGGCAAGCCTCATTGAATAGTTGGTTGGTTTTCCATGTACCGTCATTTCGGTGAGAGCTGGCGGTGCAAAAGTGTAGATTGACCAAGGTCCTAAGCCGAGCATCTTCCAATAATTCTCTATGGTATTCTTCATGTCTCTGACAACGACTGCGACTTGTGAAATCTCCGGAAATTTTACCTTTAGGGCAGGCATCGTCAAACGTCTCCTTGAGACAAAGCATTTGAAACATGCTTCTCAAGTAGATTTAAGGCTTGTCACCAAACATCAGTCAACATACAAACAACAGTTCTAAGCCTAGAAGGCCCCAAGTGATAGTCGTTAGCGAATGAATGGTCTATTGGTCATCGCAAAGCACAGAACAGGTAGGATGAGGGAGCAGACTCTCACGGCTCTGGCAAAAGCGCAAGTCCTCAAGGAAAAGTGCGACGGCGAACTCTAAACTGTCATTTTGGGACAAGGAATCAGACAGTTGTCAGATCAATTGTCTTCGTACGTTCAGAATGTTTTCTACGTCGACGACTAAAACCTCAGATTGTACAACAATGAAGCGTACAGTGCGCAGATCATCGAATTCTTGATGGAACACCTGCAGCCATTTTTTGGAAAGACACAAAGGAAATCTTAAAGAATCCGAAGAAATTCCTGGAAACCTAGAAGAGAGAATCACGCGCCTCCCGCTTTCTATTGCGCAAATCCAGGCAACGAAAGGTGATTTCGGTCTACTTGATGTGACATCCGAAAGATTCTATCATTTTGCTGAAAATCTCTTCATGTTCCTTGGATTTGTCCAGGGTTACTTGTCCGAAAATCACGTAGTACCGACCTGTATCTTCGCAGTGGAGATGCATAGCTCGGATTTCCTGCACTTCACCTTGCACTTTTTTGAAAGGAACGATGCTTGGTGAAGAGAATGTTACCTTAAGGAGAGAGACAAGTGCTTTGTGCGACGAGACTTCAAAGTCTCTTTTTTTGGCGATGTCAACGCCGCTCACTCTAGTATTCTTCTTTATTCTGTCGATTGAATACTTGAGGTGTCCTTCTGGATCTGAAAATCTCTTTTTCGCCCTCTCCAGAGAACCCCAGCTGAGAAAGATGTTGTCCCGCTCAGGAGATTTGAACACAACATCTCCTTTCGATCGGTCTGATTTTGAATCGAACTCAACTTTCCAAGTGTTTGGATAGACCGTGTGAAAGCCGTAAACGCAGAAAGACTCGAATTCAGGCATGTTACTACGTTGCTCCTCAGACTTTTAACATTTGGGATGTTTAACACCTTAGTGGAAACGTTTAAAGGGCGTTAGAACATCTAGCATTGTTCATCAGGAGAACATTGGTTTGGCAATTCGGAGAAAGGAGACTGAAATTCCAAAACACGCTCACTGCATGATGTGCGGAGGAGTGATATCTTCAAGCGAAACATTGTGTAGCGATGAATGCAGAAAGCAATACGCGGAAATGGTCAGGAGACAAAAATACATGCAAATTACACCTTTCATTCCTGTTGTCATAATAGCCATCGTCTTTGCAGCGTTGTTTCTCCTGAGACGCTGATAATCAACAAGCTATGCGTCTTGCCCATCCAGTTCCAGAAGCAAGGTGTATGGGGTGTTGCCAAAATCTTAATAGGAAAGATGTCTTCCTTTTCTGATACAAAACAAGACATTTACGCAGAAAAGATTCTGGGAGGAAGCAGACGATAGGAAATAACGACATTCTTGAACAACTGAAAAAAGCAATTAAAGAGTACGACGTCGATCAGGCAAAACACTTTTCCCAAGAAGCAGTAAAAGCAGGACTGGATCCGACTGAGGTAATCAAGAAAGGACCAGCGCTAGTGCTGAAGGAAATCGGTGACAAATTCGCCTGTGGCGAACTATTTCTGCCCGAACTCGTGGCAGCAGGAGAAGCAGGCGAAGCGAGCATTGCCGTATTGGACGAAGAAATCACCAAACGCGCCCAATCCAGAAAGAGCGTGGGGAAAGTTGTCATGGGAACTGTTTTGGGAGATGTTCACAGCATCGGCAAGAACATCGTTGCAACCATGCTTCGCGTAGCAGGATTCGACGTCACGGATCTGGGTGTCGACGTCCCAACAGAGGTTTTCATTCAAAAAGTCAAGGAGTTGAAACCGGATATCCTTGGGTTGAGCGCGTTACTAACGACGACAATGGATGAGCAGAGAAAAATCATCATAAGGCTTAAGGAAGAAGGGTTGAGAGACAAGGTCAGGGTAATGGTTGGCGGCGCACCAGTTTCCACTGAATGGGCTAAGGAGATAGGCGCAGATTCGGTCGGCCTTGATGCTCAGGATGCAGTAGAGAAAGCCCTCAGACTCCAAGGCAAATAGTCAAGATCTACGTCTGCGTGGGGTCGACAGACCGCATCACAAAGGAGGAGAAGCCCCTATACGTCGGCTTCTTTCTTCACTTTTTCAAGTATTTCATCTAGTCTTCTGCTGACATCCGGGGCCAGTGGCTCAGGTTTGTAATCTGCAAGAATCTTATTAGCTCGTTCTAGAGCTCGGGTCTTGAAGTCTTTCGCACCTTTGGTAACCCAAGTCTCGTAAGAAGCACGATCAGTCAATGGAGGGTACCAGTAATCTCTCCTCATGTTTGTTCTCGTATGCTTCTCTGCTAGATAGTCTCCGCCTATCCCGACTTTCTTGATAAGATCAAACGCGAGCGTTTCCTCATTTACTTCAAAAGCTCTGTCAGTTCTGAGCACTATTCCTGCGATTTCATTATGAAGAATCAGGTCTTCGGGAGCAAAGAGCGAGTGATTGTCCAGCGAGACTTCAACTGCCAGGTTGATTCCAGAATAGTACGAGAGCATTGTCGTGGCCATTTTCTCATAGCCAGCTTGAGCATCATCCAATTTTGAGTTTGTGCAGTTGCCCGCTCCGTATGGTGGGACGCCGTAGTATCTTCCCATCTGGGCCTCTGCAAGAGAGAACAACGAGAACTCCACTGCCCCGTGGGCCAGGTTTCCAACGCTCATGTCAAATGGTAGTGCAGACCCGCCGTACAGCACGGGCAGACCCTTCTTAATCAGCTGAGCCAGCGTGATACCGCTCAGATTCTCAGCAGTCTGTATCGCCAGAGTGCCTGCCATCGTAATTGGCGCTCCCAAGCCGACCAACGGTCCAGAGGAAATAACCGACGGAAGCCCTTTTTTCGCAAATCCCCAGATCACAGCTAAGCTTGTTTCAGGAAACTGTAAGGGTGACGTAGGACAGACTACACAAGAGATAACTGGCTTCTTAGAAAGCTCATCTTCTCCACCGGCGACGGCTTCGCCCATTTCAATGAGATATTTCACTTCCATAGCGGAGACTGGTTCTGGCAAGTAGTGTTTGTTCATGTTTTTCAGAGTCTCTACCGAAGCAGTCAGCCCGCGCAATTTAGCTGGTAATTCCTGCGGGAGCACTGGGGTGCAGCAGATATGATAGAATTCCAGTGCATCAACAAGTCTGGCCATCTGTCTGCAGTCGTCGACAGTTGCTGGCCTTCGTCTCTGGGAGTTCATGTCAAGTATGAACGCGTTGTCCGAAGGGGACAGCATGTAGAAACGGTCCGTCCCCACTTCCATTCTTTCTAATCCTCGCGTATAGATGTCAAATTTCTTCGGTACATGTTTGAGCTCTTCCTTGATGAGGCTTTCAGGAATTTTGACGACTTTCTTTGCTTCATCGACTTCGCACCCGTTGGCTTTGAAAAGCTTCAACACTTCGGGGTGATCCATTTTTATGCCGACTTCGTTCAGAACTTTCATCGCGGTTTCATGTATCTTGTCCTGATCGCTTTCCTCCAAGATTTCCAACGGTTTCTTTACTTTGTAACACTTGGCCATGACCATAGTCTTTCACCTTGATGTAACACAGAGTTCTTGTATTGATGGTTATTTAAGATTTTGAAGAAGCGGAAAGATGATGATCAGCTATAAATCAGGAAAGAGCGAAGCTCAACAACTACTTGTGCTCTGCAATCAGATCGCGCGCACCAGTCCGTCCAACCTGTAGATTACGTCATGAGATCTTTGAACAGTTTGCCTACGTCTTCATGTGTTATGCAAGCCGCTCTGAACGGTCTCTCAGCTGTCGAAGGAACGTAGAACTGCTCAAACTCTTCAACAACAACCGATCCACCATACCCGACATCTTTCAGGGCTTTGAGAAAATCTCGTTGACCATAGTAATCCGCGTCGCTGCAGGGTCTGACGAACTGGAGGTCTCTGGCAACGCCCTTCAGATGAACGTCAACAATGTAGTCTGCATTTAGTCTGATGCCGTCAAGTATTTCCTTCTTTGTTTGTCCGAGATACTTGAACATGTTGCTGGGATCATACACGCATTTCAAGGCTTCAGATCTTACCGCATTCGTCAGCTCGAGAAACCTCTGGGGAGTGTCAACAAGTCCCAGATGTTCAACTGCCACGTAAACATTATTGTCGTGTGCGTAGTCACAGATCTCTTTCAAACATTCACACAATGAATTCCAAGCGCGTTCTTCTCTCATTCCAGCAGGTTTCACACCCGCTAAATCCTCTATGACCTTGCTGTTCAGTTCAACAGCGAGATCCACGCATTTCTTCATGTAATTCACGGCGTATCTTTTCTCGTGCTCATCCACCAAGTAGGCGAATTCTGTCGTTGCCAGCATTCCTCCGTATGCCCCTATGGCAGCTATCTCGAGATTCAGGTCTTGGGCTAACCTTTTTAGGTTCTTCCTGTCTTTTCTTGACAAGTAGTCTGGATAACCGGCTTGACCGTGGCAGGTGAATATTCCGCAACTATCGTATCCGATAGCAGCAATTTCCGTGAGATACTGGCTAAGTGTCAGTTCAGGCGGCGCGAGAACGTCATGCTTGACTATAGACGAAGCGTACCCCAACTTCATTTTTGACACCCAGTCATAGGTTTCTTTCGTTGATATATGAAGATGTTGTAGAACTGCCATCTAGCTTTCCATTTGACAGTGATCAGCCTATTTCCCAAAAAACCTATTAATAAGAGTCGTCCAGCAATGGGCGATGTGACAATAAAATGATTGATCTTTCCGAATACGAAATTCTTGATGAGCATTGTCACGCATTTCTCCCGCACATGGAAACGGCAAGAAACGTGAGTCTGGCTCAACTATTGCACTGGACATACGCACCAGAAGAGGAAAACACAAACCTCCTGTTATACAGGAGAGTCCTCAGGGAACTGTCAAGGATCCTCACGTGTGGTTCCAGCGATGAGAAGAAAATTCTTGAAGCTAGAGACAACGCTTACCCTGCTGGAAATAGAGAAAAACAGATAGAATACGTGGGCAAACTGTTCGACGACGCAAGGATCTCATGGCTCTTCTTCGACACTGGCTACCCTTCCTCACAATATCCAGATAGTTATGACGCTGACCCACGAAGCCTCAGCGAAGTCTTTGCGAAGCAGAAGTTCAACTTCATCTTCAGACTGGACGAGCTCATGTGGAGATTGTTCAAGCAAAACCTGCCATTCGATGACATGCTAGACCGGTATACACGCGGATTGCGCAAGGCCGTAAAGCAAGATGGCTGTATTGCATTCAAATCCGCAAACGCATACTGTTTCGGACTAGACATACACGACAGCGACGAACAAGATGCGAAGAAAGCGTACGAGGAGCTAACACGGAAAGGTTTCTTAACTGTGTCCATCGGAGAGAAAATGTCCAAGTTTCCTTACTTCTATCCGAGGCTCCCCGAGCCAATTGCAGAAGAAAAAACATTGCGCGACTTTCTGACCTGTCGCGGGATTGAGGAAAGCATCAAACTAGACGTTCCAATACAAGTCCATACCGGAGTTGGTGACACACCCATAATCAATCCATACAAATTCAATCCAATATATCTGATTGACATCTTGAAGGACCCGAAATTCGAGAAAGCCAAGTTCGTGCTCGTTCATGCAGGATATCCATACGTTGAGGAAATGGGTTGGCTAGTGAATGGGTTTCCAAACGTCTACACTGATCTTTCGGAAATGATTCCTTGGATGCATTTTGGAATACGACAAAAGATGCTGCAACTTATGGAGATGGCTCCGATGAACAAGGTTATGTACGGCTCAGATGGGGGCAAGTTCCCTGAATCTTACTGGATAGCAGCAATACTGGTGAAGCAGGAGCTGTCGAATGCGTTGCAGGAGCTTATTGACTCAAGATACATCGATGAGGATTATGCATACAAAGTTGGAGGCTGGATCCTGTCCGAAAACGCAAAACGCGTGTACAAAGTCTAGCCTACAGACTGCAGAATTCGGAAATTTGAAGTGGGGAACTGTTGGGCCTTCACGATCCCAGTTCTTTCTTGGCTTTTTCGAGTATTTGGTCCAGCTTCTTACTGATAGTCTGGTCTAACGGCACTGGTTGGTAACTGGCCAACATTTGACCAGCCTTTTCTTTGGCTCTGGTTCTGAAGTCTTTCGCACCTTTGGTAACCCAAGTCTCATAAGAAGCACGATCAGTCAACGGCGGATACCAGTAATCTCTCCTCATGTTTGTTCTCGTATGCTTCTCGCCCAAGTATTCTCCGCCTACGCCCACTTTCTTTATCACGTCATAGGCAAGAGTCTCGTCGTTTACTTCGAAAGCTCGACCTGTCCTCATCACGATGCCTGAAATTTCATTTTGGAGAACCAAATCTTCGGCAGCAAACAATCCATGGTTATCGAGAGAGCACTCAACCGCCAAATCTGCACCAGCATGATATGAAAGAAGCGTCGTTGCCATTTTCTCGTAGCCTGCCTGTGTATCTCCCAACTTTGAGTTCGTCAATCCTCCAGCACCATAATGCGGAACTTCATAGTATCTTGCCATCTGCGCCTCCGCCAGAGAGAATATGGAAAACTCGATAGCGCCGTGTGCAAGGGCTCCCGTGGCCATGTCAAATGACAACGCTGAACCGCCGTAGAGCGTTGGGCAACCCTTTCGAGTAAGCTGCACCAGAGTGATGCCAGCCAAGTTTTCCGCAGTCTGTATTGCCATAGTGCCAGCCATAGTGATCGGGGAACCTAAACCGGAGATCGGAGCTGAAGATATAGTGACTGGCAATCCATGGTTTGCGTACCCCAAGACCACTGCAAGACTGATGTCTGGAAACACCAACGGAGAAGTTGGACAAACATATGAAGAAATCACTGGCTTCTTTGTCAACTCCTCACGGCCGCCGGCGATGGCTTCGCCCATTTCAATAAGGTACTTGACTTCTTTCTCAGTGACAGGTTCAGGGAGGTAGTGTTTGCTCATGTTCTTCAGAGTCTCGACCGAAGCGGACAAACCGCGTATCGTTGAAGGGAGTTCCTGAGGAAGCAGAGGTGTGCAACAGATATGATAAAATTCGAGTGAATCGACCAGCCTAGCCATTTGCCTGCAGTCTTCGATTGAACCTGGTCTTCGTCTCGAAGTGTTGATGTCAACGATGTAGGCATTGTCTGAAGGCGAGAGCATGTAGAAGTAGTTGGCGCCTACCTCCATTCTCTCCATATTACGGCTGTAGATGTCAAAGGTTTTGCGCACGTTTTTGAGCTGTTCCTTTATCAGGTCCTCAGGTATTTTCACAAGCTTGTTGGCATCGTCGACTTCGCATCCGTTGCTCTTGAAGATTCTTAGGGCTTCAGGATGATCCATTCTTACGCCGATTTCTTCCAAGACCTTTATGGAAGTCTGGTGAATTTTCTCAACGTCGTCCTTTTCAAGTATTTCCATAGGCTTCTTGGTCTTGTGACATTTCGTCATTACCATGTTTCTTCACCCTAGAGAGTGCTACAATCTTGACTTAGACTTGACTTTATTAAAGATTTGAAAAAGAGGGGAATCTGGGTTACCAGTCGGTCAGTAGCACTTGTACGAAGTCTTCTCTCTTTGCATCGATGCGCTTGAATGCTTCTGCCACTTGCGCGCATTTGAACCGATGAGTAATCAAAGGATGAACCTTTAGCCTGCCATCGGCAATCATTTTCACAACCTGCTTGAATAGTCCAGACGTGGTCCAGTGAACGTAGTTGTACTCCTGTACTTGATTCAAAGAGTCCATTAGAAACGGATGGTGGCTGCCATTTCCCATAGCTCTAGAGACAATGAATGTCAGTTCCTTGAAGTGCGGGTCACCGAGGAATATGAGGTCGGGCTGTCCCGCCATGTGATCTCCAGCTATCACGATTTTTCCTCTCTGTCTGACGATCTCACAAGCTTCTGGAACTGCTGAAGTAGGTTCTGTACTTGAGCCGACACACTCAATCACCACGTCCGCGCCGAGACCGTTTGTTTCAGCAATTACTTGCTGCTGCCAGTCTTTGTCTTTCCGACATATTGTGGTTTTGATCCCAGCTTTCCTGGCGATTGCAAGTTTCCCAGGATGGTTTCCGACGAGAATCACTTTTTCAGTTCCGGCTTGCATCGCATGCATGGCTGTGAGGATTCCGACGCATCCGTCTCCCTGCACGACAACGTTGTCTCCGTATTCCAGTTCAGCTCTGTGAACAGCCCAGATAGCAGTGGTTCCAAGTATGCTCAATGTAGCATCTTCGTCTGAAACTGCATCAGGTAACTTTTCGCAGACGGGCAGGGCTTCACGTCTTGGGACGACGCAGTATTCAGCATGATAGCCGCAGTGAACTACTCTGTCTCCAACTTCGATGTCTTTGACTTTCTTTCCAACTTCCACGACTTCTCCCACGTTTTCGTAGCCTGGCAACTGTGGGAAGGCGTATGGGTGCACTTTTTTCCATTTCTCAGGAAGCTTCTCCATTGCTCCCCTGTAATCGATAAGTTCAGTGCCGATACTTACACCTGTGACAAGTGTCTTAGTCAAAATCTGATCTGGTTCTGGTTTTGGTTTCGGCACATTCAGCAATCCTATTTTGTACGGAGCTGTAATCGCGATTTGTTTCATAGTAATTACCTTTCGGGATTTTCAGAAATGGCCATATGACGAGCAGAATCTATAAATGTTTTGCAGCACGCGAAATGATTATTTTCGTCTTGGTTTTTTGATGCCTTTTTTCACTTCTCTCCAAGAATAGATGCAGTACGGATCGCCTTTCGTCATGCATTTGGTCAGGGTCATCCGATGTTTAGGTGTGAACACAAAGCTTACTCCATTGTCGCCTTCAGTCAGCAAATCACACAAGTCTGGACACCGATCGATAATCCCTGTTTCCTTCCAAGTCTTCACATAAGGACAGAAGTTGACCTTCAGGTCAAAGCGCTTCTCATCAAGATGAGCGTGCTCCATATCAAAAACGCCATGATCACCGATGTGTGCCCCTTTAGCTGGATAGCCCTCATTTGCTAGAGCCATCATGCCCCTCTCAGTTATGCCTGCTTCTTTCAGCCTTTTTTCCGTCTGCCATTTGCAGGCGTCGAAGACTGCTTTCTTCACAATCTTTCTTCCTTCGTCACCGTACTTTTCAACGACGCCAGCGACGATGCTTCCAGCCATAGCAGCCCACATCTCTTTCGTTGAATCGAGAAGGTGTTGCAGGTTCTTGATTTGCTCTTTGTCTTTTGTCAACCAAGTCTACCTCTATAGGAAAATCACAATCACTGAATTTGATATAAAGCTGTTTCTTCCCAACGGGCGGAAGAGAATTCCGGAGAAAGGAGCCGTCAAAGTTTCAAACCCATTGCTTCGGCGACCAAGACAGGCAACTCGTAAACTGGCATGTCGATTCCTTCTCGCGATTTCACCCAAGCAGCCGCTTTGCTCAGAGTAGCGACACATCCGGGGCAACATGTGACAATAGCTTCAGCTCCCGCGCGTCTGGCTTCGTCTATTCTTTCCGCTGATATCCTTCTGGTTAGGTTGGGAAAGAGTGCATTGACAACTACGCCTTCACCGCAGCACCAAGCGGCCTTGCGGTTTCTCTCCATTTCAGAGAATTTGACGCCAGGGAGTTTTTGGATGATTGTTCTCGGTTCTTCGTAGACTTTTTCCTCTCTTCCCAAATGGCAGGGATCGTGATAGGTGAGTCTTTTCTTGATTGGTTTAACGAATTTTATCTTCTCTTGTTCGACTGATTCAGCTATGAACTGGCTTATGTGACTGATTTTGAAGGGGACTTTCGCAACGATTGGATAGTTGGTCTTGATCGTGTTGTAGCAGACGGCACAGCCTAGGATGACTTCTTTCGCTCCAGATGTTTTTATTGCTCGAAGATTGTGGCGGACGATTTGCTCGAATAGTCTTTTGTTGCCGCTCCAGAATGCTGGAGCTCCGCAGCACCATTCGTTTTCGCCTAGGTAGGTTACGTTTTTCCCGGCTTTCTGCAGAATCTTGATGCAGGCTCTTGCTGTTTTGGGGTAATTGTATGAGGCACTGCAGCCTGCAAAATAGAGAGTTTCTCCTTTCTTGGGCAGCTTCAGGTCTTCTGCCCACGTTGATCTGGGTTTCTCTTCGTTGAAGAGGTTGTGCTGTTTTCTTAGGGCTATTTGAAGTTGGCGTATTTTTGGTGGTTGCAATCTTCTCTGGAACACTTCCTCTCTCAAGTACCTTGTTATGCTGCAGACGTCTATTTTTTCTGGACATATCGCCTTGCAGGCCCCGCAACTCAGACAGCTAAATATCGTGTCCGTCAAAGGTTTTGAAAACCGAATGACGCCTTCCGACAAACCCAAGGCAATTGTAGTTCGTCCTCGCCCTGAGTATTGTTCCATTCTGAGATTCTTGTAAACCGGACACACGTGGTAGAATCCGAGTTCGTCGCTTATGGTGTCTCGGCAGTATCCGCATTTGGAACATCGGTAGAGTTGGGTTTTCAGATCATATTGATTCTTGAACGCTGTGCTGCTAGCCATCTAAAGCATCAGACTCCCTGGATTCATTATGTTGTTCGGGTCGAGCGTTCTTTTGAGGACTTTCAGAAGCTGGTGAGTTGGTTCTGCAGCTTGCCACAGATAACCGACAGCAGGCAGTCTTCCCAAGGCGTAGAGTGCGGCACCATGTTCCACGGCTGTTTTCTGCATTTCCTCTAACGCCTCAAGGGCTTTCGTTCTGACACCAGGGTCACTTCTGTCGGCCATGAAGCCAAAACTGAAATCCGTCATAGGACTCTTGGCGCCGCCACAGGCACTGATGGACCATTGTTTCTTGCCTGGATCGCCCATCATGAAGTCCTCATACTTCAACAGTAGCTTTTCAGCTACGGAATACAGTTCTGGAATTCTTAGAATAGGCCAAACGCTGTGAACACTCCACGATAGAGATTGACCTGCCGCAGTCTCAAAGCCGGTGTAATCAGATGCGAACTTGTGGGCAAATGCTGGATCCAGCTCTTTTGCTTTGTATTTTTGAGCTGCTTTATACCACTTTTCCTTATGCACGTCTGTTGTTCTCTGATCGGCTGCCGCAGTGTAGAGAGCCAAAACCGCTTCTGTTTCTTTCAGTGGTTTGGGATACCTTAGCTCTACTGCGTGCTTACCGCAAAGCAGCCAGAAATCGTTGACGTAGCCTTGCATTGATATTTCATGCAATGCCCTGCAGGATTCATCCAACTTTTTGAATCCAAGGGTGGCATGAAGTGTATAATTTTCTTTCGGATAGACTCTTACTGTGGCTTCTGTTATTATCCCAAGTGAACCGGAGGCACCCAAGAATAGTCCCGCCAAGTCAGGACCGTTACAGTATCTATGGTGAATGGGTGAACTTGAGTTGGCACGTGACCCTGTCCGCATGACTTCGCCTTTAGGCAGGACAATCTGCAGGTCAAGAAGGTTTTCAGAAAGCTGTCCGTATCTATGCGCATCTATGCAACATGAATCATACGATAATGCACCGCCAATGGTTGCGCCCCAAGTTCCATGAGGACCCAGCGGACCCGGACGCAAACCGTGCTTGCCCAATTCATGTCTGAGTTTTCCCCATGTCACGCCTGCTTGTACTCTCACTGCCATAGACGGCTCATCGATCTCGATGATTTCTTCCATGTCAGTCATGTCAACCAGTATGCCTTTCTTTGAGGATATTGTGCCAAGAGA